>Ga0187823_10000103_pt1 | contig 18820 bp, 17 predicted proteins | sample NC_wetland_sal_i_12_FD_132968 | JGI IMG/M metagenome (GOLD analysis project Ga0187823, IMG submission 132968) | Wetland sediment microbial communities from Neuse River Estuary, North Carolina, USA - SourceSoil_3 | ecosystem: Environmental > Aquatic > Freshwater > Wetlands > Sediment | place...
AAGAAGCCGGGGCAGGTCTTCTCGGTCTTCGGGGCCAAGGGCGGCACCGGGGCGACGACGCTGGCGACGAACCTGGCGATCGTGCTCCACCGCCTCACCGGCAAGCGGACGCTCCTGGTGGATCTCGACCTGGAGCTGGGCGAGGTGGCGGTGCTCCTGGGGGTGCGCCCGCGGTTCAACCTGGTGGACATGGTCCAGAACTTCCACCGGATGGACGCGGGACTGCTGGCCTCGTTCATCGAGCAGCACCAGTCGGGCGTGCACCTGCTCTCGGCGCCGTTCCATCCGGAGCGCAGCGAGGTGACGTCGGCCGAAGAGGTCCGCAAGATCATCCAGTTCCTGAAGCACCACTACGACTACGTGATCGTGGATACGCCGAAGTCGTTCTCGCCGACCACGCTCGCGGCCTTCGACCAGTCGGACCTGGTGTTCCTGATGGTGGCCCTGGATTTGCCGTCTCTGCGGAACCTCCAGCGGGGCCTGCCCCTGCTCAAGCGGGTGCTTCCGCGGGGGTTGGACCAGACCCGCCTGGTGATCAACCGTTACCAGTCGGACGAGGAGATCGGCCTCAAGGAGGTCGAGCAGACGCTGGGGCTCAAGGTGTTCTGGACGCTGAGCAACGACTACGAGGCGGTGATGCGCTCGATCAACGCCGGCAAGCCTATCGTGCTCAACGGCAACTCCAAGTACACCAAGGACGTGAAGGCGCTCGGCGCCAAGCTGGCCGGGCTCGGGGCGGGGAAGGTGGCGGGCCGGCCGAGCGCGAGCCGGATCATGGGACAGCTCGTCGGCAAGATCGTGCGCAAGCCAGGAGACCAGGGATGACGGAACCGGCCAAGCAGGACGGCGCTCCCAAGCCGAGGACCACGACGGAGACGCGCTTCAAGCTGCCTTGGGAGCGCGGGGCCGACGGCGCCGCGCCGCCCCGGGCCGAAACGCCCGTGGTCTCCTCGGCCAAGCAGCACTTCTTCCAGGAGATCAAGGGCCGGGTCCACCGCAAGCTGATCGAGCGGCTCAACCTCTCGAGCCTCGACAAGCTGTCGCGGGAGCAGGTGGTGGACGCGATCCGCAAGGTGGTGCACGATCTCCTCGCCCAAGAGTCCGCCCCGCTCAACTTCGAGGAGCGGGAGGAGCTGGTCCGGCAAGTGCTGGACGAGATCTTCGGGCTGGGGCCGATCGAGCCGCTGATGCAGGACCCCGAGGTGTCGGACGTCCTGGTCAACACCTACAAGCAGGTGTACATCGAGCGCCACGGCAAGCTCGAGCCGACCGACGTCCGGTTCCAGGACGACAAGCACCTGCTCCAGGTGATCGACCGGATCGTGTCGGCGGTGGGGCGCCGGATCGACGACTCCTCGCCCATGGTGGACGCCCGCCTGGCGGACGGCTCCCGCGTCAACGCGATCATCAAGCCGCTGGCGATCGACGGCCCGCACCTTTCCATCCGCAAGTTCAAGCGCGATGCGCTGAGCGGCGAGGACCTTCTGGCCAAGGAAAGCCTCACCGAGCCCATGCTCGAGCTGCTCAAGGGCATCGTGCGGGCCCGGCTCAACGTCATCATCTCGGGCGGCACCGGCGCCGGCAAGACGACGCTGCTGAACATCCTGTCGTCGTTCATTCCGGTGAACGAGCGCATCGTCACGATCGAGGACTCGGCCGAGCTGCAGCTCAAGCAACCCCACGTGGTGCGGCTGGAGACCCGGCCGGCCAACATCGAGGGTATGGGCGAGGTCCCCCAGCGGCTCCTCCTGATCAACGCTCTCCGCATGCGCCCCGACCGGATCATCATGGGCGAGTGCCGCGGCGGCGAGGCGGTGGACATGCTGCAGGCCATGAACACGGGCCACGACGGCTCCATCACGACGATCCACGCCAACACGCCGCGCGACGCCCTGAGCCGCATCGAGACCATGGTCTCGATGTCGAGCCTCGATCTGCCCGAGCGGGCGGTGCGGCAGCAGATCGCGAGCGCGGTGCAGGTGGTGATCCAGGTGAGCCGCTTGAGCGACGGCGCCCGCAAGGTAGTCCAGATCGCCGAGATCTCCGGCATGGAAGGCGACGTGATCACCATGCAGGACATCTTCGTGTTCGAGCGGCAGGGCATCGGCGAGGACGAGCGGGTCCTCGGGAAGTTCAAGGCCTCCGGCATCCGGCCCAAGTTCACCGAGCGGCTCAAGGCGTACGGGATCGACCTCGGCTCGCTCCTGTTCATGAACCGGGAGAGCGGTCCCCGCATGGCGGGCGGAGGGCGTTGGTGAACCTGCCCAACTCGTCCTGGATCTCCGCCGGGCTCGTCTTCCTCACGGTCGTGCTCGCCACCGTGGGCCTCGCCCTCCTGCTCGAGTTCGTGCAGGAGGCGCGGCGGCGGCGCCAGGTCGTGCGGCAGCTGCAGAACTTCGGCACGCTGGACAGCGAGATCCTGAGTGGCACGGGGGGCTTGCTCCGCCGCCCCATCGAGCAGCAGCCCGCCTGGGTGCAGGCGCTCTCGGCCTACACCCCCCGCATCGGCGACCTCGGATTCCTGATCCAGCAGGCCGGCCTGTCCTGGAGCGTGAACGCGCTCGTGCTCCTCTGCCTCGGCCTCGGGTTCGGCCTCGGGGCGGCGGTGCTGATCATCACCCGGTACATGGCGTTCGCGGCCATCGCCGCGGCGTTCGCCGCCTACCTCCCGATCTGGTATCTGAAGCGGAGACGGCGGAAGCGGAGCGACGCGTTCGAGGCCGGCCTGCCCGAGGCCATCGACCTGCTGGGCCGCGCCATCCGCGCGGGGCACCCGCTCTCCGCCGGCCTCAAGATGGTGGCTGACGAGGCGCGGGAACCGATCTCGGGCGAGTTCCAGCGGACCTTCGAAGAGCAGCGCTTCGGCCTCCCGTTCGACGACGCCATCATCGCCATGGCCGACCGGGTGAATCTGGTGGACGTCCGGATCCTGGTGACTGCCATCCTGATCCAGCGCGAGGTCGGCGGCAACCTGGCCGAGGTGCTCGACAACCTCGCGACCGTCATCCGAGCCCGCTTCACCATCCGGCGCCAGCTCCGCGTCTACACGGCGCAGGGGCGGTTCACCGGCTACACGCTGGCGGTGCTGCCGATCATCGTGGGCTCCGTCATCTACATGCTGAACCCGCCCTACATGCGGCTCCTGTTCACCCACCCGATGGGCAAGCTGATGGTGGCCATCGCCGCCGTCATGCAGGTCATCGGGTATCTCTGGATCCGCAAGATCGTGGACATCGAGATCTGAGGCCCTTGTGATCCTCGCCGTCGCGCTCGCGCTCATCGCTCTCTCGGTCACTTTCGCCGTGCTGTTCCTCGGCGAGGTGGCGCCGGGAAGGCAAAGCGCGCTGGGCGCCAGGCTGTCCGAGCTGGAAGGGGTCGACCCCCAGGCCGCCGAGACGATCCGCAAGCGCCGCCGCCAGCTGCGGGCGGAGAAGATGACCGCGCTGGTCCAGGCGCTGGGCGAGCGGCTCGAGCCGGGCCGCAAGGACATCCCGGCCATCCGGCTCCGGATGCTCCAGGCCGGGTTCCCGAGCCCCTCGGCGGTGCCGGTGTTCCTGGGCTCCCGCATCGCGCTCCCGATCGCCATGGGCTTCAGCGCGGTGACGATTCTGGGGTTCCTGGGGATGACGAGCTTCGCGGGGCTGATCGGGACGATCTGGTTCGCCGCGCTGGGGTACGTCGCGCCTTCGGTCTACGTGAATGGACGGATCCGTGGCCGGCAAAAGGAGATGCAGCGGGCCCTGCCAGACGCCCTCGACCTGTTGGTGGTCTGCGTGGAGGCCGGGCTTGGGCTCAACCAGGCCATGGTGCGGGTGTCGGAGGAAATCGAGCGCCTCAGCCCGGTGCTGAGCGAGCAGCTGGCGCTGGTGAACCTCGAGATCCGCGCGGGCACGGGCCGCGAGGAGGCGTTCCGCAATATGGGGGAGCGCACCGGGCTCGACGACATCAAGTCGCTGATGGCCATGCTGATCCAGACCGACCGCTTCGGCACCTCGATCGCGCAGGCGCTCCGGGTGCAGGCGGACACGCTCCGGACCAAGCGGCGGCAGCGGGCCGAGGAGGCCGCGGCGAAGACCACGATCAAACTGGTCTTCCCGCTCGTGCTCTTCATCTTCCCGGCCATGTTCGTGGTGATCCTGGGCTCGGCGCTCATCCAGATCTTCGAGGCCCTCGGGCGCTAGCGATGCGCGTCGTGCGGGTGTCGAACCGGCGGGGGCCGCTCCTCGGCGACCGGATCGGAGTGGCCGACCGGTGGTGGCCCCGGTTCCGGGGGCTCCTGGGGCGCGCGGGCCTCGAGCCGGGCGAAGGGCTGTTACTGGAGCCGTGCCGGGCGGTGCACATGCTGGGAATGCGGTTCGCGCTCGACATCGCATTCCTGGACCGGGACGGCACCGTGGTGGCCGCCTATCCGAACCTGCGCCCCGGCGCCCGCACCGGGTGGCACCGCGGGGCAACCCGCGCGCTGGAGCTGCCGGCCGGCACGCTGGCCGCCAGCGGCACGCGGGAGGGGGACCAGATCGTGTGCACCGAGGAGGCACGTCCATGACCGCGAGCACCGCACCCGCCGCCCCGCCGGCCCCGGCTGGGGATCGCCCGCCGCTCCCCGAGACCCTGGCGGACACCGGGCTTTCGACGGAATTCATCACGGACCTGCTCCTGAAGGCGTTGTACGTCCAGGGCGCGCGCACCGGCCAGCAGCTGATGGAGACGGTCAAGCTGCCGTTCCCGTTCGTGGACGACCAGCTGCTCTCGCTCCAGCAGCGGCGGATGGTCGAGGTGCGCGGCACCAGCGGCGCCGGCCGCGGCGGCTACATGTTCGACCTCACCGGCGAAGGCCGCACCCGCGCGCGCGAGGCGCTGGAGTCGAGCCAGTACGTCGGCCCGGCGCCCGTGCCGCTCAAGCAGTACCGCGAGTGGACCCACCGCCAGTCGATCTCCCGGGTGCACGTGGCCCGCGACACGGTCAAAGTCGGCTTCCGCAACATGGTGATCGCGGAGCCCATCCTCGAGATGCTCGGCCCGGCCATCAACTCCGCCAAGTCGCTCTTTCTCTACGGCGGGCCGGGCAACGGCAAGACACTCATCGCCGAGACGATCTCCCGCCTGCTGGGCGGCGCGCTCTTCATCCCGTACGCCATCGAGGTGGAAGGGCAGATCCTGGTGCTCTACGACCCGGTCTACCATCACGAGGTGAAGGAGCCCGAGCCCGAGGTCACGGGCGACGAGCCGGCCTGGCTCAAGAGCCTGCCGGAGCACGACCGCCGCTACGTCCTGATCCAGCGGCCGGTGGTGATCACCGGCGGCGAGTTGACGCTGGACCAGCTCGATCTCCAGTACGACACCTACACGAAGATGTACCAGGCCCCGTTCCAGCTGAAGGCGAACGGCGGCGTGCTCATCCTCGACGACTTCGGCCGGCAGCGGACCCCGCCGCGCGACCTGCTCAACCGCTGGATCGTGCCGCTGGAGAAGCGCATTGACTTCCTCACGCTGCACACGGGCGGCAAGTTCCCGGTGCCGTTCGACACGCTGCTGATCTTCTCCACCAACCTCTCGCCCCACGAGCTGGTGGAAGAGGCGTTCCTCCGGCGGATCCACTACAAGCTGCACGTGTTCGGCCCCACCCAGACCGAGTACGCCGAGATTTTCCGCCGCTGCTGCACCGAGCGGGAGATCGAGTACGAGGACTGGGCGGTACCGCACCTGTACAAGGAGTACTACGGACGCCGCCAGATCATCCCGCGGAACTGCCATCCGCGCGACGTGCTCGATCACTTCCTGGACATGGTCCGGTACCTGGAGGCCGCGCCGCGCCTCACGCCCGACCTGCTGGACCGGGCGTGCAACTCCTACTTCCTCGACGCGCCCCAGGAGGTATCGTCGTGAGCGGCACGCCGGCGCCCGACGCCGCCCGTCCGGAGGACCAGGCGCGGCACCGCCCGGAGGTGGTGTTCCTCCACCGGCTGGAGGCGCTCGAGCGGGAGAACCGGCGGCTTCGCCGGTACAGCACCTATGCCTTCATGGGCCTGGCGATCCTGCTGGGCCTGATCGTGGCGCTGGTGTGGATGAGCGGCCGGCAGGGCGCGCCGGGCACGGTTGCCGACCAGGTGGCCGCCCGCCAGTTCGTGCTGCGGGACAAGACCGGCGCCATCCGCGGCGTCTGGGGGCTGGGAGAGGACGGCGCCGTGCGGCTCGCGCTGCAGGACCAGGCCGCCCGGCCCCGGGTCAAGGTGAGCCTGCTCCAGGACGGCACGGCCGGCCTCTCGTTCGCCGACTCGGCCGGGCACCCACGTGCGGTCTTCGCGCTGCTGCCGGACCAGACCGGCTCGGTGGCGTTCGCGGACGAGGCGGGCCGGACCCGGAGCGTGCTCGGGATCTCGGCCGACGGCTCGGCCAACATCGTCTTCGCCGACCGGTCCGGCTCCACCCGGGCGGGCCTCGGCGTGGACGAGGCCGGCCACAGCACCTTCACCCTGGCCGACCGGATGAGCGATTCGCAGGCGCCGGTCACCGAGAGCGTCGGGGGCGAGGCTCCGGACTCCCAGCCGGCCGCCGCCGCCAAGGGGCACACCCCGCCGAAGCGCAAGCGCTGACCCTTCGTTCGGGCGCGCACGGCCAAGGGCCGGCGGACCACAGGGTCGCGCCGGCCCGTTCCGTATGTAGATTGCCCGCCACCAAACCTGGCTTCTCGATGCCGACACATTCCATGGCAGCGTTGCGCTGGGCGGCTCTGCTCGTGCTCGCCGGATGCACCGGCGAGGATCCCTGGGGGCCCGTTGGGGCGGTGGTGCCCTTCGCGCCGCCGCCGGAATACCGGACCTACTACGCCGCGATGGAAGCCTGCAGCGGGCGCACGGGCGACTTCGACGCCATCAGCTGGTGGCTGGCCGACTCCCTGCGCACACCGCCGGGCGAGCTGGTGACCAAGGGCGAATGGGAAGCGCCGCACACGATCCGGCTTCGGCGCGGCTACGAGGGGAACGACTGGATCGTGGACCACGAGATGCTGCACGACCTGCTGCAGACGACGGCGCACCCGTCGCCGCCGTTCGGAGTGTGCGACGCGCCCCAGCCCTCGGCGGGCAGTCGGCCAGCGGGGCCCGTCGGACGGGACGCCCGGGCTGGCCTCGATCGCGCAACGTCTTAGGTTGTCCCAGACAACCTGACCCGCGTTTGCCGGGTCGGCCGAACCAGCAGATTTCGAGGTGGAAATGCAACGACGAACCTTCCTCCTTCCGCTCGGGCTTGGCGCCTGCGTGGCGATCGTCTGGGCCTGCGCCGTCAATCCCGTCACCGGCAAGAGCGAGCTCTCCCTCGTGTCGGAGTCCCAGGAGATCGAGATGGGCCGGGAGAACGCGCAGAGCGTGCAGCAGAGCATCGGCTACTACGACGATGCGGCGGTCCAGGCGTACGTCGCCGGCATCGGGCAGAAGATGGCGGCGGCCTCCGAGCGGCCCCAGCTCCCCTGGGAATTCCACGTCGTGAACGACGCCGCCATCAACGCGTTCGCGCTGCCGGGCGGCTTCATTTATGTGACCCGCGGGCTCATGACGTCCATCACCAACGAGGCGGAGCTCGCGACGGTGGTGGGCCACGAGATCGGCCACGTCACCAACCGCCATACGGTCCAGCAGATCTCCCGGGCCCAGATCGCCCAGCTCGGGCTTGGCATCGGGTCCGTCCTGAACTCCACGGTCGCCCAGCTGAGCGGGGTGTTCGGCCAGGGCCTCGGCGTCCTGTTCCTCAAGTACGGACGGGACGCGGAGAACGAGGCCGACCTCGCCGGGTTTCGCTACGCGCTGAACCAGGGCTACGACGTGCGCCAGATGGTCAACATGTTCCAGACGATCCAGGCGGAGAGCCAGCTGAGCGGCGGCGGACGGGTGCCGGAGTGGCTCTCCACCCATCCCGATCCCGGCAACCGGATCCAGACCACCCAGGCCCGGCTCGATACGCTGCACAAGGATCTGAGCAACGCGATCGTACGCCGGGACGAGTACCTGCAGCGGATCAACGGGATGGTCTACGGCGAAGACCCCCGCCAGGGCTTCTTCCGTGGCGCCTTGTTCCTGCATCCGGACCTCCGGTTCCAGCTGCAGTTCCCCGACGGCTGGAAGACGCAGAACACGGCGGACGCCGTGGTGGCGGCGAGCCCGAACCAGGATGCCATGATCCAGCTCCAGCTGGCGGGCAAGACCGCGCCCGCGGACGCGGCGCGCCAGTTCCTCTCCCAGCAGGGCGTCACGGCGGGGCAGGGAACGACGCAGTCCATCAACGGGCTGCCGGCGGCCGCGAGCTATTTCTCGGCCCAGACCCAGCAGGGGCAGGTCGACGGACTGGTCACCTTCGTCTCGTACGGCGGAACCACCTACGGCATCATTGGGTATACCGCAGCGGGCGGCCTGCGGAGCTACGACCAGGCTTTTCGTTCCACGGCCGCGAGCTTCCGCCAGCTCACGGACCCGACGGCGCTCAACGTGCGCCCGGCCCGGATCCAGCTGGTCAAGGTGGACCAGCCGATGACGCTGGCGCAATTCAACCAGCGGTACCCGTCCAGCGTGAAGATCGAGGAGGTGGCGTTGATCAACGGAGTGGAGGGACCGGATGCGGCCCTGCGGCCGGGACAGCAATACAAGCGGGTGGTGGCCGGTAAGTGAGAGGTGAGAGGTAAGAGGTGAGAGGTGAGAGGTAAGAGGGGGGGAGCTCGGGCACCGGGCTCCCCCTCTTACCTCTCACCTCTCACGTCTCACCCACCAGCTCCCGCGCCCGCTCGAAGATCCCGTACCACATCTTCCGGGTCAGCTTCCCGGTATTGGTGTTCTGCCGGCTGGGGTGGAACGAGGAGAGCAGGGTCCTGCCGTCCGGCAGCGTGCTCTCCGCACCGTGCGCGAACGGCGGCCGCTCCGCCGGCCGGAGCCGGTCCCACCATCCGCTCGCGCGCAGCCAGCTCTCCCACGCCACCCGCCCGAGCACGAGCACGACCTTCACCGACCCGAGCAGGCCGAGCTCCCGCTCGAGGAACGGCCGGCAGCGGTCCAGTTCTCGCCGGGTCGGCTTGTTGTCGGGCGGAGCGCAGCGGGCGGCGGCCGTGATCCAGCAGCTGGACAGACTGAGGTCGTCGTCGCGGGCGCGGGAGACCGGATTGCTCGCGAAGCCGTAGCGGTGCAGCGCCTCGTAGAGCCAGTCCCCGCTCGAGTCGCCGGTGAACATCCGGCCGGTGCGGTTGGCGCCGTGGGCCGCGGGCGCGAGGCCCACGATCATGAGGCGGGCGGTGGGATCGCCGAAGGCGGGCACGGGGCGTCCCCAGTAGGTCCAGTCGCGAAACTCGCGCTTCTTCTGCCGGGCCACCTTCCGCCGGTGGGCCACGAGCCGGGGACAGCGCTCGCAGCTCACGATCGCCCGCTCGAGCGCGGCCAGCTCGCGGGGGATGGACTGGGTCAGCTCACTCTCCGGGTCTTCCGCTTCATGAAGTCCATGAGGATGAACTGGCCCAGTGTCATCGTGTTGGTGAAGTACGCCTTCCCCTTGCAGATGGCCGCCACCTGCTTGACGAACTCCACCAGGCTCCGGTCGCGCGCGAGCATGAACGTGTTGATCATGATGCCGCTGCGCCGGCAGTTGGCGACCTCGCGGTAGGTGGCGGCCAGGATCTGCGGGTCGAGCCCCATCGAGTTCACGTAGATCCGGCCGTCGGGCATCGTGAGCGCGGACGGCTTGCCGTCCGTGATCATGATGATCTGGCGCATGTCCTTCTTCTGGCCCAGCAGGATGCGCCGGGCGAGCTTGAGCCCCTCGGCGGTGTTGGTGTGGTAGGGACCGACCTGCGCCGTGGCCAGCGCGCTCAGCGGGATCTCCTCCGCCGAGTCGTGGAAGAGCACGACCCGGAGGCTGTCTCCCGGGAACTGGGTGCGGATCAGGTGGGTGAGCGCGAGGGCCACCTTCTTGGCCGGGGTGAACCGGTCCTCCCCATAGAGGATCATCGAGTGGGAGCAGTCGAGCATCAGCACCGTCGCGGAGGACGAGCGGTACTCCGACTGGCTCACCATCAGGTCCTCGTACTCGAGGTTGAGCGGCACCCCGAGCCCCTCGCGGGCGATGGCGCTGCCGAGCGTGGCCGGCACGTCGAGATTGAGCACGTCGCCGAACTCGTACGGCTTGCTGGTCCCCTCGGTCTCGACGCCGGTGGCCAGATAGGGTGTTTCGTGGGCCCCGAAGCTCGACTTGCCCACGCTCCCGAGCAGGTTCTTGAGGGTCTTGTAGCCGAGGAAGTCGATGCCCTTCTCGGTGAGGTTGAAGTGCACCTGTTGGGCGGCGGACTGGGCCATGCCCCCGGGGCCCAGCACGGACTGATAGCCGCCCGGCACCTGCGGGGCCTGGCTCACGTTCAGGTACCCCTCGTCGATCAGCCGCTGCACGATCCGGTCGAGCAGATCGCCCAGCGCCCGCTCGATCTCCTTGTCGCGATCCGGGTCGCCCGTCCCTTCGCCGCGGAGCACCTTGAGCATCTCCGGCGTGAGCTGGCCCGACTCCATGAGGGCCCGGAGCACGGCCTGCTTGAGGGCGTCGAGCGAGCGGTCGCCGCCGTCCATCTCGTCCTGCCAGAACGACTGCCCCTGCCCGGCGAAGCCGGACTGGAGCAGGAAGTCGCTCAATTGGTCGAGCAGTCCCTGGAGATTGACCGCGTCGGCCAGTTCGGGGACGAATTTCGAGTACGTCGTGAAGCGCATGGGGCGAGCCGCGTGGACGGTGAACCGGGGGCCTGTGGGGGATGCCCTGCCTCCTCAATGCTATCCCCTATTCCGGGCTGGTTCAATGCGGGCGGCCGTGCCCAGGAGCCCTGGCCGTTCGCGGTTTCCGCCGTCCCCCCGGTTCATTGTTCACCGTTCACTGTTTACTCTTGGGCGTGTCCACCGCCATGACCGCCGCGTCCGCGCTCCCCCGGGCCGCCGCCCTGCGGCTCCGGTCGACGTTCGCCGCGCTCCGCCACCGCAACTTCCGCCTCTTCCTGATCGGCCAGTTCGTCTCGCTGTGCGGCACCCTGATGCAGCAGGTGGCGCTCGGGTGGCTGGTCCTCGAGATCACCAACTCGCCCTTCGCCGTCGGTCTGGTGACGACGCTCGGGTCGCTCCCGATCCTGCTGCTCACGCTCTACGGCGGCGTGCTGGCGGACCGGGTGGACAAGCGGCGCTTCGTGCTCCTGCTCCAATGCCTGATGTTGACCGAGGCCCTCGCGCTCGCCGTCCTCACCGCCTTTCACCGGATCACGGTGCACTGGATCATGGGGCTCGCGGTGTTCGCCGGCACTCTGTCGGCCTTCGAGGTGCCCACCCGCCAGGCGCTGGTGGCGGACTTGGTGGAGCGGGAAGACCTGATGAACGCTCTCGCGCTCAGCTCGATGGGGTTCAACGTGGCCCGGGTGATCGGCCCCGCCATCGCCGGCGCACTGATCGCGCTGTGGGGACTGGCGGCCTGCTTCTTCGGGAACGCCCTCAGCTATCTCGCGGTGGTCGCGAGCCTGGTGCTGATGCGCACGGCCCCGCCGGCCTCCGGCTCCCGCCCGAACGCCCTGGCCGCGATGAAGGAGGGGTTCCGCTACGTGATGGACAACCGGTGGCCCCGCGCGCTGGTGGTGCTGATCGCGGGCTTCGCCATCTTCGGGTTCCCGTTCATCATCATGGCCCCGGTGTTCGCGCGGGACGTGCTCCGGGTCGGGGCGTCGGGCTACGCCGCCCTGGTCTCGGCAATCGGCGTGGGCGCGGCGGTCGGCGCGCTCGCGCTGGCCGGATTCGGGAAGCGCTACCGCAAGGAGCGGCTCTTGATCGCGGCGTCGGCGCTGTTCGGCGTGACGCTGGCGAGCATCGCGCTGGTCTCGAGCTTCTCGACGTCGCTCGCGCTCTTCACGCTGGCGGGATGGACGATGGCCACCAACGGCATCCTGGGGAACACGCTGCTCCAGATCCAGGCGCCGGATCACCTGCGCGGCCGGGTGATGGGCGTGTACTCGTTCCTGGTCCTCGGCCTCGCGCCGTTCGGCTCGTTCCAGGCCGGGCTCGTCGCGGAGCACCTCGGCGTGCGCTACTCGATCGGGCTCGGCGGCGCGGCGTGCTGTCTCACCGTTGCCGGCGTCGCCTGGTACCTCGGACGCACCAGACCCTGAACGCACCGTGAGGGAGCCATGTTGATCACCGTCTCCCGCGAGTACGGCGCCGGCGGGTCCGAAGTCGCGCGGCGCGTGGCGGACGCTCTCGGCTGGCGGCTGGTGGACAACGAGCTGCTGGAGCGGGTCGCGGCCCGCGCGGGGATCTCGCCGGAAGAGATGGCCGGGATCGAGGAGCGGACGCCGAGTTTCATCGAGCGGCTCGCGCGGGTGCTCGCCACCTCGACGCCGGAGCTGTTCCCGCCGCCTACCGGCACGGTGGCGGAGCTGTCGGAGGCCACGCTGGTCCGGATCACCGAGGCGGTCGTGGAGGAAGCGGCGCGGGACGGGCGGGCGGTCCTGGTGGGGCGGGCGGCGCCGGCGGTGCTGGCGCGGGAGCGGGACGCGCTCCATGTCCGGCTGGTCGCCAGCCGCGCCTTTCGCATCCGGACCACCGTCGAGCGGCTGGGACTCGACCCCAAAGAGGCCGAGCGGATCATGGTCCAGACCGATGCGCAGCGGGAGCGGTACCATCGCGAGCACTACGCCCGCGCCTGGGCCGACCCCCTGGGCTATCACCTGACGATCAACACGGAGCGGCTGGGCTACGACGGAGCGGCGGCGGTGATCGTGGCGGAGGCGAAGAGGAGGGGATGGAGGTGAGAGGTAAGAGGTGAGAGGTAAGAGGGGGACGTGCCTCTCTCACCTCTCACCTCTCACCTCTTACCTCTTACCTCTTACCTCTTACCCGAACGAGACCCCACCCTTCCCATACCCCGGCTCCCGCCGCTCCGGCTTGGCCCGGGTGTAGCCCAGCTCCTCGCTCCGGCTGATGCGCTTCTGGGCGGACAGGCCCTCCAGCACCAGCTCGCAGGCGGCCACCTCGTACCCCGCGTCGCCGCGGGGCGCGAGGCCCACGTCGCTCACGAGGTCCAGAAGCCCGGGGACGACGCCGAAACCCTTGACGCCCACCTCGGCCCGTTCGTCGCCCGAGATCTTGAGCGCCCCGCCCTGGTCGAACCAGGCGACGATCCGCCCGAGATCGGCGCCGCCGGCCCGGTCCTCCAGCACCCGGCCGGCCGCCCGGCGGATCAGCTCGCGGGCGATGACGTCGCCGCCCTGAAGCTCGCCCTCGTACTCCAGCTCGAGCTTGCCGGTGATCGCCGGCGTGGCCGCGTAGACGTCGCTCACCCGCGGCACGGCCCGCCGCTCGTGCAGGGCGAGCGCCCGGCGCTCGGCGTTCGACACCACGCTCTCCAGCACGCTGATCGGCAGCCGCTGGCTCACGCCCGAGCGGCGGTCCACCCGCTTGTCCTCCCGCGCCTCGAACGCCACCCGCTCGACCAGCTCGAGGATGAAGTCGGGCACGGCCACCTCGGGTCCGTCCCGCCGGGTCCACGCCTCCTGCGCCGTGATTTCCATGCCGAGCTGCACGGTGCGGGGATAGTGGGTGATGACCTCGGAGCCGATCCGGTCCTTGAGGGGGGTGATGATCTTCCCCCGCGCGGTGTAGTCCTCCGGGTTCGCGGTGAACGCGAGCAGCACGTCCAGCGGCAGGCGCACGGGATAGCCTTTGATCTGGACGTCGCCTTCCTGCATGATGTTGAACAGGCCGACCTGGACCTTGCCGCTCAGATCGGGCAGCTCGTTGATCGCGAAGATCCCACGGTTGGCGCGGGGCAGGAGCCCGAAGTGCATCGTGAGCTCGTCGGAGAGCAGATGGCCGCCGCGCGCCGCCTTGATCGGGTCCACGTCGCCGATGATGTCCGCGATGGTGACATCCGGCGTCGCGAGCTTTTCGACGTAACGCTGCGACCGGTCCAGCCACGCGATGGCGGTGGCGTCGCCGCATTCGCCCAGCCGGTCGCGGGCGTATTTGGAGATGGGCGCGAAGGGGTCGTCGTTCACCTCGCTGCCCGCCACGATGGGGATGCGCTCGTCCAGGAGCGAGACCAGCTGGCGCAGGATGCGGCTCTTGGCCTGGCCGCGAAGCCCGAGGAGAATGAAGTGGTGCCGGGCCAGGAGGGCGTTGACCAGCTGGGGGACGATGCTGTCCTCGTAGCCGACGATCCCGGGAAACAGCTCCTCGCCCGAGTCCAGCAGGGCAACGAGGTTAGAGCGAATTTCGTCCCGCACCTTCCGCCCGCGGAGCGGGGGATCGGCCCAGGCGCTGTTGCGGAGCTCCCCGAAGGTTCGGGGCTGGATGCCGTGCGCTTTCACGAAGTTACCTCGACTCGGCGGGGCACCGGCGACGCGCCGGGCCCCTCGTTGCGGAACGTGGCCGGATGGGACGACCGGGGCAAGTCCGGCGCCGGTCACGACATAGCTAAGTCGGCCCCCCACGGCGGCTTGACAAATGCCGACGGGGCCTTAGCTTCGCACGCCGTACGCCCCGACGACAGCAGCGGCATGCGCCCTATGTCTTCCTGGACACCCAACCATTTAAGGAGCAACACCATGAAGAAGACCCTTTGCCTGGCCGCCGTGCTTGCGGTCATGGCCTGTGCCGGCGAGAAAAAGGCTGAAGCCCCGGCTTCGTCCGAGGCTCCCGCTGCCGCTCCCGCCGCCGGCAGCATGGACAGCACCATGATGAAGCACGACAGCACCATGGCGCGGGACACCAGCAAGAAGATGTAAGCGCGCGAGGGCCGTTCGCCGCACTGTCGCCACGAGCCCCGGGGGAGCCTGCTCCGCCGGGGCTCGGTCGTTCCCGCCTCACCCGTCGAGATCCTCCGGGGCGAAGGGCAGGGCCACCACCCGGGCGGGCCGCCCGCCCGCCTCGACTTCCTCGCCCGTCGCCACCTCGCGGCGAATGGGAGCGAGCCCCAGCAAGCGGTCGTCCAGCACCAGCGTCGAGCGCACGCTGCCGACCGGCCGTCCGGCCGCGGTGACCGCGTCGCCCTCGAGCGGCGCGGCACCCCGCCAGATCAGTCCCCTCAGCTCGCGGTTGGTATGTCCCCGGAAATGGAGCCGCGCCACCGTCTCCTGACCCACGTAACAGCCCTTGGTGTAGGAGACGCCGCCGAGCTGGTCGTAGCGTACCTCCTGCGGGAGCGTGCGGTCGTCGATTTCGGCCCCGAGCGCCGGCCATCCGGCGAGGATCCGCGCGGCCTCCAGGTCCTCGGCGGTGCCCGGCTCGACGCCCGCGCCGGCGAGGGCCGCGACGAGCCTCCGCACCGTGGCCCGGGGCCCCAGCGCAACGGCGGCGAAGGGCGCCGTCTCCGGGGCCAGGCCCAGCAGGAGCCGGCCCTCGGGATACTCGAGGCCCACGGTGCGGCCGGCCGCGTCCGGTATCGGCTTGACGGCGGAGCGGGCGAGCGCGGCGAACGCCTGGGACCCGAGCAGCCACGCCACCTCCACCTGGCCGGTCATATCCGTGATCCGGGCCAGACGGGGCGGCACCTGCCGGCGGAAAAGGTCATCCGACGCCAGCCGGCTCTCGATGGGCGCAACCAGCGTGAATCCCGCGGGCTCGCGGAAAACCCAGTAGTCCACCACGATCGAGCCCTTGGGAGTGAGCAGCGCGCCGTACGTGAGGCTGTGCTCGCCCGGCTTGTCCAGATCGCTCGTGAGCAGGCCCTGGAGGCAGGTGAGCGCGCCCGGTCCGGCGAGCTGGAACACCGCGGGCTCACCCGTCACCACCACCGCGCCGCGGCGCAAGCGGTCGAGCCGCGAACGATCGTATCCCAGCTCACGCGGCGGCATCGGCCCACGGCAGGTCGGAAGGTGAGCGGCCGGCCAGGTCCGGCCACACCGCGTCCGCGGCCCCCAGCCGGTCCCCGGGGTGGGACGTGGTGAGGACGGCGCAGCGGAGCCCCGCCGAGCGCGCCGCCGCGAGGCCCGGCAGGGAGTCCTCCACCACGACACAGTGCTCCGGCGCCCGCCCGAGGGCCTGGCGGGCCCGGATGTAGCCCTGGGGGTCCGGCTTGCAGGCGGACACGTCCTCCGCGGCCACCACGACGCCGAAGTGCCGGCGCAGGCCGGCCGCGTCGAGCACCAGATCGATCTCCCGCCGGAGCGCCCCCGACACGATGGCGAGCGCGAGCCCGTCCGCCGCGGCCGCCCGAATGAAGTCGGCCGCACCCGGGACGAGCGTCATCGCGCGCCGGATCTCGGCCGCATAGTGCGCGGCCTTCCGCTCGATCGCCTCGGCGAGCGCGGGCGCGCCGGCGGGGCGGCCGTATCGCTCGAAGGTGAAGCGGAAGCACTCGCGATCGTCGAAGCCGAGATACTCGCGGTAGTACGTGTCCCGGTCGAGCGGGATCCCGTACTCCGCGAGCGTCGCGGTCAGCGCCTCGCAGTGCTGCGGCTCGTCGTTGATGATGACGCCGTTGAAGTCGAACAGGATGGCTCGGGACATAACCACGGTGAACGGTGGACACTGAAGAGTAAACGGGGCCCCCCGCCGGCGGGGAAGCGCAGGCTACCGGTCAGCGGTCACTGCCCCCCTCCTTCCCGTACACCCCGGCCGCCGCGTACGACCGGTCCAGAAGCTCCACCGGGTGCACGGCGGGAATGCCCAGCCCGGAAGTCCGGAGCCCCGCTCCGATCTGCATCAGGCAGCCGGGGTTTCCGGTGGTCACGGCATCGAGCGCCGGCTGGGCCGCCCGGAAAGCCTCGATTTTGTCGTCCAGCACCGTGCGGGCGAGGTCCGGATGGAGCAGGGAATAGATCCCGGCGCTCCCGCAGCAGCGGTCGAAGCCGGGGAGGAGGCGGAGCCGGAGCTCGGGGATCGCGCCGAGGACCGCGAGCGGGGCCGCGTGCACGCGCTGTGCGTGCTGGAGATGGCAGGGCGCGTCGTAGGCCACCTCGAGCCGGAGCGGCGCGCCCGGGCGGGGGCCGCGCTCGGCGAGGAGCTCGGAGACGTCCCGCACCTTGGCTCCGAACCGCGCCCCGTCGGCGGTGCCGAGGAGATGGCCGTAGTCCTTGAGCAGAGCGCCGCACCCGGCGCTGTTCACGACGATCCAGTCGGCTGCGTCGAGGAGCGAGGCCACGTTCTGGATCGCCAGCGCGGCGGCGCCGGCGTGGTCGCCGGCATGCTCGTGCAGGGCGCCGCAGCAAGCCTGGCCGGCTACCTCGCGGACTTCGTAGCCGTTGGCCACGAGCGTCCGCCGGGTGGCCGCGTTCACGTGGGAGAAGAGGCCCTCCATGACGCAGCCGCGGAAGAGGACGACCGATGGGCTGCCGCTCACTGACGCGCCCTCCGACGCTCCCGCCCCCTCCGCTCGCGCAATGCGCCCGTCCCCCGTCGCCGCCAGCATGGCCATGCTGAACCCGAAGCGGGTCTCCCCCGCGAGCCGGGCGGGAACACCGGTCTCGCGGAGGAGCCGCCCGGCGCCGAAGAGCGCCCGCCAGAGCGGCCGGCTCCGGAAGACGCTCAACCCGAGCCGCGCCAGCGCGGGGAGCCCGCGGCTACGGAACAGCTGGGCCCGCGCGGCCTCCAGGCCTCGCCCGTAGCCGACGCCGGAGGGACAGACCGGCTCGCAGCCGCGGCAACCCAGGCAGGCGTCGAGGTGAGCGACCAGGCCTTCGTCCTCCGGCCCGATCTCGCCTCGCTCGAGCGCGCGCATGAGCACGATCCGGCCGCGCGGGCTGTCGGCCTCGTCTCCGGTGGCCAGGTAGGTCGGGCAGGCCGGGAGACAGAAGCCGCAGTGGACGCAGGGATCGAGCGCCTCACTTCCCACTTGTCTCGCTCCCCTCCAGCGCCACGCTCAGCGACTGCTTGGGATCGAACGTGCCCCGCAGGCGGTCCACGAGCTGCCCGATCCCCTCGCGGTAGGCGCCGAAGTGGCCCAGCGCGCGGCGGACGGGCCAGGGCGCGCGCTCGAGGGTCATCGGGATCTCCCGCGCGGCCGCCGCGCGCCGCGTGGCCCGGAGGCGCTCGACCGGGGCGTCGCCGGTCCAGCGGAGCGACCCGCTCGCCGCGCCCGCGGCCACGACGCCGGTGTCGAGATCGTGGGCCAGGAGATCCAGCATCTCGTCCAGTCCGTCGGCCAGCACGCCCAGGCGGAACGTGACGGGACCGTCCAGGCTGCCGCGGGCCAGCAGCGCCCAGAACCCGGCCGTCCGGTCCGCCGGCAGCTGCTCCCACACCGCGCCGCTCTCGGTCGGCAGGCGGCGGACCTCGGCCTGCACTGCGGCATCCACGCCGAGGAACCGGGTGGCCAGCACCCAATCGGGGTCGGCGGCGAGCGCGGGCGAGACCAGCTCCAGGGCGGCGGGCGCGATGCGGGCCTCGAGCAGGTCGCGCGCGGCCGCCGTGAGCGCGTCGCGGCTGCCCCGGGAGACCAGGGTGACGTCCGCCCGGGGGAGCGCCCGGAGCCGCAGGTGCGCCTCGGTGAGGATGCCGAATCCGCCGAACCCGCCGACGTGCAGCTTGGTGAGGTCGTAGCCCGCGACGTTCTTCACGACCCGGGCCCCCGGCTTCACGATCCGCCCGTCGCCGGTGACCACGGTGCAGCCGAGGATCTGGTCGCGGACCGGACCGAAACCGTGGCGCAGCGGCCCGCTCGTCCCGGTGGCGATCACCGAGCCGACCGTGCGGTCGGGCCGCCCCGGCGGGTCGAGGGCGAGCCACATGCCCTGCTCCGCCAGGCGGCGGCGGATCGCGTCGAGGGACGCGCCCGCCTGGACCGTCGCCACCAGGTCGGCCGGGTGCACCGAGACGATCTCGTCCAGGGCACG
>Ga0187823_10000104_pt1 | contig 18820 bp, 17 predicted proteins | sample NC_wetland_sal_i_12_FD_132968 | JGI IMG/M metagenome (GOLD analysis project Ga0187823, IMG submission 132968) | Wetland sediment microbial communities from Neuse River Estuary, North Carolina, USA - SourceSoil_3 | ecosystem: Environmental > Aquatic > Freshwater > Wetlands > Sediment | place...
CAGCTCGGCGTCACCCAGGCACAGCGGCTGGAGAAGGCGGAACACTGAGGGGCGACACGCCCGAGTTCCGCCGGGCATGGATTTCGTGTTTCCTGTCCCTTTTACAAGGGCGTCATCCTGAGGAACTTCAGTCCCGAAGGATCTGTCGCGCAGCGGCACCAAACGTTTCCGGCCTTGGCAAACCCGATAAAATATGATATAGTTGTATAGGAACGTATGTCTCTAAGCTAACTAACCCACTGTACGAGCTGCCCCCCGGGAGAACCGATGATCGAAGAGAAAATTCAGGTTTCCACCTCCGCAGGAACGACCGAAGCTATCATCTATGCCCCCGAGAAAACAGGCCGCTGGCCCGGCGTCATTCAATACACCGACATCGGAGGAATTCGCGCGTCGCAAGAGGAAATGGCGCGGCGACTGGCGGGCGCGGGCTATGTCGTCCTCATGCCCAATGTTTTCTACCGCACGAGTGGCCTGCCATTATTCGATTTCCCGCGGAAGTTTGGCGACGAGCGCACTACCAGGAGGCTGGCGGAACTTTCCGCACCGCTCACTCCCGCGGCCATCATGAGCGACGCGTCGGACTACGTAAACTTTCTGGCGCGGCAGGATTCCGTCAAACCCGGCCCCATGGGCGTGGTGGGATACTGCTTCACCGGCAAGATGGCGCTGTACACCGCGCTGTCCCGGCCGGACAGGATCGCGGCGGCGGCTTCGTTCCATGGCGGCGGACTCGCCAGCACCGCTCCCGACAGCCCGCATCTTGTTCTAGGCCCGTCGATTAAGGCGCGGCTCTACTTCGGACACGCCACCCAGGACAAGAGCATGCCGGCCGACGCCATCGAGCGGCTCAACCAGACCCTCGAAGCCTGGGGAGGCAAATACGAAAGCGAAGTCTACGAAGGAGCTTTTCATAGTTGGACCGTCCCCGACAGCCCGGTCTATAACCAGCCCCAGGCCGAACGCGCTTTCGAAAAGCTGACCCAGTTGTTCGCGGAAACCTTGGGGGATAAGTAGCGCCGGCCGGACCCTGCCCTGAGCGGAGTTGAAGGGCCGGCGCTACCCTCCTACCTCTTCTTTGCGATCTTCTCCACCTGCTGCAGGTGGTTCAGGTCGTGACCCGCAATCAAGCGCACAATGTGGTCGATAGTTTCCTTGCCGCGTTCCTGATGCTGGCCGTAGTTCTTCCACAACCGCCGAGGCACGGAACTCAAAAGCCGCAGATTGTTTTCGCGGAGCGCGCGGTATGTTTCCAGCGATGTCTTCGGATCTCTCTGGCTGTAGGCGAATGTCCCAGCCCACGCGTCCTGGTCAAAAGCCTGAATCGCGGTGCCATTCGAGGCCAGGATCAGACGCAGACGATAGCCGATGACCAGTTCCGCGTCCGCCAGGTGGGCGAGGATTTCGGCGATTGACCATTTCCCCGGCGCGGGGCGGCTGGACAGGTGCTTCTTGCTGAGCCCCCGGGTGAGGGCGGCAAACTTCCGCGGAGCGGCCTGCTGCAGGCGCATAGGGTCCTTCCCGCGACTGTGGCTGAGCATGCGTTCGGTGTACTGCTGGGGCGTTTCCGGCATCGTTCTCCTCCTGCGAAAAGACAGTAAGACAAATGTTAAGCCAACCTTAAAAAGCGAAAGAGCGCCGCGGACGGCGCTCCTCTGGACTGCGAACTCCAGTGTAGATCAGCTACCGGAATATACTCCAGAAAATAGCGGCCATCATAAAAATTTCTGTGTGCATCATAGCTACGAGGCTACGAGCCTGTGCTTCAAAAAGCAGGCATGGGCGGATGAAGGGCTTCACAGCGGGCGTATGGAATCGTCCGGCGTTTCGGTTTCTTGCCGTCTTCGAGGTAAACTTTTCTTGGTTTCGGGAGGTTGGCGTGGTCAGACTATTTAGCAAGCTCTCACTTACGCTTCTGCTCATCGCGGGAATGCTGGTCCTGGCGGCTTGTCCTACACGCACCAGCATCGGGAAGATCCTTCGTGACCCGGGGCGGTACGCCGGACGGGAAGTTGCTATCGGCGGTCGCGTGAGCAGTTCCTTCGGGGCGCTGGGCACGGGCGTGTACCAGGTCGACGACGGCACAGGTCAGATATGGGTGTATAGCCAGAGATACGGCGTGCCCGGCAACGGCGCCAGGGTGGGGGTCCGAGGGACGATCTCGCAGGGATTCAGCTTCGGCGGCCGCAGTTTCGCCGTGGTTCTGAGAGAAACCGAACGCCGCCACTAGAACAACCCCTCGATGGGGCGTCCGGGCTTGCGTGGCCTGGGGCTAGTTTTGACGCGGAGGGTTGGCGACCGACATGGGGTCGGGTTGGGCCTGTGATTCTCTGATTTCCAGCTTCATCTGCCGGAGGTTGGTGGCTTCGGCGGGATCCATTCCGGCCTTCAGGTCGGATTTCTCTACAAAGTAGCGCCAGCCGGCGTGACGGTCTTCCGAACTCTGTCCGGTTTCGAAGTGCTTGACTTTGACTTCGGCGTTTTCCTTGCCTTTGACCACCAGCACCACTCCTCCGGATTCGTAGGTCCGGATGTTATGGCGAATGATGGCATAAGAAGCTTTGGTTTCGTCGCGCGTCAGAGACACCCCGCTTATGGCTGATGGAAAATTTGGGTTTCGGTCGGTCGGAGAGCGTGCCCGGAGGGTGGTTCCCGCTACGGGCACGCTATCTTTTATCTAGAGTTTCCGCTCTGCTTACAGCGGACGGACGTTCTCAGCTTGCCAGCCCTTCGGCCCCTTGGTCACATCGAACTCCACACTCTGGCCCTCCTGCAGGCTGCGAAAGCCTCCTGCCTGGATCGCCGAGAAGTGCACAAATACATCTTCGCCACTCTGACGGCTGATGAAGCCGTAGCCTTTGGCGTCGTTAAACCACTTTACTGTTCCTTGTTCTGCCATTTTGTTACTGTTTCCTTTTCAATCGATTTACGCTGTGAGATCGGAGGTACTAAGGGCGGTTCTAGCTGGTATGCAAGAAGCTGCTCAACAACCGATTCTAATCAAACGCACTTTCAGTTTAGCAGAAAAGTCCGGATTTAGGTGGACAAAATGGCCATCCGTACCCCTGCGGCCCACTCCTCGGTAACCGTAACCGCCTCAGCGCGGCTTCCTTAAGCCACGAACCGCGTGGGGACAGCCGCCTCGGCTGTCCAGTCGAGCGAAGCTCGACAAGTGCTTGCAAACCGGCTGCGGAGCTCGGCTCCGCCGGACAGCCGGGGGTCGGCTGTCCCCAGGCGGTGCCCCTGGGACTCGCAAACGGCGCTTTATCAGTATTTTCTCTCGGTTCCAAGTCCAACAGGTATAATCCTAAGACCAAGAAGTTACTTGACCACGAAGACACATCGCATAACCATCCTGCGCCTTCGCGATTGAGAGAACCAGCTTCCCTGCAGGCGCGACAAGCTGTTCAGTCCAGTCCTTGCAAGCACGGTCGGCTTTGCAGATCTGTAGCGTATGCTCACGACCCTACGCCCATGGAGGGGCGCGGCGATGTCGCAATTCAACGGAGACAAGGCCCGATTTAACCGGGAGCGGAAACAGAATGCCGCGAAACGGCTGCGCACCCGCGTGCTGCTGGAGGCGGCCGGACTGAAGGTCAGCCCGTTGCAACCGGGCAAGAAGCCGCGCGGGGTTGGCGAAAAAACCGCATCCTGAAATTTGAGATACACTTTAGCTGGCAGCACGAGGAACCATCATGAAGAAGCTGTTTGTTGGCAACATCCCCCACAGCACCACCGAAGCAGAGTTGCGGGCGCTGTTCGAACCCCACGGGGCCATCGAGCAAGTCAGCATCGTGACCGATCGCGACACCGGCCGTTCGCGCGGATTTGCGTTCGTCGAAATGACCGATTCCGCCGAAGCGGAGAAAGCCATCGCCGCGCTCAACGGCAAGGAACTGGGCGGCCGCGCGTTGAACATTAACGAAGCCCGGCCCAAGACCGATCGCGGCGGCCCGCCTCGCGGCGGAGGTGGCGGACGTCCCGGCGGCGGCGGTGGGCGCCCCGGTGGCGGCGGACGTTCCGGAGGCGGGGGTGGGCGTGACGACTATCAGGGCCATGCGCGTCAGCCTCGAGAGCCGCGCTGGTAAGGAGCAACACTCAATAGTGCGTTGCAGAGTTTTACGAGCATTGATCTGCCAAAAAAATGTCCCTTGGAGGTGTCTATGTCTGGTCGAGGCCGTTCCAGCTTCACCAAGCGTCAGAAAGAGCGCTCACGGCAGGAAAAGCAGAAAGAAAAGGCTGAGCGCAAGGTCCAGCGAAAGCTGGAAAAACCGGCAACTGGATCCGATACCTTTGAACTCTCCGAAGAAGACTTCGCGGCCGCGGCCGCTCAGATGGCCCTTCCGGGGGATTCGCACCTGGAAGAGTAGCCGGACAATCATCAACTCGATAGCATGGAAAGCGCGGCTTTGAGCCGCGCTTTTTCATTCTCCGGAACCTTCGGCGGATCGGCAAAAATGAACCCTTCCGGCGGCCGTCGAAGTCTAAGTACAGAAGTGAGCCCCACTTCCCCAACCCCACCCAAGCCCGCCATGACTGCCCAGCGGCTGCGGACCGTGCTTCCCGCCGTCTGGGAGCTGATGCGCCCGCGCCGGGGCCTGCTGGCCCTGGGCTTCCTGCTGATGGTGATCAACCGCGTATCGGGACTGGTGCTGCCGTACTCCACCAAGTTCCTGATCGACAGCGTCATCGCCAAACATCACGTCGAATTACTGCGGCGCCTGGTGACGGTCGTGCTGGCTGCGACCATCATCCAGGGCATCACGTCCTTTGCCTTGACCCAGCTGTTATCGAAGGCGGCCCAGCGCCTCATCGCGGAACTTCGCCAGAAAGTGCAAGCCCACATCTCTCACCTTCCCGTCGCGTTCTACGATTCCAATAAGACCGGCACGCTGGTTTCGCGGATCATGACCGACGTCGAAGGCGTGCGGAACCTGCTCGGAACCGGACTGGTCGACCTGGTCGGCGGACTGCTGACTTCCGGCATCGCGATGGTTGTGCTCTTTCGCATCAGCCCGGTCATGACCCTGCTGGCGTTCAGCTTTCTGCTGTGCTTCGCCATCGCACTGAACAAGGCATTCACGACTATTCGGCCTATTTTCCGCCAACGGGGAAAGATCAATGCCGAAGTCACCGGCCGGCTGGCGGAGTCGCTGGGCGGGGTGCGAGTGATCAAGGGATATCACGCGGAAGAACGCGAGGAAGCCGTTTTTGCTGGCGGGGTTCGGCGCCTGCTGGACAACGTGATGAAGACCCTGACCGCCACATCCGTGATGAGCCTTTCCGCCAGTCTGCTCATGGGAGTGGTAGGCGCAATCATCATGTATATGGGCGCGCACCAGATCATGGCCGGCACGCTGACCATCGGCAGTTTCTTTACCTACACTCTTTTTCTGGGCTTTCTGGTCGCCCCCATCGTGCAGATCGTGAACATCGGGACACAAATCACCGAGGCGCTGGCGGGGCTCGAACGCACCCAGGAAATCCTGCACGAGCGGCCCGAAGACCAGGACCCAAAACGCACGGTCACGCTGGACGACATTTACGGCAAGGTGGAATTCGACCACGTCAACTTCAGCTACGATGGCAGCCGGACGGTGCTGCACGATGTCAGTTTCCTGGCCGAACCGGGAACGGTGACCGCGCTCGTGGGATCATCGGGCTCAGGCAAGTCGACCATCATCGGGCTGATTTCGGCCTTTTACGTTCCCACCCAAGGTCGCGTCCTGGTCGATGGAGTCGATCTCAGCACGGTGCGCCTCGACTCATATCGCACCCGCCTCGGAGTGGTGCTGCAGGAGTCATTCCTGTTTGACGGTTCGATTCGCGAGAATGTGGCTTTCTCCCGCCCGCAATCGAGCGAGGACGAAATCATGCGGGCCTGCCACATCGCGCGCGTGGATGAGTTTGCCGAAAGCTTTCCGGAAAAATACGACACCATCGTCGGCGAACGCGGGGTCAAGCTCTCCGGAGGACAGCGCCAGAGAATATCGATTGCCCGGGCCATCCTGGCCGAGCCGCGCATCTTAATTCTCGACGAGGCGACCTCCAGCCTCGACTCAGAATCGGAAGAGATGATCCAGCACGGGCTGTCATACCTGATGCAGGGCCGCACTACCTTTGTGATCGCCCATCGGCTTTCCACCATCCGCCGCGCCGACCAGATTCTCGTGGTCGAGCAGGGCCAGATCGTTGAGCGCGGCACCCACGAAGAGCTGTACGCCGCGCAGGGCCGCTATTTCGATCTCTACACTAAGCAACAGGGACTGCAGAATAATCTGTTCCTGGCGCCCGGCGAGGGTGACGTCCCGGTAACCGCCGAAGATGGCCTGCCAACAAAAAATGGCGATCGCGACGTCAGTTCAGCCGATGCTTTGCGTCTAATAAGAGGAGAGGTGCGGTAATTAACTCTGTCATCCCGACCGGAGCGCAGTGAGCGCGGTGGAGGGACTTGCGTTTCGGGTGGGTTTCCAAGAGCAAGGTTTGAATCACAAGGGACACAGACTACACAGAGATATACCACTCAATAAATGACCGTCGACCCCAACCAGCCAAATAGTCAGAATGGCGCGCCTGCAATCCGGATCGTCGATCTCTGCCGCCACTATCAGATGGGCGAGGCGCTGATCCGCGCCGTGGACGGGGTGTCCCTCCAAATTCAGCCGGGAGAATTTGTGGCCCTGCTGGGCAGCTCCGGATCCGGAAAGTCTTCCCTGCTGAATCTCATCGCCGGGCTTGACCGTCCGACTTCGGGGGCGGTCATCGTCGAAGGCCGCGACCTGGCCCACCTGTCGCGTGAAGCATTGTCCAGACATCGCCTGCGCACGGTGGGCATGGTTTTCCAATCATTCAACCTGGTTTCACGGATGACTCTGGCCGAGAATGTTGACCTACCGCTGCGCTTTGCCGAAGTCGACCGCGGCCGGCGGCAGGCGCTCACCCGGCAGGCCCTGGAACGCGTAGGGCTGGGCACCCGCATGACCCACCGGCCCAGCGAACTTTCAGGCGGCGAGCAACAGCGCGCGGCGCTGGCCCGGGCCTTGATCAATCAGCCGAAGCTTCTGCTCGCTGATGAACCCACCGGCAACCTCGACAGCCATACCGGCACTGAGATCATGAATTTCATCCGGGAGTTCAACCAGTCTCTGGGAATGACCATCGTGATGGTCACTCACGAGCGCACCCTGGCCGAACGCTACGCCCGGCGCATGATCCTACTGGCCGATGGCAAACTGGTGGACGATCAACCCAATCCCATGCCGGCCGCCGCCGGACAGCAGGAGGGGCGCCGATGAAAACTTACGATCTTTCCGAGCTTGCTTTGCGCAACCTGCGCGAGTCGTCGTTGCGCAATTCGCTGACCACGGTAGGCATCTCGGTCGGAGTGGCCTCGCTGGTTGCCATGCTCTCGCTGGGTATCGGTTTGCAAAAGCTGGCCACGCGGCACCTGGCCAAATCCGGCCTTTTCGACACCGTGGTGGTGACCTCGCGGCGCGAGTTGCGCGGCTTCAGTCGCGACGATGAGCAACGCAGCACTGCTTCTGCCGCCGAAAGCCGCGCCCTGGATGAACCGGCAAGGCAGGAAATCGAGCGCCTTCCCGACGTGCTCGAGGCCTATCCCGACATTCGCTTCATTACGGAACTCAGCTACCAGGACAAGCCGCATCTCACCATGGTCTCCGGCATTCCCGACTCGGCGCGGTCGAACGACGCTTTTGCCGGAATTCCCGGCAGGTTTTTCTCTTCCGAAACCGCGCCTGAGGTCATTCTGCAAAAGTCCTTCGCCCTGGAGTTGCTGGGTAAAACGCCGCCACCGGGACAGGAAGACGAAATCCCGGTCAATGACCTGGCAAAACCTTTGTTGGGGCAGGAACTGATCATGCGCTATGCGCAGCGGGTTGCGGCCTCGCCATCTTCCGCGGACAACGCTCCTGCGAAGGCGGGCTTGGCGCCCCCGGCTCAGACCGAGTCAGACGCCGCCTATTCCGTGGTCTCGCGCGAGCAGAGACTGAAAATTGTCGGCATCTCCGATCTCGACCCGGACAGCATGCGCGGCGCGGCAAGGGCGCGAGTGTTCCTGCCTCTGAAGCTCGCCCAGGATCTGCGCGTCATGCAGCCCTCGGACGTGCGCGACAGCATGCGTGGCTTCAACAAGCAGCCCAGCTATTCCACCATCAGCGTGCGCGTGAAGAACCCCAAGCAGGTGGAAGCGGTCGAGCAGGCCATCAAGAAACTAGGGTTCAACACGTTCTCCATTCTGGACGCCACGCGCAGCCTGCGGCAATTCTTTGCCGTGCTCGATCTCTTTCTCGGAATATTCGGCAGCCTGGCGCTGGCCGTGGCTTCGATCGGCATCGTAAACACGCTGGTCATGGCCATCCTGGAGCGGCGCCGCGAAATCGGGATCATGAAAGCCATCGGCGCCAGCGACGGCGACGTAAAGAAGCTTTTCTTCGCCGAGGCCGGAGCCATGGGCCTCTTGGGCGGAGTAGTGGGAGTAGCGCTGGGCTGGACCATCGGCCACATCATCAACCTGGGGACAAATATCTACCTGAAGCGCCAGTCATTGCCACCCGAGAGTTTCTGGGCAGTACCCTGGTGGCTGGTCGGCGCGGCCATCGTTTTCGCTTTCATCGTGAGCCTGGTTTCAGGTTTGTACCCGGCGGCGCGGGCTGCCCGTCTTGATCCCGTGCAGGCGCTGCGCTACGAGTAAACTCGAATCCATGCTTCGAAGTTTCCGGCTGCTATCGGCTCTGATCATCTTCATTCCGGTCGCGGCACGAGCGCAAAGCCGAACGGACTGCAACGTCCTCAATAGCCGCACCCTCAAGCAGGCGGTTCACTATTGCGTGCAACTGCCCCCGGACTACGACACCAAGGCTTCTCTGCCCCGGCGCTATCCCGTGCTGTACTTCCTGCACGGCCTGGGCCAGAACGAGCAGACGCTATTCAGCACTGGGGGATGGAGCGTAATCGAAGACCTGCGCCGCCAGCACAAGATCGATGACTTCCTGGTGGTGGCGCCGGACGGCAAGCGCAGCTTCTACATCAACTCGCCCGGCGATTCGTTCCGCTACAGCGATTTCTTTCTGGAGGAATTCATCCCCTACATCGAAAAGAAATATCGCGTGCGTCCGGGACGGAAAGGAAGGGCCATTACCGGCGTCTCCATGGGCGGCTACGGAGCGCTGCGTTTCGCTTTCGCCCATCCCGAATTATTTTCCGCCGTCAGCGCGCAAAGCGCAGCCTTGATCACGCAAACTCCGGAAGAGCTCTCTGCCGCCGGGCAATCCAGTTCGCCCTTAGGCCGCCTGATGGGACCCGCCTTCGGAGAACCGATCAACGTGGCGCACTGGCAGCAAAACAGCGTTTTCGTTCTGGCCAGAAAAAACCAGCCGGGCCTGCGAAGTCTGGCAATCTATTTCAACTGCGGCCAGCAGGATGACTTCGGATTTGAAGATGGCGCGGCCGCCCTGGACCGGCAACTCCGGGCAGAAGGGATAAAACACGAGTATCACTCCTATCCCGGCGACCACAGCCTGACTTACTTCCTCTCCCACATGGGCGAAGTGATGGAGTTTCACTCCCGTGTTTTTGAACAAAAGTAGCTGCACACCATTCGACATCCCTCGAATAACTGTGATCCCGAAGCGCGTACTCTCACGCGAGGAATCTCCCGCTCCTTGTGGTTCATGAATTTCAGAATTCTTCCTGCCAGTTGTTGCCTTTCGCCCTTTATGCCATCCTTCTGAACGAACCGGCCCCGGCCCACTCTACCTGACGAGGTGATCGATGGCGTGCAGCCCAGAAATGTTGAAGCGTGTTCCCCTGTTTGCCCTGCTCGACGACGAAGAGACCGCGGTGCTGGCGGGTCAGGTCGAAGTCAGGACCTTCATGAAGCGCCAGCGTATATGGAAGATCGGCGATCCGGGCGGCCAAGCCTACGTCCTTGTCTCAGGCGCGGTGCGGGTCACGACCGTGGATGAAGACCAGCAGGAAGTGATCGTCGACCAGCCGGCAGCGGGCGAGTTTTTTGGTTTTGCCTCGATGCTCGACCAGACCGCCCATCAAACCGAGGCGGTCGCCGTTGAAGAAAGTGTTTGCCTGGAAGTGGACCGCAACGACATCGCCACCCTGCTGCAACGCAAACCGCATGCCGGGATGGACATGCTGACCGTGCTGGGTCGCCAGTTTCACGCCTCCCAGCAGCTGGTGCGGGTGCGCGCCAGCCGCAATCCCAACGACGTCATTGAAGAGGACATGACCTTCGGCGAACGCATCGCTGACCGGGTAGCCGCCTTTGGCGGATCCTGGACATTCATCATCACCTTCGCCCTGGCGATCAGCGCCTATACCGCCGTCAACGTCGTCCTGCGAGGACAGGCCTGGGACCCGTATCCGTTTATTCTGCTCAACCTGTTTCTCTCCATGCTGGCCGCCATCCAGGCGCCGGTCATCATGATGAGCCAGAACCGGCAGGACACCAAAGATCGGTTGCGCGGCGAGCTCGATTACGACGTCAATCGCCGCGCCGAGTCGGAGATCCAGGGGCTGGCGCGCAAGCTGAATTTGCTGGGAGAGAAGATCGGCGATGTAGAGGACTTGTTACGCAATAAGGTGTAACCACGAACCACGTCGGGACAGCCGCCCTCGGCTGTCCGGCGGAGCGAAGCTCCGCAGCCTGTGGCCGGAGCGACGCTTCTTTCGCCCCGTTGGGGCTCGAAACACTCTGCCAGCCAAAGCCGGGCTTGCGCCCGGGGCTTTATTCTCGCGCCGCTCCGCGGCTGAGGTCGTACCAGCGCATTAGGTCAGGAAAATGCTACACCGTTTCCGGAGCGGCACCGGAAATTGTGAAATCCACTTGCTGCTTCCCCAGCACCGGATGCGTCGCCGTCAGCCGCACCGTTCCAGCCTGCTCTTTGGATCGAATCCAGATCGCTCCCGTGCCGCCGATCAACGAAAACGGATTGTCCCCGATAAGCTCCGCTGGGCCTTCCAGTTCAAACTTGATGGGGTCGTTGGCAAATGGCCGGATGGCGTCAAATTCATCGGTCACGCGCAGCACCACGCGCGTGGTGTCGGCGCCGTCGGCGATCAGGCTGGTGTCGTCGGGCAAAAGTGTGAACTTCTGGTCGATGCCTTTGCCGGAATATTTCTTGACGATGACCTGTTTTCCCTGAATGTAGCCCTCGAGACGCAGGTCGCCCCATTTGTGAAAGAGCTCGCCCAGTTCCACGACGAAGGGCGCGTATTGCAGATGCTGGAAAGTTTTACGGTCAGGCTCCACATCCGCGACCAGTTCATCCGCGATGTACAGCTTGATGTGGTCGCAATTGGAACAGATGACAGCATTTGAAAATCCGATCGACGCATCGCCCCGCGCCCAGTGGAATGCCGGTTCGAGAACCACCTCTTCCGCGGGATCGCACTGCGATTTATAGAATCCAGCCGCCGGTTTGGGCTCGCGGAAAATGTCGGTGACCCCGTGATAGCAGATGCGATCGCCGGAGCCAAAATCGCCGTGGGTGTTGTAGTCGAAGGCGCACCAGCCAATGCCCCCCGCGTATTGCGGATTAGACGCCAGCTGGTCGTGGATGCGGGCGTGGCGCATGGTGTGTTCGGTGAGCCGTTCCACCTGGTCGATGGTTTTGGTGGGATAGGTGTGCCCGACGAACTCGGTATTCAAGTAGCGCGAGTGATTGGGCGGCTTCAGCGGAAAACCGAAGTCGTTCATGGTGAAAACGTCTTCGAGAAATTCCGATTCCTGAAAGTAGCGAATCCCGCCGGTCTGACGCGTCGGGTCGAGCTTGTGGGCCATCGCATTGGTACGGACATAAAAGCTGTGGTCGTCCTTTGATTCGTTGATCCGCACCCCCCACAGGATGATGGACGGATGGTTCCAGTCGCGGCGGATCATGCGGCTCACGTTGTCTATCGAAATCAGTTTCCACGGTTCGTCGCCGATGTGCTGCCAGCCGGGAATTTCCTCCAGCACCAGCAGCCCAATCTCGTCGCAGGCATCGAGAAAGTGGCGTGACTGCGGATAGTGCGACGTACGCACGATGTTGCACCTCAGCTTGTGGCGGAGAATGTGCGCGTCCCGGCGCTGGGCGCGGCCCGGCATGGCCTGGCCTACGAAGGGAAAGGTCTGATGACGGTCCAACCCGCGCAGCTTGATCACTTTGCCGTTGAGTTCAAAACCGTGATCGGTGAATTGCGCTTCCCGGAACCCGATGGTGCGCGAGACTTCATCCACCGGCTGTGTCCCGCGCAGCAGGCGGACCTGCACGCTGTACAGATTAGGGTGCGACAGGTCCCATAGTTTTATGGCGCCAAGTTTGTCGACATGGACCGTGTAGGCAACCGGATCCGGCGCAGCCGGGGCCGCGGGGATGCGCTGCGTGCCCTTGGCCAGCACGCGATCGCCCTCGCGCAGACTGACTTCGAGGGTCAGCGGTTCTCGCGACGCCTCCGCGAACTGAATGTAGCAATCGACATCCAGGCTGGGATGGTCGGTCAGAACGTCTTTGGTTCTGGCGAAGACGTTCTCAATGAATGTTGCAGGAACAATGCGCAGCGAGACTTCACGGTAAATGCCGCCGAAGGTCAGGTAGTCGATCTGATAGCCGAAAGGAGGAATGTCAGGACGCTCGGTGGAATCAAGATCCACCGCCAGCACGTTCTCCCCGTCGAAATCGAGATGCGGCGTAAGGTCGAAGGAGAAAGGGGTGTAGCCGCCCTTGTACTCGCCCAGCCGCTGGCCGTTGATCCAGACGGTGGAAGCGGTCATGGCTCCTTCAAAATCCACGAACACGCGGTGGCCGCGGGCCTCGGCCGGCAGTTTGAACCGGCGGCGGTAGCTGGAGACGAACTCGTAACTCTTCTCGTCGAAGCTGTGCCAGGGCAGGCGGATGTTGGTGTGAGGAATCACGACGCGCTCATATCCGGAGTCGTCGAAGTCGCGCGCGTGCGCACCTTCCACGACGGTGCGGCTATATCGCCAGTTCCGATTCAGGGGCAGCACCATCCGTCCCGCAGCACCGGGCTCAGTCGCGCCATTGGCTAATGCCGAGCGGGCAATGGTCGCGCCCGCGATGAAGGTGCCGGTAGTTTTGAGAAAATTGCGTCGGTCCATGGTCCCCCCGGGTTTGATGCGCCAGTTGTGGATGGCCGGGCTGAATTATCTAACATCGCGGTATTCCTGTAAACGCTTACAGGGAAGCCGGTGTGTGGTGCGGACACTCTTGTCCTCCCCCTTTGAAGTTGCTTTTCAGTCTCTTTCATTTCTTCCCGGACGTGGCGAATGAGAGAGAAGAGGGTGGTTCGGACGACGGCATCAAAGTCAACAGCGGCGGACAGGAGTGTCCGCCCACACACCACCGAATTCCTTTGCCCGCCAATCGTTGCTAAAATAGAGCTTCCTTCCGGGTCTTCCTCGTGGACTTGCATGAACATTAAAGAAGTCGCCAAGCGAGCCAAAGTCTCAACCGCCACCGTATCTCGCACCATCAACGATTCCGAGAAGGTGAAGCCGGGGACAGCGGCGCGGGTACGCAAGGCCATCGAAGAGCTGAACTTTTATCCCAACACTCACGCGCGCACCCTGGTTTCGGGCAGAAGCCGCATGCTGGGGCTGATCATCTCCGATATCACCAACCCGTTTTTCCCCGAACTGGTAAAGAGCTTCGAAGACCAGGCGGTGGAGCGCGGCCAGGAAGTCATCATCGGGAACACCGACTACAATCCCAAGCGCATGGCAGGATGCATACGGCGCATGGTCGAGCGCAAAGTTGACGGCGTGGCCATCATGACCTCTGAAGCGGACCCCGCGCTGGTCACCGAACTCACCCGCCGCAACATTCCGACCGTGTTCATGGACACCGGTAAAACTGGCCTCCACAGCGCTAACATTCGCATCGATTACGCCCAGGGCATTCATGAGGCGATGCAACATCTTTATTCGCTCAATCACCGGCGAATCGCCTTTATTGCCGGCCCCATGAACCTGGAGTCGGCGCGCACGCGGCGCGATGCCTACCTGTCCGGGCTGAAATCCAGGGGGCTGTCTGACCAGTCCATGATCGAAAAAGGCGACCACAGGATCGAAGGCGGTGCCATGGCGATGCGCAGCCTGCTGAAATTGCCGCAGCCTCCAACCGCCGTCATCGCCTCGAACGATCTCACTGCGATTGGGGCCCTGGGCGCGATTCTCGATGCCGGGTTGCGGGTTCCGGAGGACATATCGCTGATCGGGTTTGATGATATTTCGTTTGCCCACCTCACCCAGCCACCTCTGACGACAGTAATCCTGTCGCGTACCCAACTCGCAGTCACCGCTTTTGCCGCGCTCGAGGCGCTGATCCGCAAAGAAGACAACCCCCACCTCGACTACTCCATCCCGACCCACCTGGTGATGCGGGGTTCCACCCGGGCGATCTAGCGCGGCGTGATCGAGTTCAAATCCGCGCTTGCGCCATTGGCGGCGGAGCAGACGTAAACGTCGGGCTTAATCCCGGTGGCAGCCTGATATCTCTCCGAGATCTGCGCCGCAAACCGGGACGCATCGGCGGCCTTCACCAGGTTTACCGTGCACCCGCCAAAGCCTCCGCCCGTCATGCGCCCGCCGCGGTAGCCATCGAGCGACTCCGCGATTTCGACCATGACGTCCAGTTCCCGGCAGCTGACTTCAAAGAGATCGCGCAGGCTGCGATGCGATTCCCGCATCAGGCCTCCGAACCGGATCACGTCCCCGGCGGTCAGGTATTTGGCGCCTTCCAGCACGCGCTGGTTTTCCGTCACCACATGCAGGCAGCGCTTGTAAACGGTCGGGGGAATCCCGGCTTTGTGCTGCTCCAGTTGTTCCAGCGTAATGTCTCTCAGAGCACGCGCTTTGGGATACCACCGACTGAGGATCTTCACTCCTTCATCGCACTCTTCACGTCGCCGGTTGTAGGCGCCGCTGGCGTGGTCATGCTTCACCATGGTGTTGCAGATGACCAGGCGAACATCTTCTGGAATGGGAATCAGCTTGAACTCAAGCGAACGGCAATCCAGCAGCAAGGCGTGTCCGGCTTTGCCTAGACACGACACGAACTGGTCCATGATGCCGACCCGCGCCCCGATAAATACGTTTTCGGCTCTTTGGCACAGCTTGGCCACTTCCGGCAAGGAAAGGCGCGCGCCATTGAGGCTCATCAAGGCGAGCGCGCTCGCCACTTCGATTGCGGCCGAGGAACTCAGCCCCGCGCCGATAGGCACTTCACCCCGAACCAGCAGGCTGGCGCCCGGCGTGGGATGTCCGATCTCCTGCAGCATGACTGCAATCCCCAGAACGTAGTCGGACCACACCCCTTTGCCGCGGCTGGGCAGGTTTTCCAGATCGAATTCAAGCTGTTCCGAAAATTCTTCCGATCGGATCACCAGTTTCCGGTCCGGCCGCGGAGAGACCGCGACCCGGGTGGAAAATCCGATGGCACAAGGCATCACGAAGCCATCGTTGTAATCGGTGTGCTCGCCCAACAAATTGACCCGCCCTGGGGCGCAAAAGATGCGGGGCTGCGACCCGAACAAGCTCTCAAAATGTTGAGCCAATTCTGCCGACTTCATATGGTTCAAAAAATAACGCGGGGCCAACCAGAAACGAGACGTGAAAACCGAGTTGGGAGTATGAAATACTGCATATGTAATCGCTTACAGTCTGTCACAATAAGCGGCTACCCACTCCCTGTCAAATGACGTCTGATTTACGATATCTCGGACTTGTAAGGCTTTCGCGTACATTGTAACCCAAGGGGCGGAGGCACGGGATTGAAGCTTACTGAAGACCCACATCGCCGATTAAACCCTCTCACCAACGAATGGGTGCTGGTTTCCCCTCACCGCGCCGGCCGGCCGTGGCAGGGGCAGCTCGAAAAGGTCGCCACTAAGCACGAGCCCGAATATGACCCCACCTGCTACCTCTGTCCCGGCAATCCCCGGGCAGGCGGGGTCCTGAATCCCCGCTATACCGGCACATTCGTTTTCGACAATGACTTTGCCGCCCTAAAACCGGCGGCGCGAGACGACCGCATCGACATCGAAAACCGCGGATTGCTGGTGGCGGAAGGCGAGCCCGGACTGTGCCGGGTCATCTGCTTCTCCCCGCGCCACGACCTTACCCTGGCCACCATGTCGCCGAAAGACATTGAAAACGTGATCCATACCTGGACCGCCCAGTTTCGCGAACTGGCCCAGATGCCGCAGATCAACCACGTCCAGATCTTCGAAAATCGCGGCTCGATGATGGGCGCCAGCAATCCTCATCCCCACTGCCAGATCTGGTCCACCCATACGGTTCCCGACATCCCAGGCAAAGAACTAATCGGCCAGGCCAGCTATGCCGAAACACATAACAAGTGTTTACTGTGTGATTACGTCGAACTGGAGGACCGACAGCAGGTTCGAGTGGTCTGCGAGAACGAGGGGTTCGTCGCCATGGTGCCCTTCTGGGCGGTCTGGCCCTTCGAAATTCTGGTTTGCAGCCGCCGCCACCTGGGAACGTTTCCTGAATTTACGGACCCGGAAGTTTCCCTGCTGGCCCAGCTCCTGCAACAGGTGACCTCAACTTACGACAAGGTTTTCGACGTGCCATTCCCCTACTCCATGGGATTTCATCAATCGCCCACCGACGGCAATCCGCATCATGAAGCGCATTTCCACGCGCACTTCTATCCTCCGCTTCTGCGCTCCGCGACCATTCGAAAATTCATGGTGGGATTCGAAATGCTGGGCATGCCGCAGCGTGACATCACGCCGGAAAGCGCCGCGGCGCATTTGAAATCGTTAATGACCCCAAAAATGTCATCCTGAGCGGAGTGGCCGCTTCGCGAAGCGAGGCAGCCGCGCAGTCGAAGGACCCCTATGAGCGCAACCGGACGTAATCCGGCAGAAACTTCAACGTCAGGGAATCCCGCGTGATCGCCGCGCTAAGGGGTCCTTCGACTCCGCCTGTCCGTTCGCGAGCGAACGGACAAGCTGCGCTCAGGATGACAGTGGCTTTAAATGCGAGAAAGATGAGCCAGCAAAACACATTGACAAAGGCGCCGCAGGCCTGCAATCGTTTACACCGCTTGCCGGAAAATCGCCTAGTCCGGCTCCGCCGACCCACGAAGGAGAACTACTCATGTTGAGGACCATCGATTGGACCATCATGATCGTGTATTTCGTCTTCGTGCTCGGAATCGGGGCGGTCCTCAAGCGCTATGTAAAAACCAGCACGGACTTCTTTCTCGCCGGACGCTCCATTCCCGCCTGGGTGGCCGGCCTGGCCTTCCTTTCCGCTAATCTGGGGGCGCAGGAAGTGATCGGCATGGGCGCTTCCGGAGCCAAGTATGGCATCGCGACCAGCCATTTTTACTGGATCGGCGCCATTCCGGCCATGGTCTTCGTCGGCGTTTTCATGATGCCTTTTTACTACGGATCGCGGGCCCGCTCCGTGCCCGAATATCTGCGGCTGCGCTTTGACGAGAAGACTCGCGGGCTGAACGCCGTTTCCTTCGCCATCATGACCCTGTTTTCTTCCGGCATTTCCATGTATGCCATGGCGAAGCTGATCCAGATTCTGCACATCTTCGACTCGCCTTTCGCCCGCCTGGGACTGCCCCAGGCATGGATCTTTCATTTCTCCCTGGTGATCTCGGCCCTGGTGGTGCTGGGATACATCCTGCTGGGCGGACTGACCAGCGCGATCTACAACGAGGTGGTGCAGTTTTTCCTGATCGTCGCCGGATTCCTTCCGCTGGTCTGGCTGGGCTTGAAAAATATCGGCGGCTGGCAAGGTCTGAAAGCCAATCTCGATCCTTCTTACACGCATTCCTGGCTGGGCATGACGAACGCCCACACCAATCGCCTGGGCGTGGAATGGTTCGGCCTGACGTTTGGGCTGGGTTTCGTGTTGTCGTTTGGATACTGGTGCACGGATTTTCTTGTCATCCAGCGCGCCATGGCGGCCAACTCCATGAATTCCGCCCGTTGCACTCCGCTGATCGCGGCCTTTCCCAAGATGCTGTTTCCTTTCCTGGTAATCCTGCCAGGATTGATTGCGATTGCGCTGCCCACGCAGAATCTGGCGCACCTGGCGGGCGGCAACACCACGATCCAAGGCCAGTCCGAGGGTCGGGGATTGATCCCGGCCAAAATGGATGCCTCGGGCCAGCCCATCCGCGACAAAGACGGAGCGGTTGAACTCGACTATGACCTGGCCACCCCCAATATGCTTTTGCATTACTTCCCCACGGGAATCCTGGGCCTTGGCCTGACCGCGCTGCTGGCCAGTTTCATGTCGGGCATGGCGGGGAATGTCACCGCCTTCAATACGGTGTGGACTTACGACATCTACCAGTCGTACATCAACAAGAAAGCCAGCGATGCGCACTATCTCTGGATGGGCCGGATGGCGACCATCTTCGGCATCGCGCTGTCGGTGGCCACGGCCTACATGGCGACGCGGTTCAACAACATCATGGACATGCTGCAGCTGGTATTCGCCTTCGTGAATGCTCCCCTGTTCGCGACTTTCCTGCTGGGCATGTTCTGGAAGCGCACCACCGGCCACGGCGCCTTCAGCGGGCTGCTGGGAGGCACCATGGCGGCCGCGCTCCACCACGCGCTGACCCTGCCCCAGGGCGGCGTCCCGGGCGTGAAAGGCGGATGGATCGCTACCCTGCACGTCTATCCCAGCGAGATGGCGCAGAATTTCTGGACCGCCATTTACGCCTGGACCACCTGCTTCGTGATCACGATCGTAGTCAGTCTGCTCACCCAGGCCCACGAAGAGAAAGAA
>Ga0187823_10000105_pt1 | contig 18623 bp, 20 predicted proteins | sample NC_wetland_sal_i_12_FD_132968 | JGI IMG/M metagenome (GOLD analysis project Ga0187823, IMG submission 132968) | Wetland sediment microbial communities from Neuse River Estuary, North Carolina, USA - SourceSoil_3 | ecosystem: Environmental > Aquatic > Freshwater > Wetlands > Sediment | place...
AAGGAGGAACGCATGACTGTCGGACCGATCGCAGGACCAGGCACCCCCGCTGCACCTGCGGCCAAGCCCGAGACCGCCGAGCCCGCCGGCGTGAAGGATCACGACGGCGACCCTGAGGACACGGGCGCGAGCCCGGCGGCGACCAAGCCCGTCAGCGCCCCCAAGGGCCTGGTGGACGTCCAGGCGTAGCTCGGCCACGGGCCCGCTCGCGCCGCGGCATTGTGCACTGCGCGCCCGCCGTCGCTGGTAGCTTCATCGCGTCGTACGCGCAGGCGCGCGAGCGGGCCCGTAGCTCAGTTGGTTAGAGCTGCCGACTCATAATCGGTAGGTCCCTGGTTCGAGTCCAGGCGGGCCCATGTGAGGAAATCCTTGCCAACGCGCCGTTTCTTGTTGGGTTGGCCGGTGAGGATTGCGCACTACTGTCAGCCCGGGGCCACCGGCGGGCGTACCCGTCGCCGCACGCCGAGTGCTCAGCGCGCGCGACCTATGCGCCGGAGGCCATCAGATCAACGAGGCTTCCGGCTGCCCCGGGGGCGGGGCCACCAGAGTGCGGCCTAGAATCGCGAGGCAGATGAGCCGCTGCCTGTTCGTTGCCGTGTGTGTCGCCGGCGCTGCAGCATGCGCCCTCCCTCCAGGCGCCGCCGTCGCGAGCACGGAAGTGACCGAAGCTCAGTTCCAGCTCGTTGAACGGGAAGCAGTCCTCGCGCTCGGGCCCACTCGTTTCGCCTGTCTTGCATCGGTGTTCGAAGCACCCGACGGGCGTCGGTCGCGCGAGGACACCGAAGGCAGTACAAGGACCGGGATGGCGTTGCTGGTGACGGCGCGCCGAGGGCTTCCGGCCGCGCGCCGACTGAAGCGTCAGCGGCGACGCATCCTTGCTGTCGAAGTTGTCAGCCGCCGCTACTCGCTCGCGTCGATGCGCCATCTCGAGGACTTCGAGCGCGACGCGATGGCGCCATATCCGCTCGCGGAAGTGAGCTTCGAACCAGAAGCATTCGGCTCGCAGTCGGTGCCGTGCCCCGACGTTCAGATCACACTCGACGGGATGCCGCGCGCAATTCTCCCGGGCACCCAGGTCCAACCAGCCCCCGACGAAACGTTTGGAGCCGCGTTCGCAGCTGCGAACGCGCTGGCCCGACGGTATGGGCGGACGAGGGTGTTGGTAGCTGGCTAGCTCAAGGAGCGCGCCGGCAAGATTCGGAACCTGCCCGACGGCCCCGATCCAGGCAGCTGGACTGTCACCGCGGGGCGGACGCGGGTCGGTTTCCAAGTAATTGAAGAGCCCCCTGGGTTGGGGGATACTGGCCGGACGGTGTCTGAGGAGTCCACAACCACCGACCCAGTGGAGCCTGTACGCAACGTGTTTGCGTTTGGGAATCGGCGCGCATACGACGCCCTGCAGGACCAGTTCGCCAGCGATTGCGTCCTGGATCTGTCCCGTCAGGGCCTTGGGACCTACGATGGCGCGACCGCGATTCGCGCGTTCTGCGAAGACTGGATCGAGGTCTACGAGGAGTTTGTGCTGACGGCTGCCGAGCTTGTGGCTCTCGACCACGGTGTTGTCCTGACCGTGAACCGCCACTCGGGGCGTCTCCTCAACAGCAGCGCACAAGTCATCCTCGACAACGCGTGGGTCTTCGTCTGCCAAGACGCCGCGATCGTGCTCTGGACGGCCTACAACGACGCCGACGAGGCTCGTGCTGCCGCGGAACGCCTCGCCGAGGAGCGGGAGTGAGCGGGTCGGAGAACCTGGAGGTAGTCGGCGATCAATACGCGGCAACAAACGAGCGGATCTTCTCCTGCGATATCGCCTACTCCTCCAGCCCCACGGCTTCGAGGGCTGCGGCTTCGCTGGTGAACATCCGGACCGCCGTAGCGGTACCGCCGCGCCACGTGATCAGGTGTACAAACGCGAGCTCCGCGTCCATGTCGCTGGCCCGCGCGCGAAACCGAAAACGAGAGACCGAGAGGGTTCGCCCGCTGGGAAGCTCGTCGATGCGCTCTGGCTCGAATTCCATCCTGTCGAAAACGTCGTCGGCAAGGCGTTGCCACTCTAGGACGCCCTGATGTCCGATGAAGACGCCCGCGATCGGCGAGTCGGCCGGATTGCGCCACTCGACCTCAGGATCGAGGTATCGAAGGATGCCGGTGATGCCCTCACGGTTGTAGGCGGCGTACGCCTCGCGCACGAGCTCCACCTGCTTCTCCGACACCGACTACTCCTCCAGCCCCGCGGCTTTGAGGGCTTCGGCGCGATCGACAAACCCTTCCAGCCGGGTTGCCTTCCCTTCGTGGAACGTCCACAGCTGTGCCCAGCGCGCCTGCACATCTACGCTGCTGCCCTTACCTCGGCCACGTCCAGGCGGGCCCATCTCAAGAAGCCCCCGGAGCCCCGGGGGTTTCTCCTTTCAGTCCCGCTTCGATCACCTCCAGGCGAGCGCTGATCTGATCGAGCTTCGCCGATAGCGTCTCGGTCTCGGCGCGCTGGAAGCGGCGTCTGGCGGATTCGATGAACGAGGAGGTGATCGCGGCGGTGACGACGGTCAGGAAGCCGATGCCGAGAAGCATCACCAGTCCCGCGACGAGGCGCCCCTCGGTACTCGTCGGTACGAGGTCCCCGTATCCGACGGTCGTGACGGTCTGTATGGCCCACCACAGCCCGTCGCCGATCGTGGGGTAGGTCTTCTCGTCGGTGAAGTGGATCAGGACGCCGCTGACGAGCGTTATCGAGAGTGTGACCGAGGCGATGATCCGCGCCGCCCGCCGAGCCGTCAGCGGCTTCGCCTGCATCAGGTTCAAGACGCGAGGATTGGCCGGAGGAGGACTGGCTGCTGTTCCGTCGGGTGTGGTCATGGCGGCGAGCTCCTTACGATCGGCTCAGACAGGGCGGTGAAGCAGAGCGACTCGTATGCGGCAGGTGAGCGTCTGCCAACAGGCCCAGGGCCACAGCGCCCCGGCGCCCGTGCCTACGGGGTGACGAGGTGCTCAACCTCGAAGTCGGTGATCTCGCGACTCTGGAAGCCGTCGCTCGTGAGGCTGTTCATCGTCGGCTTGAGGCTCTCCCGGTCGAACCGCTCCGCGTACTCTCGCGACTCCCACACATTGACCACCTCCCAGCGCCCGTCGACCTCGCCGGCGGCATGGAGCAGGAGCCCCAGCGGATGGCGATGCTCGATGTCGATCGCGCGACTGACAGCCTCGTACGAGCCCCGGTCGAGCGCGTCGTTGTGGACGATCCGGATGTACGGCATTACGACCCCCTGCACTCCCCGACTTGCTGGCGACGACTCAAAGCCAGTGTACGCACGTTCCGCCGGCGCTCGGCCACTGTCGAGCTGTGCCCCGCTACGCCGGCTCGAACCCCCGGTCGCCCGCCACCTCCACACGCCCGCCGATGAACCCGTCCTCCGCCACCGCCGCGAGCACCACGGGCTCGCGTGTGGTCCCGAGCACGCGCCGCCCGTCCTCCAGCAGGGCGAACAGGATCCCGTACGACGGCGAGCCGTCGCGCTCGTAGATCACGGTGGCGGTCTCGGCGGTCGCGCTGTAGGCGCTTCCCGCGGGCGCCACCTCGCGCGGCGCAGGCCGGTCGACGGCGGGCTCGATCGCCGCGAAGTCGACGGAGGGCGGCCGGTTGCCGTACAGGCCGATGGCGTGCTTCGTCGCGTACCAGCCGAGCGCGCTCGCGAGCCCGAGCGTGCCCCCCGGGGACTCGCGCAGCGCGCGTGCGAGCGCGATGACGCCGTGCGTGGCGTAGTTGTTGCCGGGCCCTCCGAAGAACGTGAGGCCGCCGGTGCACGTCAGGCTCCGTCGCAGCTCAAGGCCCAGCTCGCGCGCGGCGAGCTGCACGGCGGCGGGGAAGCACGAGTACAGGTCGACCAGCTCGATGTCCCCGGGGCCGATCCCCGCGTGGTCGAACAGCGCGCTCCCGCACGCGGCGATCGCGGGCGAGCGGTCGAGCCGATCGCGCTCGGAGAGGTTCCACTCGTCGGTGGCCGCCGCCGACGCGTGGAGGAACACCCAGCGCTCGGGCGGCACCCCCAGCGCCCGGGCGTGCTCGGCCGAGCACACGATCACCGCAGCCGCCTGGTCCACCTGGATGTTCGCGTTGTGAAGCTTGCGGTAGGGGTGGGTGACGAGCCGGTTCGACGGTGCGACCGTCGCGATCTCCTGCGCCGTGTGTGCCTCGGGCGTCCACGCGCACTCCTGGGCGGCGGCGACCTCGCTGAAGCGGGCCCACAGCTCGGAGATCAGCGCGAGATGCTCGTCGATGCTTTCTCCGCGATCGTGCGCGATGGCGTTCTCGATCAGCGGGTAGGCCATGATCGGCGCGATGATCCCCACCTCCGCCTCCTGTGCGGTGCCGGGTGCTGCCTCGCCCTCGAGCACCTCGTCGGGCGCGCGGTCGGCATCGGCGGTCGCCCAACCTGACGGGATCCCGCCCGCCCGCGCTGCCGTGTAGAGGGCCTCTGCGCCGCAGACCACCGCCGAGTCCAGCTCGCCGGCCGCGATGCGGCTTCCGAGCGCGCCGAGCAGCAGTTGCGGCCCGTTGCCGCCCTGCATGCTCGAGCGCAGGGTCCGCGCTTCCACTCCCAGGTGCTCGCACACGCTTCTGCCGGGGTCGCCCGCCGGCCAGCCCGCCGAGGGTGCCACGGCGACGACGTCGACGCGCCCGAGCAGTGCCTCGGAATGCGCGTCGGCGACGGCCCGACGGGTCGCTTCGGCCATCAGCACGCTCGGGTCGGGGGCGGGCCCTTCATCGGGGCGGCAGATCACCTCGCCCAGTCCGACGAGGACCGGGGTGCGGTCGGAGGGCATCGCGGGGATTCTCCCAGCGGACCGGCGTCGCCGCGGGGCCCCCGGAGGGCCCGGGTCAGGGCAGGGCCGAGGCCGCCGCGGGCGCGAAGCTCATCGCGTAAGGCCGATCCGCCGCGAGAGGATGTATTCGATCCCGCTCGCGGGGTCGGTCGCTTCCACCTGGATGACGGCGCTCAGGCGGTGACGGTGACCCAGCGCCTGCCTCAGCGCGGCAAGAGCACGGCCCGGCACTCGCAGGCGCACCGCGATGCTCACGCCCACCTTCGCGATCGCCACGCGTGCCCTGATCAGCTTGATCGTTCCCCTCCTGCCGGGAAGCCGGATCGTGCCGCTCGCGTGCACGGTCATGGGCATTGCCACGGAGACGCCGAACGTGACCAGCCGCTGTTTCAGGACCGCCTGCGGCTGCTTGTACGTGAGCACCACGGGTGTGTTCTGCGAAGGCTTCGTGGGTCCCGTCGTCTGTCCGGGGGATTCGCCGCCGGGCGTGGAGCCCGACCCCGACCCCGGTCCCGATTCGGGCGTCGATGTTTTTTTCCCCGGTCCCGGGGGCGGTTCCGGCGGGAGCGGGACCGGCGATTCGGGCGGTTCCGCGCAGTCGGGGATCACGGTGTCGACGAGGTCGGCTTCCACGTTGTTCCCGGGGCACGAGTGGATCGTGTCGCCGAAGCCGTTCAGTGCGCCCAGGGCGCCCGGCCCCGGATTCCCGTAGATGACGTTGCCGCCGACGGGCCCAACGGTGATGTTGCTGGTGCGCGGACCACCTGCGTTGGTGACGGTGCCGCCGCTGACGGTGGCGGGGGTCGGCGCCGTGATCGTGATCGTTCCCGTCGTCGTGCGGGTGCTCGTCCCCGTGCCCACCCGCACGTAGAGCGCATCGATCCCTTTCGCCGGACAGCGGATTTCCTGCTGTGCGTCGTCCAGGGGCGTGCACACGCCCGGGAACGCGATGCCCGTGCTCGCGGGGTCGGTGACGAGGTAGTACGGGCCGAGCGCGTCTTCTTTCAGCGAGATCGTGACGTTGTTGTCGACGTTGTTGGGGTACGTCGGTTTCTGCTCGTAGACGAGCGTCGAGGACCCGATCAGGATCAGGGCCGAGTGTGCCTGTGCGCCGGCGGCGGCCACACCCGCGAGCGCGGCGACCGCCGCGACCGAGCTGATGAACCTGCGTGACCTCAACCGTTGCCCCCGGTCCTTCTCACGGCGCGACCAGCGTCTTCCAGCTGCGACCCCCGTCGCGCGAGACGGCGATGCTGCCGTCTATCAACGCAGAATAGAGCGTGCCATCGGCGAGCTCGACGAGCTTGCCGGGCGTGCGCGGCAGCTCGCCGACGGTCTTCCAGGTGGTCCCGCCGTCGGTGGAGGTCTGCACGCTGCGGTCGGCGTCGGCGCGGTACAGGCCGGGCGCCATCCACGCGAGATGCGCTTCGTCGCCCGGGGAGATCTTGTGCCAGGTGTTGCCGCCGTCGGGCGAGCTGAAGATCGCGGTCTGGGTGCTCGCGAGGAGATGGCGGGTTTCGTGCGGGTCGATCGCCATGTCGAGCACGAGCGCTTCGCCGGGCGGAGCGAAGCGCTCCGCGAACGTGCGCCCGCCGTCTGAGCTCGCGACCACGCCGCCCAGCACGGTGTCGAAGCCGTAGACCGTCGAGCCCGAGACGACGAGCACGTGCAGATCGGACATGCCCGCCCGCGCGATCGCCGTCCAGCTGTGGCCGCCGTCGAACGAGTCGATCACCCCCAGGAAGGGCGGCAGCCCGCCCCTCACCCCGTTCGGGTGCCCGGACCCCAGCAGCTCCTTCGGACCCAGGAACGCGAGCGAGGAGACTCGCTCGCCGTATGGGCCGACGTGGCCCTCCGCCCGCGCGCGTGCAGCGATCGCCTGCACGTGGTGGCCTGCGGCGTCGATTGCCCACAGGCCTCGGTTCGTGGCGAGCAGGATGGACCGGTCGGAGGGGTTGACCGCCAGCCCGGTGATATACGGGGGCCGGGTGCCGTCCACCAGGCGCGTGCTCGACACCGTCAGCGACGGCGTCGGGGCGCTCGTGGGATGGGTGGAGCCGCCGCAGCCTGCGAGCGTCGAAAGCACGACCGCGAGGCAGAAACCGCAGAGCAGGCGCGGTCGGGGCATGGTTTATATTCAACTGGACCTGGATGTCCGGTCTTTCGCCAGCGTCTCGCCATTTGCCGATCGGCGTGATCGCCGCGCTGGTCGTGACGGTCGTGCTCGTGCTGGCGGCGCCGGCCGGCGCCATCCCGGCGGTCGGTTGCGGCCAACTGACCGTCAACCACAAGACCTACTCGGTCCGCGCGCACGTGCTCAGCTGCACGCTCGCCAGACGCTGGTCGGCAGCGTTCCTGGCGCACGGCACGGTGCCCGTGAACTACGAATGCCAGCGCTACAGCCCCAAGGTCACGCGCGTGCGGTTCCTGTGCGTCGATCCGGCGACCGCGTCGCGCAGCGACGGGCCGCGCAGCTTCAACGCGACCGCCTGACCGCGTTCCAGGCGTCAGGCGTCTGCCTCTTCCTCGTGCTCGTGTGACACGCGGCGCATCGCCAGGAACCCGCCGATCGCGAGCAGCAGCACCGGAACGCCGAACACGAGCAGCGCCGGTGGAGAGCTGCTCGACGATGACGAGGTCACCTTCGGAACAGCGATCGGATGGCCCTGCGAGCGGGCGAGCGCCGCCACACCCGCGATCGCCGAGCGGACCAGCCCGTCGGTGCCCTGCTGCCCGTCGACCTGCGTGCCCGCCAGCGCGTGGGCGGACCCGGCGGGCATCACACCGAACCCCGCAGGCATCACGACCAGCAGTTCCTGCGGCTGGTTGAACGAGATCTCGCTGTCCAGGAAACGCGCGTACGCCTGCGGCCGCCCGAAGAACTGGGGCTCCAGGCCCAGGTCCGTCGGCTTGTTGATGACCGCGACCTTCAGGTGCAGGCCCGCCGAGCGGGATGCCTCGCCGAGCGTCTTCGCAAGCGCGCTTTCCAGGGAGCCGCTCACCTTCGGCTGGTACGGATAGAAGGCGTTCTGCACGAGCAGGACGTCGCTCGCGGGGTCGCCGTTACCGAGCGCCTTTGCGGGGGCGAACGCTGCCGCGGCGCACGCCGTCAGGCCCACGGCGCCGCTCGCGAGCAGGCGGGAGCCGACCGCGCGTTTCATGCGTCGGAACATAGTCAGAACGCCCCGAGCGCGACGCACCACGACCGCCGTGCGTGGCTCAGCCGGTGAGGCCGGCGATGCCGTTGCGGACCAGGACGATCCCGAGCACCAGCACGAGCACCGCCGCGATGCGCATCGCATTGCGGATCAGCCAGCCGTGCGCCCTGCCGAGCACCGTGACCGTCCGGTCGCGCGCGAACGTGAGGGCCACGAGGGACGCGCCGAGCGGCAGCAGCGAGATCACCGTGAACCCGAGCCAGTACACGATGTATTCACCTGAGCTGACGTCGAGCTGGGAGATGTCCTTCAGCGCGATCGGGATGAAGCCGCCGGGGTTGGCAAGCGCTGCGCCCGCGCCGACGATCGCGATCCACGGCGAGGCTGTCACGGCGCTGATGCGCCCGACCATCTCCTGTTCTTTCCCCGCATCCAGCGGGCGGCGCGCCAGGCGCGCGGCGTACAGCAGGGCCGCGACCCCGAGGCCCACATCGAGCCATAGGACCCACGTCTTAGGCTGGGACTGGTTTGGAGCGGCGGCGACGTCTTCGAGCACGAACGCGGCGACCACGCCCACGGCGATCGTGGCGGCGAACGCCCCCAGGTAGAACCAGCCGCCGGTGCGACGCGGCTGGTCGCCGAGCACGAGCGCCAGCACCGAGAACGTCAGCGTCGTCGGCGACAGCATCGCGGCGATCGCGGTGATCAGGAGCTCGAGTTCCGGTGATGACATGGATCGATGCGCGGCCCCCGCCGCGAGACGCTTCGCAGCGTCTTATTTCACCGGCGAGGCGTCAGCACCTGCGGACGCATCCTCGAGCGAGCCCGAGCCGGCGGCGCGCGAGACCGCATCTCCGCCGGGCCCGCGGAGGATGATCGCGCAGCCCACCGCGATCAGCGACCCCGCGAGCGGGCCGACGACGTACACCCAATAGCTCGTCCAGTGCCCGCTCACGAGCGCCGGTCCGAACGAGCGCGCGGGGTTCATCGAGGTGCCGCTGACCGGCGCGGACCACAGCCCCGCCAGCGCAATGTAGCCGCCGACGCCGAGCGCGCCGATCGTGCCGACGTTCTGCGCGCCGGAGGCCGTCCCGAGGATCACGCTCACGAGCACGGCTGTGAGCGCGATCTCCATGAGCAGCGCCTGCCAGTCGTGGTAGCCGGGCCCCGGGAGGGTCGCGCCGAGGTGCTGGACGTTGCCGAACACGGCGAGCAGGAACAGGCACGCCAGCGTCGCTCCGAGCAGCTGGACGATGATGTATCCCGCGATCCGCCGCCACGGGAAGTCGCGGCGCAGCCCGAACGCGAGCGAGACGATCGGGTTCAGGTGCGCGCCGGAGATCGCGCCCATGAAGAGGATGATGGCCATCACCATCAGGCCCGGGGCGACCACCGCCGCGGCGAGGCTGATTTCGCCCTTCCCGTGAAGCAGGCCGCCTCCCGCGGCGACGAGCACCAGCATGAACGTGCCCAGCAGCTCGGAGAACAGCCGCCGGTACTCGAGACTCGGGTTGTCGAACTCCGCGCGCGAGCCGAACTCGAGCGTCAGCAGGTGCCGCGCCCGCGCGGCGTCGTGGTCGGGCAGCACCCCCGTGTCGTGTTGATCTGCCATCGGCTAGACCGTCTGTGATTTCCGGCGGCTGGGCATCGTCCTAAACGGTCGATGAGGTGGTCAGCCTGCTCCAGAGGGTTCGGGGACGGCTTCTGCCGCTTTCGCGGTGCCCGGCTGCTCGGCCGGGATCCAGCGGGCGAAGAACGCCGCGATCAGCGCGATCAGGGCGAGGACCGACAGCGAGGTCCGGAGGCCCGCGATGCGGGCCGTGGCGTTCTCCTGCACGACCGCGTCGGCCGCCTGCGGGGGCACGCCGGCCTCGTCGAGCGCCGTCTGCAGCTGGTCATCGGACACGAACGAGACGTTCCCGGTGAGCTTTGTCGTGGCCTGGGATTTGAGCTCTGCGGAGACCGCGGTGTTGTTCTCGATGCCCGTGAGCAGGGTTGTGGAGAGGGCGGCGATCAGCACCGCGCCCGCAAGCGCCGTGCCGATCGACGAGCCCAGGTACATCAACGTGTTCTGCAGGCCGCCCACCTCGCCGCTCTGCTCGTCCGGCACCGCCGACACAGTGACGCTCCCCAGCTGCGACGCCAGAGCGCCGACTCCGAGCCCCGCCAGCAGCATCGGCCACGTCACGATCTCCGGCCCTGCGCCGGCGTCGAGCGCGCCGACCATGATCGCGGTGCCCGCGAACAGCGTGAGGAACCCCGCCTCCACGACGCGCCGGGGCGAAGCGTTGGGCAGGAACCGCGGCACGCCCACCGCGGCGATCAGCAGCGTCACCGACAGCGGAAGCAGCCGGACTCCCGTTTCGACGGCGGAGAGCCCCAGTGCGACCGACAGGAACAGCGGGATCGCGAAGAACAGCCCCGCCTGCAGGAGGTACTGGAAGAAGAACGCCGTCAGACCGCTTCTCAGCTGCGGGATGCGGAGCATCGCGGGGTCGACGAGCGGCTCGGCGCCCGTGTCGATCCGGCGGCGCTCCCAGCGCAGGAACAGCCACAGGACGAGCCCGCCGCCGGCCATCATCCAGATCACCGGAGAGAGCCCCAGCCATGCGGGCGCTTCCGGCTTGGGCGACACGAACCCCCAGGTCCCCGAACGGAGAACGCCGTAGACGATGAGGCCGAGCCCGAGGGCGGACAGGACCGTTCCCACCACGTCGAGGCGAACCCGCTCCTCGGGCTCCGCGTCCTCCATGCGCCGGGTGAGGGCCAGGATCGTGAGCACGATCAGCACCTCGCCCGCGAACACGTACCGCCAGGAGAGGTAGGTGGTGAAGAGCCCGCCGATGAGCGGTCCCGCGGCTACGGCGATCGCTCCCGCGGACGCGACCAGGCCGTACGCGCGCGGGCGACCCGCGCGGTCGAAGTTCGCGGCCACGAGCGCCACGATCGCGGGCAGGATCAGCGCCGCTCCGACACCCTCGAGGAACGACCAGCCCACCATTAGCACGGCGAGGCTCGGCGAAAGGGCAGTCACGAACGATCCGCAGCCGTAGATCACGCATCCGATCGCGAACGCCCGCTTGCGGCCGATGATCTGCCCGATCTTGCCGCCCGTGATCATCAGCGCCGCCATCACGAGCGTGTAGGCCGTGATCGCCGTCTGGATGCCGGTCACCGTCGTGCCGACGTCTTTCGCCACCGTCGCGATCGACACGTTCATGACGGAGCTGTCGAGCGTCATCAGGAACTGCGCCGACGCAAGCGTGACCAGTACCACCTGCGCGCCGGTTCCCCCGCGCTTCGTCGCCTCGGGCACGTGCGCACGGTACGACGGCGGGCGGTCGGCAAGATCACCCTTATCGAGCTACCCGCGCAGGGCTGCGGCTCGGCGCGCAAGAATGCCCCACGTGACCGCGTATCCGCCCGCGCCGGCGCGATCCGCCGTGGCGGCTTTGTGACCGCGCGCACCCACGGCAGCGGCCCGCGCCGTTACTGTCAACCCATGGCGCCCGATCAGAGCGCGGGGGCGGTGGCAATGGCCAACGAGGAAGCCGTCCGCGCGTGGGACACGGTTCTCTACGAACGCTGGAAGCTCAACCGCAGGGTTTTCGTGGGTGCGCTGGCGGGCGTCACGGGAGATCTCTACGAGCTGTTCCCTCCGCCCGCCGGCGGCCGCTGCATCGACATCGGATGCGGATTCGGCGAGACGACCCAGGAGCTCGCGGCGCTGGTCGGGCCCGATGGCCACGTGCTCGGCACCGACTCATCGCCGCGCTTCATCGAGGACGCCCGGCGGGAGGCCGTCGAGGCGGGGGTGCACAACGTCACGTTCGAGGTCGCAGACGCACAGACCGCGGCATGGGAGCCCGTCCACGACTACGCCTTCTCGAGGATGGGGACGCAGTTCTTCGCCGCGCCGGTACCGGCGATGCGAGCGATCCGCGCCGCGCTGAAGCCCGGCGGCAGGCTCGCCAAGATCTGCTGGCGCCGCAAGGCCGAGAGCCCCATGTGGGCGGAGACCGAGGAGGTGGTGCAGCGGTTCCTCTCGCGCCCGGAGGAGTACGAGGCCGACACGTGCGGCCCGGGGCCCTTCTCGCTGGGTAACCCGGAAACGACCACCGGGATCCTCGAAGCCGCCGGGTTCGAGGAGATCGAGCTGCAGCACCGCGACTTTGACTACTTCATGGGCGCCGACATGGACGAAGCGGTCGATGCCCTGCTCGCGATCGGCCCGGGCGCGGAGCTGATCCGCCTCAACGGCGACCACGGAGAGAGCCGCCGCGGCGAGATCGCGGACGCGCTGAGAGAGCACTACGCCGCGTGGCAGCAGCCCGACGGGTCGATCGTGGGCCGGGGGTCGGTCTGGATCGTCGCGGCGGTCAACCCCGCCTGACGGGGCGCAACGTCGGCACGCACCCGTCGTGAACGGACGTGTGGCCCGCGGCACGCCCGCGGGCCACACGTGCTCCAGCGATCTGGCGCCGAGCGCCAGATCGGCTCTCACTTGCAGAGCTGGTTCTTCGGCACCCCCTTGCACGGGTTCGGCATCGTCGGCTGAGGCGGCGGGGCGGGCTGCCCTTCCTGCGTGCGCACCGCCGACTGTTCGCTCAGGCCGAGTACGTAATCGAACGGTTCCGCACCCGGGTTGGGCGTGGTCCTGTTGCGGCAGCCCCACGTCCCTTCGATGTCGGTCGGGAACGTCAGCGCGCTGAAGTGGTTCCCGACAGCGCAGTTGTTCACCGATGCGGACGTTTCCGGCGTCGGGAACAGGCCGCCCTCGAGCACCACGTCACCGGCGAACGCGCCGGGATTGGTGCCGTTGCCCGAGAACGTGTTTTTGGCGATCTCGTTCCCCGACAGCTGGAAGAACGTCGGTTCGGGTGAGCCGTTCGGGTATTCGAAGCCCACCAGGCCGATGTTGGCGTTGTTGGTGATGGTGTTCTTTTCGAGCAGGTCGCCGTACGTGGCCACGAGCTCCACCCCCACACCCCACGGCGAGGCCGCGGTTGTGGAGTTGCCCGGCGTGGTGAGGTTGTTGTTTTCCGTGAACAGGTTGTTCCGGAAGATGGTGCAGTGGCGGATCCGCGTCGTTTCGAAGGTGGGCGTCGGGCTCGTGTTTTCCCCGGAGCTGCACGCGCCGTCCTGCGGCGGCGGTTCGTCGTCACCGGCGAGCGAGTTGGGCACGAGGCCCGCGGTGTTGTGCCGGAACGTGGATCTTTCGATGATCAGCCGCCCGCCCGAGTTGGTGCCCGAGTAGCCGAGCGAGCTGTTTTCGACGGTTGCTCCGGACACGGTGCCCTGGCAGTCGCGGCACGCGCCGATGTAGATGCCGGAGTCGTTGAAGCCCGACGCGTACACGTTTTCCATCGCGCCCTTGACCGAGTTGGATACGAACAGCCCGTACCCGCCGAGCAGGCCGGTGTCGTACGCGGTCAGATACGCGCCGTGCCAGCCTTCGGCGCCGATTACGCCGGTGCCGTCACCGCCGTTCCACCAGATCTCGTTGCCGTTGCCTCCGTCGCGGCTCGCCCGATCGAAGTTCCTCACCGTCAGGTTTTCGATCGACACGTTGCTGGTTTTGAACACGTCGATCCCGTTGCGGCCTTCCGAGCTGGTTTCGTTGCGGCCGTCCAGGATCACCGCGTTCCGGTCCATTCCCCTGATGTGGATCCCCGGCGTCGTCACGAGCACAGATTCGTCGTATTCGCCCGGTTCGATCAGGATCCAGTCGCTGGGCTGTGCGGCGTTCACCGCTCCCTGGATCGTCGAGTAGACGTTCGCTCCCGATTTGGTGTGGCTCACGATCCTGACGGTCCCCTGCTTGGCCGAGGCCGTGGTCGCGTTCGCCGTCAGCGCCAGCAGGGCTGCCAGGAGCAGCACGCTCCCGATCCGTCGACAGCGCCCCTGTGCGCTCTCTCCTTGCGGCATGGTGTCCTCCTCGCTGATGGAGTGGCCACGCCCGCGCTCGGCACGCACCTCGACGATGGCGCCGAGTGGGCGCTCGCGCACCCCGCTTCACGGAGCCGAATCTAACGCGTCCGCGCGTTCGCGTGTTGCCGCCGCCCGGAGCCGGCGCCGATGGGCGGAACCGTGCGTCCCGTCGGTGCCGCAGCCGTGTTTAGCGACGGCGAGGCCGGAAAGGGAACGTTCGTGCCCGCATTGCAGAAGCAGCTCACCAAGTACCTGACGGATGCGCACTCGATCGAGCGCCAGGCGCTCGCGCAGATGCGAGCCGCGCCGAGCCTCGCCGGCGATCCGCGGATCGCGGAGGCCTTCGCCGCCCATTGTCGCGAGACAGAACGTCATGAACGGCTCGTGTGCGACCGTGTGGAAGAACGCGACGCCCGGCCTTCGATGCTGAAGGACGTGCTCGGCATCCTCACGGGCAAGGGCTTCGTCGCGTTCGCGCGCGCGCAGCCCGACACGACCGGCAAGCTCGTTGCGCACGCTTTCTCCTACGAGCACATGGAGCGCGCCGCCTACGACATGATCGAGTGGGTCGCCGAGCGCGCGGACGACGAGCGCACCGCGGCCACCGCGCGGGAGATCGCCGCCGAGGAGGACGCGATGGCAGAGCGGCTGCGCGGATGCTTCGACGCCGCGGTGGCGATATCGCTGCGCGAAACGAAGGGTTCCGACCTGGCGGGGAAGCTGGCCGACTACCTTGCCGACGCACACGCCATCGAGGCGCAGTCATTGAGGTTGCTCGGTCGAGCACGCAAGCTCGCCGGCCACGCCGCGCTGGCCGACGCGTATGCCCGTCACCGTGAGGAGACCGAGCGGGTCGCAACGAGGATCCTTGCCGAGGAGGCGGACGCTGCACGACAGGTTCACTCCCGGTTCGGTGCCGCGCTTGAGGCATCACTGCCCCACCGGGGCGGCGTGCGGGCGGCGGCCTGATGTCAGGCACGTGAGGGGCGAGCACACATGAACCCATCGAAAGAGAGGAGCGAGGATGACTGACCTGAGCACACGAGACAGCAAGCTCGTGCAGTACCTCAACGAGGCGTACGGCAAGGAGAAGGAGCTCGAGACCGCACTGCAGGCGCACATCGGCATGACCACCCGGGCGCCGTATAAGAAGCGGCTGCGCGAGCACCTCGCCGAGACCAAGCGACACGCGCGCGAGGTCGAACGTCGCGTCAAGAAGCTCGGAGGCTCGCCGCAGACGGTGCCGATCGAGGGGCTGGACCCGGTCGCCAAAGGCGCCGGTGCGGCCCTCGGCATCGCCGGTCGAGCAACTGCGCTCGCGCAGGGCCCCCTGCATGCGATCCGCGGCACCGGAGAGCAGGAGAAGATGCTCAAGAACGCCAAGAGCGAGTACGCCGACGAGCACGAGGAGATCGCCACCTACACCGCGATCGAGACGCTCGCGGACGCGCTGGGGGACACCGATACCGCCAAGCTCGCGCGGTCGATCCGGCGCGAGGAGGAACGGATGGCCGCGTTCCTCGAGCGTCAGATCCCGACGCTCACCAAAGCGGTCGTCCAGGCCGAGATCCCCGCCGCGCAGCGCAACGGCGGCCGTCGCGCGCGTGCCGCGCGCAAACCGGCCGGGCGCCGGGGCAGAGCGGCTGCGGCCCGTACACCGGCCTGACGGCCGCATGCCGCGGCGGACGGCCCTGGTCGTGGTCGACATGCTCAACCGCTACGAGCACGAGGACGCAGAGGTGCTCGACGAGTCGGTCCGGGAGACCGTGCCGACGATGGCACGCGAGACGCTGTGCGCGGCGGCGGGTGGCTCGTCTGCGGGGTGAGCGGCTTCGTCAGCCGCCCGTGCGCGCGCGAGCCCGCGGCGCGTGCGGGAGAAGCCGCCGGCGGCGGGCGATCCGCGCGAGCACTCCGCGCGGGAGGACGGCAACACGCCTAGCACGTGCGGCGGGCGCGGGCCGGCTCGCGTTGGCCCAGTACGGCAGCGACAGGTACCACGCTCCCGGCAGTTGCGGCGTGTGATGATCGGCGGGATTCATCCTCACGATGACTAACCCGTTTTCGCCCTGTCAACCCCCAAGTCCTGCGCGTGGGGTGGTGTGAAGCGGTCGGACCGGCTCGAGCGCGTTCGCCGCGAAGCGTCCCAGTGCATCGCCGGAACGGATGTGCGGGAGGCGGGCGGGGCGGCTGAGCGCGGTCCTCTGGCAGCTGCCAGAGACCTTCCATCGCGACGACGCGGCGCTCGAAGGTCTCCCGCGCCGACTCCCGGCCTCATGCTCCCCGCCCGGCGTCCCCGAGCAGCTCCAGCACCGCTCGCTCCACGCGCGCGCGGACCCGCGGCCGGCCCAGCTCCGGCCCCGCCGGGCCGATCGCCCCCGCGATCGTCACGCCGGCCAGGAAGCGGTCGATCACGCGGGGGTCCACATATGAGGCGCGGCACACCGCGGGCGTGTTCCCGAGGTAGGCCGCGACCGTCCTCATCGCATCTCGGACGCGCCGCTCGCGGGCGCGCCGCGCCTCGCGCCCGGGCGCCCCGGCGAGCGCGACCGCAGCGAGCACCGTCGCGTTCCATGTGCGGAAGTCCTTGGCGGTGAAGTCCCCCCGCGTGTGCAGCTTCACGTAGGCGTTGACCTCGTCCGCGCCGAGCTCCCGCCAGCCGCTGCCGACGCGATACGCGAGCAGCTGCGAGCCCGAGCGCCTGCGCTTGAGCGCCGCGAGGATCGTGAGCGCCTCGGGGTCGGCGATCGCCTGAACACGTCGCTGTCCCGACTTCGCAGGGAAGTCGAACACGACCTCCTTACCGGCGACCGTCATGTGCTCGCGGAGCATCGTGGTGAGCCCGTAGGACTCGTTTCGCTCGGCGTAGTCCTCGGAGCCGATGCGGAAGAACCCCAGGTCCAGCAGCCGCACGGCGAGTGCGAGCACGCGCGCCTCGGTCAGCTGTGCGGTCGTCGCGCGCCCGCCGCGCCCGGGGAGCCTCATGTCGCGTGCCACACGGGAGCGGAGCTGCGGCAGCGCCTCGCCGAACGCCACCATCGAGTCGAACTTGCGCCGGTCCCGGTGCGCCCGCCAGCGCGCGTGGTAGAGGTACTGCTTGCGGCCCGCCGCGTCCACGCCGGTCGCCTGGAGATGCCCGAGCGGGTCTATGCATATCCAGACCTCGCGCCACGCCGGAGGGATCACCAGCTCGGCGATTCGTTCGAGCGTGTCGGGATCGTCGACACGCTCCCCGTCGGGGTCCAGGTACTCGAAGCCGCGGCCGCGCCGGCGGCGCGCGATCCCGGGCGCTGCACAGCTGCTGCGCCGAAGGCGACGCGAGCGCTTCGTCCGCCGGGGTACCGCCGCTCCGTCGCTCAAGGGAACCGCACACTACCCCCGGCGCGACGGGCGCCGGTCAGCTCGCCCCCGCGATCGCGCGCCGTGCCTTCTTGACGTTCGCCCGCGCCGCCGCGCGCTGCTGCTCGCTTGCCATGGAAGAGCCTCCCGGGTCGCCTGTGCTCGTCCTGCACGCGCGTACCCCGGGCCCGCGCGCCGAAACCCCGCGCACCCTCCGTGTGCCCGCTGGGAGGTCGGGTAGGTGCAACCCCGGGAAACGATGAAAGGAGGCAGAGATGACGGAGGCAAAGCTCGCGGGCCGGACGGTTGCATTCCTGGTGGCCCAGGAGGGTGTCGAGGAGGTCGAGCTCACCGAGCCCTGGAAGGCGGTCGAGGAGGCGGGCGGCAAGCCGGAGCTGGTCGCCCCCGAGGAAGGCAAGGTTCAGGCGTTCAACCATCTCGACAGGGGCTCCACGTTCGAGGTTGACACGCCGCTCAACGACGCGGACGCGGCGCGTTACGACGCGCTCGTTCTGCCTGGCGGCGTCGCCAACCCCGATCAGCTCCGCACCGACGAACGCGCGATCGCGTTCGTGCGCAGCATCTTCTCGGCCGGTAAGCCGGTGGGGGTGATCTGCCACGGTCCGTGGACGCTCGTCGAGGCCGATCTCGTGCGTGATCGCAAGCTCACGTCGTGGCCGTCCCTGAAGACCGACATCCGCAACGCGGGCGGCGATTGGGTCGACGAGCGGGTGGTCGTGGACCAGGGGCTGGTGTCCAGCCGCAAGCCGGACGACCTCGACGCGTTCTGCGCGAAGATCGTCGAGGAGTTCTCCGAGGGTCCTCACGAGGTCGCCGCCGCCGGAGCCACCGCGCAGGAGGCCTGACAGACGTGTGCCGGGCCGCCTGGTCACCAACGGCGGCCCGGCGCGTGCGCGGACGTCGATCGACCGCGCTTGACCCTCGCGCTCACGGGTATCCACTGCTTCAATGACCCGCTTCGGCTACACCATGATGTGCGAGCAGTCTCCGGCCGATGCGCTCGTGCGCGACGTCGCTGCGGCCGAGGAGGCCGGCTTCGACTTCTCGGTCATCTCCGACCACTTCCAGCCGTGGCTGCCGTCGCAGGGCCACTCGCCCTATGCCTGGGCGGTCCTGGGTGCGGCGGCGCAGGCCACCGAGCGGATCCCGCTGATGACGTATGTGACCTGTCCGACGATCCGCTACCACCCGGTCGTCGTGGCACAGAAGGCGGCGACGATGCAGATCCTGTCCGGCAACCGCTTCCGGCTCGGCCTCGGCGCGGGCGAGAACCTCAACGAGCACGTGGTGGGCAGACGCTGGCCGCCGGTGGTGGAACGACATCGGATGCTCGCCGAGGCGATCGAGGTGATCTCGGGC
>Ga0187823_10000106_pt1 | contig 18475 bp, 19 predicted proteins | sample NC_wetland_sal_i_12_FD_132968 | JGI IMG/M metagenome (GOLD analysis project Ga0187823, IMG submission 132968) | Wetland sediment microbial communities from Neuse River Estuary, North Carolina, USA - SourceSoil_3 | ecosystem: Environmental > Aquatic > Freshwater > Wetlands > Sediment | place...
GCTCGCGGTCCGCGGCGGCCCGGGCATCCGCCTGCTCGCTCTCGACGGCGGCGAGATCGGCGCGTCCGAGCGTGCCCTCTTCGTAAAGCCCCCGGAGCCGGGCGGCAAACGCGGCGACCCGGTCCGCACCCTCGGAGGCATCGGCCAGCCGCTCCTGAGCGCCGGCCAGGTCCACCGCGGCGGTTCGCACCGCCCGCACCGATCGCCAGGCCGCGTCCTCGAGATCGGTTTCCGCCACCGCCGTCCGGGCGCGCGCCGCGATCAGGCGTGCGCCCCGTTTGCCTCCCAGCTCGACCGTGAACACCGCCCCGATCGCGGCCAGCCAGCGCGACTGGAAGACGTCGCTCGAGGTCGAGTAGCCCAGCTCGCCCTGCACGTCCGGCTGCGGGCGGGCGCCGGCGGTCCCCTCGGCGGCGCGGGCCGATTCCCAGGCGGCCCGCGCGGTGGCCACCGCCGGACCGTAGTAGAGCGACACCAGACCCAGCGTCGCCGAGGTCCACGCGCTGTCGGTCGCTCCGTGCGCGGCGAGCCAGTCGCGCAGGTCGGGCGCGTCGAGCCGGCGGGCGGCGTAGGCATCCGCCGTGCCCGCCGGATCGAGCGGCGCGGGCGTGTAGCGGGCGCAGCCGAGGGCAGTGCACACGAGTCCCAGCACGGCGGCCAGGCGCATGGTCAGGCCCGGGGATGGAACTGCTTGTGGACCGAGCGAAGATACTCCCGGTCCACGTGGGTGTAGATCTGGGTGGTGGAGAGGTCGGCGTGGCCGAGCATCTCCTGCACGGCGCGGAGATCGGCGCCGCCCTCCAGCAGGTGGGTCGCGAAGGAATGGCGCAGCGTGTGGGGCGTCACCCGCTTGGTGATTCCCGCCCGGCGGGCGCAGCGCTTCACGATTCCCCACGCCCCCACGCGGGAGAGCGGCTCGCCCCGGACGTTGAGGAGCACGCGGCCCCCGGACTTCCCCCGGTCGAGGCGCGGGCGCAGCGTGTGGAGATAGGTCGAGACCGCGCCGATCACGCCCCGCCCGATCGGGACCAGTCGCTCCTTGCCGCCCTTCCCGAAGACCCGCACCAGTCCCTCCTCCAGCAGGAGACCGGTGATCCCGAGCCCGCACAGCTCGGACACCCGGAGCCCGGCGCCGTAGGCCAGCTCGAGGAAGGCGCGGTCCCGCCACGCCAGCGGCTCGTCCACGTTCGGGGCGGCGAGCAGGGCCTCGACTTCCTTGACCGACAGCGTCTCCGGCAGCCGCCGCCAACGCTGCGGGCTTTCCAGGCGGTCGCTCGGGTCCTGCTCCACCCGGCCCTCGCCGATCAGGAACCCGAAGTAGGTCCGCACCGCCGAGACCTCCCGCCGGATCGTCGCCGGGCTCAGGCCCAGGTCCTTGAGCAGATAGACGAAGTCGCGCAGATGGGTGCGGGTGAGCTGCGCCGGGGCGCGCACACCCTTCGTCGCGGCGAACTCGCCGAGGCGGCGGAGGTCGCGCAGGTAGGCCTCCACCGTGTTGGCGCTGTGGCCGGCCTCGAGCGCCAGATAGTCGCGGAAGGGCTCGAGCTGGAAGTCCCGCTCGATCTCGCCGGGCGCCACGGTCATTTGCCGGCCTCCGCTCCCTGGCGCGAGCGCCGGAGCGCCTCGCTCACCTCCGCCGGCGACAGCCCCAGCAGCTCGCCCGCCCGGCCCATCACCCGCTCCTCCTGCGCGCCGATGGCGCCGTCACTGAACGCGGCGTGCCACATCTCCTCCACCAGCGCGAGCCGCTGCGGGCGGCTGAACCGCTCGGCCAGCCGCTCGCGATACTGCTCGAAGCGGCCCGTCTCCACCGAGGGCTTACCCGCGCCGGGCTCGAGCCCCCAGCGCTCCCGCAGATGCTGCTCGATCAGCGCGCGGTCCTCCGGAGTGAGCGCCGCGTCCGCGTAAGCCAGCTCGAGCACGAGCATCGCGGCGTTCCTCGGGTTCACCGTGGGGTGCTCCCCGGTCGGGAGCTGCGCGCCGAGTGCGCGGGTGGCGACGTCCCACACGCGCTCCCGCCGGCGCCGCCGGGCCCGGACCCAGGCCGTCCCGATCCAGGCCAGCGCCACCACCAGGGCGATCCAGCCAAGCGTCCGGTTCACGCCGGACAGGATCACGCTTATCCGGTCCCAGTTCGCCCCCAGCTCCGTGCCGAGGTAGGTGACCCCGCCGTACCAGATGGCGGAGGCGAGCGCGATGGGGAGGCCGGCGCGCAGCGGCGACAGGTTGACGATCCCGGCGAAGGGCGGCACGACCGCCCGGATGCCGGGGAGAAACCGCGCCAGGAAGATGCCGCCCAGGCCGAAGCGGAGGTATTCCCGCTCGATGACGCCGATCGCGTCGGGCGTAAGGAGGCGCCGCCCCGGCCCGGTGTTGAACACGCGCCGCCCGTAGCGGCGGGCCACGAAGTACACGCCGAGGGCGCCGGCCACGTTCGCCAGCCACACGACCAGGAAGACGACCGGCGACGACGTGACGCCGCGCTGGGAGAGGAACGCGCCCAGCAGCGCGGCCAAGTCGGCGGGAACGGGCGGGGCCACGTTCTCCACCGCCGCGATCAGCGCGAGGAACCCGTACACGGCGAGCGGCGGCAGTCCCGTCAGCCACTCCAGGACCGATTCGATCAGCGCGCCTCCAGGGTGGCCACCGCGAGCACCGCGAGGCCTTCGCCGCGGCCGATGAAGCCCATGCCTTCGTTCGTCTTGGCCTTGAGGTTGATATCGCCCGCCGCGACGCCCAGGCGGCCCGCGAGCCGCTCGGCCATGGCGGCAAGGTGCGGCCCGAGCTTGGGCTGCTCGGTGATGATGGTCAGGTCCGCCTGCCGGAATGCGAGGCCGCGCCGGCGCACGACCTCGTGCGCGGAGCCCAGAAGCTCGAGCGAGTCGGCGTCCTTCCAGCGGGGATCGGTGTCGGGAAAGAGCCGGCCGATGTCGCCCGCCGCCGCCGCGCCGAGGATGGCGTCGGTGAGCGCGTGGGCGACGGCGTCGGCGTCCGAGTGCCCGGCGAGGCCGTAGGGGTGCGGGACGGTGACGCCGCCGAGCACGAGCGCGCGGCCGGCGACGAACCGGTGCGAGTCGTAGCCGATGCCGACGCGGATCACGGCCGGCGGGCGGTGGACGCTCCGCCGGGGTGGGCGGCCCTTCGGGCGCTGCAGTTCCCGCTACGCTCGCCCAGCCGGCTTCGGGATCCGGCGGCGGGAACTGACGCGCTCTTCGGGCCGCCCACCCCGGTCGTCGCGCCACCCGGTTGCCGGACTCTTACGGTCCCCGACCCCCTCATGCCGCCACCGGCTCCTCGATCACCGAGTAGTCCTGGCGCCGGCGGCGCGGCTCGAAGCCCGCGTCCCGGATCAGCCGCTCGATCTCGGCCAGCGTGGTGCGGTGGGTGGTGCCCGCCGCCGAGACCACGTTTTCCTCCATCATCAGGCTGCCGTAGTCGTTGGCGCCGAAGCGGAGAGCCACCTGCCCCACCTTGTGCCCCATGGTCACCCAGGACGACTGGATGTTGGGGACGTTGCCGAGCACCACGCGGCTGATCGCGAGGGTGCGGAGATACGTGACGGCGTCGGTCTTCCGGTAATGCGACATGCCCGGCGTGCCCTCCGGCTGGAGCGGCCAGCAGATGAACGCCGTGAAGCCGCCGGTTCGCTCCTGGACCTCCCGCACGCGGAAGAGGTGCTCGATCCGGTCGGCGCTGCTCTCGCCCAGGCCGTACATCATGGTGACCGAGGTCTTCATCCCCTGGCGGTGGGCCTCCTCCTGCACGCCGAGCCACTCATCGGTCTGGGCCTTCTTCTTCGCGACTCTTTCGCGGACCGCGTCCACCAGGATCTCGCCGCCGCCGCCGGGAATGCTGTCGAGGCCGGCCGCCTTGAGCTCGCGGATCACGTCCGGCACCGAGAGCCCGAACCGCTCGCCGAAGAACACCACCTCCGACGGCGAGAACCCGTGGATATGGATCGGGTGGTTCCGCTTGATGTAGCGCATCAAGTCGAGGTACCACTCGAAGGGGATGTAGGGGTTGTGCCCGCCTTGCATCAGGATCTGGACCCCGCCGAGCGCCTTGCACTCGTCGATCTTCCGGCCGATCTCCTCGAAGCTCAGGACGTAGCCCTCGAGATGCTTGGGCCGCCGGTAGAACGCGCAGAACTGGCAGTCCGCCACGCAGACGTTGGTATAGTTGATGTTCCGGTCGATGATGTAGGTGACCAGCTGTTGGGGATGGAGCCGCCACCGCTCGGCGTCGGCGAGCGAGCCGAGCTCGAGCAGATCGGCGCGGTCGTAGAGCTCCAGATAGCCCTTGAACTCACTCGAAGTGCGATCGACAACGCTCATGGCATCAATCGCTTACGCGGCAGAGATAAAGGAAAGTGATCCGTCGGGCACGAGCCCGTCCTGCGCCAGCCGGCGGAAGAAGTCGGTGAGCCCGGCCAGGTGCCGGTACGACAGCGCGTAGTCCAGGTCGCCCAGATACGCCCGGCAGGCCGCCTCGTCCACCCCGGTGCGCCGCGCCGCGTCGGCAGCCAGCTCGTCCAGATGGGCCAGGCCCCAGGACCGGGATTCGAGCAGGCGAGCGTGGATTGCCCGCACCGGCCCGGCCGCCGCCTCCCGCCGGGCCGCCCAGACCGCGAAGACGAACGGCAGCCCCGTCCACGCACCCCACTCGGCGCCCAGGTCCACCTTGATCGGGTAGTCGCGGCGAGCGGAGAGCAGCAGCGCCGCGTCGCCGATCACGAGCACCGCCTCGTGCGGCAGGCCGGCCAGGGCCTCCAGATCGGTCGCCTCGGCGCGCACGGTCGCGAAGCGGGGGGAGATGCCCCACCGGTGGCGGCACAGAAGCTCGAGCAGGAGGATCGACGTCCGCGAGGATGCCGTCAGGAGCACGGTGGAGCCGGAGAGTTCCTCCACCGGCCGGCGGGAGAAGAGGGCGACGCTGTGCACCGGCCCGTCGCAGGTGATGGCGAGGTCGGGCAGGAGATGGTACGCGGCGGCGTTGCGCGCGTACTCGACGGCGGAGACGGCGCTCACGTCGAGCTCCCCCGCGGCCAGCAGGTCGTTGAGCTCGGACGCGGTTCCGGTCACCAGCTCGGCGGGCACCGGCACGAGCGCCCGGTCGATGGCGCCGTACACCGGATAGCAGTTGATCCAGGGGATCCGGCCGAGCCTCATGCGGCGTGCACCACGGGAAGGCTCATGCCCCGCCGGACGGGCTCCTCCGGCGGCGGGTCGTCGAACGTCTCCCGCACCGGGTTGTAGAGGCTGTCGCGCTCCACGGGGCGCTTCCCCGCCCCGCGGATCAGGCGCACCAGCTCGAGATACGGCATCCCCATGTCGGTGTGCGCGCCCGCCTCGTGGTAGATCCGCTCGTACACCACCGTTCCCTCGACGTCGTCGCACCCGAACCCCAGCGCGATCTGGGAGAGGAACGGCGTCACCATGGGCCAGTGGGTCTTCACGTGGGGAATGTTGTCGAGGAACAGCCGCCCCACGGCGATGGCCTTCAGGTCCTCGTAGCCGGTCGTTGCCGTGCCCACGCGGCCCAGCTCCTCGCCCAGCTCGTTGTGGTCGGGGTGATACGCGAGCGGGATGTAGGTGAGGAAGCCGCCGGTCTCGTCCTGGAGCGCGCGGAGCATGCTCAGGTGCTCGATCCGGTCGGCCGCGGTCTCCACGTGACCGTAGAGCATGGTGCAGTTGCTGGGGATCCCCAGCTCGTGCGCCACGCGGTGCACCTCGAGCCACTCGCTGCCGGTGAGCTTGCGCTCGGCGATCGTCGCCCGCACGGCGGTGCTGAACACCTCGGCGCCGCCGCCGGGAAGGCTGGTGAGCCCGGCGTCCTTGAGCGCGAGCAGCACCTCCCGCGCGGTGGATTTCTCGATCCGGACCAGGTGGGCGATCTCGACCGCCGTGAGCGCCTTGATGTGGACCCCGGGGTGGCGCTCCCGGAGTCCGCGGATCATGTCGGTGTAGTAGCTGAGCCGCAGCTTGGGATGGAGCCCGCCCACGATATGGAATTCCCGGGTCGGCCCGCCCCGGGCCTGCTCCGCCTCGGCGAACACCTCGTCCAGCGACCGGGTGTACGCCCCGTCCTCCTTCGGCATCCGCGCGAAGGAGCAGAAGACGCAGGTGTTCCGGAGAACGCAGACGTTGGTGGGGTTGATGTGCTGGTTGGCGGAAAAGAACACGCGCTCGCCGTTCCGGCGCCGGTTGGCGAAGTCGGCCAGCAGGCCGAGCCCGAGCAGGTCGGTGGTGGCGTAGAGGGCCAGGCCGTCGGACGAGTCGAGGCGGTCCCCCCGGAGGAGCTTCTCGCCGATCGGGCGGAGGGTCGGGTCGGTGAGCCGTGAGAGGTCCGGGGAGGTGGGCATGGCACGTAAGCTATATGGCAATAAGGCCGTTAGCCATCAGTCCTGAAGGCTGCGAGGAACGCCAACGGCCCGCCGAGGAGGTCAGCTACTCTTCAAATCGCTTCACCGCCAGCGTCACGTTGTGCCCGCCGAAGCCGAACGAATTCGACAGCGCCACCTTCACGTCCCGGTTGAGCTTCTCGTTCGGTGCCGACGGCAGGTCGCACTCGGGGTCGGGCGTGAACTGGTTGGTCGTGGGCGGGATCACGCCGCAGGTGGTGACCAGCAAGGAAATCAGGAACTCGAGCGCGCCCGCTCCGCCCAGGAGGTGCCCGGTCATGGACTTGGTCGAGCCGAATACCAGCTGGCGGGCCCGCTCGCCGAACACGGCCTTCACCGCCTGGGTTTCGGCGACATCGCCCTGGGGCGTGGAGGTGCCGTGGGCATTGATGTAGCCCACATCCTCGAGCGCGATCTTGCCGTCGGCCAGGCAGTCGCGCATGGCCTGCGCAGCGCCCCGTCCCTCGGGCGCCGGCTGGGTCAGGTGATGGGCGTCGGCGCTCAGGCCGTAGCCGATCATCTCGCCCAGGATCCGGGCCCCGCGGCGGCGGGCGTGCTCCAGGCTCTCGAGCATGACGACGGCGGCGCCGTCGCCCAGCACGAAGCCGTCCCGGTCCAGGTCGAACGGGCGGCTGGCCGTTTCGGGCGAGTCGTTCCGGGTGGAGAGGGCCTTCATGTTCTGGAACCCGGCGACGGTGAGGCCGGTGATGGCGGCCTCCGAGCCGCCGCCCACCATGGCGTCGGCCATGCCGGTCCGGATCATGGTATAGGCCTCGCCCAGCGCGTGGGCGGACGAGGCGCAGGCGGAGACGGTGCAGAAGTTGGGGCCGCGGAGCCCGTAACGCATCGACACCAGCCCGGCCGCGATGTCCGGGATGTACATCGGCACGAAGAAGGGCGACACGCGGTCGGGCCCCTTCGTGAGATAGATGGAGCAGTTCTCCTCGTAGGTCTGCATCCCGCCGATGCCGCTGCCGATGATGACCCCGGTGCGCTCGGGCACGGGGAACTTCCCCTCGAGCCCGGCCTGGGTGATGGCCTGGTGCGCGGCCGCGAGGGCGAACTGCGCGAACAGGTCGTAGCGGCGGGCTTCCTTCTTGTCCATGTAGCGGGAGGGATCGAACCCCTTCACCTCGCACGCGAAGCGGACATGGAGCCTGGCCGGATCGAACTTGGTGATCGGCCCTGCTCCCGACCGGCCGGCCAGAAGGCCGGCCCAGGTCGAGTCGACGTCGGTGCCGAGGGGGGTCACCGCCCCGAGGCCGGTGACGACAACGCGGTGGGTCAAGCTACTTCCCGATCTTCTGGTGCAGGTAGTTCATGGCATCCCCGACGGTGCGGAGCTTCTCCGCCTCTTCGTCCGGGATGTCGATGTCGAATTCCTTCTCGAAGGCCATCACCAGCTCGACCGTGTCCAGGCTGTCGGCGCCAAGGTCCTCCATGAAGCTGGCGTCGGGCTTGAGCTTCTCGCGCTCCACCCCGAGCTCCTCGACGATGATGTCCTTGACCTTCTCTTCGACGTCGCTCATGTCGTCCTCGTTCGCGATTGAGGGTGCCTAGATGACCATCCCACCGTCAACGACCAGCACCTGCCCCGTGATGTACGCCGCCATGTCCGAGGCCAGGAACAGCACCGCGCCGGCGACGTCCTCCGGCCGCCCGAGTCGCCCCAGGGCGATCTGCTGTAATAATGACGCCCGCGCCTCGACCGGCAAGCCGCCGGTCATGTCCGTTTCCACGAATCCCGGCGCCACGCAATTCACCAGGATGTTCCGGCTGGCGTACTCCTTGGCGACCGATTTCGTGAGCCCGATCAGCCCGGCCTTGGAGGCCGCATAGTTCGCCTGCCCCTTGTTGCCGGTGAGGCCGACGATGCTGGTGACATTGATGATCCGGCCGGCCTTCCGCTTCATCATGCCCTTGAGGACCGCCCGGATCGCCAGGAACGCGCCCTTCAGGTTGGCGTCCAGCACCGTGTCCCAGTCGCTTTCGCTCATCCGCAGCACGATCTGGTCGCGGGTGAGACCGGCGTTGTTCACCAGGATATCGATCGGCCCGAGGGCCGCCTCCGCCGCGGCGACGGCCGCTTCGATCTGCGCCGGGTCGGCCAGCTCGCAGCCGAAGCCCGCCACGCCGTCGCCCAGCTCGGCCGCCGCGGCCCGGGCCCGCCCGGCGTCCCGGCCGGTGATGGCGACCCGCGCCCCCGCGCCGCGGAGCGTCTGGGCGATGGCGCGCCCGATGCCGCGGGTCCCGCCGGTGACCAAGGCCACCTTGCCGGTCAGGTCGATGGTGTGCATCCGACCTTTCAGGTGAGAGGTGAGAGGTAAGAGGTGAGAGGTAAGAGGGGAGAGGGCCTGTTCCCTCTTACCTCTCACCTCCTACGTCTCACGCCGTCAGGAACCGCTCCACGTCCTCCGCCGTCCCCAGCGTCACCGCCCGCGCCTCCGGCACGATCCGCTTGAGCAGGCCGGTGAGCACGTTGCCTGGTCCGACTTCGACAAACACGGCGCCCGGCGCCAGCGCCGCCGCCCGCCGCATGCACTCCACCCAGCGTACCGGCGCCGTGAGCTGCTCAGCCAGCGTGCGCAGCGCCTCAGCCGCGGTCGTGACCGGCTCCGCCGTCGCGTTGGCGATCACGGGACAATGCGGGTCGCCGAAGCCCGCCTCCGCCAGCGCGACGCGGAGCCCCGCGACGGCCGGCGCCATCAGCGGCGAGTGGAATGCGCCGCTCACCTTGAGCGGCACCACCCGCTTGGCCCCGCGAGCCCGGCACCCTTCCCCCGCCCGGGCCACGGCCTCGGGATCGCCGGAGATGACCGTCTGCTCCGGCGTGTTGAGGTTGGCCGGCACCGCGACGCCGCTCCCGCTCGAGGCCTCGGCGCAGGCCGCCTCGACCAGCGCCGTGTCGAGCCCGAGCACGGCGGCCATGGCACCGGGCCGCTCGCGTCCCGCCTGGAACATGAGCTCGCCGCGGCGGCGCACCAGCCGGGCCGCCACGGCCGCCGGCAGGCTACCGGCGGCCACGTGGGCGCTGTACTCGCCCAGGCTGTGGCCCGCGGCCGCCGCCGGCCGGCCCAGCACCTCGCCGATCAGGGCGAGCACGGCCGCCGAGTGGGCGAGGATGGCCGGCTGCGCGTTGTGGGTGCGGGTGAGCTCCTCTTCGGGGCCTTCCCACATGATCCGCGAGAGCCCGACGCCCAGGGCGTCATCCACCGCTTCGAACAGCGCCCGGGCCGCGGGGAACCGCTCGGCGAGGTCCTTCCCCATCCCCACCTTCTGCGCCCCCTGCCCAGGGCACATGACCACCGTCACCACCGGACGACGGCGCTCCCCCAGGTGAAGCCGGCCCCGAACGCCACGAACAGCAGCAGCGAGCCCTTCCCGATCCGGCCTTCGTCCAGCGCCTGCTCCAGCGCGATCGGGATCGAAGCGGCCGAGGTGTTGCCGTACTTCTCCAGGTTCACCATCACCTTGTCCATCGGGATCCCGGCATGCTTGGCCGTGGCCTCGATGATCCTGAGGTTGGCCTGGTGGGGCACGAAGAGGTCGATTTGGTCGGCGCTCACGCACGCGCGCCTGAGGGCCTCGTCGGTGGCCTCGGCCATGGCCAGCACCGCGGCCTTGAAGACTTCCCGCCCCTTCATCTGCATCAGGTACGAGCGGTCGTGCAGCACTTTCTCGCTCATCGGCTCGAGCGACCCGCCGCCGGGAATCCACAGCAGCGGCGCCAGCCGCCCGTCCGTCTTGAGGAACGTGGACAGGATGCCGCGGCCGTCGGCCTTGGCCGGCCGCACGATCGCGGCCCCGGCGCCGTCGCCGAAGAGCACGGCGGTGGAGCGGTCCTGCCAGTCGGTGATGCACGACAGCTTCTCACCGCCCAGGACCAGCACCGTCCGGCTGGTCCCGGCCGCGATGAGTCCCTCGGCGATGCCGAGCCCGTAGATGAAGCCCGGGCAGGCGGCGGAGATGTCGAACGCGGCCGCGTTGTTGGCGCCCAGGAGCGCCTGCACGTCGCACGCGGTGCCGGGCATGCGCCGGTCGGGCGACACGGTGGCCAGCACGATCGCGTCGAGCTCCTCCGGCCCGACCTCGGCCCGGTCCATCGCCTTGTGCGCGGCGGTGACGCAGAGCGACGCGAGCGACTCGTCGGGCCGCGCGATCCGCCGCTCGCGGATGCCCGTCCGCTCGACGATCCAGGCGTCCGACGTATCGAGCGTGCGCGAGAGATCCTCGTTGGTGACGACCTGCGCCGGCACGGCGGTACCAATGCTGGCAATCTCGGCCACGGGGCGGAGCGTCATGCGGAGGTCGCCGCGGCGCGCTGGGCGAGCTGGGCGCCGATGTGGACGTCGAGCTGGCTCTCCACCGCCTGGGCCGCCACCCGGATGGCGTTCTTGATGGCATTGGGGCTGGAGGAGCCGTGGCACATGACGGTGACGCCCTTCACGCCGAGCAGGGGGGCGCCGCCGTACTCGGAGTAGTCGAGAAAGCGGAGCACGCGTCCGAAGTCCTCCCGGGCGAGCACCTCGGGGGCCTCGCGCTTGACGATGCCCACGAGGAGGCGGGCCGCGGACTCGTAGAACTTGAGCACGATGTTGCCCACGAAGCCGTCGCACACGATCACGTCGATCCGCCCGTGCCGCGGGTGCCCGAGAATGTCGCGCCCCTCGACGTTCCCGATGTAGTTGAGGCCGGTCGCCTGCCGGAGCAGCCGGTGGGCCTCCTTGGCGACGGCGTTCCCCTTCTCCTCCTCCTCGCCGACATTGAGCAGCCCGACGCTCGGGTTGGGCCGGCCGTGGAGGTCCCGCATGTACACGGTGCCGAGGTAGGCGAAGTTGACCAGCTCGCGGGGGGAGCAGTCGATGTTGGCCCCCGCGTCGAGCACGAAGACGGGCCCTTCGGCGGTGGGAAACAGGGTGCCGACGGTGGCGCGGCCGACGCCGTCGTGGAGGCCGAGGATCATGGTCGAGGCGGCGAGGACGGCGCCGGTATTGCCCGCCGAGAGAAACGCGTCGGACTTGCCCTCCGCCTGGAGGCGGAGACCCACCACGAGGCTCGACTGCGGCTTCCGGCGGACGGCCGCGAGCGGCTTCTCCGCCATGCCGATCACGTCGGGGGCGGGATGGACCTCGATCCGGGAGCGGTCGATCGGGGGATGCCGCGCGAGCTCCGCCTCGATGGCCTCGGGGCGGCCGACGAGCTGGACGTGCAAGGAGTCGGGTCGCGCGCGGAGCGCCTCGGCGACCCCTTCGATCTCAACCCGGGGGGCGTGGTCGCCCCCCATCGCGTCTACGGCGACGCGGATCACCCTCAGGCGTCCTCGACCTCGACCTGCTTCTTGCCGCGATAATAGCCGCAGGAGTCGCACACGCGGTGCGAGAGCTTGGGCGACCCGCACCGGGGGCAGGCCTGCGGGCGCACGCCGGCGCCGGTGTGGTGGCCGCGGCGGAGCCGCTTCTTCGACTTGGAGGTGCGTCGCTTCGGAACTGCCATGAGATCCTCAGACTGGTTCCGCCGGGGCGCACGCGCACGCGCCGGCATTGAGATCGGCCCCGCAGCGGGGGCAGAGCCCCGCGCAATCCTCGCGGCAGACAGGATACGGCTCCACCGCGAGCGCCAGCTCTTCCCGCACCGCCTCGCCCAGGTCGATGACCCCGGCCGCCGGCGGGAGCAGGTACACCGCCGGGTCTTCGGCGGCGTCGGGGTCGTCGCTGAACAGAACGTCCACGTGCTCGTCTACGTGCCGGACGACGTCGGAGAGGCAGCGGCGGCAGTCGCTCCGCACGTCGGCCTGGAGCCGCGCCCGCCAGAAGTACTCGCCCGGCCCGGTGGCCTGGAGGCGGCCCTCCACGGACACAGGGCCGATCAGGTCCAGCTCGAGCCCCGCGAAGACCGGATCGTCCGGCTCGAGCCGCCCGACGGTCTCCACCGGACCCCGGTTGAGATCGCGAAGATCGACCCGAAGCATAGCCGGGTAAACTACTCCGGCGACCAGACTTACGTCAAGCCAGCGGCTGCGTGGAGCGGGTCACCCTTTGCCCCAGAGCCCGGCCAGCTCCCCTTCGGGGAAGAAGAACGCGACCTCCCGCGCCGCGTTCTCCGCGCTGTCCGAGGCGTGGATGGCGTTCCGGCCCTTGGATTCGGCGTAGAGCTTCCGGATCGTGCCCGGCGCAGCCTCCGCCGGGTCCGTGGCACCGATGACGGTCCGGAGCCGGGCCACGGCGTCGTCGCGCTCCAGAGCCATGGGGAGGCACGGCCCGCTGGTCATGAAGTGCACCAGGTCCTGATAGAAAGGACGGCCGCGATGCACGGCGTAGAACTCGCCCGCCTGCGCCGGCGTGAGCCGCACCAGACGCGCGGCGCGCAACACGAACCCGTCCCGTTGGAGGTGGGCGAGGATCAGGCCGGCCTTGCCGGTCTCGATGGCGTCGGGCTTGACGATGCCCAGGGTCAGGTCCGGCAAGACGAGCCTCCAGAAGTGAGAGGTGAGAGGTGAGAAGTGAGAGGTGAGAGGTGAGAAGTGAGAGGTGGGAGGGCGCCCCTCTTACCTCTTACCTCTCACCTCTTACCTCCGCCTGGCCTACCAGCTTCCGCACGATTTCCGCCCGGGTGAGAACCCCGCGCAGCACCCCGTCCTTCACCACCGGGAGACAGGGCACGTCCTTGTTCGCCAGCAGGCTCGCCACGTCGGAGAGCGACTGGTCCTCCGAGACGCAGAGGACGTTCCGGGCCATCACGCCTCCCACCAGCGCCGGAGCCGACGGCCCCGCCCCGCTCTTCGCGCGCGGGGCGGCCCGGTGCTCGCCGGTCTGCATCCGCTGCACGTACGCGGGCAAGAAGTGCCGGAGCAGCTCCCGGCTCGACAGCAGACCGATGACCACGCCATCCGAGCCGACGACCGGCGCCGCGTCCAGGCCCCGCCGCGACAGCAGCCGGGCGGCCGCCTCGACCGGCATGTCCGGGTCGAGCGCGATATCGGCCGGCGCCATCACGTCGCCGACCAGCAGCTCCTCCTCCAGCCGGACGTCGTGCAGGCCGGGCAGCGCGAGCACCTCCTCCGGCGTCCGCGCCGCGTGGAGCCCGTCCACGACGTCGGGCCGGGCCAGGGCGCGCGCGAAGGCGGCGACCGCCTGGAGATACGCCGCCGCTTCCCGCGGAGGAGCGAGAATGAGGAGCATGATGCGGGCTCCGCCGGCCTCGGCCTCGGCGTCGGCGCTTTGCCCCTTCATCGGACGGGGCGCCACGCCCAGGGCCGCCACCACCGAGTCGACCGCGTTGGTCCGGAAGTGGGGCAGCACCGCGCGCGGGCCCAGGCTCAGCGTGTCTTCGGGCCACGCGTCCCGCACCGCGGCCTCGAGCCGGGCCGGGTCGCGGACCCGGCCGTCCGCGAGACAGGCGTCCAGCAGCGCGCGGATCCCCCCGCCCCAGGTGTCGGCGGGGAGCGGTACGACCACGCGCCGAGGGGAGAGAAGATCCGCGAGCCTCACATCCGCTTCCTGAGCTGCTCGATCACGTCCACCGGCCGGCGCATGATGCCGATGCCGGCCGCCTCGAATGCGGCCAGTTTCTCCTCCGCGGTACCGGAGGAGCCGGAGATGATGGCGCCGGCATGGCCCATCCGCCGCCCCTTGGGCGCCGTCTGCCCCGCGATGAAGCCGACGACGGGCTTGGTGACGCGCGTCTTCACGAACTGGGCGGCGTTCTGCTCGTCGGTGCCGCCGATCTCGCCGATCATCACGATCGCGTCGGTCCCGGCATCCTCCTGGAACGCGCGCAGGCAGTCGATGAAGTTGGTGCCGATGATCGGGTCGCCGCCGATGCCGACGCAGGTGCTCTGGCCGATGCCGGCGCGGGTCAGATGGTTCACGACCTCGTAGGTGAGGGTCCCGCTCCGCGACACGAGGCCGACCCGCCCCGGTGCGCAGATGTTGCCCGGGATGATGCCCACCTTGGCCCGCGCGCCCGGCGTGATGAGGCCGGGACAGTTCGGTCCGATGAGCCGCACGCCCCGGCTCCGCACGAACGGCATGGTGCGGCTCATGTGCATCACCGGGATGCCCTCGGTGATGCAGACGATCATGGGTATCGCGGCGTCGGCCGCCTCGACGATCGCCGCCGCCGCCGACATCGGCGGCACGTAGATCACCGTGGTGTTGGCGCCGGTGGCCTCGACCGCGTCGGCCACCGTGTCGAACACCGGCACCTTGTCGTCGAACCGCTGGCCGCCCTTCCCGGGCGTGACGCCGGCCACGATGTTGGTGCCGTACTCCAGCATCTGGCGCGCGTGGAAGGAGCCCTCGCGCCCGGTGATCCCCTGCACCAGGAGGCGGGTGCTCGCGTCGGCGAAGATGCTCACGCCGCCTCCTTCGCGAGCTGCACCACCCGCGCCACCGCGTCGTCCATGTCGCTCAGGGCCGTCATGCCGACCTCGTTCAGGACCCGGATGGCCTCCGCCTCGTTGGTCCCGGTGAGCCGGATCACGATCGGCACCTTCACTTTGAACTGCCGGGTGGCGGCGACGATGCCGTTCGCCACGTCGTCGGTCCGGGTGATGCCGCCGAAGATGTTGAAGAGGATGGCCTTCACGTGCGGGTCCGCGGTGATGATCTTGAGCGCGTTGATCACCTTCTCCGGACTCGAGCTGCCGCCGATGTCGAGGAAGTTGGCCGGTTCCCCGCCGTAGTACTTGACCAGGTCCATCGTCGCCATGGCGAGGCCGGCTCCGTTCACCACGCAGCCGACGTCGCCGTCGAGCTTGATGAACGACAGGTTGGCCCGCCGGGCCGCCGCTTCGCTGGGCTGCTCGGCGGTCTCGTCGCGCAGGAGGCCCAGGTCGGGCCGCCAGAACAGCTCGTTGTCGTCGATGACGATCTTCGCGTCGAGCGCCAGCACCCGCCCGTCGGGCGTGGTGACGAGCGGGTTGATCTCCGCGAGCGAGGCGCCGTTGGCGACGAAGGCGGCGTAGAGCTGCTCCATGATCCGGGCGGCCGCCTTCACCTGGGCGAAGTCGCGATAGAGGCCGAAGGCGAGCCGGAGGGCCTGGTGCGGGAAGAGCCCGTAGGTCGGATCCACCGCGAGCCGGACGATCTTCTCCGGTGTCTGCTGCGCCACCTCCTCGATGTCCACGCCTCCCGCGGCGCTCACCATGAACACGGGCCGCTGCGTCTCCCGGTCCATGATGAGGCCCAGATAGCTCTCGGAGGCGATTTCCGCGGCGGGCACCACGAGCACCTTCTGCACCGTGAGTCCCTTGATCTGCATGCCGAGGATCTCGGCGGCATGGTCGAGCGCCTCGCCGGGGCCGCGCGCCAGCCGCACGCCGCCGGCCTTGCCGCGCCCCCCGGCATGCACCTGGGCCTTGATGACGACGGCACCGCCCAGGCGCCGGGCGATCGCTTCCGCCTCGGTCGGCGTGGAGGCGACATCGCCGTCCAGCATGGGGATCCCCTGCGCCTTGAGCAGCGCGCGGGCCTGATATTCGTGGATGTTCACGAGTCCCTCACGATCGTCGTGCCCGCCTCGCCGCGGAGCGCGGCGGGGCCGTCGTCCAGCCGCGCGATGATGGCCCGGCCGCCGGCGGTGCGCACGAAGCCGGCAGCCGCCTCGACCTTGGGCCGCATGCCGCCCTCGTTCACGCCGCCCGCCGCCACCAGCGCGTCCACCTCCGCCAGCGTGAGCCGGCGGAGCGGGCGGGCGGCCGGGGTCCCCCAGCCGGCGTACACCGCGTCCACATCAGTGAGAATCATGAGCACCTCGGCGCCGAGCTGGTGGGCCAGGATGGCCGCGACCCGGTCCTTGTCCACCACCGCCTCGACTCCTTCCCAGCCCAGGAGCGGGTGATCGTATACCGGGGGGCCGCCGCCGCCCGCGGCGACGACGATCACGCCTTGGTCGATCAGCCGGCGAATCAGCGGCAACTCCACGATGCCGAGCGGGACGGGACTCGCGGCCAGCCGCCGCCAGCTGCCGGCGCCGTCCCGCCCGACCGCCACGCCCGCCTCGCCGATTTGCCGGGCGAGATCGTCGGGGAGCGCGTGGCCGATGGGCTTGGTCGGGCGGTTCAGGGCGGGGTCGTAGGGATCCACGCGGGTCTGGGTGATCAGCGTGATCACGTCCCGTTCGACCCGGCCGGCGCGGAGCGCGTTCTGGAGCGATTGCTGGAGCATGTAGCCGATCCAGCCCGCCGTGTTGGCGACCAGGACGCCGAGCGGCAGGGGCTCGACCACGCGCCGGGCGACCTCGTTGCGCACCAGCTCGTCGCCCACCTGCGGGCCGTTGCCGTGCACGATCGCGATGCCCCACCCCTGCCGCGCGAGCTCGACGATCGGGGCGACGCTCTCCCGCGCGTGCCGGAACTGGTTCGTGATCGTCGGCCGCTCGCCCGCGCGGGCGAGCGCGTTGCCCCCGAGCGCCAACACCGCGGTCCGCATGTGCTCTCGATCCCCGGGGCCAAGGCGCGGGGAACCTAGCCCGGCGCCCCGGGCCGGGCAAGCTCAATGCGGCAGGGTGTCGTTGGCGGTGAGCACCTGCTTCAGCGCGTCGAACGCGCGGCCGAATCCGGCCCAGTCGCCCACCTTGAGCGCGGAGTCCGCGAGGCGGAGCCAGCGGCGCGCCTCGTCCAGCGAGGCGGTCGGCATGGTCGCCGGAAGCGGCGCGGTGGCGCCGCGCAGGTTGTCCCACGCCTGCATCAGCGTGCGCCCCGCGCCCATGGCGCGACCGCTCAGCGCCATGCTCACCCAGACCAGCGCGAGCCCGTTGGCGCGGGGGGCGTACCAGGTTCGATACACGCCGAGCCCCCCGGCGGGATCGAGCCACACGGTCAGCGGGCCCCGGAGCAGGCTGTCGCTGCGCGCGGCGCCGCTGGAGCGGACCGAGTCCGCCAGGCTCAGAAAGGCGGGGAAGCGCCCCCAGATCGCGTCGAGGGTGCGCGGGGCCGGCAGCGCTTTCGCCGAGTCGAGGCGCACGAGGTCGAGCGCGGGACGCCCGGCGTGCGTGCCGGCGGCGAGCACGGCGCTCACCCGCGCGCCGGAGGGCCGCTCGTACAGCACGGTGAGCCGGGTGCCCGCGGTGTCGGCCCGCCATCCGCGCGTGGGCGGCGTGGGCTCGCCCGGGCCGGTCTCCGGCCGGCCGCTCAGCACGCCGGCGTCCCACGGCGCGCGCTCGAGGGCACGCGCCTGGAGCGCGAACTGCTCGAACGGGTACGGCAGCTGCGCCGCGATGGCGGCCGGCAGCCGGCCGGCGGGCTCGATCACGCCGGGCGCGATCGCGCTCCAGGCGGCCGCGAGCGGCGCGGCGTCCACGTCGAGCCGGCGATAGACCGCGGTCCGCCCGGTACGGGCCCAGACCACCCCGACGAACGCCGCGTGGGCGAAGTTCACCGCGCGGTCGCGCCAGGCAAGCGGCTCGACCAGGGGGAACGTCTCGGCGGTCTCGTAGCCGTCGGCCACCCATACGAGCTCGTTCTCGGCGACCAGGGGCACCGGCTGGCCCCACTCGGCGAAGGGCACGAGCGCCCGGAGCCGCTGGTCCGGGGTGAGGCGCCACGCGAGCCGCGCGTTCTCCGGAACCCCGGCCAGGAGCTGGCCCGCTTGGAGAGCCCAGGCAAGCACGGCCCGCCGGGCCCAGGTATCGAGCGGAATGCCGGGCCCGGTCAGGGTCACGGCGTAATCCGGCGCGCCCGGCTCCACCGTGGTGGAATCGAGCTGGAGCAGCGAGAAGGGCGTCGGGTAGCCGAGCGTGTCGCTCTGCCGGTAGTAGACCGGGTCGCCCGCCGGCCCGGTCCGATCGGCGGCCACGGCGAGCAGGCCCGGCCGGTCGGCCAGCGGGCCGCGCGCCACGAGCCACACCGGCAGGCGGCGTCCGTCGACCGTGAGCACCGCCGGGTCGTCGACCGCCGAATCCGCCGCCGGGGCATCCGCCAGCCGGGCGACGGCGCGCTCGCCCCAGAGCGGCGCCAGGTGCGGCGGGGACGTGTCGCGCAGCAGCCGCGTTCCGGTCGAGTCGTGCAGCGCCCGGAGCCCGAAGGCCAGCCCCTCGAGCCGCCGGGTGAGGTCGGGGTCCACCGCCGGCGAGGCC
>Ga0187823_10000107_pt1 | contig 18394 bp, 18 predicted proteins | sample NC_wetland_sal_i_12_FD_132968 | JGI IMG/M metagenome (GOLD analysis project Ga0187823, IMG submission 132968) | Wetland sediment microbial communities from Neuse River Estuary, North Carolina, USA - SourceSoil_3 | ecosystem: Environmental > Aquatic > Freshwater > Wetlands > Sediment | place...
CTGGTGCGGGGACGCTTCGTGGGCGCAACCCCGTTCGACGGCCTGATCGTGCAGCCGGAGAATGAAGCGGCCAGCGCGTCAGCCGGCTTCGGCGGTTCATCCGACTAGCCGATCGCTAAACCAGTTGTCCAACCGACGGAGGAGCGGGTCAGACCGCTTCTCCGTTTTTATTTTGGGTTGCGAAACACGGAAGATCGGTGCGAAGGGACACCATCTCATCCCTGGCACGGACATCATCGGCGCTTTCCGGATTAATCAGGCTTGCGCTGAGCCTCGTCCAGGCTGTTGCAGAAGCGAAAGAACCGGTCGACCCGGGCGAGCTTGAGAAGCGCCTGCACCCGATCGCTTGCGCCCACCAGGAAGACAGTATTGCCATCGCGGCGGTGCCGGATATTTACATCGACCAAAGTGCCCATGCCGATCGAGTCGAGATAGGGCACATGGGTGAAGTCGAGAATCAGGTCGTGGGACCCGTCTCTCGGGACTTTGGATTGGAATTCAGGCACTGTCGACAGAGTCAAAGGCCCGGTCAGGCGAATGATGCGCGGTCCATCCGGCAGGTTCACGAGATCTTCGATCAGGAGGTTCGGATTCGCCACGGCAATATATTACACCGGGGCAGCCGGGTGCTCATCTTCGAGTTTTGTGCAAAGGCGCTGAAGCGCGCCAGAGGGGGCGTAAGGCATCTCTAATGTTTGCGTCTTTCTGTACGCTGTACGCGGTTACGGTGGCGACAAGTGCAGAGGGGGGCCTGTTGTTACTCGGCGGGCGATAAATACCGGCAATAACTACCCATTCGATTTTGATTCCCTCACTAAGTCGCTGATAAATCGATCCCTAGGGATGGCATCCAGCTTGCGACTTGTGGCGGAATGAGGGTACGGGGCAGGATTGTTTCATGAAGGTCTCGACCGGGAACAGGCGGAACACGGTTGGGTTCCTGATGGTTCTGCTGGTTGTTCCGCTCCTCGGGCTGACTCTTACCGGATGCTCACAGCGTGAGCCCGTGGCCGATGAGACGGCTGCGGCGGACCAGCACCTGCCTTTTGACGCGGCATCCGATAAAGGCGGAATCTCCCCTACGGGTTCGCTGGCGCCAGAGGCCATTCCGGCTGGTACGCCGCTCACCATCCACCTGCGTTTGTCTCTGTCGAGCGCCAGTTCGCGCACGGGCGATCCCTTCGAGGCGGTGCTGGACGAACCTATCCTGGTCCACGGGCGCATGCTGGCGCCACGCGGAGCGATCCTGACCGGAAAGGTCCTGGAAGCGAGGGCTTCGGACCAGTTTCACGAACCGGGTTATTTGCGCCTGGGGCTGACTGCGATATCGCTCAACGGCAAGCTGGTTCCCATACAGACTTCCAGCATCTTCATGAAGCGTGGATCGCACGAGCAGCGCAATGTGACCATCATCCGCGATGGCGCCGGAAATAAGGGCGCGCTCATCGGGACCTCTATCGACGCGCCGGGAACGACCTATGCCACGGGAAGCAGCGACGTGGGCGTTGCCCCGGAGCGGCGTCTGACGTTTCGCCTGGCCCAACCCCTGCCGCTCTAAAAATCGAAACCTCAGATGCAGGTGTCATCCTGAGCGGAGTGGCTGCTTCGCGTGGCGAACCAGCCTCGCAGTCGAAGGATCCCTATAGGGTCAATGCTCTGACCTGGTGTCCGTCCGCCGAGTTCAGAACCTCAATGCGGTGGAAAGGTAGGGGTCCTTCGATTCCGTCGATCCATTCGCAAGCGAATGGATCGAGCTCCGCTCAGGATGACAGCATTTCAAATCTTGTCAGGATGACAGGTCGGCAAATCTTGTGGGCCTAACTACAGTGTGTTCATGAAGGCGACCAGGTCGGCTTTCTGGTCGTCGTTCATCAGCATATTGAAACGCTGGACGTAGAAGTTGACCACGTCCAGCAAAGTGGCGGCGGAGCCGTTGTGGAAGTAGGGCGCGCGCGCGGCCAAGCCGCGCAAGCCGGGAACTTTGATTTTACTCATGTCGGCGCATTTACCTGTGACCAAGGCGCGCCCTGGATCGGTGGTGACCAGCTGGGTGCCGTCGTTGCATGCCACCAGGTATGCGGGGAGATTGGGCCGGGGAGAGCTGGTTCCGATGTCCATCATCTCGGGCAAGGAGTCGCCCCCCACGTTGGGAGTGTTGTGGCAAGTCGTGCAGGTGCCAACCACTGGCGCCCCGCTCTGAGCATCGTTAAATCCGGGCACGACGGAGATGAGTATGGGGAAGGTATTGAACAATACTTCTCCGCGCGCGACCGACTGCCGAGCGGCGGCGTTCGAGCCGCTGGCGGAGGCCCAGTTGGTGTACAGGGTAAACGCGTTGGGAGTGAAATTGCTCCCCGAGTTGATTCCGGGAGAGAAGGGCTGGGTCGAGAGGAACTGCGGGCCGCCATTCGCGCCCTGGGCGGTGAGGTCTCCGGCAAGAGTGTCCTGCGATTGCGCTGTGAATAGCGCAGTCTCGAAGTTCACGATCTGGATCAGCTGTGCACCCGTCGGCGGGGTCGTGGGCTGGGCGTGGACCAGGGTTGCGTTCCGGGCCTGGGTCTGCAAGTCAGGTTCCCGGCCGTCCCACATGATTCCGTTAAGGAACTTCAGGTTGGTGGCGGGAAGCGGCCGCCGGTAGAGTGCCGGCTGGGTCGCCGTAGTTTCCGGGCATTGGTAAGGATCGTTAATCGAGATAATGCTGAAGTCGGCGTTGGCCGGCACCGGCAGGGTTATTCGGATCAGCCCAAAATTCAGCAGCTGGCTGTAGGCCGTGGTGGCGGCGGCGAGAGTAGAGACATCGTCGCTGGGGCAATTGGCGCCGTCCACCGGGCGAAAGACCGGGTCCGTACCCTGGGTGGATTGAAAGCGCTGCTGCAAGTCGGTGGGATTGATGCTCCAGCCGTCGCCGGCGACATGACAGCTATGGCAGGTGCGGCCATTAGTGCCCAGCGGGCTGAAAAAGGGGCTCGAACTGTCAATCTTCGTGTGGCTGAAGGTCTCAAGGGTGCCGCTCGGGTCCGGCGACGTTTGCTGAAATGTAGTCGGGGGCGGGGTACCGTCGGAGCCTGTTCCCCCGCACGCGGTAAGTCCTGAGATCAGCAGCCCAGCAACAGCGAGTAAAGCCTGGCGTCGAATCATGCCTTACGTGGCCCTTTGGTTCAGACCTCCGCCCGGCGGCGAAACCAGCATCGCTGGGACTGGAAGTCCTTGATTTTTCTGGGGGAAGACAAGCGGGGGAGGAAGCACCAAGTTACCACATTCGGATCGAAAATCAAGTTGTTAAGTGGCGGGGTAGTGGCGCAGTTAGAAATCTCTCCTCTTAATCAAGGCGTCATCCTGGAATCAAAGCGTCATCCTGAACGGCCTTCAGGCCGTGAAGGATCTGGCGTGAAGCGGATCCATCTCTTCCCCGGCCAGGGTGCCGATGCGCGCCAGATCCTTCGGCACTGAAGTCCCTCAGGATGACGCCGTTGCAAAAGAACGGTTTCGGATTAGGCCACCACCAATGCCGGGGTAGTGTGCGCTGTCGCAACGGCAAATGGATGCCTATAGGGCGGAAGAGCGCTTTTCGTCGAACCCGTCCGGGATTTCCCCGGGCCCCAATGTTCTTCCGTCACAGCCCTGTGTGACCGCTGCCCTTAGCAGTTGGCTCGTTCCGGCCTAAACTTCCCAAAATGAGCGGAGCACAGGGCGAACTTGTCGCAGCCGGTTTCCCAAATCGGGAGGGGATACGCCTTTCGACACCGCCGGCGCACTCATTTGGTGCTTTCCCGAAACATGCTCTTTGGCTAATGCTTTCGTTTGAAGAAAGCTCCGAAGGACGGCCGATCGCGCCACCTGACCGAGGATTGACGCAGGATTGAAACAAATGAATGCCATCGCCTCACTGCGGCCTGATAACGCTGGATCTCCCGATCCTGCCCTGCTGTGGGCTGCGGTCGAAGCCCTCCCCGAGAGTCTGGCAATTGTCGCGTCGGGCCTGGTTATCTACGCCAATCCGGCCTGGCGCGGGATGTTCGAATGTCCCGATCCGGACCGGCTTCAGGGTATGCCGCTCGAAGACCTGCTGCCATCGGATATCTGCTCCTTCAGCGCCGGGGATGGACTGCGCGGGGATGGCGAAGATAGCCGCGAGGGGCAGTTCGTTTACATTCGCAAGGACGGCACGCGCCGGCATCTCGAGCTGGCGCGGGAAGTTTTTGAATTGCGGGGCGGCGAATTTCAGGTCCTGCACACCCGGGACGTCAGCCGGCAGAAGCAACTCGAGAGGCAGCTGCGGGAAGCGCAAACTTTCGAGGCGGTTGGCCGGCTGGTGGGAGGCGTGGCGCATGACTTCAACAACCTGCTCACCGGAATCATGCTGTATTGCGACCTGCTGATCGGGGAGCTGGAAAAGAACAGCCGCCCGTACCGCCACGTCCAGGAAATGCGCATGGCGGGCGAACACGGCGCTGCCCTGGTGCAGCAGTTGCTGGCCGTGGCCCACCCTCGGCCGGAGGAAGCGCGCGAGTTCGCGCTGAACGAAGTGGTCGCCGGTATCGAAGACCTGCTGATTCGACTGCTGGGTGAAAACATCGTCTTACACACTGCGCTGGCTGCTGACCTGGGCGCGGTGAGGATGGACCCGTCGCAGGTCCAGCAAATCCTGCTGAACCTGGTGTTGAATGCACGCGACGCCATGCCCGACGGCGGCCAGATCACGATTGCAACGCGGAACTGCAGCAAGGGCGTCACGGGGTCGGAATTGCCCGGTGAGCTGTGGGTCGAGCTGAGCGTGGCCGACACCGGGGATGGCATGGACGCGGAAACCCTGGACCGCGCCTTTGAACCCTTCTTCACCACCAAGCAGCCGGGCCGCGGCAACGGCCTGGGCCTGGCTACGGCCCGGCGGCTGGCCCGGCAGCAGGGCGGAACCATCGTCGCGGAGAGCCAGCCGGGGAAAGGCACGCGGGTTTCGGTGCGCCTGCCGCGAGTTCAACCGGACGCTCCATCAAATTCGAAAGTCGAGGTGATTTCATGACCACAGCCGCATTCAGCGCCACCAACCCGCCCCAGATGGAAGCAGCGAATTTCCTGAACCTCCTGATCGTGGACGACGAACGCGCCATCCGGGAGGTTTGCCGCGAGGTTGCCCAGTCGCTCGGCTTCAACACCGCGGTAGCGGATTCCGCCGAGCATGCCTATCGTCTGCTCGACACCCAGAACATCGACGTCGTGCTGCTCGACCTGAAATTGCCGGGCGCGGGCGGCCTGGAGGCGCTGCACCAGATCGGCGAACGCAAGCCCGATGCGGTGGTGGTGGTGGTCACCGGATACGGCACCGTGCAATCGGCCGTGCAGGCCATGAAGAACGGCGCGTACGACTATGTCACCAAGCCCTTCAGCATGGAAGAGCTGAAGCTGCTGCTGGAGCGGGTGTCGGGCCATCTGAAACTGAAAACCGAGAACCGGACGCTGCGCGAGAAAATCAAATCCAAGCTGGGTTTCGGCAGCATCGTCGGCCGCGCGCCGGAGATGGAAAAACTCTATCGCATCATCGGCAAAGCCGCGCACAGCAGCCACCCGGTCCTGATCCTGGGCGAGAGCGGGACGGGAAAGGAGATGGTGGCGCGCTCCATCCATTTCTCGGGGCCATTCCGCGACAAGCCGTTTATCCCGGTGGACTGCGGCTCGCTGGTGCCCACGCTGATCGAAAGCGAGCTGTTCGGCTACGTCAAGGGCGCGTTCACCGGGGCGGTGCAATCGCGCGATGGCTTGCTCGCCATTGCCGAGGGAGGCACGGTATTTCTGGATGAGGTCGGAGAACTTCCGGTTGACCTGCAAGCCAAGTTGTTGCGGGCCATCCAGGAGCGCGAGATACGTCCGGTGGGAAGCACCAAGCGGATTGCCATCAACGTTCGCATCCTGGCCGCCACCAATCGCGACCTGGAGCAGGCCGTGGCCCAGGGAACCTTTCGCCGCGATCTTTATTTCCGGCTCAATGTGCTGAGCCTGAAAATTCCTCCGCTGCGCGACCGGCGGCAGGATATTCCGCTGCTGACCAGCTACTTCCTGGAAAGGCTGTCGCGAGCCGGAGGACATGAGCGCAGCCTGAGCGACGACGCCATGAAAGTCCTGCTGGCTTACGACTGGCCGGGCAATGTGCGCGAACTGGAGAACTGCCTGGAACGGGCGTGCGCCTTTACCTCGGGACCGGTCATCCATGTGGACGACTTGCCCAGCGCCCTCCATGGCGTGCCCAGCACTCCCTCAAATGGCGGCAACGGCAAGACCCAGATCCTGCCCATGGCGGAACTGGAGAAACAGACCATCCTGAGCACCATCGCGCAGCTCAACGGCGATAAACTTCTGGCGGCGCGCATGCTGGGGATCGGCAAGACCACGCTGTACCGCAAGCTGAAGGAGTATGTCGCGCAGGACTAGCAGCTTGACCGGCCGCCAATGGGCGGCCTGCACGAATGGCGTGAAGATACCGTCATGCCAGGATGGTTCGCGGCTCCTGGGTCCGAGGAGCAGGCAGAACAGCAAAGCGCACATCGATCAGGATGTGCAGCAAGATCGGCATCAACAGGGAGCCGGTGGCGACGTAGAGTCCGCAGAACAGTGCGCCGGCAAACGCGGTAAGCAGCATGCCGCTGACTCCCTGGTAGGAATGCGCCAGCCCGAAGAGTATGGCCGCCACCAGCAGCAATGTTGCTCCCTGCAGGTGTAATACCCCGTGCATCGTGGACAACAGCCAGCCACGAAAGACGATCTCTTCGCAGACGCCCGCGCTGATGGCAACGGCGATCCAGAGAAGTCTCTCGTGAGGAGAGACCGGAACCAGAGCGAAGAAATCAGGCAAGAGCTTGCGCCACCGGCGCGCGGGCACCGAGCCGGGCGCCACGCCGCGACGATTGGATCGGATTCTGGCGATGACAAAGCCGGCCGTTCCCAGCAACAATCCCAGAAATATTCCAGCCATGCTCCCCCGATCAAGGTCACTTCCCCGCAAAACCTGAAGCAGGTGGTTGTTCTCGAAGGCCAGGATTTTGGGACTCAGCTGGTTCCAGTCAAAACCCAAGGCCAGCAGCGCCAGTAGAGCGCTGCCCCACTCGAACCGGATAGCCTTCCGGTAGAGGCGGGCGCGGGCCTGCATATCGCCGTTTGCCAGGTCCAGCTTGAGCTGGCGATATTGCGGACCAAAACGGACCACCTCCCAGACCACATAGCCGGCCAGGACAATATCAATCGCAAACCACAGGGCAGGCAAGCTCGTCATTGGCATCCACCTCACTTTTTGGCTACTGCATGATGGCTATTGCACGATGTCGTCGATCAGCTTTCTGGTCTCTTCTATTTCACGGTGCTTGCGCCGCTCCAGGTGCTTCAGGAAAAATAATTCCGCCAGCAGCGCGGCCATGATCAATCCATCCCTGAGGCGAAACCCGGTCCAGTTCCATCCCACGATAGCGGCCAGCAACAAAGTGGAGACCAGCAGAAAGTAAAATGAAAAGCGGGCGGTGCGCGCTCTGGCGATGGCCCTGCGGTGACAGAGTTCGGCATAGGCCAGCGTGGTTTGCGCGGTCGGCTTCCAGGCGCCACGCCGCACCCACCAGGCATAGCTGCCCAGAAACACGCCGGCAAAGGCGATACCGACGGCCATACCGGCCATGAATGAACTGCGAGTTCGCAGGGCCGCCGCGGTGGAGATGGCCAGGCACGCGCAGACCGCAAGAACGGCCGCGACCGTTTTCAGATTCTGCCGTCTGATCTTTTTCTTCAGGTCGGGCAGAGGCTCGGTTTCTTCCTGCCACTCCTGCTGCCAGATTTCGAGCTCGGTATCGTGGTTCACGAGCGTCCCTCCAGGGCTGCCTGCAGCGCCTTTCTGGCCCGGTTCAGGCGCACCGCTACATTGCTTTCCGTGATGCCCAGGACTTCGGCAATTTCGGCGTGGGGTAGGTCTTCCAGCATCAGCATCACCACCTGCCGATAGGCCAGAGGCAGGCGCCGGATAGCAGACCGCAAGCGGTCGCGCTGGCGGGTCACTGCCGCCTGTTGTTCCGGATGCGGCCTGGGGTCAACCGGCTCCAACAGGGCGGGCAGGTCATCCAGAGGCTGATGGACTGGCTGCCGTCTGCAGACGTGGGTCAGGCCGCGATTGTGCGCGATGCGGTAAACGAAGCTGCGCTCCGAGCATTCGCCGCGAAAATGCGGCAAGGCCTGCCAAAGCGCGAGCGCAATCTCCTGGGTCAACTCTTCCCGGGCGGCGGCCACTCTCTCGTATCCGAAGGCGAGGCGTGACAGCGCGGGGCCGTATTCGCGCAGGAGGCGGTTGAAGCGGTCTTCCGTGTTTTCGCTCAGGCTATCGCTCACAGGATCGCGCGGACCCACTTTCGGCGCCGGCGTGGACCCGGCAAATGAATGATATGTTCCTGGCTGCGGCCGCAAGCTCAACTCGCTGCCTGGGACTCTCCGTCCCCTGCACATGAGGTAGTCTCGCCAGGCGCGAATACCTTACAAAAGTTCTTGGCAAAGAGCGTTTGATCTTGGGGCGCTCAAGAGGTTTCACGGGCTGCGTATCCCGATGCTGCTCCTGATTCTCGGTGAGCTTCCCGCATTGGGAAGCATCAAGGTGCACGCTCGGTCATAACCCCATTATTTTCAGCAGTCCAACACGGCTGAGAACGTGCAAGGCATGGCATCATGCTATTAGTCATTACGCCTTCCGCTAAAGCTCGGGGCTGCGCTCAGGCGATTCAGCAGGTCACTTCTGAAGAGACTCACGTCGCGGCCACCTCGTCCCAGGCACTGACCCAGCTGCGCGCCCGGGAATACGTGGCCGTGCTTATCGATCAGGCGTTCCTGGAGACCGAGCCGGTCGAGAGCGATGTGGTGCTGGAACACATCGGCACGGCGGTGCCGGTCCACGTGAACTTCGCGGTCAACGGCATGGACAGAGTCGCGCGCGAATTGCGCGCTGCACTCCGCCGGCACACCCGACAAGTTGTGCTGGTGCGGCAGGAAGTGCAGCAGACCCTGCGCAACGAACTCAAGGGCACGATTACGGCGCTGCTTCTTTCGTGTGAAATGGCGCTGCAAGTTCCCGACCTCCCGAGCGGAGCCGCAAGCCGGATGCGCGCAGTCCATGAACTGGCCCAGGAAATACGGCTCAAGCTCGAGGCTTCCGTCTGAGGCTTGAGGCGCCGAAAATCTGTTTTGAATCCTCCAGTAGCCGCCTCCAAGTGCAACATTTTGCGCATCTGCCGCGGCTCGCGGAAATTCCTCGCGAACAGCGTGAGTCCCGCACTACAATGCGGACAGATACAAAGGGCGGCGCCGCAGCCTTTTTCACGGCCGTCCCGCCTTCTCCCAGAGGACTTCATGCACGTTCTGGTCACGGCCGACACCTTGAGCGGTACCTGGACTTACACCCGCGAGCTAGTCTCCGGGCTGGTGAGCCGGGGCTTGCGCGTGACCCTGGTGAGTTTCGGCGAAATTCCGCTGCCCCAGCAGACTTTGTGGATGGACAACCTGCATGGCCTGGAATACCGTCCCACGGCGTTTCGCCTGGACTGGATGCAGGAAGGGCAGGAAGACCTTAAAGATTCCTTTGCGTATCTCACCGCGCTGGTAAAAGAGTTGAAGCCCGATGTGCTTCACCTCAACCAGTTGTGTTACGGCAGCCTGCCGGTTCCGGTTCCGCGCGTGGTGGTGGCGCACGGTGACCTGATCACATGGTGGCGGGCGGTGCACGGACGCGAGCCCCGGCAGGACCGCTGGCTGCAATGGTATCGGGACGTCGTAACCCGGGGCCTGGCCGCGGCCAGCGTCGCGGTGGCTCCGTCGGTTTGGATGCGGGACACCGTCCGCGATTGTTATGCCCGGGCACGGCACGACACGGTTATCTATAACGGACGGAATCCAATTTTCTTCAACCCGTATGTGGGCAAGGATGACTCGGTGCTCGCGGTTGGGCGGTTGCTGGATGCGGGCAAGCAGATTTCGCTGCTGACCCAGCATACGCATCCTCTTCCCATCTGCATCGTGGGATCCGATACACCGGTGCATGGCCCGGCCGGGATTCCGATACGCGCCGACGTCAAACTTTCGATTGATGAAGTCAACGTCGCGCTGAAAGGACCGCAGACCGAGGCGCAGTTGCGCACGCTCTACAGCCGGGCGGCGATTTACGCCGCCACCTCGCGCTACGAACCGTTCGACATGGCGGCGGTGGAAGCCGCATTCTCGCGCTGCGCCATCGTGGCCAATGACATTCCCTCATTCCGGGAAATATGGGGCGATGCCGCTCTCTACTTCCGTGAAAATGACGCGGCCAGCCTGGCCACTGCCATCCGCCGATTGAGCGATCAGCGCGACCTGTGCCGCACCTACGGCAATCGTGCCTACCAACGGGCCCGCGAATGCTTTACCTCCAAACGCATGATCGATCAATATCTCGAACTTTACGGAAACCTGCTGCAGTCGAAGTGGGCTGCGGCCTAGGAAGGCTTGAGGATCAGTTCTCAGTTTTCAGATCCAGTTCTTAGATGGTTGAGGCGTGGGGCTGACGCCTCCGTTCTGCTATCTTCATATCGAACAGGGAGGCCTCATGGCTGCAGTCAAGATTACGGTTCGCAAGAACGGCCCGTACCGGGTGGAGGACCCCGAGGGTTCAATCGAACTGGTCGATGCCGACGGGAACAAGTATGACCTGACCGGCAAACCGGCATTTTCGCTCTGCCGATGTGGCGGATCGGTGACCAAACCCTTCTGCGATGGCACCCACAGTCGCATCGGATTCCTGGGGGCGGAATCGGCGGTAAAAAAGGTGGAGAGCGGCAGCTGAACCGGCTCTTTCCCCGACCCGAAACAGTTTCGCAGTGACCGGTGACCTTCTCTTTGCCCAGCCTGAATCTCGCCCGTCGATTGGAAACCTGCCACCGCCGCATCAAACTTCATAGGAGCCCCTGTGAACGATTGGAAAGACCCGGAGTTGGGAATGGGCCGCGGGATCACGCGGCGTGATTTTCTGAACGGAGTCGCGCTCACTGCCGGCGCGGCCATGCTTTCCTCAGACTTGCTTGCGGCCGCCGACATGCACGCTGCGCCGGAGCAGTCGCCTGGCTACTACCCTCCGGCTTTGACCGGGCTTCGCGGCAGCCACCCGGGATCGTTTGACGCGGCCCACAGCCTGCGCGACGGCACCTTCTGGGAGCAGGCGGGAGCGCCGGTTGACACCGGAGAATCGTACGATCTGGTGGTGGTCGGCGGGGGCATCAGCGGACTTTCCGCGGCGCACTTCTTTCGCAAAGTTGCAGGGTCAAGCGCGCGGGTCCTCGTTCTCGAGAATCATGACGATTTCGGCGGACACGCCAAGCGCAACGAGTTCTCCTCGCCCCAGCGCACCCTGCTGGGTTTCGGCGGCACGTTTTCCATCGAGAGCCCAGCTCCTTACAGCGCTGTCGCGAAGGGCCTGATCGAGGAATTGGGAATCGATGTCCCGTCGTATCCCAAGTACGCGAACCGGGGACTGTATCGATCTTTTGGCCTGGGTCCCAAGGTCTTTTTCGACAAGGAAACTTTCGGCGCCGACAAACTGGTCATCAACCAGCTGCCACGCATCGGCGGAGAGAGCGAAGACGAACAGGCGCGGGCCCGCGACCTTGAAATCTTCCTGCAAGAAGCGCCGTTTTCCGACGCCGCCAAGGCCGACTACAGACGGCTGGTCACGGATAAGAAAGACTACCTGCCCGGGTTGAGCTCGGACGAAAAGAAAGCCCGCCTGGCGCGCATGAGCTATAACAGCTTCCTGAGCGACCTGGTCAAGGTCAGCCCCGAAGTGGTAAAGCTGTTTCAGGCCATGCCCCAGGGTTTGTTCGGCGTGGGGTTTGACGCGGTCGCCGCCCAGGATGCATGGGGACTCGGAGCGCCGGGCTTTGCCGGCCTGAATCTCGACCCTGCGCCGGGCAAGGGCATGAACCGCGATGCGATTCCGAATGAAGAAGCGGAGAAATATTTTTTCCACTTTCCCGATGGCAACGCATCCATCGCGCGCCTGCTGGTGCGCCAGTTGATTCCGCAGGCAATCCCCGGCCACTCCGCCACGGACGTGGTCATGGCGCGAGCCAGCTATGCCCGGCTTGATGAGAAGAACTCGCCCGTTCGCATCCGCTTGAATAGCACCGCGGTTCGGGTGCGCCACCAGGGAGACCCTGCGAGTGCCCGGGGGGTGGAAATCGCATACGCGCGCCGCGGCAAGGTCTACACGGTACAGGCCGCGCATTGCATTCTGGCCTGCTGGCACGTGGTCATTCCGTATATCTGCGAACAGTTGCCGGACAAACAGAAGCAAGCGCTGTCGTCCGCCGCCAAGGTCCCATTGCTCTACACCAATGTCGCCATCCGGAACTGGAAGGCATTCCAGAAGCTGGGGACGAATGCGATCTACACGCCGGGCGGATATCACTCGTACATGAACCTGGACTTGCCCGTCAGCATCGGCGGTTACGAATGCTCGCAGAAACCGGAGGAGCCGATCGTCATCCACATGATGAAGACGCCGTGCAAGCCCGGCCGTTCAGCGCGCGAGCAGCATCTTCTGGGCCGCGTGGAACTCTTCACAACAACCTTTGAAACCATGGAGCGGAATATCCGCGAGCAGTTAGCGAGGGTGTTGGGCCCGGGAGGCTTCGATCCGGCGAACGACATTACCGCGATCACGGTAAATCGCTGGCCCCACGGTTACGCTTACGAGTACAGCTCGCTCTGGGACAAATTCTGGCTGGAGGGTGGAGAGACGCCGTGCGAGGTGGCTCGCAAGCCCTTTGGGCGAATCGCAATCGCCAACGCTGACGCCGGCGCCTATGCCTACACCGATTGCGCGATCGATCACGCCCACCGTGCCGTTGGGGAGATTACCAAAAGTTGAAAGCGCCCAAGAACTGAGATCCGAGAACTGAAAACCGGTCAACTGGGGTGCCGTTTATTGGTCCCCGAATCGTGCGTCAGTGAATCGTCTTGGTCTTGCGCGACATGTAATCCATGAGAAGATATTGTCCCAGGGTGTAGGGAGTCGTGAAGTAGGCCTTGCCGCGGCACATCTCAGTCACCTTCTGCACGAACTGAACCAGCCCATAGTCTGATGCCAGCATGAAGGTATTGATCATCACTCCGGCGCGCTTGCATTTGGAAACTTCCTCCAGCGTCTGGCTGACCACCATGGGATCGAGGCCGAAGGCGTTCTTGTAGATGCGGCCATCTTCGAGGGTCAGAGCGGAAGGTTTGCCGTCGGTGATCATGACGATCTGCTTCATGTCTTTGCGCTGCCGCTGCAGCACGCGCTGCGCCAGGCGCAGGCCTTCCCGCGTGTTGGTGTAGTAAGGGCCGACTTTCACCCGCGCCAGTTGTGACAGGGGAACTTCCTCGGCGGAATCATGAAATAGAACCAGGGAAAGCGAGTCGCCGGGATATTGGGTCCGGATGAGGTGCGAGAGCGCCATGGCGACTTTTTTGGCCGGAGTGAAACGGTCCTCGCCATAAAGAATCATCGAGTGCGAGCAATCGAGCATCAGCACGGTGGCGCAGGAGGACTGGTACTCGCACTGGTGCACCTGCAGGTCGGAATACTCAATGTTCAGAGGCAGCTGCAAGCCTTCGCGCTGGATGGCGCTGGAAAGCGTGGCGGTAATGTCGAGGTTGAGGGTGTCCCCGAACTCGTACGGCCGGGAGGCGCCGCTGGCCTCGATGCCGGTCGCCATATCGCGGGTATCATGGCGGCCGAAGCTGGATTTTCCCAGCGATCCCATCAGATCGCGCAGGGTCTTGAAGCCGAGAAAGTCCAGGCTTTTGTCGGTGATTTCAAACTTGGCCTGCTGGGCCTCGCCGGCCTGCCCGCCGACGCTCGATTGTTTCGAAGGGTCATGGGGTTGATCGAGGCTGATGTAGTCTTCCTGCTCCATGCGCTGGATGAGTTGTTCGATCAGTTCATCGAGAGTTCCATCCATCTGCATCTCGCGCAGCCGCTCCTGCATTTCGTCGTCCAGGAGATTCCCGTCGAGCAATGCCTGCTCGATGGCGCGGCGCAGATCGTCGAGCGTCTGTTCGCCCTCCGGCATGTCATAGAACATGTAGTTCTGGAAGCCGCTCTGCAGCAAATAGTCAGAGAGCGCGCTGAGCAGTTCTTCCATGCTCATTTCGCCCGCCGGATCGGGAACGTACTTGCTGTAGCGGATGCGTTTCATAAAATCGGCCGTTGGTCGTTGGTCGTTGGCCAAGGCCACTAATGGCACATCGCTGGGGCCGACGACCAACGACCAATGTCCAACGACGGGTTTCGACTAGTTATACGGCCTGCGGCCGCGGAAGGGCGCATCTTCGCGCTCGAAGGGCTTTTCCGCCGGCTTAGGCTGCTTCTCTCCGGCGGTGAAGACACGCTCTTCATTGCGGCCGATGCGCTTGTGCGCGTGCAGGCCTTCGAGAATAAATTCGGCGGCTGAGACCTGGATTTCCGCGCTGTCCTTGGGGCCGACGCCGACTTTCACCGTCTTTTCCATCAAGCCCTGAATGCCCCGCAATGACGGCAGGGCTTCGGACGCGCTGGCGGTGTCAGAGAGCTGAATCTCTCCTCCCAGGTCGAACCATTGCACGATCTGCTGCATGTCCACGCCTTTGAAATACGCGTCGTGAGTTTTCGCCACCGCGGCGCGAATCAATTCGCGGCTGACGTGGTCGGCGCCTTTCATTTCGCCTTCGTACTCCAGTTCCAGCTTGCCGGTGATGGCGGGCATGGCGGCGTAGACGTCCGCGATGCGCGGCACCACCAAGGCTTCCTTCTGGTGGATGGCCCGGCGCTCGGCATTCGAAATTACGTTCTCCATGGCGGAAATGGGCAAGCGCTGGCTCACCCCGGAGCGCTTGTCGATCTTCTTGTCTTCGCGGGCGGCAAAGGCGATGCGTTCGATCACTTCCTGCACAAATTTCGGCAAGTGCAGCTTGTGGCCGTTGCGCTGCGTCCATGATTCCTGGGCTGTGATGGTAATGCCCTCTTCGACGGTGGCGGGATAATGGGTGCGGATTTCCGACCCGATGCGGTCTTTGAGCGGCGTAATGATCTTGCCTCGGGCGGTATAGTCCTCCGGATTGGCGCTGAACACCAGGGCGATATCGAGCGGCAGGCGAATGGGATATCCCTTAATCTGCACGTCGCCTTCCTGCATGATGTTGAACAGGCCAACCTGAATCTTTCCCGCCAGGTCGGGCAGTTCGTTGATGGCGAAGATGCCGTGATTGGCGCGGGGCAACAACCCGTAGTGCACGGTGTATTCGCTGCTCAGTTCGTGTCCGCCGCGCGCCGCCTTGATGGGGTCGATGTCGCCGATCAGGTCGGCGATGGTGACATCGGGCGTGGCTAGCTTCTCTACGTAACGCTGTTCGGGCGCGAGATATGCGATGGCAGTACTGTCGCCGAGCTTTGCGATCTTTTCCTGGCAGGGACGGCAAATCGGGGCATACGGGTTGTCATGGATCTCGCACCCGGCCACATAAGGCGCCTGGGGATCGAGCAACGAGGTCAAGGCTCGCAGGATGCGGCTTTTCGCCTGGCCACGCAGCCCCAGCAGGATGAAATTGTGACGCGAAAGAATCGCGTTGACGATCTGCGGCACGACCGTGTCGTCGTATCCCACGATGCCGGGGAAGATGGGTCCGCCCTGACGGAGCTTCGCGATCAGGTTGTCGCGCATCTCGTCTTTCACGCGCCGGGTATTCAGCCGTTGTTCGCTAAATGGACTTTGGCGCAATTCGCCGAGCGTCCGCGGCAGACTCATGATGGAAAACCCCCAATGGGAACAGCTTCTGCCCGGATTATACGCCGTTGACGGACCGCGTTGTTTGTACCCTTTCTTCTTCAGCGAAGGCGTCATGCTGACCTTGCGAAGCATCTGGCGTGGAGCTCACATGAAACAAAACCAGCAATTGCGCAGCTGCGCGCAAGATCCTTCGGGACTAAAGCCCCTCAGGATGACGCCACTTCGAGATCGCATTGCAAATTCAGCCACTACCCACGAATGCACGAAGGAACAGAAGGCGGCTTCCTTCGCGCACTTTTGTATCCTTTGTGGTTATATGATTTCTGAGGCGATTCGGTTAGTGAACATGGCCGTTGCCGCCGGCCTTCTGTCGCGCCCGCACGCTGCGCCGCAAATTCGGCAGGACGGCCTCGAAGTAGGAAATGACTGCCCGGATGCGTTCGGCTTCTGATTTCAATCCCAGCAGGGTCTGCTTGAAATCGAGATCGAGGGGCAGCGGTCCGACCAGATTGAAAGCCAGTTGCGGGCCTTCGGGATCGGGAGGGCCGGCGGAGGGTGAGTTGGCCAACCCGGCAATCTCGGCTTGCAGCTCCATGGCCCGCACAATCTCTTCGGCGGAGGCGCGGTCGGGTTCATCCTGCAGGTAGAGGACGTCCGCCTGCAGAAACGACCGCTCCTGGTTGACCCGGATGACCTCGAAGCGCTCGCGGCCTTCGGTCACGATGTCCATTCGGCCGTCAGGATATTTTCGGGCAACGGTGATAACCTCTGCTGTGCAGCCGATCTCAGCGACTCCCTCTTCTTTGGCCCGGACGACGCCGAACGACTTCTTCTGGTCCAGACATTCGGAGATCATCTCCCGGTAGCGCGGTTCGAAAATGTGCAGAGGCAGGGAAGCGCCCGGGAACAGAACCAGGTCGAGCGGAAACAGGGGGAGATGGCTCACTCAGAAACTCCGATGCAGCCCCGCGAATGCGGGTAGAATTCCTCGATTGTACGCCGGCGCTCAGTGGGATTCTGGAAATCGGCCCGGGCCCGAAATTATCGGCGCTTAAGCAACGCGGAAAATTGAGACATGAACTCCAGCAAGGTCAGCGTTTCTGGGAAAGTTGTGGTAATCACCGGCGCTTCAATGGGCATCGGAGAAGCGATCGCCAAATTGTTTGCGGATGAAGGCGCGAAGGTCGTCCTGCTCTCGCGCGATGCGGGACGCGCCGAAGCCGCCCGCGGCCGCATTGACCATGGCGAAAACACCCTGGCGCTTTCCTGCGACGTGCGCAATCGTGAAGAGATCGACCGGGTGGTAAGCCTGACCCTGCACCACTTCCAACGCATCGATATATGGATCAACAACGCCGGACACGGGCTCATGGATACGGTCGCTCATGTCGACATGACCGCCTGCCGCGAAACCTTCGACACCAATTTCTTCGGGACCGTCGCCGGCATGCAGGCTGCGCTGGCGGTGATGAAGCAGCAAGGGTCGGGAGCGATTATCAATATTTCGAGCGTCGCCGGTCACATTCCGCTCCCCTTTCACGCCGTCTACAGCGCCACCAAATTCGCCATGAACGCTTTCGGCAAGGCGGCCAACGTGGAACTGAAAGGCTCGGGCATCCACGTAACGACAGTGTGCCCGGGTTACGTGAAAACCGATTTCAGCGCCAACGCCATCAAGGGAAGCGAAGCGAAAACGGTGCGGCCATCCTCGGTCCGCGGAATCAGCGCCCAGCGCGTGGCCCGTGCCGTGCTTCGCGGCTACCTGAAGAAGAAGCGGGAAGTGGTGGTGCCCTGGACCATGCATCCGGCGATCAAGGTCTACCAACTGTTTCCCGGCCTGGTGGAGCGGACGATGGTAAAAATGTCGCGCCGGGTGGAATAAGACTTCCGGTGTGGGTCGGACACTCTTGTCCGACGCTTCTGACTTTGTTTTTTGTTCTTCCTAAAATCAAAATCAGAGGCGTCGGACAAGAGTGTCCGACCCACACAGTTACTTACCCAGTTCAGCCAGCATGCCTTCCATCTCCGACTGGGCATGACCGTTTCCGGTCTTCTTTGCCGAGGCAATCCCGTCCGCCAGCATCTTCCGGGCTTCTTCCATGCGATCGGCTTTCGCCAGAGTCTGGGCCGCCATGAAGTAGCCGGCGGTGTAGTCAGGATGAGCGGCCAACAACCGGCCAAACTCTTCCAGGGCCCGTTCGACTTCGCCGGCATTCGAGTACTCCATGGCCAGGCCATAACGGGCGAAGGCGTCGGCAGGATTCTGCGAGAGGACTTGCTTGAGCAATGCGATGCGGTCCATAGGAAGCTTCTAGCTTCTGGCTTCTAGCTTAAACCCCAGGGTACTACAGCGGCTATGCCAGGCCAGTGTGGCCGCGGGCGACTCGCCCGCGCAAAAGCATCCGCCGGCAGAGACCCGGGCAGCCTCCCCGCCGCTTCAGAACTAGCGAGCGAGCGGACAGATGGATACAATGTCGATCATCCCACCAGGAGAACGAGATTTGGCGTGTCCATTCTTTATGCCGATGCACAAATTGGGCGGCGCCTGGCTGCATCCTTCGCGACTGCCCCTGGGCGGCGGATGGGACGGACTTTGTTTCGCCCCC
>Ga0187823_10000108_pt1 | contig 18325 bp, 16 predicted proteins | sample NC_wetland_sal_i_12_FD_132968 | JGI IMG/M metagenome (GOLD analysis project Ga0187823, IMG submission 132968) | Wetland sediment microbial communities from Neuse River Estuary, North Carolina, USA - SourceSoil_3 | ecosystem: Environmental > Aquatic > Freshwater > Wetlands > Sediment | place...
CGGTTCGGGGAACAGCGACGAGAGCGGGCTGACCGCCATGTTTCCTGCCGCCGCGGAGTTGCATTCGATGGCACCCGCTCCTCCGCCTGCGCTCTGCACCTGACTCGGCATCGCCGAGTATCCACACGTGATGCTCGCCACGCCGCCGGCTGCCGCCGAGGCCGACTGCTTCTCGAGCACGATCGATCCCTGGATCGTGGCCGTGGCGCTCGTCCCGGTGTTCTTCGCGGCGACTTCCACGCCGTTCACCCCGGCGGCGTCGGCGGCGGTGCCCGGAGCGCCGGCGTCGACCGTCGATGCGGACAGCGTGAGCGCGCGAGGCGCGGGGAACAGCGAGAGCTGTGCGTCCAGCGCCACACCCGTCCTGCCGCCGAGCACCTCCGACGAGTCGATGACGGCGTTGCCGTTCGTCGCTTCGAGCGCGGCCGGTTTGGCGCCGGCTCCCGCCTGCAAGACGCTCCGCTGCAGGAGGAGCCCGCGACCCGAGCTGCCGCCGGTGTAACGCAGCGCGGGCAGTTCGCCCAGCGGTCCGTCGGCCAGATGACTGTCGGTGACCGTGATTTGACCTTCGGCGGAGAGCGGGACGCCACCCCACGTTCCGCTGACGTCGAGGTGCGAGAAGCTGCTCGCGTCCGTGAGGTGTTCGGCTTCGCTCAGCACCGCCGTGTTGTTGCTGCTGTTGCGCAGCATTTCCACGGTCAGGCCTTCGACCGTTGCGGGCGCGAATTCGAACACCACACCGAGCGCCGGCGTGCTCTGGCGAACGACGTCGTTCTGCAGGAGCACGGGCGAATCCTTGCCCGCGGCGATGCCGAACGAGATCGAGCTCGCCCCGGTTTCGGTCGCGATGTGCGAGCCGATGATGCTCAGCGACGAATGTTCGCTGTAGACGCCACCGGCTTCGGTTTCGGACTCGCTGCCGCACAGGATCGTCACGCCGTTCATCGACAGCGGAGATTCGAGCGCCTTCACGGCGAATCCACTCGAGCCGGCTTCCATCAACACCTCGCCCCCGGCGATCGCCAGCGATCCGTGTTTGTGCGCTTCGATCCCGTTGAGACCGCCACCGTCTTCGACAACCACGTTTTCGAGCGACACCGCGGCTTCGGTCGCGGATACGACCGCTCCTGCGCCGGAGCTGGTGCGAACCTCCAGGTTCGACAGCTTGATGTTTCCGCCGGGCGCTTTCACGTTCACGCGCCCGTCGATGGTCACGCCCGGTTCTTCGCCGTTGATCGTGAGGTCTTTGTCGCGCAGTCCGGTCAGTTCGAGGTTTTCGGCGAAGGGCCCGACTTCGGGGTTTACCTCGATCGTGTTGGGAGGCGCTGTTCCTTCGGTCTTTTCGACGGCGGCTTTGATCGTTTCGCAGGGCGACGAGGGGCTCGTGCATTCGTTTTTGTTGTCGCCGTTGCGCTGGTTGACGTAGAACGTTTCTGCCGACGCGGCCGTCGCCGCCACCGCAACGACCGCCACCGCAACCGAGGCGGCGCAGATGAGCCGAGCAAGCCTGACCATGAAGAACCCCCGAGTAGTTCTTTGTCCGCGGGAGCGCATCACTGCCCCGGCGGATTGCGCCAGCGAGGATAGCCCCCGCCCCACGCGGAACGGACGATCCGCCGAGCCGAGGGCAGGGGACGACCCCGGCTACTTGATGCTGAACGCCACCGCGACGGGCAGGCTCTTGCCGTTCCCGTTGGTGGCGATTGCCTGGAGCTTGTACAGGCCTCTGGCGAGCTTGCGTCCTTTCAGGCGGCCGCTGAAATGGAAGCTGTTGGCGCCCGCTGCGTCGGCGTGCGTGAACGTCCCGAGGGCGACGTAGCGCGTGCAGCGTTTGCCGCGTCTGTTGTGCCTGCCGGGCTTCACGCAGCTGCGTCCCTGGATGCGTCCGCCGCTCGCGGCGAAGACCGTGAACGTGCTCGTCGCGGTCTCGCTGTCGACGTAGCTGACCTTGGTGCCGCCGGCCTTGGAGATCGAGGCGCCGTGGACGGCCGCGCTGAAAGCCGACGGCGAGAGCTTCAGCGCGCTCAGCGCGGGGTGGGGCTTGAGGATCTTGGGCACTTCAGGCGACGGGGGTGGTGTGAGGATCGGGCAGGTGGCCGCGTGCCCCTGCAGCTCCAGCGCGCCCTTGTCCTGGACGGCCGCGCAGTCGCCGTTGCCGTCCAGCACACGCGGGTTGCCCGCGAGGTCCGTGCTCGACGGCGTCAGCCCGAACGGCAGCGCGATCGCGCTCGCCGGGACGCTGTCGACCGCCGAGGATGCCGGGTTGAGGCGGTATTCGGTGACCGGGGCGCTGAACAGCGCCCCGGGAGCGGTGTGCGTGTTTCCTTCGCTGCCGTTCGCACACTGGATCGCGCCTTCGGTGGCGCTCGCGGCCTGTACCTGGTCGGGGGTGTCCGAGTACGCGCACCTGATCGATGCGGCCTTGGCTTTGGGACCGATCAGCACGGTCTGCGGCTCGAGCAGGATCGACCCCTCCACCATGGCCCGCCATTCGCTGTTGGTGCCCGCGGCCGTCAGCGCCACGTCAGCGACTCCGGCGGCGTCGGCTTCCCCGCGCGCCCCGGCGTCGATCGTGGAGCCCGCGACGGTCAGCCGCCGGACCTTCCCCGTGGCGAGTTCCAGCGCCAGCGCATCCAGGCCGCCCAGCACCTCCGAGGAATCGAGCGTGACATCGGCGTTGGCGGCACGCACGGTCGCCGCGGCCAAGGGCGACGCTTCGAGGATGCTTCGCTGGATCACCAGGCCCGGCAGTTCGGCACCCTGGAAGTACTCCACCGCTGGGCCCAAGCCGCCCGCGCCCGCCGCGAGATGGCTGTCGGCGAACGTCGCGACGCCGCCTTCGGCCCCCCAGCCGGGGCCGCTCCAGCCGCCGCTGACCGCTACGCGGTCATACAGGGCGGCGCCGAACTCCTGCGTGATTGCGGGCGCCGTGTTGGCGGGGTTCGTCATCGACACGCTCACTCCCTGAACGGTGAGCCCGCTCGGGAGCGCGAACTCGAGCGCGGGGTCTTTCGCGGAGTTGTCGATGATCGTGTCGTTGGTGAGGGTGGTGTTGGAGAGCTCCTCGATCAGCGCGGGGTCTTCCGCTGCGGTGCTGGCGATGTGCACGACCGATCCCGAGATGGAGCCGGGCGCGGCCTCGACCTCGATCCCGCCTCCCTTGGCGCCGCTGGACAGGAGCACCGACACGCCTTCGATCGTCACGGGGACGAATCCGGAGGTGATCGCGGCGCCTTCGGTGCCGGCCTCCATCGTCACGCCGCCGCCCCGCATCGTCAGGCCGCCGAGCTCCTGCACAGAGATGCCGGCCTTGTTGTTCGCGTCCTCCATCGTGACCGTGACGTTCGCGAGCGTCGCGTTGGTGGCGGTCACGATGCCCTCGTGTTCGTCTTCTTTCTTGTCGTTGACGACGCTGAGGTTGGAGAGGGCGGCGCTGCCACCGAACGTCTCGAGCACGACGGTCGCCGCGCTCGCTTTTTCGGGACCCTCGATCTCGGTTCCGCCGGGGCCGCTTCCCGCGCCGTTGATCGTGATGCCGCTCGCGGAGGGGTTGTGCAGTTCCACGACTTCCTGGTAGACGCCCGCGGCCACTTCGATCGTGTCGGCTTCCCCTTCCGTGTCTTCTTCGACCTTCGCGACCGCCGCGGGGATCGTTTTGCAGGCGGTGCCCGCCGAGGTGCAGGCGTTTTTGTCGTTGCCGCTGGTGCCGTTGACGTAGAACGTCGTGTTGGCGAACGCCCCGGTGGCAGCGAGCAGCCCCGCTGCCAGGCCGATCGCGGTCAAACAGGACACCCGGCGAACCACGCTCATCGCACGTTCCTTCCTCGAGGGAGTCCCGCGCCCCGGCGGGCAGCAGGACGATGCGAGAAGGCTAATGCGGCCCTCGGCCGTCGCCCGCGCGCTGGACGAACGTCAGGCGGCGGCCGCCACGGGAGCAGCGATCATCCCCGCGCCCACGGTGCCGTTGGTGGCCTCGTCGATCAGGATGAAGCTGCCCGTGCGCCGGTTGCTCGCGTAGCTGTCGAACACGAGCGGGGCGCTCGTGCGCAGCGTCACGCGGCCGATGTCGTTGAGCGCGAGCTCGGCGGGCGCGTCGCCGCGCTGCAGGGTGTGGACGTCGACGACGTCATCGATCGCCTGGACCGCGGCGGTCACGTGATGGGAGGTGTGCTTGAGCACGTACCGACCGCCGGGGCGCAGCGGCGCGTCGGTCATCCAGCACACGTCCGCGACGAGCTCCCGCGCCACCGCGGGCGCCTCGCCGGGGTGGCAGATCAGCGCGCCGCGCGAGATGTCGAGGTCGTCCTCGAGCCGCAGCGTGAACGACATCGGGGCGGTGGCCTCGTCGAGCTCGCCATCGAAGCTGTCGATCGCGGCGATGCGCGTGCGCCCGCCGTCCGGCAGCACGGTCACCTCGTCGCCGCGCCGCAGCGCCCCGCTGGCGAGCTGGCCCGCGTAGCCGCGGTAGTCGTCGCTGGAGACCGCCGGGCGCACCACCCATTGCACGGGGAAGCGCGCGGGGCGCTCGTCGGGGTGGTCGTAGGCCACGTCCACCTGCTCGAGGTAGTCGAGCAGCACCGGTCCCTCGTACCAGTCCATCGTGGCTGAGCGGTCCACCACGTTGTCGCCGTTGAGCGCCGATATCGGGATGAACGACACGTCCGTCGCTCGGTCGCCGTGGGCGAGGTGCTCGGCGAAGCCGCGGAACTCCTCCACGAGCTCCTCGAAGCGCTCCTGTGAATGGTCCACGAGATCCATCTTGTTGACCGCCACGAGCATGTGCGGGATGCCGAGCAGCGCGCTGATGAACGCATGGCGCTTTGACTGCTCGAGCACGCCCCTGCGCGCGTCGAGCAGGATCACAGCCACGTCAGCGGTGGAGGCGCCCGTGACCATGTTGCGCGTGTACTGCTGGTGGCCGGGGCAGTCGGCGATGATGAAACGCCGCTTGGCGGTGGCGAAGTAGCGGTAGGCCACGTCGATCGTGATGCCCTGCTCGCGCTCCGCGCGCAGGCCGTCCGTCAGCAGCGCCAGGTCGAACGCGCCCTCGCCGCCCCGCCGCTCGCTCGCCTCCTGCACGTGCTCGAGCTGGTCCTCGAAGACCTGCTTTGCGTCGTACAGGAGGCGGCCGATGAGCGTGCTCTTGCCGTCGTCCACGGAGCCCGCCGTGGTGAAGCGCAGGAGATCGAGCGTCACTAGAAGTAGCCGGCCTTCTTGCGGTCCTCCATGGCCGCCTCCGACACGCGGTCGTCGGCGCGCGTCTCGCCGCGCTCGGTGATGCGCGTGGCGGCGATCTCCAGGACGACCTCGTCGAGCGTCTGCGCGCGGGAGACCACGCCGCCGGTGCAGCTCATGTCGCCGACGGTGCGGTAGCGGACCGTCTCCGTGGTGACCTCCTCGCCGTCGATCAGCTCGGCAAACGGGCTCATCGCGTAGAGCATCCCGTCGCGCTTGAACACCTCGCGCTCGTGCGCGAAGTAGATCGACGGGACCTCGAGCTGCTCCTGGTCGATGTACTCCCACACGTCCAGCTCGGTCCAGTTCGAGAGGGGGAACACGCGCACGTGCTCGCCCTTGTGGATGCGGCCGTTGTAGAGATTCCACAGCTCCGGGCGCTGGTTCTTTGGGTCCCACTGGCCGAAATCGTCGCGGAAGGAGAAGATCCGCTCCTTCGCGCGGGCGCGCTCCTCGTCGCGGCGCGCGCCGCCGAACGCCGCGTCGAAGCCGTGCTCTGTGATCGCGTCGAGCAGCGTGACCGTCTGCAGCCGGTTGCGCGATGCGCGCGGGCCCGTCTCCTCGACCACGCGGCCCTTGTCGATCGACTCCTGCACGCTCGCCACCACCAGCCGCTCGCCGAGCTCCGCCACGCGGCGGTCGCGGAACTCGATCACCTCGGGGAAGTTGTGCCCCGTGTCCACATGCATCAGCGGGAACGGGAACGGCGCCGGCCGGAACGCCTTCTCCGCCAGGCGCAGCAACACGATCGAGTCCTTGCCGCCGCTGAACAGCAGCACCGGCCGCTCGAATTCGGCGGCCACCTCGCGCATCACGTGGATCGCCTCCGACTCGAGCGCCCGCAGATGGCTCAGCTGTGGGCGCGTGGCAATGCCCATCGGACCGTTACGCGTGCCCGGATGAGGGGTCGACGACCTCTACGTGGATCCCACACTCGGTCTTGTCGGTGCCCGCCCAGCGTCCCTCGCGACCGGATCCCGGCTGGGTGCACGGCGCGCAGCCGATCGACTCGTAGCCCTGATCGTGCAGCGGGTTGTACGGGAGGTCGCGCTCGTGGATCCGACGCCACAGGTCCTTGTCGCTCCAGTGAGCGAGTGGGTTGTACTTCCACAGGCCGCGGTTCTCGTCGCGTTCGATCAGCTGGGTGTCGGCACGGGTGGGGCCCTGGTCGCGGCGGATCCCCGTGATCCATGCGTCCGCCGTGCCGAGTGCCCGCTCGAGCGCCGCAACCTTGGCGGCCGAGCAGCAGTGCTCGGGCCCGCTCCACGGCGCGTCGGCGTTGCTCGCGTCGAAAACCTCGATCTCCACACCGAAGCGCTGCTCGAACGCACGCCACGTCTGCATGGTCTCCTCGAACAGCACGCCCGTGTCGATCGTGACGACGCGCACCGCGCGACCCGTGCCCTGGTCGAGGCGCAGCAGCTCGTCGACGAGGACGGACTCCTCCTTCTGGAAGGAGCACAGCAGCACAGAGCGTTCGCCGTGGCGAGCGGCCTCGCGAAGCGTGTGGGTGAGGCTCAGCGCCGGGTCGTGCTCCACGGTCACCTCCGCTGCGTTGCTGTTTATCGGATGCATGTCGTGTCCTTACTATCGACGGTCGGCCGCCCTAGACGGCGCACTCGCCCTCGCCGCGGATCACTTCGAACGGGACGCTGCGGTTCCAGTCGATGAATTCGTTCATGGTCTCCAGGCCGAAGTCGACAGGCAGCGAGAGGTCCTTGACGCGCGCTTCCAGATCCTCAGCGCCTACCCGAGAGATGAACTCGCCCCACGACTCCTGCTCTGCGCGGTCCTCTTCGTAGTGGCGCACCCACCGCTCGATCGCCTCCGGCACCCGCTTGGCGGGGAGCCGCAGCTTCAGGCGCTGGCCGAATTTCACGCTTCCGCCTTCGTACACGCCGCCGACGTGCGGGATGTACGCCGGGATCGTGTGCTCGCCGACTTTGATCGACGCGCCGTAGAAGCCGATGTCGGCCACGTGGTGCTGGCCGCAGCCGTTCGGGCAGCCGCTCATCTTGATGTGGATCTGGCGCGTGAGCGCGTCGGTGATCTCCATCGATTCCAGGCGCTCCTGCACGGCCTGGTTGACGCCCATCGAGCTCGTGATCCCGAGCTTGCACGAGTCCGTCCCGGGGCATGACACCACGTCCGTGATCTCGCGCGAGCCAGGGTCGCCGAGCCCGAGCTCCTGCAGCGCCCGCCACACGTCGTAGATCGACTCCTCGCGCACCCAGCGCAGCACGATGTTCTGCTGCACCGTCGTCCGCGCGTAGCCGCCGCAGTGGTCGCGCATGATCTGCGCGAGGCCGCGGAACTGCTCAGGTGTGAGATCGCCACGCGTGACCTTCACCTCGACCGTCACGTAGCCCTCCTGCTTCTGCTCCGCCGTGTTGGCCGCGCAGAAACGCTCGTATGCCTGCAGGTCGCCGTTGGGGCTGCCGTAGCTCTGGGGCGGAGCGGGAGCGGACTCGCGCTCGTCGTCGAGGAACAGCCGGTGCTCGATCGAGAAGTCCCGTTCGGCGACCCAGTCGCCCTTGAGCTCCTCCTCGACCTGGTTGCGCAGCTCGTCGATCCCGTACTTGTCCACGAACACCTTGATGCGCGCACGCGCGCGGTTCACTCGCAGCCACTCCTGGCGGTCGAAGATCCGCATCACGGCCTCCGTCACGCGCAGGTACTCGCCGTTGCCGAGCTCCAGGAAGTCGTAGAGGACCGGTGCCTCGCGCGGCATGATCGACGTGCCGCCGCCCACGAGCATCTCCACGCCGCGCACCTCGCCGCGCCCCTCGATCTCGCGGACACGCGCCCGGAAGGCGACATCGTGGATGCCGCTGATCGCGCGGTCGCGCGGCGAGCCGTCGAACGAGGTCTTGACCTTCCGCGGCATCCCCTGGGTGGTGGGGTGGCGGACGAAGTAGCGCACGTACGCGCCCGCGTAGGGGGTCAGGTCGAACAGCTCGTCCTTGGCCACGCCCGCCCACGGGTCGCCCGTCACGTTGCGCATCGTGTTGCCGCAGCCCTCGCGGCTCGACAGGCCGGACTCGCCGAGCTCGCGGATCAGCTTCTCGGCCTCGAGCAGCGGCACGTGGTGCATCTGGATGTTCTGGCGCGTGGTGATGTGCCCCTTGCGAAGCGGCACGTACTTCTCCACGACGTCGGCGAACGCGTCCAGCTGGTCGGGTGTGACCCCGCCGAACGGGAGCTTCACCCGGATCATCTGCACGTCCGGCTGGCGCTGTCCGTAGACGCCCTGCTTGAGGCGGAACTTGATGAAGGTGTCTTCCTCGGTGTCGCCCGCGAGGAATTTGGTCGCCTCCGTCTTGAAGTCGTCGTACTCCCGCTGCAGGATCGGGATCACGTGACCGGGCACGTTCTGGAGGACCTCAGGGTCCTCGAGGGTGCCACGGCCGGCGGGGATGGAAGCTTGCTCCATGAACGTCCTCCTGTTGCGGGCGTCGTGTCCGGCCTTCGAGTGTACGCCGCCCGCTCCGACGGGGGAAAATATTGGTCTAAAGCCTAGCGGCTTTCAGGTGTTTATCCAGGGGTGTGTCGCGCCGGCGTCCGGATCGCGCATCACGCCCTCCAGGATCGCCGCCTCACGCCACCCGTCGCGCTCCTGGCCGGCGCTCTGCGCGGGCGCCGCCGTCGCGCGCATGAACTGCTCGAGGGCGGCCACCACCGCCGCGGCCTCCTCGGGCGAAGCGGTCGGTGCGAGCAGCTCCAGCTTCATCGTGCCTGCATTGTTGCGCGAACACCGACCCGGTGCGCGGGTGGGGCCGGAGAGGCGTCGGGGGTCTCGGTCGTGCAACCCGAGGATTGTGTGACACAATTGTGTGACACACTGATACACTTCCCCGCGCATGCTCGCCCGGGAAACCGTCACGGACCAGGTGTTCGCGTCGCTGCGCGAGGAGATCCTCGCGGGGCGGCAGAGACCCGGCGTGACGCTGCCGGCGCTGCGCACGCTCGCGGCCCAGTTCGGCGTGAGCGTCGCGGTGGTGCGCGAAGCGGTGGGCAGGCTCGAGCAGCTGCGCCTGGTTGAGGTGCGGCAGGGCTCGGGGATGGTCGTGCGGGACTGGCGGCGCGCCGGCGGCCTCGAGTCGCTGGCGTTCGCAGGGCTGCCCATGTCGGAGCTCGCGGGCGACCTGTTCGACGCCCGCGCCCTCCTGCTGGTGGAGTCCGCGAGGCTCGCTGCGACGAGCGCGGTCGACGAGGCGCACCTCGATCTCGCCGAGGCGCGCGCCGGAATCGTGCGCGCCGAAGGCACCCACGCCAGCCTGCTCGCCGACTGGGCGTTCATGGCGGCGGTCGTCGAGGCGTCCGGCAACCTCGTCTTCCAGCTGATCCTCAACTCCGTGCGCGAGCTCTACCTGCCCCACGCGGACTCGTTCGCGGCGATCGTGTCCGGGCGCGAGGAGCTGATCCCCCTGTACGACGCGGTGGCGGGCGCGATCCACGCCGGCGACCCCGATGCGGCGGCCGCGGCGATGCGCGAGCTGGCGATCGCCCAGGGGCGTCGCATCGCGCAGGCGGCAGCCGCGACGCGATGAGCGCCGACACGGGAATGGACGCGTTCCTGCGCGCCGCGCCGGTCACGCAGCGCACGGGGATGAGGGCGCTGCTCGCGCTCGCGAGCCGTCCTCGCGGCCGGCGTCTGCTCGATCGCGTGCCGCTCGCCGAGCAGGCAGCTTGGTCGCTGCTCGCGATGCGCCGCTACGACGACCCCGGGGTCTCGCGTGCGCTGGGCTGGGACGCCGCGGAGGTGGCCGCCCGCGGCCGCGAGCTTCGCCGCGCGGAGGGCCGGCCGTGATCGAGTCGGCGGACGTATGCGTCGTGGGAGCGGGCGCCGGCGGCGCGGTGCTGGCGGCGGAGCTCGCGGAGGGCGGCGCGCGGGTGACGCTGCTCGAGCAGGGCCCCGAGCACGACGCCGACCGCTTCAGCGCCCGGCCCCCCGAGATGATGGCCAGGCTGTACCGCGACGCCGGGCAGACGGCCACGCTCGGCTCACCCCCGATCCTCCTGCCGGTGGGCCGCGGCCTCGGGGGCACCACGCTGGTGAACTCGGGTACGTGCTTCCGCACGCCCGCGCACGTGCTCGAGCGTTGGGCGAGCGAGTTCGCACTCGACCTCGACGAGGCGTCGCTCGAGCCGTGCTTCGAGCGCGTGGAGGCGGCGCTGTCGGTCGCCGAGGTCGCCCCCGATCTCGCCGGCGAGAACGCGGCGGTGGCGCGGCGCGGCGCGGAGCGCCTGGGATGGTCGCACGGCTACCTGCGCCGCAATGCGAGAGGGTGCGTCGGGTCGGGCGTATGCGTGTTCGGCTGTCCGACCTCGGCCAAGCAGCACACCGGCATCACCTACATCCCGCGGGCGCGCGCCGCCGGAGCGCGGATCGTCACCGGCGCGGACGTGCGTCGCGTGATCGTGCGGGCCGGGCGGGCGGTCGGCGTGGAGGCACACGTGCGGGGGCCCGGAGCCATGGAGGTGCGCGCGCCGGTCATCGCGCTCGCGTGCGGCACGATCCACACGCCCGTGCTGCTCGACCGCAGCCGCGTGCCGGACCCCTCCGGCGAACGCGGCCGCAACCTGTCGCTGCACCCCGCCACGGCGGCGTTCGCGCTGATGGATCACGAGGTCGACATGGCGCGGGGGGTGCCCCAGAGCTTCTTCGTCGACGAGTTCGCGCGAGAGGGCGTGATGCTCGAGGGCGTCGCCGGTCCGCCCGCCTATGCAGCGATGGCGCTGCCGCTCACCGGCGAGCGTCATCGCGCGGCGATGGCGAGCTATCGCCGGCTCGCGCAGTTCGGGCTGATGGTCAGCGACTCCTCGCGGGGGCGCGTGCGCACGGTGGGACGCCATCCCGTGATCCGCTACGACCTCTGTGCGGAGGACCTGGGCCGCTTCCGCTCCGGGCTCGCCCGCCTGCGCGAGCTTTTCGATGCGGCGGGGGCGCGCGAGGTGTACCTGCCGCTGCCCCCCGGCGTGGAGCCCGGGCGCGCCGGCGTTGGAGATCTCAAACTGATGGCCTTCCACCCGCTCGGCACCGCCCGCGCCGACGGGCGGGCCGGGCGCGGCGTCACCGACGGGGCGCTCGCGGTGCGAGGCGTGCGCGGGCTGTACGTCGCCGACGGCTCGGTCGTGCCGAGCGCGCTCGGGGTCAATCCCCAGCTGACGATCATGGCGCTCGCCACGCGCCTGGCGGACACGCTGCTCGACCGCCCAGGCACTCCCGCGGTCAACCGTGCGAACACCGTCGCCCGCGCCAACGGGCATCTCAACACGAAGGAGGTTCTGTGTCCTTCCTGATCGACCCGCCCTGGCTGTTCGCCTCGGGCGTCGCCTACGGGCGCATGCTGCCCGAGCGCACGCGCACCGCACGCGTGCTGCACACCGCCACCGCTGCGACATTCCTCGTCACGAGCATCTCCCTGTACCAGAACCGCCGCTGGACGCGCCCCATCTGGGAGGCGTGCGGCGCCGAGGACGGCCGCGACTGGATGCTCAACTCGGGGGTGTTCAAGTTCGACCACAGGCACGCCGGCGCACGAACGCACGCGATCTCCGCGCTCCTCTTCGCCTCGTACCCGTGGTGGCTGCTCCTGGGCGAACGCGTGGGGCGCGCGCGGACACGGCGGTCTGGTGCAGGCGCGCGCCGCGCCTCCGTGCCGGGACGCGTTCAGAGCTTGCGGAAGCGCGCATCGGCCGCGGAGTACGCGCCAAACGCGATGAACCCCGCCGCGACCGCGCCGAGCAGCTCCGGTCCATAGGAGGCATGCGCGAGTTCGCGCAGCGCGCCGTCGAGCCCGCCCGCCCTGCTCGGTTCGTAGTGCGCGTCGTGTCAATCGCGGGCGCGCGGATCCCGGCGCGCGGCGGGCTGAGCACCACCGCCGACTGGGCCTACAGCGGGATGTTGCCGTGCTTGCGCTTGGGGCCCGGTTCGCGCTTGCCCTGGAGCGTGCGCAGCGCCACGATCAGCTTCGGCCGCGTCTCGTGGGGGACGATCACGTCGTCGATGTACCCGCGCTCGGCAGCCGTGTACGGGTTGGCGAAGCGCGCCTTGTAGTCCTCCATCAGCTTCACGCGCCGCTCGTCGGGCGTGGGGCTGCCCGCGAGGTCGCGGCGGTAGATGATGTTCACGGCGCCCTCGGGGCCCATCACCGCCACCTCCGAGGTCGGCCACGCGAAGTTGAAGTCCGCGAGCATGTGCTTGGAGGCCATGACGTCGTAGGCGCCCCCGTAGGCCTTGCGCGTGATCACGGTCAGCTTCGGCACGGTCGCCTCGGTGAACGCGTACAGCAGCTTGGCGCCGTGGCGGATGATGCCGCCCCACTCCTGGCTCGTGCCCGGCAGGAACCCCGGCACGTCCACGAACGTGAGCAGCGGGATGTTGAACGCGTCGCACGTGCGCACGAACCGCGCGGCCTTGGCCGAGGCGTCGATGTCGAGCACGCCGGCGAGCTGGTTGGGCTGGTTGCCCACCACTCCGATCGCATAGCCGTCGAGCCGCGCGAAGCCGCAGACGATGTTCCTGGCGTGGTGCTCGTGCACCTCGAAGAACTCCTCGTCGTCCACGATCAGCTTCACCACGTCGCGCATGTCGTAGGGCTTGTTGGGGTTGTCGGGAACGACCGTGTCGAGCGCCATGTCCATGCGCTCGGGGTCGTCCGCCGGCGCCACACGCGGCGCGGTCTGCAGGTTGTTCTGCGGCAGGAACGAGACCAGGTAGCGGCAGTCCTCCAGGCAAGCGTCCTCGTCCTCGGAGGCGAAGTGCGCGACGCCGGACTTCGTGTTGTGCGACATCGCGCCGCCGAGCTCCTCGAACCCGACCTCCTCGCCGGTGACCGTCTTGATCACGTCGGGGCCGGTGATGAACATGTGCGAGGTCTCCTTGACCATGAAGATGAAGTCGGTGATCGCGGGCGAGTACACCGCCCCCCCGGCGCACGGGCCCATGATCAGGCTGATCTGCGGGATCACGCCCGAGCAGCGCACGTTGCGCACGAACACGTCGCCGTAGGCGCCGAGCGACACGACCCCCTCCTGGATGCGCGCGCCGCCTGAGTCGTTGATCCCGATCACGGGGCAGCCGATCTTGGCCGCCAGATCCATGATCTTGCACATCTTCTCGCCCATCACCTCGCCCAGCGAGCCACCGAACACGGTGAAGTCCTGGCTGAAAACGCACACCGTGCGCCCTTCGATCGTGCCGTGGCCGGTCACCACCGCGTCGCCCCACGGGCGGTTCTTCTGCATGTCGAAGTCGTAGGTGCGGTGGCGCACGAACGTGTCGAGCTCCTGGAACGAGCCCGGGTCGAGCAGCTTCTCGATCCGCTCCCGCGCCGTGTACTTCCCGCGCGCGTGCTGCTTCTCCTCGGCCTCCGGCGCGGAGTGCAGCGCCGCCTCGCGGAGCTCGTGCAGCTGCGCGAGCTTCTCGTCGTAGGTCTCGGGCGCCTTTTTGCGCGGCTCCTTGCGGTGCCCGCTGCGGGAGGTCGCCAGCAGCGCTGCGTCGGCCTGGCGGTCGTGGGGAGAGCTCGACATCGGCGCGAGATGTTATCTGGGGCGGTGGTATCGCCTGCGCCGCGAGCCCGTAACCTGCCACGGGCCCGGCGTCACGTCGAGCACCATGTTCACCCCCCACACGATCACCGTGGCCTCCACGTATGTCCAGAAGCCGGAGATGTGGAAGCCCGCCACGATCGCGCTCGTGATCACGAGCATCAGCAGCGAAACGAAGAACCACGCCAGGCCCAGCGTCAGCAGCGCGAGCGGCAGCGTGATCAGCCGCAGCAGCGGCTTCAGCAGCGTGTTGAGCACTCCGAACACCGCCGCCGCGACCAGGACCGACCAGAAGTCGCTCGCCGTGACGCCGCTGAGGACCGCCGTCACGACCGCCAGCACCAGTGCGTTCGTCAGCCACGAGATCGCCAGCCGCATCCCGAGGCCCGGGCCGCGCCGATATGCCGGCATGCGGCCCCGGTCGTCCACCACTTCGCCGCTCCGCGGGCTCACGGGCCCAGCGTACGCCAGTGCGCTCAGCTGCGCGAGAACGGGCGGTGGTGAGCCGCGCCGAGCCGGTCCAGCACGGAGGTGAGAAGCGCCGTCACCTCTGCGTCCGCGGCCTCCTCGGCGGAGCGCAGCTCCGCTGAGAGATCCGGGCCGTCGGCCGGCCGCGGGGCGTCCTCGGGCCCGGCTTCGAGCGGCGGCGGCGCCGTCGTCTCGGGCTCCGCGGCTTCCTCGGTTTCGGCGGCCGCGGCCGGTTCGATGAGCACCGGGCCCGTGATGCGCTCGCGGGCGGGGGCGTCGATCGCCGCGGGCGCACGTGTCTCATCTGCGGGCTCCAGGACCGGCTCCGTCGGCTCGTCGTCGGCGACTTCCGGCGGGTCGGCCTCGTTGCCGACGATCGCCGAGGCGTCGGCGTCCGGGGCGGTGGCCGCCGAGCCGTCTGCGTCTCCGGCGGCGGGCTCGTCGAGGTCCTGGGGATCGAACCGCCCCCACCACTCCTCCGCGGCCGGGCCGTCCTCGGCTTCGCGCTCCCCAACGGCCGGAGGTGGCTCCACCAAGGTTGCGGGCTCCGTGGCGGGCGCGGAGAAGCGGCCGAACAGCCGGGCGAAGAAGCCGCGGCGGGGGACCTTCTCGGGCTCCGGCGCAGGCTGGGTCTCCGCCTCCTCCCGAGGGTCGGGGCCGGGATCGTCCGCCGCAGTGTCCAGCGGCACGGAGACGGTGGTCGAAAGCTCCTCGGGCGGCGCGAGGTCGTTCGGACTCGCCGCGAGCGCTCGCGCTGCCGCCGTCACCGGCTCGCCCGGTGCGGATTCGGTCTCGCTCCCGCCGGGCGCGTCTGCGACCGGCGGGTCGCTGACCGGCGGGTCTGCGCGGGACGCGTCTGCGACAGGCGGGTCGCTGACGGGTGCGTCTGCGCGGGGCGCGTCTGCGACGATCGGGTCGGCGACGGGCTCGGGCGCCTCCTCGACCTCGCCGCCGGACTCGGTGACCGGCTCGGTCGCGTGGAGGACCTCTTCTCCGGCGATCTCGGCGCCGGCGGCCGCGGGCGCCGAGGGGTCCTCGGCGTCGGGCCCGGCGCCGGAGACCGGCGCATCGACCTCGTGCTCGACGGTGAACGTCACACGGGTGCCCCACCCGGACGCCTTCAGCGCCACCGTTCCGGACGCGCCGTCGCTCTCCCACGCGACGAGCTGCTCGGGCTCGACGCGGGTGACGCGGATCTCCCCGAGCGCGCCGAGGTGGCGCGCGAGTGCCTCGGGGTCGCTGAGCTCGGTCCACAGCTCAGGCGGGGACTTCACGAGCGTGCGCTGCACCTCGGTCGTGACCATCGGTCCCTCTGTTCGCGCGCGGGCGCCTCAGTCCTCCCGCTGGGCGGCGACTACCGAAAGGCCGAGCTAGGCGGCCGAGGGGGCGCGCTGCGCGGCGGCCACGAGGCCTCGCTCGTGGAGCACCTCCGCGAGCTGCACGGCGTTCGTCGCTGCGCCCTTGCGCAGGTTGTCCGCCACGATCCACATGTCCAGCGCGCGCTCGTGTCCGGGGTCGCGCCGGATCCTGCCCACGAACACCTCGTCACGGCCCTCGGCGTCGACCGCCATCGGGTACAGTGCCGCCTGCGGGTCGTCCACGACCACCACCCCCGGTGACCGTTCGAGCAGCTCGCGCGCCTGCTCGGGCGTGAGCGGGTCGCGGGTCTCGATGTTGACCGCCTCGGAGTGGCCGCTGACCACGGGCACGCGCACGCACGTCGCGCTCACGCGTATCGAGGGGTCGTCGAGGATCTTGCGGGTCTCGTTGATGAGCTTGCGCTCCTCGTCGGTGTGGTCGTCGCCGTGGGCGAAGCTCCCCGCGTGGGGGAGGGCGTTGAACGCGATCTGGTGGGCGTACTGGGCCGGTGGCGCGATCTCACGCTCGTGCAGGATCGCGTGCGCCTGGTCGCGCAGCTCGGCCACCGCGCTGCTGTTGGTGCCCGACACCGCCTGATAGGTGCTGATCACCAGACGCTCGATCCCCGCGGTCTCGTGGATCGGCTTCAACGCCACCACCATCTGCATGGTGGAGCAGTTCGGGTTGGCGATGATGCCGTGGTGCCCCTCGAGTGCGTCTGGGTTGACCTCGCTGACCACCAGCGGCACGTCCGGCTCCATCCGCCAGCGCGAGGAGTTGTCGATCACCGTCGCGCCGGCCTCGGCGAAGCGCGGCGCCCACTCGCCCGACGTGGAGCCTCCCGCCGAGAACAGCGCCAGGTCAAAGCCCTGGATCGACTCCTCGGTCAGCGCCTGCACGATCAGGCCGCCCTCGAGCTCCTTGCCCACGGAGCGCTCAGACGCGAACGCCACGATCTCGCGAGCAGGAAACTCGCGCTCGCGCAGCAGCTGCAGCATCAGCGTCCCGACCTGCCCGGTGGCACCGACCACCGCCACCCTGTAGCCGTCGCTCGACATGAAAGGAGGGTAGCCGCCGAGCGCAGCAAGCGCGATCAGCGACGCACGCCGGCCCGCGTGCGCGCGTGCCCCGCCCGTCGCCGGGCGGGCGGTCGCTCTCTCCCGCGCCCTCCCGCCTCGGCGGTCAGGGCTTCGCGGCCATGATCAAGATCGTCGCAACCACGAACGCCCACATCACCGAGCCACACAGCTGCAGGCGCCGCACGAGTGCGCGGTAGGCCTCGCCCGGCTCCGGGGTCCCCGTGCCCGCCGCACGCAGATCCTCCAGCGCCGCCTGCTCGGCTCGTTTGGCCGTCGGGATCATCACGGAACCGGCGAGCCCGCCGAGCACCACGATCGCGCCGATCCCCCACTGCACGAAGAAGTCGCCCCAGTGGTGGCCGTCGATCGCCATGAAGATGCCCGCCCCGAGCACCACCGTCAGCGCCGGGTTCAGCAGCACCCGTGTGGTCGTGTATTCGATCCGGTGCAGCAGCGGCAGGCTGCGAGGGTCGCTGCGCGCTGCCACCGCGAACATCACGGGCAGGGCGAACGTCCACCCGAACGCGAGCACCACCCCCACGACGTGCACCCCGAGCACCCAGTCGTACGCCGCAGCGACGGGAACAACGCTCACAACTCGACCCTACCGGGCGCCCTCACCGGCAGGCGCCCGCCGCAGCCCAAGCCCCGGTGGCAACCCGAGCCACGGCCCGGCCGGCGGAGTGGGGTGAAGGAAACGGACCCGTCCCCGACCGGTCCGTTTCCTTTCACCCCACGCAGCTCACGTCTGGACGGTCATGAAGTAGATCGTCACGAGGACCAGTCCCGCCGCGACATACCCGACGAGCTCGACGCGTTTGCGCAGCGCTGTGTACTCGGCGCTCCACGTCACCTCGCCATCGCCCGCCGCAGCGACGTCGCGGTCGGCGAGCTCGGCCAGCTTGCGCTCCTGCGGCGCGAAGAACGCACCGCCGAGGCCGCCGAGCACGATGATCACGGCGAGGCCCCACTGGACGTAGAAGTAGCTCCACTGGTGCAGGTGGCCGGCGAGGTAGATCCCCGCGAGCAGCGCGAGCGCGAGGAACGGGGTGATCACGGTCTTGCCGACGGTGTCCTGGATGCGGTGGAAGCCCGGCATCGAGCGTGGCTCGCGCTTGATGCCCACTGCGTACATGACCGGGTACGCGAACGTCACACCGAACGCGATCACGATCGCTGCGATGTGCACCGCGAGCACGAATTGCCAGAACATGACTGCTGGGGTGGAGAGCATCGGGCCACCCTAGAGGGTGCCCCGGGCGGAGGGGCCCCGCGGGCCTAGGCGTCTCTGCGCGTCAGCACGACGACGGGGATCTGACGATCGGTGCGCTGCTGGTAGGCGTCGTAGTCGGGCCAGACCTCCGTCATCAGGCCCCACAGCCGCTCTCGCTCGCTGCCCTCGGCGACGTTCGCCACGACCGGGATCCGCTCGTCGCGCACCTCGATCTCCGCGTTGGGGTCGGCCTCGAGGTTCTGGAACCAGACGGGGTTGTTCTGCCAGCCGCCCTTGGAGGCCACGACCACCCAGCGGTCACCGTCGACGCGGTGGATCAGCGGCATCGTGCGAGCCTCTCCCGTGCGGCGTCCTTTCGTCGTCAGCAGCAGGATCGTGGTCCCGCGCCAGTTGTAGC
>Ga0187823_10000109_pt1 | contig 18324 bp, 16 predicted proteins | sample NC_wetland_sal_i_12_FD_132968 | JGI IMG/M metagenome (GOLD analysis project Ga0187823, IMG submission 132968) | Wetland sediment microbial communities from Neuse River Estuary, North Carolina, USA - SourceSoil_3 | ecosystem: Environmental > Aquatic > Freshwater > Wetlands > Sediment | place...
GGCGGAGGCGGAGGGGATCACGGTCTTCGGCACGAGCGCGAAGTACCTCGCGCTGGCGGAGAAGGAAGGGATCGAGCCGGGGCGGACGCACGACCTGTCGCGGCTCCGGACGATTCTCTCCACCGGGAGCCCGCTCGCGAGCCACAGCTTCGACTACGTCTACGGCCGAATCAAGCGCGACGTCCACCTCGCCAGCGTGAGCGGCGGCACCGACATCATCTCCTGCTTCGCCCTGGGCAACCCGACCGGCCCAGTCTGGCGCGGCGAGCTGCAGACCCGGGGACTCGGGATGGCTGTGGAGATCTTCGATCCGGCCGGGCGGCCGGTGCGGGGGCAGGCAGGCGAGCTGGTGTGCACCCGGCCGTTCCCCAGCATGCCGGTGGCGTTTTGGGACGACCCCGACGGCGCCAAGTACCGGGCGGCGTACTTCGACTTCTTCCCCGGCGTCTGGCGCCACGGCGACTGGGCCGAGCTCACTGCGCACGACGGCCTGGTGATCCACGGCCGGAGCGACGCCACGCTCAATCCGGGCGGCGTGCGCATCGGCACGGCGGAGATCTACCGACAGGTGGAGCAACTGCCCGAGATCGTGGAGAGCCTGGTCGTGGGCCAGGACTGGGAGGGCGACGTGCGCATCGTGCTGTTCGTGCGCCTGCGGGACGGGCTCACGCTGGACGACGGGCTCTGCAACCGTCTGCGGCGGCGGATCCGCGAGCACGCGAGCCCGCACCACGTGCCGAAGAAGATCATCCAGGTGAGCGACATTCCTCGCACCATCAGCGGCAAGATCACCGAGCTGGCGGTGCGGGACGTGATCCACGGCCGGGAGGTAAAGAACCGGGACGCATTGGCCAATCCGGATGCGCTCGATCTGTATCGAGGGCTCCAGGAGCTGATGACCTGACCGGCCGTGTGCGCGGGGTCGCAGCCGGCGCGTGACCGCCGACGCGGTCGCCTTCCGCCGCCCCAGCCTAGCTTGGCGGTTCCGGCTCAAGCCGGGCCTTCGGAACCCGAGCCAAGGATGTTCGCCATGCGAATGCTCATAGCCCTGGCCGTCGTCGCCTCGTTGGCGGCGTGCACCCAGCAGGCCGACAACGGGGTCGGACGGCCCCCTCCCGAAACGGGACGGATCTCACCGCCGGACAGCGGCATGAACGCGCCGCCGCCGGGTGGCCCCGCGGACACGGCAATGCGACCGGCTACGCCCCCCGATACCGCGTTCCATCCGATGCGCCGCGACTCGACGTGATCGGGAGCTGCCGCGCCGAAAGGGCACGCGCCCCGCACCCGCGGGGCGCGTGTATTTTTGCGGCATGACCATCGACGTGACGCGCACGTATCTCGCCATGTCCGCGCCGGCGGAGCTTGCACCGGCGGCGGCGCCGGAGGGCGAAGTGCGGGTGGAGCGGATCGGGTTCTGCCCCACTGCCTTCTTCCGCTATCTCTACGCCGAGGTTGGCCGGCAGTACCGCTGGACCGACCGGCTCGAATGGAGCGATGAGCGGATCCGCGCGTATCTCGATGCCGGCGACGTCACCGTCCACGTGCTGTACGTGGCGGGGGCGCCGGCGGGATACTTCGAGCTCAAGCGGCACCAGGACAACTCGATCGAGATCGCCTACTTCGGGCTCATGGGCGACTACATCGGGCGGGGGCTGGGCGGCTGGCTCCTGACGAAGGCGGTGGAGACGGCGTGGGCGGGCCGGCCCGAACGGGTCTGGCTTCATACCTGCACGCTGGACCACCCCAACGCGCTGCCCAACTACCTTCGGCGCGGGTTCCAGCCGGTGCGGCAGGAGGTCTATCAGGTCGAGGGCTGAGGCCTTCGCCGGTCCCGCGGAGTCGCCGGCGGAGCGGCGCCGATCTCGAATCGGCAGCGGGGCCGGTCGGCGCGATCGCACACCTCGCGGACCGGGAGCCGGGTGAGTTCGGCGACCAGCGCCTCGAGGGCCCGGCAGGTCTCCGGCCGCTTGCCCACCAGTTCGGCGAGCGGGCACCCGGCGCTCCGGATCGTCCAGCCGTCGCCGCCGGCCTCGACCTCGGTGAGCCCGCCCAACTCGTCGAGAACTCGGCTCGCCGCTCGCACGCGCTCCTCCGCTGTGCCCGCCGGCCGCGCCAGCGGCTGTGCCGCGCGGCGCCCGGCCTCCTGCAAGAGCTCCTCCAGGTCCTGCCGCGACAGCCAGCCGGCCAGCACTTCCACCAGGGCCTCCACCAACGGCGCGTAGGCTCGGGAGAGCGCGGTCTCGGCCTCCGGGTCCAGCTCGTACTCGAGCGCCGGCTTCCTCGTTCCCTTGCGCGCGCCATGCTGGCGCACCAGCCCGTCCCGCTCCATCGCGGCGAGCTGGGCGCGAACCGCGTTGTCGGTGAGATCGAGGGAGGTGGCAAGCTCTTCCACGGTACGCGGGGCGCGGCGGAGCAGGGCGACAATCCGTCCGCGCGTGCCTGGCAAGGAACCGCTACCTGTAACGTTGTTTCTCATATGGGTTTGTCAGTACCAACTTAGCAATAAGTCAAATATAATATTGACTTTTGATGATATTTGTGCAAGACTGAACCTCCAACCCGAACCGGAGGTTCTGATGCAGTCCCGCATTCGCCTCGCCCTTTCCATCGTCCTGGCCGTGATCCTCGGCTTCACAGCCGCCACCATGGCCCGGGCTCAGAGCCCGGCGCCCGCCCTCGACGACCCCACCATTGTCGCCATCTTCGACGCCGCCAACACCGCGGACATCGAGACCGCCGGCCTGGCCGCGCGGAAAGGCTTTCACAAGGACGTCCGGGCGCTGGGCCAGACGTTCGTGGAAGCCCACAAGCAGGTACGCCAGCAGGGCCGCGATCTGGCGAGGAAGCTGGGCGTTACGCCCACCCCGCCCAAGGACGATGCGGCTGCCCGGGACCATGCCGCGGTGATGCGGAAGCTCCGGGGCCTGTCCGGCGCCGAGTTCGACCGGGCGTTTCTGGCTCACGAGGTGGCGTTCCACCGCTCGGTCATCGATGCGGTGACCCAGACCCTCCTTCCCGCCATCCAGAACCCCGAGCTCAAGACCTTCGTGCAGAACGTGGCGCCGGCGTTCCAGGGCCATCTGGCGATGGCGGAGCAGCTCGCCCGGACGTATGGAGCGCAGGCGTCCGCGGGGCCGGAAGCGGCTCGAACCGGGCAGTGAAGTGGCGGAGCACGGGCGCCTGCTCCACGAAGCGGTAGCCGGCCACCTGCGCCCGGCGCTCCCACACACCCAGCACGCCCTCTACGACGTAGTCGATGTGGCTCTGGGTGTAGACCCGGCGCGGGATCGCGAGACGCACCAGCTCCATCGGCGCGGCGGTCTCCGCTCCGGTCGCCGGGTCCTGGCGCCCGAACATCACGGTGCCGATCTCGACGCCGCGGATGCCGGCCTCGCGGTAGAGTTCCGCGACCAGCGCCTGCCCCGGCAGCTCGAGCGCCGGGATCTGGGGAAAGAACGCGGCCGCGTCGATGTAGATGGCGTGGCCACCGGGCGGCTCGACGATGGGAACCCCCGCCTGCGCGAGATGCTCGCCCAGATAGGTGGTCGAGCGGATGCGGTAGAGCAGGTAGTCCTCGTCGAGGGCCTCGCGCAGCCCGGTGGCCACCGCCTCGAGGTCCCGTCCCGCGAGGCCCCCGTACGTCGGAAATCCCTCGGTCAGGATGAGGAGATCACGCTCCAGCTGGGCGAGCCGGTCGTCGTTGGTGGCCAGGAAGCCGCCGATGTTCGCCATCCCGTCCTTCTTGGCCGACATGGTGCAGCCGTCCGCCAGCGCGAACATCTCCCGCGCGATCTCCAGCGGCGTGCGGTGGGCGTAGCCCGGCTCGCGCAGCCGGATGAACCAGGAGTTCTCGGCGAAGCGGCACGCGTCCAGGTAGAAGGGGATGCCGCGCTCCCGGCACAGCGCCGATACGGCGCGGACGTTCTCCAGCGAGACCGGCTGCCCGCCGCCGGAGTTGTTGGTGACCGTGACCATCACCAGCGGGACCCGGTTCCGCCCGACCCGGTCGATGAGTGCGCCGAGCGCGGCCACGTCCATGTTTCCCTTGAACGGATGGCGGGACGACGGCACGCGTCCCTCGGCGATCGGGAGATCGACGGCCTCGGCGCCGGTGAACTCGATGTTCGCGCGGGTAGTGTCGAAGTGGGTGTTGTTCGGCACGACGTGGCCCGGGCGGCAGAGTACCGAGAACAGGATCCGTTCCGCGGCCCGGCCCTGATGGGTCGGCAGGACGTGGCGGAACCCGAAAATGTCGCGCACGGCCTCCTCGAAGCGGAACCACGACCGGCTCCCGGCGTAGGCCTCGTCCCCGCGCATCATCGCGGCCCACTGCTCCGCGCTCATCGCGGCCGTGCCGCTGTCGGTCAGGAGGTCGATCAGGACGTCCTCCGCTCGCAGCTTGAAGACGTTGTACGCGGCCTCCCGCAGGTATACCTCGCGCTCCTCGCGGCTGGTGAGCCGGATGGGCTCGACCGACTTGATCTTGAAGGGCTCGATGATGGTCCGCATGGCGGAAAGATGTATTGGGTAGTAGCCATTAGCCATTAGCCTTGGCCGTCCACCGACAGCTCGCTTCCACGGATCCCCGACATGTCCGAATCTCCCGCCCCGCTCTCCGGGCCCGATCTCACCCAGGGCGTCTCCTTCGCCTCGCTTCCCGACGGCGGCATGCTCCTCGGGCACGCGCAGGGCGAGCCCGTGCTCATGGCCCGTCGCGGGGCGGAGGTGTTCGCGATCGGGGCGGTATGCAGCCACTACAGCGGCCCCCTCAACGAGGGACTGGTCGTGGGGGACACCGTTCGCTGCCCCTGGCATCACGCCTGCTTCAGCCTGCGGACCGGCCAGCCGGTGCGGCCGCCGGCACTCAATCCGGTCGCCTGCTGGGTGGTGGAGCGCCGGGGCGAGGCGGTGCTCGTCACGGCCAAGCAGCCTGCGCGCCGGCCGCCTGCCACGGGAGCCGACATCGGCTGCATCGCGATCGTGGGAGCGGGGGCGGCGGGCGAGGTGGCGGCGGAAACGCTGCGGCGGGAGGGTTATCACGGCGCGATCACCCTCGTTGGAGCGGAGCCGGACGGGCCGGTGGACCGGCCCAACCTGTCGAAGGACTATCTCGCGGGCACGGCGCCGGAAGAGTGGATCCCGCTCCGCGGCCCGGACTTCTACGTGGAGCAGGAGATCGAGCTCATCACCGGGGCGGCTGCCACGGCGATTCCGCCCGGGGAGCGGCACCTGCTCCTGGCCGACGGCCGCACGATCGAGTGGGACCGCCTCCTGCTCGCCACCGGGGCGGAGCCGGTGCGCCTCTCCATCCCCGGCGCCGACCGGATCCGCTACCTCCGGTCGCTCGCGGACAGCCGGGCCATCGTCGCCGCCGCGGAAGGGGCCCGGCGGGCGGTCGTGATCGGCGGCAGCTTCATCGGGCTCGAGGTGGCGGCCGCGCTCCGCACCCGCGGACTCGAGGTTCACGTGGTCGCCCGGGAGCGCCACCCCCTCGAGCGGGTGATGGGCGCCGAGGTGGGCGACTGGGTCCGCTCGGTGCACGAGGAGCACGGCGTCGTCTTTCACCTGGGCGCCCAGCCGCGCGCGGTCGAGCGGGGGGGCGTGGTGCTCGAGAGCGGCGAGACGCTCCCGGCGGACCTCGTGGTCGCGGGGGTTGGCGTGCGGCCCCGGACGGCGCTTGCCGAGCAGGCCGGGCTCGTGCTCGACCGGGGCGTGCTGGTGGACGAGTTCCTGGAGACCAGCCGGCCCGGCATCTTCGCCGCGGGCGACCTTGCGCGCTGGCCCGATCCGCACACCGGCGAGCGGCTCCGGGTCGAGCACTGGGTGGTCGCCGAGCGCCAGGGCCAGGTGGCCGCGCGCAACATGCTCGGCCGGCGGGAGCGGTTCGACGCCGTGCCGTTCTTCTGGAGCCAGCACTACGACGTGACGATCGCCTACGTGGGCCACGCCGCGGGCTGGGACGAGGTGGACGTGCGGGGGAGCCTGGCCGGCCGGGATGCGACGGTGACCTACCGGCGGGCGGGGAAGGTGCTCGCCGTGGCGACGGTGTTCCGCGACGGCGTGAGCCTGGCGGCGGAGGCGGCCATGGAGCGGGGCGACGCCGCGGCGCTCGAGCGGCTGGTTGGCGCCTGAGCGTTACCCTATCCCGCCCGGTGCGGGAGCGGAAGCCCGGCGGCGCCGGGACGAGGCGAGGTAGAGCAGGCTGGCGACGCCGATCATCAGAGCGACGCTGATCAGCTCCCGGCGCTCCGCGTTCGACAGAAGCCAGAACACCACGGCGCAGACGAGCAGTGGGATCAGCGGCCCGCCGGGGAGCACGAAGGGCGGGGCGTCCAGCCGGACCTCGCGGCGACGCAGCTCGAGCACCGCCAGGGCGGACGCCAGGTAGACCAGCAGCGACGCGACGTTCGCCAGGATGAGCAGCCGCTCGAAGCTGCCCGTCATCGCCAGCAGGCAGGTGAGAGCGCTGTACAGCACGATCGCGATCCACGGCGTGCGGTGGCGGGGATGGATCGTGCCGACGCCCGCCGGCAGCAGCCCGTCCCGCGCGAAGGCGAACAGCGTGCGCGGCGTCGCCAGGACATCGCCGCTCACGTAACCCAGCATCGAGATCGCGGCTCCGGCCAGCACCAGCAGGCGGCCGCCCGTGCCGAGCGCCCGCTCGGCCACCAGCGCGAGCGGCGCCTTGTCGTTGAGGGCGAGCTCGGGCCCGAGCACGCCCTGCGCCGTCGTCTGGATGCCGAGATAAAGCAGCGTGGCGATGCCGAGCGCGCCCAGCACGGCGCGGGGCACGGTGCGCGCCGGATCGCGAATCTCGCCGCTCGCCTGGAGCGCGGTCTCGGTGCCGGCAAAAGCGTAGATCAGGACCAGCGACGCCTGGCCGACCTGGGCCGCCGAGGGGAACCCGGGCCAGTGGAGGTTGGCGGCGTGCATCGCCAGCGCGCCGGCTGGAATCAGGAGCAGGAGCGGTGCCAGCTTGCCCGCCGTCACGAGCTGGACCACGCCGGCGCCGGTGCGGACGCCGCGCACGTTGGCCCACGCCAGCCCGGCGTAGAGCAGCCCGAGGAAGGCCACGCGCGGCGGCCCCTGACCGATCCACGGAGCGACCTGCGCCAGCGTGCCGACCAGCGCGTTGGCGACGGAGGCGGCGGCCAGGGATCCGCAGGCGAACCACAGCAGGTTGCCGATCAGAAAGCCGGGGTAGGGGCCGAACGCCGCCTCGACGTAGCCGTACGCGCCGCCCGAGCGGGACACCCGGCTCCCGCACTCCGCGAAGCAGAGCAGCACCAGGCCGATCGCCCCGGCGCAAACGAGATAGGCCACGATGGCCGCCGCGCCGAGCCGGCGCGCCACGAGCGCCGGGAGCACGAAGATCCCGGCGCCAATGATCAAGTTCACGACGCTCAGCGTGAGCGCGCGGGGGCCCAGGGCGCGAAGCAGCCCTTCGTCGGCCGGGGGGCCGGCGTTGCCCGGTGCGGGTTGTGGCATGCCCAGATGTAGCGTGGGCCCCGACGGCGCGCCAGCGCGCGGGCCGCCGCTCTTGCGGCCGTGCTGCATCGCGCAAGATTCCCCGCGTGTCTTCACCCACGTCCGCGCGGCTCCGCCTGGCGCTCGCCGCGCTCCTGTTCTCCACCGGCGGCGCCGCCATCAAGTCGGCCGCGTTCACCGGCTGGCAGATCGCGGGCTTCCGCTCGGGAGTCGCGGCCGTCGTGCTGTGGCTGCTCGTCCCCGCCGCCCGGCGGGGGTGGACTTGGCGCGTATTCCTCGTGGGGGCGGCTTACGCCGCCACGCTGGTGCTCTTCGTGCTGGCCAACCGGCTCACGACCGCCGCCAACACGATCTTCCTCCAGTCCACGGCGCCGCTCTATGTCCTTCTGCTCTCCCCATGGCTGTTGCGCGAGTCCGTGCGCCCCGCGGACGTCGGCTTCATGGCGGTCGTGGGCCTGGGGCTCGTGCTCTTCTTCGTCGGCGCCGAGCCGCCGCTCGCGACCGCGCCCGACCCCGCGCGCGGCAACCTGCTCGCGGCCGCAAGCGGCGTCACCTGGGCGCTCACCGTGTGCGGGCTCCGGTGGATGGGCGCGCGCGACTCGGGCGGCGGATCGGCGATGGCGGCGGTCGTCGTCGGCAATCTGCTGGCCTTCGCTGCGGCGCTGCCGCGCTCGCTCCCGCTCGGCCGTCACCCCATCGCCGACTGGGGCGTCATCCTCTATCTCGGCATTTTCCAGATCGGGCTGGCCTACGTCCTGGTGACGTCCGGGCTCCGGCTGCTGCCCGCGCTCGAGGCATCGGTGATCCTGCTCATCGAGCCGGCGCTCAATCCGCTCTGGGCCTGGGCGGTGCACGGCGAAGTGCCGGGCGGGTTCGCGCTCGCCGGCGGCGCGATCATCCTCGGGGCGACGACGCTGCGCACCTGGCTCGACGCGCGGGGCCGCCCCGCACCGGCGCCGGCCGGGTCGGGATGAGAGCTTCATGAGCGTGGGATTGATCGAGACGGTTCGGGTGCGCGCGGGCGTGGCGCCGCTCTGGGGCCTGCATCTGCGGCGGCTGCTCCGGAGCTGCCGCGAGCTGGGCGTCCCGTTCCCGCTGGAGTTCACGGTGCCCGCCGGCGGCGCCGACCGGGTGCACCGGCTGGAGGTGAGCGCCCGCGGCGTGCAGATCAGCGAGCGCGAGGTGGGCTCGTTGGAGCCCGTCCGGCTGGTCACGAGCCGGGTCGTGCACGAGCCGTATCCTCACAAGACCACCGAGCGCACCCAGTTCGACCGGGCCCTCGCGGAAGCCGGAACCGCAGGTGTGGACGACGCGCTGCTCCTGGCCGAGGGTGGCTGGGTCGCCGAGACGGCGATCTGGGGGATCTACTGGTGGGAGGGCAGGCGGCTGTGCGCGCCGCCCCTCGCGCTCGGCATCCTGACCAGCGTGGCGCGCGCGCGAATCGGCGAGCTGGTCCCGATCGAGGAGAAACGGGTGGGGCGGCGGATACTCGAGCGGCGGCCGCTGTTCGTGGCGAACGCGGCGCGGGGAATCGTGGAGGTGGCGGCGCTGGATGGAGTTCCGAGCCCGGGTTCGGCCGCGACGCGGGCGCTGCAGGCGCGTTTTTGGCCTTGACCCGTGCCGACGTCGGCGCGTATCTTCCCCCGCTCGGAAATCGGGGCCGGGCTCCTCGTGGTGGTTGTAGCTCAATCGGTTAGAGCGCCGGACTGTGGCTCCGGAGGTTGCGGGTTCGATTCCCGTCAGCCACCCTGGCTCGAGCGATCCTGCGGGGCAGCCACGGTAGGCCGGCGCGCCGCGGGGTTTGGTGCGTAGGTCCGTAGCTCAATTGGTAGCGCACCGGTCTCCAAAACCGGGGGTTGGGGGTTCGATTCCCTCCGGGCCTGTGGGAGCCAGGGCCGCCGGCCGTCGGCCCGTCGCGCGGCGCTATCGTCTAGGGGACTAGGACGGGGCCCTCTCAAGGCCCAAACACGGGTTCGAATCCCGTTAGCGCTATCACAACGGTTGAGCCCGGCCAGGCGGGAATCGCGGCCCCATCGTCTATCGGCTAGGACGCGACCCTTTCAAGGTCGAAAGACGGGTTCGATTCCCGTTGGGGCTATGCCGACACCTGCGCGCCTCTAGCTCAACTGGCAGAGCAAGGGACTCTTAATCCCTAGGTTCTGGGTTCGACTCCCAGGGGGCGCACTCGAGCAGCACCGCAGGTCGACCGCACGATCGTAACGGCGCCCAACCCGGCGCCGTTTTTCCTTTTCGCCCGGCTTCGCCCGCCGTACGGCGCCGCCTTGAGCCTTCCTTCCGACCCGCTTCACGTCCGCCTCATTCCCCGCGTGCAGTCTTGGAGGCGTCGCGAGACCACCATCCAGCGGAGAGGGACTTATGTCTGTGGGAGAGAGATGCAGCCGGATCATGGCGACGGCCTGGCCCAAGGAGAGCGTGCGGGTCGCCGCGCAGCGGATGGCCGAGCACGACGTGGGGACCCTCGTCATCGTCGACCCCGACGGATCCACCCAGGCGCTCGGCATTCTCACCGACCGGGACATCGCCACGCGCTGCGTCGCCGGGAACCTCGATCCGGACCGCACGCCCGTCGCGCGAGTGATGACGAAGCCGGTCCAGTCGATCGACGAGGGGGCCTCGATCGAGGACGCCGTCGCGAAGATGGCCATCGCGGGGACGCGGCGGCTGGTCGTGACCAGCAGGGGGAGCGCGGCGATCGGGATCGTGAGCCTGGACGACGTGCTCGACATGCTGACCGAGGAGAACGCGGCCATCGGCCACCTGCTCGAGAAGCAGAAGCCCCACGTAACGGTGTAGCAGCCGGATTTCACGCGCGTCTCACGGTCGCTTCACGCCGGAGGAGTACATTGTACGGTGCGTTGCGGCCGGTGCCCTGAGGTCGGCGGTGTGAACCGCGACGAAGCATGCGCGCGGTGAGTGCCGCCGGGCCCGAGCTGAAGTCACGGCACAGGGCTCTCGAGACCGGTCGGAACAGCCGGTCGCACTGACCCGCAACGCAACCGCCGCCCGCGATCAACGGGCGGCGGGTTCTTTTCGGGCGTGGACCAGCCTCAGTAGGCGGGAACGCCGGAGCGCGCCGTCCGCCAGGCGCGCTCCATGGCAAGATGCTGGACGAACCAGGCCGCGGCCCAGCGTCCCGCACCGTCGAGGGCGCCGACGTCGGCGAACCGCCGGCCGGCACTGCGGATCGTGGCCAGGCGCTTCGACCCCCCCAGCTTGGCCAGCGCGGCGCGGGCGACGCTCAGGCCCTCTTCGTCCCTGCTGCCGGCGAGAAGAAGCGTCGGCGCGGTCACCGCGCCGAGGTTCTCCACCAGGTCCGGACGGCCGCCCCGCACCACCACGGCATCCACCGGCGACGGGCCCGCGGCGGCCGCGAGGACGGCGGCCACGCCGGCCCCGGCTGCGTAGCAGCCCACGGGGAGACTCATGGCTTCCGGCTGGCGCCTGAGCCACGTAATCGCGGTGCGGACCTTCTCCGCCAGGCGCGCGGCATCGCTCCGACCCCGGGAATCCGCGCCGCGGGGGCCCAGGTCGATCATTGCGGTGCCCATCCCCGCGCCGGCGAGCTGGCCGGCCAGATGCTCGTCCTCGTTCAGCCGATCGCCGTTGCCCACCCGCACGACGAGCACGAAGCCGGACGGATGGCAGGGCCAGGCGAGCCGGGCCAGGAGCCGCTCAGCCGCCGGGCCGACACCCGCTTCCCGGGCGCCGGCCGAGAGGAACGGTTTGGCTGCAGCTGCGGTGGAACTCACGGCGTCGCTCCGGCCTGGTCTTTCGCGCAAGCTAGGGCCAGGCGCGTGAAGAAAACGTGAAGCGAATCCGAACGGATTCCGCGGGCTACGGTGCGGCCTGACCGGCGCGCGAGAGACGGAGGAGGAAGGCGGCCGCGCGGGCCGTGGCGGTGGGGAGGGACCGGAGGTCCACCCACTCGTCCGGCGTGTGCGCCCCGCCACCCCGGACGCCCAGGCCGTTGATCGCCGCGGTGTACGGCGCGGCGAACGCGATGTCGGCCGCGCCGCGCTTGGCGGGGTCGAGCGCCTCGACGGGGCCGTAGCCGAGCGCCCGGCTGACCGAGTCGAGCGTGGCGAGCAGCGCGTCGTTCCTCGGCGAGGGCGCCATCGCCGGGTAGGGATCCGCGAACGAGATGGTGGCGGACGTGCCGGGGAGGTGGCGGGCCACGATCTCGCGCATGCGCGCCTCGGCGTGCACGAGCTGCGAGTCGTAGAGGAAGCGCAGGTCGCCGGTGGCCGTGAGCGCGCGGGGCACGATGTTGTCCTTGCCCGCCGCGCTGGCGGAGAGCGCCATCGTATCGAAGGCGACCTGGGTGCCGCCCGCGATCACGGCCGGATTGAAGGTGAGATACGGCTCTCCGGCCATCGTGGTGCGGAAGCCGTCGATGATCCGGGCCGCCTCGAGCACGGCCCCGTAGCCGGCATCAGGGGTGAAGATCGCGCCGGAGTGGTACTGCCGGCCCGTCACCCGAAGGATCCACGACGTCGCACCCCGTTGGGCCACCGTGGCGCTGCCGGCATCCGGCTCGAAGTCGATCGCAACGTCGCTTCGCCGGGCGGCATCCACCAGTGCGGCGCGGGAGACCGACATGGGTTGCCCGGCCGCCTCCTCGTCTCCCGTGAGCAGCACGGACACTTGCATGCCGTCGAGCACGCCGGCGCTCGCGAGCGCCTTGAGCGCGTACAGGATGACGACGTCGCCGCCCTTCATGTCGTAGACGCCGGCGCCCCGGGCCAGGGTGTCGGCCCGCTGGAAGCCCCGCTGCGCGCCCTCGAATACGGTGTCGAGATGCCCGATCAGGAGGATCCGCCGGCCCCGCGCGCCCTTGCGCTCCGCATACAGATGGCCGGCGCGGTCGAGCGTTGGCGGCAGGTCGATCCACGACGTCGTGAACCCGAGCGAGTCGAGGCTCCGGCGCAGGACCTCGCCCACCACCTTCACCCCGGCGGCGTTCATGGTGCCGCTCTGGAGATTGACGATCCGCTCGAGCAGGGCGACCTGTTCGTCGCGATGGCGCTCCGCGTAGGCGCGCAGCTCGAGCTCGACGGGTGCGGCGGTCTGCGCGCGCGCGGGAGCCGCGCCGAACAGCAGGGCCGCGGCGGCGAGGGCGCCCATCGGGCGGCTGGCGGACGGACGAGCGGTGGACGTCATGACAGGTTGCGTTTGCGCTGTGGTTCGGGAGGTTCCATACTCAGGAGAACATACACCCCGACGGGCTCCGGGGACCTCTATGCGACGTCTCGTCTACGTTCTCATCGCGCTGCTCGTCCTGGTCCTGGCAGTCTTCGGACTGGGGTACGGAGCGCTTCACTCTTCCGCCGTGCACAAGAAGATCGAGGAGGCTCTGACGTCGGCCCTGGGTCAGCCGGTCGAGCTGGGCGGGTTCGGGGTCGCGCTGTTCCCCACACCGGCGCTCGACGTGCACGCCGTCCGGATCGGCGGGGCGGACTCGAACTCCGCGCCGGGCCTGTCGCTGGCGAGCCTCCACGTGTCGCCGGAGGTAAAGTCGTTCCTGCCGGGGCGCACCCTCACGATCGACCATGTCGAGCTGCGCGGGCTCACGATCGCGCTCCGGAAGGATAAGACCGGGAAATGGCTGCTGCCGGTGGCACCCGCGCCCGCGCCGGCGGGCGCGGGTGGAGCGGGCGGCGCCGGTGGCGCACCGCCGGTGAACCTGCGGCTCCTGCAGGTGCGCGACGGCCGGATCCGGATCGTGGACGACAGCCTCACCGGCCCGAAGGGTGAGCCGACGGTCAGCACGATATCCAACATCGCGGCGGACCTCGAGGCGGTGGGCGGCGACATCAAGGCGCCGCATTTCACCGGCACGCTCGGCCGGACCACGGTCACCGGCGCGGCCGAGGCGGGCCCCAGGGGCGCGTCGCTCCACCTGGCCTCCGAGTCGATCGAGAGCGCCGACCTGCCTTCGCTGTTCGCGCTCGCGGCCATGCGGCCCTACCCCGGGCTCGCGATCTCGGGCAAGGCGCCGTTCGAGCTCAGCACCACGATCGGCCCGGACTTCAAGACCTTCGTCGCCACCGGCAAGGCGGCGATCGAGCACGTCAAGCTCGGGACCCTGGCGCTCGACGACATGTCGTCGGAGTTCCGCTTCGAGAAGGGCGTGTTCACCCTCAACCCGTTCACGTTCACCTTCTTCGGCGGGAAGGAGCAGGGCTCGGCGGCGATCGACCTGAGCCAGCCGGCGCCGGTATATACCATCCGCTCCAGCCTGAGCGGGCTCGACGTGAACCGCGCGCTCAGCGCTACCACCACGATGAAGGACTTTTTGCTCGGCAGCGCAAGCGTGACGACCGACCTGAAGGGAAGCGGAAGCAACGCGCCGGCGATTCAGAAGAGCCTCACGGGCACGGTCAAGTTCCAGCTCACGAACGGCGTCATCAAGAACTTTCCGCTGCTCGCCCGGGTCAACCAGGCGCTGGGCATCACCGAGGGGACCGACAACGACACGAAGTTCGAGAGCCTGTCCGGGACGGCGGCCGTCGCCGGGGGAAAGGCGAAGACGAACGACCTGCTGCTCAAGGCGGGCGAGCTGTCCATGAACGGAGCGGGCGTGCTGGGCTTCGACCAGTCGCTCGATTTCAAGCTCCACGCGGTGATGTCGGCGGCCAAGTCCCAGCAGCTGCTCGGCAAGCTGGGGCCGCTCGGCCGGCTGCGCAATGCGCAGGGGGAGATCGTGGTCCCCGTGACCGTAACGGGCACGACGCGGGCGCCCAAGTACGGCGTGGATGTGGGCTCAGTGGCGAAGAAGCAGGCGAAGGAGGAGATCCAGAAGGGCCTGATCAAGCTGTTCCAGAAGAACTGACCCCAGGAGGGCGCATGCCAGGCACTGACGAACCCTTGCCCGACTTTTCCGACGTGCAGAGCGGCAGCTCGTCCGGCGCGGCGAGCTCGACCCCGCAGCGGACCTATACGGTGGTAGCGGGCGACAACCTGTCCAAGATCGCGAAGAAGATTTACGGCGACGGCAACAAGTGGAGAAAGATCTTCGACGCCAATACCGACGTGCTCAAGAACCCCGACCTGATCCGGCCCGGGCAGGTCCTCAAGATTCCCGAGCTCTGACCCACGAGGACTCCGCCATGCGACACATTCGATATAGCGCTACGGCAGCGCTCGCCGCGCTGGCCCTGGCCGCCGCGTGCAAGAAGGCGCCGGCGCCGCCTCCGCCCGCGGAAACCCAGCCGCCGGCGCCGGCCCCGGCACCAGAGGCCAAGGTCAGCGAGATCCAGGTGGGCCGGGCGCTCGGGCCCGACAAGCGGGTGCTGTCCCCGCTGGCCACCTTTGGCCCGAAAGACACGATCTTCGCCTCGGTGGTCACCGAGAACGTGCCGGCCGGCGCGAAGCTCGCCGCGAAGTGGACCTTCCAGACCGGCCAGATCGTCGACACCTCGACCCAGGCCGTGGCCGCCGCGAGCAGCGGTCAGGTGGCGGTCACCGAGTTCCACATCGTGAAGCCGAGCGGCTGGCCCGCTGGGACGTACAACCTGGAGATCTCGCTGGATGGGAAGCCGTCCGGCACGCAGCAGTTCGAGGTGAAGAAGTAGCGCGGGTGTGTGGACGAGTGTGCAGACCTTGCGCTCACATCTGCACATTGTGTGGACCGGCGGCTCAAGCCGCGTGCGCGGTGGCGCTTAGCGCTCCACATCGAATCCACACGCGATTGACGTAAACCGAAGAAAGACAGGCACTTGCGCGATTATTCCCGGGCCCTATATTGACCCCACGCTTCGCTGAGCACGTACTGAGGCCTTCGGTTTCAGTGGCGATCGGCAAGCGGTCCGGCCGGAATATCGGAGGAGAGCGCCGACGCAACCAAGGGCTCAGGCGCTTGCAGATCCCGGTGGTCACTCCGGTTGGATTGATGGAGCCAGTCGCGCGCTCCATCCGGCCCGATGCGGCGCATCGGAACGCAGTGCGGGAGATCGGTCCGCGACCCGACCCGACCCGCAGCGCTCGCAGCGACGAACCAGGTGGGATGGCCATCCGGCCTGGGGATGGAAGCTGAGGCCTCACCAACGCCCTCCCGCGGTCAACAGCCGCGACGGCACGTGAGAGAAGAACGGCGGCCTTCGGGCCCCGACCTCGGGTAGTCGATGCGGAGAGCGGCCGCTCGGACTTCGGTCCGGCGGCCGCTTTCATTTTGCGGCCCCTCGTGGCGCGGCACCCGTCAGTGCCAGCTGCGCGCGACCGAATCCTCCCAGACCCGCTGCCGCACCACGCTCCCGTTCTCCAGGACCTTCCGGTCGAACCGGACGTGCAGGAAGCGCTCGTCCGAGCGGATGTCCATCCGGGTCTCGAGCTCGAGCAGGCGCCCCGGCAACTGGATTCGGTGGGTCTCCTGGCCCAGGAACCGCGCCTCGGCCGGCCGGTCCCGCCGCACGGTCCAGCGCTCGGACTCCGCGATCCGGACCTGGCGGTCGCCGATCTCATACCCGTCGGGCTCGCGCAACTCCACCGTGGTCGAGTCGCCGCGGAGGTCGGTGAGCACGCGGTGCGCGGCCCCTTCCTCCGGTCCGATCGAGCGAGCGTCCGGGGCCGTGACCCGCGGCTCGGGCACGGGCAGGTCGGGGGCCGGGCCCGGCGCGGGCACCAGTGGCAACCGCAGCGCGGCATCGCCGCCGGTATCGAGCGTGGTCGTCATGGCGAAGGGCGTGGGCCAGAGCATCGGGAACTGCGCGTTGGACACCGCGAGGCGGACCCGATGCCCGGGGCGGAAGGTCCAGGTCGTGAAGTGCAGGTCCAGCGTGATCCGCTCCCGCCGGCCCGGGACGAGGCGGCGAGGCGAAAGCCTGGAGCGGATCTGGGTTCCGTTGATCGCGGCGCCGGTGACGAGGGAGACTTCCCCCGTCGGCGCCACGTCCTCCAGCCGCACGGTCCAGTTGGCCAGCGGCGCGGAGGCGGACACCGTGAGCTCCGCCCGCGGAAACCCGGCCAGCACGAGCGCCTTCCGGAGGGGCGGGCCGTCGTACACCAGGCTTCCGGCGTCGTCGGCCCGCATGTCCCCCGTCGGATCGCCCCACCAGTCGCCGGCGGCCCAGCCCGCGTCGGGGACGTAGCGCAGCGAGTCGGTGCCCTGCGGGGCGCGCTCGGCGACCAGCCGTCCGCCTCCGGCGGGCCGCAGCGTGAGCCAGCGGGTCCCCGGGATCGGCCAGTCGGTGAACCGCCAGCGGCCCGGGAGCAGGCTGATCGTATCGCTCGGGAGGTACCCGGCGCGCTGGAACAGGAGCAGCCTGGGCTCGCGGAGGAGCCCGGTGTCGCGCCCCTTGAGCCAGTGGTCCCACCATTGGACGGCGCGGGCCCGCCACTCGTAGTTGGGGCCGGGAATCCCGTTGTCCGGCCAGTCGTGCTCCCAGGGACCGATCTCGGCTTTCACCGGCACCTTCAGGCTCTCCAGGAGCCGGAGCACGGTGTCGCGGTAGCCGTCGTGCAGCCCGCCGATCAGGTAGACCGGGATGGTGATCCGCTCCGGCGCGAACCGCAGCGAGCCCCGCCGCCAGAAGTCGCCGTCGCGATCGTGCCGGAGGTAGGTGAAGATCCACGGCTCCGCGTCGAACCGGTCGGCGAAGTAGGCCGAGTCGAGCGGATAGTCCGGGGTGGCCGGGAGTCCGTTCTCGTGGTCGATCTCGAGGGCGTAGGGATCCACGTGCAGGACGCCGTCGATGTAGTGGACGTCGTCGTGGAAGAGGTCGTCCGATGCGTGGAGCGCGAGGATGGCCTTGAGGGCGGGCGGCCGGCGCATCGCCACCTGGAGCGCGTTGAAGCCGCCCCAGGAGATGCCCCACATCCCGACCGCACCACTGGCGCCGGGCAGCCGAGCCAGCTGCGCGATGATCTCGTCCGCGTCGGAGAGCTCCACGTCCGAGTACTCGCGGGGCGGCAGCCGGCCCTGCGAGCCGCCGGTGCCGCGGATGTCCACCTTGGCCATGATGTAGCCCCGGCGGACGAAGTACTCATAGAGCGGGTAGTCGCGGCGGTAGAAGGAGTCGTCCTTCCGGTAGGGCAGGTACTCGAGGAGTACGGGAAAGCGCTCCGCGGAATCGCGCGGCACCGGGCGCCAGAAGGTGACGGCCAGCTCGACGCCGTCCGGCATCCTGAGCCGCTCGTGGCTCACGGTGAACGGGTAGAGGGGCGGGCTGGCGAGGACGAGGGCGGCGGCGGTGGCGAGCAGCACCGCTCAATGATATCCCGGACCGGGTCCGGCCGCCGCCCTCAGGACGGGTCGGGCGCGGCGGCCGCGCCGCCCCGGGCGCCGGCGACTTCGGCCTCTTCCAGGCGCGCCGCGCGGGACGCGACCGTGTCGAGGTCGCCGCCCAGCGCGTCCATCCGGTTCTGGAACTGGCAGTCGATGATCAGGAGACCGATCACGTAGGCGGCCAGGTTGGCGCCGAAGATCACCGCGAAGAGCGTGGGGTAGGGCACCCAGGCGCCGAAGTACAGCACGACGCGCTTGAAGCCCGGATCGAAGCCCGAGCGGTCGCAGATGGTCGTGAGGAGCAGCACCGCCCCGATCGCGAGCAGGACGTGAGTGAGCGGCGCCAGCCCCGCCGCCGCGAACGCGAGGAAGATCAGGCTCTCCGACGCCCGGTCGAGCAGGGTGTCGAGCCGGTGTCCCCGCTCGGAGGCCAGCCCGTACGTCCTCGCGATCCCGCCGTCCAGCCCGTCCAGCACTTGGCCCAGCGCCATGAGGCCGAGGCCAAGCGGGACCCGGCCCGCGGCGATGGCCGCCGCGGCCGCCGCGCTGGCCCAGAACGACGCCCAGGTGAGGTGCGACGGGGAGAGCCC
>Ga0187823_10000110_pt1 | contig 18145 bp, 11 predicted proteins | sample NC_wetland_sal_i_12_FD_132968 | JGI IMG/M metagenome (GOLD analysis project Ga0187823, IMG submission 132968) | Wetland sediment microbial communities from Neuse River Estuary, North Carolina, USA - SourceSoil_3 | ecosystem: Environmental > Aquatic > Freshwater > Wetlands > Sediment | place...
CATCTTGATCCGCTCCGCGAAGTAGCAACGGCGAGCGCCGTCATCGGGCCGGAAAGGAGCTCGATCGCGAGCGCACCGTAGTCGGCGTCGCGACTTGCATTCATAGGTCGCGCGGGTGCGGCCGGTGCGCCGTCGGCGGGGACGGCCTCGCCGGTCAGGCGGAAGAACAGGTCCTCGAGCGTGGCCAGCTCGGGCGTGAGCGCGAGGATGCCGACGCCGGCCGCGCCGAGCGCGATCGTGAGCTCGCCGACGTGGCGCTCGTCGGCCTGGAAGCCGACGCCGTGCTCGTCGCGTCCGACCTCCTCGATCCCGTCCTGTCCGCGCGCGATCGTCAGCGCTCGCTCGTCCTCGGTGGTCCGCATCCGATAGCCCGCGCCGCCCTGGCGGCGCAGATCCTGCATCGCGCCCTCGTAGACCACGCGACCGCGGTTGACGATCGCGACGCGGTTGCACAGTTCCTGCACCTCCGGGAGCTGGTGGCTGGAGAGCAGCACCGTGATCCCCTCCGAGGCGAGGCGCAGGATCAGCTCGCGCATGTCGCGCATTCCCGCCGGGTCGAGGCCCGTGGCGGGCTCGTCGAGGATCAGCAGCCGCGGCCGCCGCAGCAGCGAGGCCGCGATCCCGAGCCGCTGGCGCATGCCATGCGAGTACCCACCCACGCGGTGCTCCGCGCGCGGGGTGAGCTCGACGATGTCGAGTGCCTCGGCGATCGCCGCGCGGGCGTCGCCGCCATCCAGCGCGGCCAGCAGCTCGAGGTTCTTGCGGGCGCTGAGGTAGGGGTAGAAGCGCGGGGCCTCCACGAACCCCGCCACCCCCTCGAGAGCCCGCGCGCCGGTGCGGATCGGGTCGCGCCCGAACAGTTCCACCACGCCGTCGCTGGGCATGATCAGCCCCAGCGCCATGCGCAGCGTGGTGGTCTTGCCGGCGCCGTTGGGGCCGAGGAAGCCGTAGACGTCGCCGCGGCGCACGTTCAGGTCGACGTGGTCGACCGCGACGACCTCGCTGTACCGCTTGACGAGGCCCCGCGCCCGGACGGGCTGTGCCTCCTCGCGGGCCGGGTCGCTCACAGGCTTCTCAGAGTTCGCGCGCGAGCGCCTCGACCTGTGCTGCTTCCACCGCGCCGGCGACGACGTAGCGCACGCCGGAGCGCTCGAACGTGAGGATCGTGCCGAGCTCGGTGCGCAGCTCGTTGGCGCTGGTCCCGTTGATGCTCACCGTCGGGAGCTGTTCGAGCGCGCCGCCTTCCTTCTGGGCGCCGTGCGCGGGGGTTTGGAGCACGCCGATCGTGCTGATCCCGTGGCCGTGGCCCGTGAGCGTGCCCTTCCCGTCCGTCTTCGGCGGGTTCTGTCCGGTGGGCGCTTCGCCGCTCGGTTCGATCACGTGCACTGTGGCGTTGGACGGCGGCGAGATCGAGAACACCGAGCCGTCCACGGCGCCGTAGGTGACTTCGGTTGCCGCGAGTTCGATCACGGGCGCCGAGCTCTTGGAGGAGTAGACGGCGGTGCGGAGGGGGAAGCCGTGGTTGGCGTCGAAGGACAGCTCAGCGCCGCCGATCAGGCTGCCGCCTTCCTTGGGCGAGATGCGCACCGTGTACGCGGGCTGCCCAGCCACGTCGGTGGGGGTCGCGCCCGAGACGTTCACGTGCTCGCGCAGGTGGGCGACAGCTTCTTCGATCTGCGCGACCGACGGCGGCGACTTCTGATCCTGCGCCCCGCGTTCGGACGCGCCCGAGCCGGAGGCGTCCTGCTTGGGCGTGTAGCGGTAGATGGTGTTCGAGCTGCCGTCGTAGATCGACACCGTGTGCCCGTCGTAGACGATCTGGATGTCGCCCTTGGCGGATTGGAGCTCGATGCGCAGACGGCCGTCCGAGGCGACCCACAGCCGGCCCGAGGCGCCATTGACGAGGGGATTCGAAGCGATGCTGTTGCCGCCGTCGCCGCCACCCCCTGCGAGGTTGGCGCCTTCGAGCAGGTGGTTGGCGAACGTGATCCTCGCCGTCACGCCATCCACGCGGGGCCCGTTCAGCGCCTTGCTGACGGCCTGCGCGAGCGGCTGTGGCGGGGGCGTGGGGCCGGAGTCGAGTGCCGAGGCGATCGCGGTGAGGCCCGCGCCGAGCGCCACCACGGCGCCGCACAGCAGCAGGAGCCGCGACAGCGGCAGGCGGCGGAGGATGTTCATCCGAGGGTTCCTCTGCGCTCGATCTCGCGCACAACCGACCTCCGTGTGGATCGACGGTTCGCGTCCGCACAGCGACGCTCACACCACATTAGCGCCGCGCCTCAAGACGCTCTAAACGGTCCTGCCAGGCACCCTTCCCGCGACGCCAACCGATATCTTCACGCGCGATGATCATCGTCCTGGTCCTCGTCTGGGTCCTTCTGGGCCTGTCCGTGTTCTTCATCGGGATGCGCGGCGGCCCCGCCGGCGCCCGCCAGACGCTGCACACCGAATCCAAGCGCGGTCAGCGGATCGTGACCGTGGGCGTCATCGTGCTCGTGCTGTTCGGGCTCGCCGTGCCGGCGTTCGTGCTCGCGTTCAACGGCAAAGACAAGGCGAGCGCGGGGGTGGGGGGTATCCACCTCAACGCCGAAGAGCAGCAGGGGCGCGACCTGTTCTCGCATGGGTGCGCCGTGTGCCACACGCTCGCGGGCGCCAAGTCGGTCGGTCAGATCGGTCCCAACCTCGACGTGCGCGTCGGCAATGACATCTCCACCCCCGCAGGGCGCAAAGCACTCGTGCTGAGCGCGATCGAAGAAGGCCGCGCCCGCGGCCTCGGGCAGATGCCCGCGCTCCTTTATCAGGGCAAGGAAGCGCAGGCCGTGGCGAACTTCGTCGCCGCAGTCGCCGGCCACTAGCCGCGGCGCGATACCCGGCGCGGGGCGGCGTCCGTGTGCGCTCGGTGCAGATCGTGGGGCTCGCGGGCCGCGAGACGCCGCCGTCGATGACAGTGGAGCTGCAGGCCACGGGAATCCGCTACATCGAAGACCGCACGACCACGACGGTGATCAGCGGCGACAGGTCGGTGGCGAGCTCGTTCGCGATGCGCTGGCGGATGGAGCTCACCGGCGAGGACGACCATCCGTGGCGCATCGCGGCGATCGGGCATGCGGGAGACGTCGGCAGGACCGCGGAGGTCGAGCCCGCCCGCTAGGCGGAAGCCGGTTTGGCCATCCGTCGATGGCCCGCAGGACAGGCCATCTGTAAGGTGGGCGCCGCGATGGGACCGGACCGCCCGCCTGTACCCGAACGGGTGAAGACCGCCGACGATGTCAAGGCGCTCGTCGACGAGCGCCACATCCGCTTCATCCGCTTCTGGTTCACCGACATCCTCGGGCAGCTGAAGTCGTTCTCGATCAACGCCGCCGAGCTCGACGACGCGTTCGAGGCGGGGATGGGCTTCGACGGCTCCTCCATCACCGGGTTCAACGCGATCGAGGAGTCGGACATGATCGCGATGCCGGACCCCGAGACGTTCGCGGTGCTCCCATGGCGGCCCGAGGAGCAGGGCGTGGGGCGGATGTTCTGCGACGTGATCACGCCCGAGAAAACGCCCTACGAGGGCGACCCGAGGCACGTGCTGCGCAGGGCGCTCGCGCGCGCCAACGAGATGGGCTTCGACACCTTCAACGTGGGGCCCGAGCTGGAGTACTTCCTGTTCCGCGACTCGCGCTCCACGGAGGTCCTGGACGAGGGCGGGTACTTCGACCTGACCACGCTCGACGCGGGGTCGGACGTGCGCCGCGAGACGGTGCTGGCGCTCGAGCAGCTGGGCATCCACGTGGAGTACACCCACCACGAGGTGGGTCCGTCCCAGCACGAGATCGACATGCGCTACGCGGACGCGCTGAAGATGGCCGACGACTGCATGACGTACCGCATCACCGTCAAGGAGTACGCCATGAAGTACGGGTGGCACGCGACGTTCATGCCCAAGCCGCTGTTCGGCGAGAACGGGTCCGGCATGCACACCCACCAGTCGCTGTTAACGGACGGCAAGAACGCGTTCTTCGACCCCGACGACCAGTACTTCCTGTCCGACGTCGGCAAGGCGTTCATCGCCGGCCAGCTCAAGCACGCGCGCGAGATCTGCTCGATCTTCGCCCAGTGGGTGAACTCCTACAAGCGCCTGGTCCCGGGCTTCGAGGCGCCCACGTACGTGGCCTGGTCGCGGCGCAACCGCTCGGCGCTGGTGCGCGTGCCGCTCTACCACCCCGGGCGCGAGAAGGCCACGCGCATGGAGCTGCGCTGCCCCGATCCCGCGTGCAACCCGTACCTGACGTTCGCCGTGCTGCTGCAGGCGGGCCTCGAGGGGATCGAGAAGGGCTACGAGCTGCCGGAGCCGATGGAGAAGAACCTGTACCACCTCTCGGGCGAGGACCGCCGGCGCCTGGGCGTCGAGCAGCTGCCCGAGAGCCTCGGCGAGGCGATCGAGATCACGGCTGAGTCGGAGCTGGTGCTGCGCACGCTCGGCGAGCACATGTTCAACCGCTACGTCGAGATCAAGCGCCAGGAGTGGGACGACTACCGCGTGCAGGTCACGCGCTGGGAGCTGGACCGCTACCTCTCGATCCTCTAGCTGTAGGACCTGCTCGGGTCCTACATCTAGCGCGGCACCTCGCACGCGATCGGCCGCGCGGGCGCGAAGTACCAATGCATCGCCTGGAGCGCGTGCCCGAAGGCGTGCGGATGCCGCGGCGCGATCTCGGCGAGCAGCTGCAGCATGGCCTTCGCCTGCTGCTCGTAGGCCTCCTCGCCGGTCAGCTGTGACAGGCGCAGAAGCCCCATCGCCGCACTGGACCCGCCCGCGGGGATGGGCGAGTCCTCGAGGTCCTTGCGGCGCGCGATCAGCTGCTCGCCGTCGCTCGCGGTCGAGAAGAACCCGCCGCGCTCGCCGTCGGCGAAGCGCTCCACGAGCTCGCGTGCGAGCGCGTCGGCGCGTCGCAGCCAGCGGTCGTCGCAGGTGGCCTCGAACAGGGCGATCTCGGCCTCGAGCAGGAACGCGTGGTCCTCGAGGAACGCGTCGATCTTGGCTTCGCCGTGGCTGTAGGTGCGCAGCAGGCGTCCGCGCGCGTCGCGCAGATCCCGGTCGATGAACTCCGCGCACACGATCGCCGCGTCGAGGTAGTCGCTGCGCGCGAGCACGCCGCCGGCGTCGGCGAGCGCGCTGATCATCAGCGCGTTCCAGCTCGCCAGCCGCTTGTCGTCGAGGCCGGGTCGGGTGCGGTCCGCGCGCGCCGCCAGCAGCGCCGAGCGGATCCGTTCGCGCTGCCCCCCGTCGGCTGGTGCCGCGTGGTCCTGGAGCACGTTGAGGCCGGGCTCCGGATGGTGCGGATCCTGGAAGTTGCCGTGCTCGCTCGCGCCGAACCACGCGATCGCGGCGTCCGCGTCCGCACCGAGCAGCTCTCGCAGCTGTGCCACCGTCCACACGTAGTAGCGGCCCTCCACGCCCTCCGAGTCGGCATCCAGCGCGGAGTAGAACCCGCCCTCCTCGCCGCGCATCTCCGCGAGCGCCCAGTCGAGGATCCCGACGCAGACCTCGCGCAGCCGCTCGTCCGCGGAGGCCTGCCAGCCGTGGAGGTAGGCGCGCGCCAGCAGCGCGTTGTCGTAGAGCATCTTCTCGAAGTGCGGCACCGTCCAGGCGGCGTCGACCGCGTAGCGCGCGAACCCGCCGCCGAGCACGTCGTGGATGCCGCCGGAAGCCATCGCGTGCAGGGTTCCCAGCGACATCGCGCGCTCGCCCCGCAGCAGCAGCAGCTCGATGGCGGAGGCGTGGGGGAACTTGGGCGCGCCGCCGAAGCCACCGTGGCGGGCGTCATAGATCTCGCCGAGGCGCTCGACGGCCGCGTCGAGCGCGCTGTCGCTGAGCGGAACCTCCGACGGCGCGAGGCGCGCGCCGCCCGACAGCCGCTCGCCGACGTCGCGCCCGCCCGCGCGCAGCTCGGTGCTGTTCTCGCTCCACGATTCCGCGATCGCCAGCAGGACCTCGCGCCACGCGGGCATCCCGTGGCGCGGCTCCGGCGGGAAGTACGTTCCGCCGTAGATCGGCACCTGCTCGGGCGTGAGGAACACGTTCAGCGGCCAGCCGCCGTGGCCGGTGAGGCCCTGGACGGCCTCCATGTAGATCGCGTCGATGTCGGGGCGCTCCTCGCGGTCCACCTTCACGCACACGAAGCTCTCGTTCATCAGCGCGGCCACTTCGGCGTCCTCGAAGGACTCGCGCTCCATCACGTGGCACCAGTGGCAGGCGGAGTAGCCGATCGACACCAGCAGCGGGCGGTTCTCGTCGGCGGCGCGCCGCAGCGCGGCGGGTCCCCACGGCATCCAGTCCACGGGGTTGTGGGCGTGCTGGCGGAGGTAGGGCGAGGTCTCCTGCGCTAGCGCGTTGGGCACGGGCCCAGCGTATCCCCGGCGAAGCTCAGAGCCGGCCGCGCAGCGGCGCGGGGGCGATCCACAGCGGCGGCGCGCGGTGACCCGTGCGCGCGAGCTCCGCGGGGGTCACGGTGATCGAGAAGCTGTGCCCGCCGAGCTTGCCGCTCACACGCTTGAACGCCGCTCCGAGCCGCAGCGTGCCGGTGGCGGCGTGGTTGCCGCCGATCTTCAGCGTGCTCGCGAGCAGCGACCCGCCGGAGATGCGGAGCTTGCCCGTCAACGTGACCCCGGGGACGGACGCATAGCCCTTGAGCACCACCGCCGAGCCGCCCAGCCGCGCGTAGCCGCCGTGCAGCCCGCCGAAGCTCGCGCCGCTGGGGAGGTTCGCATCGGCCTGGATCGTGGCGCCGATGATCTGCCGGTTCAAGTCGACGATCGTGTCGAGAACGGCGCCGAGCGTGCGCCCCGCGCGGCCGCCGACACCCGGCGGCGAGTGGATGCCCGCGAGCGACGTGGGCGTGGCTGCGGTCGGCGCGAACAGGTCGCTTTCCGGTTCGCACGCGTTCACGGTTGCGCTGCTGAAGAACGCGGCGAGCGCGTTGGACGCGCAGTGGCCGAGGTCGCTGCCGATCACGGAGTGGCCGGTGAACGGGACGATCACGAGGTGCGCGTCGGGTATCAGCGCAGCGACCCGCGCGGCCTGTGCGCTGGGCGTGCGCAGGTCCTGTGCGCCGGAGAAGATCAGCGTCGGCACGTTCGGGACCGTGCCCGCTGCGGGGGGCGCGGCGGAGGCGTCCGGCCAGCGCGAGCACGCGGGCATCGAGCTGCCCAGCCACGCGGTGGCGGCGTCGAACGGATAGAACGCGCCGGCGGGCTGGCCGTGCAGGAACTCGAGCGCTTCGGCTTCGCGCGTGTGCGCCGTGGCCGCGCGCTGCCACGGGAACGGCGTCTCCTCGCAGATCGTGGTCGCGTACAACGCTTCGTCGATGTCGCCCCCCGACGCGTCGGGCCGTTGCGCGAGCGGGATGTTCGGGATCAGCCCCTCCGAGAGGCGGTTCAGGCGCAGCAGCGGATCCGGTTCGTGGTGCAGCGCGGAGTGGATCGCGGCCGGCAGCAGCGCCCGTAGCGCGGGGTTCAGGTCGCCGGCGAGCAGGATGTCGTACATCCCCAGCTCGCTCAGCGAGGCCGCGCGCCTGTGCCCGGCGCCGTCGTAGATGTTGCCGTGCAGCGAGCGGTGGCGCAGCTGTGCGTTCAGAGCGGCGAGGTCGGTGACGGGGTTGGCCGTGATCCCCGTGCACGCGCCACCGCCGCACAGCTCTTCGAGCACCGGCGTCATCGCCTGGAAGGAGGACACGTGGAGGGGTTCCTCGCCGTCGCTGGGGACGACGGAGTCGAGCACCAGCGCTTCGACGTGGGCCGGGAAGCGTTCGGCGTACTCGAGCGCCACCTTGGTGCCGTAGCTGGTTCCGTAGAGCACCAGCTTTTCGTAGCCCGCCGCCTGGCGCAGCGCCTCGATGTCGTTGACCGATTCGGCGGTCGTGAAGTCGCGGCGCGCGGGGCCGATGTCCAGCGCGCACCCTTCCGCCGCGGCTGCTTCGCTCTTGAGCGGTTCTTCGAACGCGGAGCAGCTGAGCGGGTCCGAGGCGCCGGTGCCGCGCTGGTCGAAGACGATCAGGTCTCGGCCCGAGAGGCCCGGGGCGATCAGCTTGGCGATGTCTTCGGCGTGCGGCAGCGCGGCCTGGCCGGGCCCGCCGGCCAGCGCCACCACGGCGGTCGGGCTCGTGCCGGCGCCGCTGGGCTTGCGCTCGATGCTCAGCGTGACCGTGCCGGGGAGCGTGCCGCCCCGATCGAGCGGCACGGCGAGCGTGGCGCACTGGAACGCTTCGGTGTCAGCGCAGGCGACGAACGAGAGGTGCGATGAGGTCGCCGAGTAGGCGGCGGAGGCGCTGAACGCAGCCTGGAGCGCACCGGCGAGTGCGATCAGCGAGGCCAGCACCGGGAGAAGGGCTCGCCTGCTCATCCTTTCGGACAATAGCCGCCGAGCCAATGGAATTCGCCGGCAGCGTGACGGCGTGCCCTTCGAGCGTCCCCACGAGCGTGCCGTGGGGCGCCAGACGAAGCGTTCCGGCCGCCGCGGCGGGCCCGCCCACGTGGAGGTCGGCCACCCCCGGCGAGAGCGAGCCGTTGATCGTCACGGAGGGCACGTAGGAGTAGTCGTGGAGTGTGAGCTTGTCTTCGGCGAAGCGGACGAAGCCGGAGCGCAGGCCGCCGACGGCGAGCGCGCCGGAGGCTTCTTCGTCGGCGCCCGCCTCGATCGCGAGCTGGCGGGCGAGGTCGGCGAGCGTGAGCGCCACGGCGTGCAACGTTCGTCCAGGCCGCCCGGCGACGCCGTGGTGCGGCGCGATCGCCGCGAGGTCCGGCGGCGGCAGCGGCGGCGGCGCGACGCCCGCCGGACGCGCGCCACGGCAGGGCTCGGGCGGGTGGCCTGCGAACATCGCCGCCACGGCATCGCGCGCACAGTTCGTGGGCTCGTCGCCGAGGACGGCGTGGCCGGTGAACGGAACCACCAGCAGCTGCGCACCGGGGATCTGCGCGGCGAGCGCGCGGGCGTCGGCGGTGGGCGTGCGCAGGTCCGCCGCGCCGCTGAGGATCAGCGTCGGGACGGCCGGCAGCGGGGCGCTCGGCGGCGGCGCGAGCGCTCCCGCGAACGGCCATCGCGCGCACGCCGGGATATCGCTCAGTTCGATGGCCGTCGCGGGCGTGAAGGGCGCGAAGGCGCTCGCGGGCAGCGCTCGCACCGCAGCCCTGGCTTCGGCGAGCCGTGCCTGCGGCGAGGAGTTGCGGTTCCAGGGGAAGGACTGCTCTTCGCACGTGGTCGCGTAGTAGAGCGGCGTGTCGAAGTCTTCCTGTTCGCTCGCCGCGGCCGCGGTGGCGTCGACCGTCAGGCGCGCCAGCGGTGCCCGGTCGCCGTCGACCACAGCGCGCACGTCTGTCACGAGTTCGCCGCGCAGCAGCGGCGAGAAGTCGCCCTGGAGCAGGACGTTGAACACCGCGCTCGGGCCGATCGCGACGCGGTGGCCGCGTCCGTGGCCGTCGAGCGCGCTCCCGTGCAGGGGGCCGCGGCGCATCCGCGCGAGCAGGCGCGCAAGATCCGCCGCGGGGTTGCGGGTCACGTGGGCGCACGCGCGTCTCGCGCACAGGGCATCGACCACACGGTCGATCGCCGCGAACGTCGAGCGCGAGAGGGTGTCAGGGCCGGCGGGCGTCACCACCGAGTCGAGCACGAGCGCTTCGACGTGCTCGGGGTACTCCTGCGCGTACATCTCGGCCACCTTGGTGCCGTAGCTGGTCCCGTAGAGCACGAGCTTCTGGTAGCCGCCCGCCTGCCTGATCGCCTCGATGTCCTCGACGCTTTCCTGGGTCGTGAAGAACGCGCGCTGGGAGCCGATCTGCCCGGCGCAGGCGCTCACCAGCGCCCCGAGCGAGCGGTACGCGCGGGGGCGTTCGAAGGCGTGGCAGGAGAGCGGGTGCGAGAGCCCGGTGCCGCGCTGGTCGAACGCGATCACGTCGCGGGTGGCCGTCACGCTGCCGAGCAGTTCCACGAACTCTTCCGCGAACGGGAGCGCCGCCTGTCCCGGTCCGCCCGCGAGCGCGATGATCGCGGTGCTCGCTTCCCCCACGGGCGCGCGATGGCGACGGATGGCGAGCGTGACCGTGCCCGGGACCGCGCCGTTGCGCGCGAGCGGGACGATCACGTGACCGCAGGCGAAGTCCTCGGTGTCGGTGCACGGCCGGTAGGTGATCTGCGCCTGCGCGCCCGCCGCGAGCACGGCCCACCCGAGGCAGACCAGCGCGAGGGCGCGCAGGAGTGTCCACCGGGGCAGCGCACGCATCCGCCGAAGTTACCCGGTGCGGTCCCGGACAGCGCCGAAACGTCCGCGCTAGGGTCTGGCCATGCCCGGCGAGCGGCACGCAATCGACGCCGGCGGCGCGCCGCCCGCGATCGGTCCCTACAGCCACGCGGTGAGCGCCGCGGGGCTCCTGTTCTGCTCCGGGCAGATACCGCTGGACGCCGGCACCGGCGAGCTCGTGGGGGAGACCCCGGGAGAGCAGGCTCGTCGCTGCCTGGAGAACCTGCAGGTCGTGTGCGAGGCGGCGGGCACCACGCTCGAGCGTGCGGCGCGCCTCACCGTCTACATGACCGACCTGTCCGCGTTCGCAGAGGTCAACGAGGTGTACGCGGCGTTCTTCGAGGGCGACCCGCCTGCGCGCGCGGCGGTGGGGGTGGCTGCGCTGCCGCGCGGCGCACAGGTCGAGATCGACGCGATCGTGGCGCTGTAGCGCCTCGCGCGGGGGGCGGGCGCGCCGTGAGCGCCGGCATGGGAGCGGGGCGGAGAGGCTAGGCGGCCGGGGTGCCGGCGCCGACGAGCGGCGCGGCGTCCTCGATCGGCTCGACGCTGCGCAGCGCGCGGGCGAGGAGCTGGCGCAGGACGCGGCGCTCGTCGGGGTCGAGCGCACCGAGTACGTCGTCCTCGATCGCACGCTGGGCACGCTCGCTGCGCGCGAGCGCCGTGCGTCCCTCCTTGGTGAGCTCTACCACGTGCCGGCGGCGATCGCCGGGGTCGCGCACGCGCCTGGCGTAACCCATGTCCTCCAGCTCGTTGAGCAGCAGGACCACGTTGTTGGCGTCCATGCAGAACGCGTCCGCGAGGTCCTGCTGCGGACAGGCTTCGTGATCGCGCACGTACGCGAGCGCGACGAGATGGCGCATGTGCATGCCCAGTCGTTCCCCGTCGCTGCGCCTGTAGAACTGCTTCGCGAGGCGCGAGAGCAGCACCATCGTGCCGGGCTCGCAGGTCCCCTCACTTCCCATGATGTCGAGTGTACCTGTCATGTCTGTCATCACAACATCTGTCATCAGGGTAGCACAGATCATAAAGATTTCATTGATCATCACTGTTCGATGGATCATCCTTGCTATGGTGTTCCTACGCGGCAATCGGAAGGAGCCACATGAGCAAGACGATCACCCCCCGCACGTACCGTCCCGCCCACGCGATCGCCCGCCGCCCGCGGTGGCAGGCGGCGCCGGCGCTCGCCTCGGGGAGCGCCCACATCGCCGAGCAGGCGTACGCCGCCGAGCTCGCGCACACGGCGCGTGTGCGCTCTCGCGGAACAGGGACGAGCGAGCGCAAGCCCGCCGCCGAGGCCCCCGCGCGCGAGCAGCGCGCGGTGGCCGCGGTCCGGCGCGTGCTCGCGCGCGGCCCCGTGCGTACACGCCTCGCCGCCGAGTCCGCGCCCGCGACCGCCGCGGCGCTCGACGCTGACACGGCCGCGCAGGACGGCGCGCCCGCGATTGAGGCGGTGCCGCCCGGCCCCGAGCGTTCCGAGCGCCGCCGCTGGATCGCGCTGGCCGTGCTGTGCCTCGGCCAGCTGATGATGGTGCTGGACGCGACGATCGTGAACGTGGCCCTGCCCTCCATCCAGCACGACCTGCACTTCAGCCAGGGCAACCTCACGTGGGTGATGAACGGCTACCTGATCACGTTCGGCGGGCTGCTGCTGCTCGCGGGCCGCATGGGCGACCTGGTGGGGCGCAAGAAGGTCTTCCTGACGGGGCTGGTCCTGTTCACGGCCGCCTCGATCCTGTGCGGCGTGGCGGACAGCCAGGCGATGCTGATCGGCGCGCGGCTGTTCCAGGGCGCGGGCGGCGCGGTTGCGTCGGCCGTGATCCTCGCGATCATCGTCACGGAGTTTCCCCGTCCGGGCGACCAGGCTCGCGCGATGGGCCTGTACGCGTTCGTGTCCGCCGGGGGCGGGTCGATCGGTCTGCTCGCGGGTGGCGCGCTGACGCAGTCGCTCGACTGGCACTGGATCTTCTTCGTGAACGTCCCGATCGGGATGATCGCGTTCCTCGCGGGCGCGCGTCTGATCGAGGAGAACAAGGGCCTGGGCCTCTCGGGCGGCGTGGACATCCTCGGCTCGGTGCTCGTCACGCTCGCCACGATGCTGGGTGCATTCGCGATCGTGAAGTCCAGCGAATACGGGCTGCTGTCGGCGCGCACGCTCGCCGCGGCGGGCGGCTCGCTGGCGCTGCTGGCGGCGTTCCTGCTGCTGGAGTCGCGGATCTCGAACCCGATCATGCCGCTGCGCATCCTGCGCCTGCGGATGCTGATGGGATCGAGCCTCGTGCGCGGGCTGCTCGTGACGGGCATGTTCTCGGCGTTCTTCCTGGGCTCGCTGTACCTCGAGCGGGTGCTCGGATACGACGCGATCGAAACGGGCCTGGCGTTCCTGCCGCTCACGATCTCGATCGCGGTGATGTCGATGGGCGTGGCGGCGCGTTTCGTCAACCGCTTCGGCGCCGTGCGCACCCTGTCGGCCGGCCTGACGGGGATCGTGGCGGGGCTGCTGCTGCTCTCGCAGCAGGGCGTCCACGCGAGCTACTTCCCCGGCATTCTCGGTGCGTTCCTGCTGCTGGGCCTGGGCGCGGGCGCGTCGTTCCTGCCGCTGCTGACGATGGGGATGTCGGACGCGCCGGCGAGCGACGCGGGCCTCGCGTCGGGGATCATCAACGTGTCGGTCCAGCTGTTCGGCGCGATCGGTCTCGCCTCGCTGGGCTCGATCGCGATCGCCCACACGAAGGCGCTCGCCTCAGACGGCGACTCGCTCCCGAGCGCGCTGACGGGCGGGTTCCACCTCGCCTACCTGGTCGCCGCGGCGTGCGTGGCGGTGGGGATCGTGGCGGCGTTCGCGGTCCTTCGCCCGCCGCGGCGCCCACAGCCGCAGGTCGTGGAGGCTCCCGGCGCGGACGACCCCATCCGCGACGAGGAGGCGCTCCCGCAGGCCGCCTGACCCCTCACAGGCGCCAGCTCGAAAGGCCGTCCCGCGCAAGACGCCGCGCGGGGCGGCCTTTTGACGGGCGATGGCCGGCGCTCTTCGCCCCCTGCGTCCTGACCTCTTCGACCCTCTCGTCGGTCAAGAACGGCGGGGCGCAGGGATGCCGCTCTGGGCGTTCGCCTCGCTGTTTCTCAACTCCGCGCGCTTGACCTTGCCGCTTGCGGTCTTGGGGAGCTCCTCTGCGAACTCGACGATCCGGGGGTACTTGTAGGGCGCGGTCACGCGCTTGACGTGGTCCTGGAGCTCGCGCGCCAGCTCGGGCGAGCCGGCGGTGTCGCCGTCGCGCAGCACGACGATCGCGCGCACCACCGAGCCGCGCTCCTCGTCCGGCGCGGCGACCGCAGCGGCCTCCGCGACGGCGGGGTGCGCCACGAGCGCCGACTCCACCTCGAACGGCCCGATCCGGTAGCCCGCAGAGACGATCACGTCGTCGCTGCGCCCCTCGAAGTACAGCCAGCCGTCATCCAGGCGCACGCGGTCGCCGGTGTGCCAGGGGTCGCCCTCCCTGCGGTCGGTGCCGCTCCAGCGGCCGTCGCGGTCCCGTACGACGTGCTCGTCGAGATAGCCGAGGAAGAACGTCGGCACGCTCTGCGGCGCGATCACCAGCTCGCCGTCGACAACGTCGACCTCGACGCCGGGCAGCGGCCTGCCCATCGAGCCGGGGCGCGGCTCCTGCTCGAGCGGCGAGCCGGTGGTCTGGCCCGTCTCCGTCTGCCCGTAGCCGTCGCGGATGTGCAGCCCGGTGGCCTCGTGCCACGCTCGCAGCACCTCGGGGTTGAGCGCCTCGCCCGCGGCGACCATCGCGCGCAGCGAGGGGAGCGGGTGGAGGTCGGCGCGCTTGGCGATCACGCGGTACTCGGTGGGCGCCATGCAGAGCACGTTCACGCGCTCGCGCGCGAGCAGCTCGAGGCGCTCGTGCGGGTCGAAGCGAGCGTCGTGCAGCAGCGCGGCGGCGCCCTCCAGCCACGGCGCGATGAAGACATTGCGCGCGGACTTCGACCAACCGCTCGCCGCGGTGCACCACACGAGCTCGCCCCGGCGCCCCCCGAGCCAGTGGCGCGCCTGAACGCGCTGGCCGTCGAGGTAGCGGTGCGCGTGCACGACCGCCTTCGGCTCGCCGGCGGTGCCGCTGGTGAACGTGATCAGGCACGGCTCGTGCGGGTCCAGCTCGGTGGCGGGTGCGGGCTCGCCGGCGAACAGCGACGCGTCGGGCACGTAGCGCACGGGCACGTCACTCGGCACCTCGCCCTCGGCCGCCGCGGCGCGCGCGTCTGCGACGGCCATCGAGCCGCTCACCCCGGCCGACTCGAGCTCGGAGCGGTTGCGCTCGTCGGCGAGGATCAGGGTGGGCCGGGCGACGTCGATCCGCAGGCGCAGGTCCTTCGCTCGCAGCTGCTCGGTGCACGGGAGCACCACTGCCCCGGTGCGAAAGCACGCGAGCATCGCAAGGACCCACTCGGGCCGGTTGCCGATCAGCGTCATCACCACATCGCCGCGTCGTACGCCGAGCTCCGTGAGCGCCCCGGCGAGCCGTGCGGAGCGGTCCGCGACCTCCGCGAACGTCCACTCGCGCCGGGAGCCGTCGCGGGCGAGCTCGACGAACGCGAGCGCGCCCGGGTCCAGCGCAGCGAGCACGTCGCGGGCGAAGTTCACCGGGCGCGGTCTCCGAGCCCGCCGGCCGGCGGCCGACCGGGGGTGGCGCACTTGCATCCGTCTCGTGGAGCGCGTGTGAAAAGAGTGGACACGATGCCGTAATCTGCACGACGTGGGGTGGCGAACGGGGGGCATGGAGGCTAGAGGGAAACGCGCGCGGCGGCGGTTCGCGCGGCTGCTCTTCGCGGCGCTGGCTGCCTGCGCCGCGATCGCGGTCCTGGCCCCGGGCGGCGCGGTTGCAGCGGAAGGCAGCTTCGAAGGCGACGTGATTGGCTGCAAATACCTGCTGGAAGCGGAATCGGAAACCGAAGGCGGGACCTTCCGAGGCGAAGTCTCCGGATGCGCGAACGAAATCGACCCGACGGCGTCGATCGAAGGCACCTGGACGAGCCGCAAAGAAGGCGCGGGCAACTCCACCGGGTTCGAACTCGCCGAAGCGACCCTGTCGGTCTACGGGATCGAAGAATCGTTTCAGCCGCGCTACACGTTCACGCTGCCCATCGACGTCACCGAACTGATCGAAAGGTACGAAGAAGCGAAGACGATCATCGAAGAAGCCAAAGCGAGCAAAAAACGCCTGGAAGAAGCTGCCGCGGAAGTCGCGCACGCGGAAGCGGAAATCAAGAAGGTGGTCGCAGGCTTCGAGCACGACCTCGTGCTGATGGCAGCCGAACAGGTCGCCAACCAGGCCGGCTCGGCGATCCCGCCGCTGCTAGGACACTTCAACGAACTGAACGAAGCGCTCAACGGCCCGTGCGCGGAACACGGCACCAACGGCCTCAATCCCTTCTGCGACCCGTACCTGAAAACGGAAACGTGTCCGGTGCCCGGCCCTGAAGGGTGCCCCAACAAAACGCCGGCCAGCGCCAACGACGGCAGCGTCGGCGACGGCGCCGGCGAAGACGGCGAAGAATCCGACAGCGACCAGGCGTCGCTGTGTCCGGTGTTCAACACGATCCAGAAAGAAGCCGTGTTCGTGTGCGTGCCGTCGTTCGTGACCGGCGAACTGGATACGGGCGACAAGCCGCTCGTGATCATGGCGGGCGGCGCGCTCGTGATGGTGCCCTCGCTCGAAGACGGGAAGTCGAAGATCAAGAGCAACAAGGCGGTGGTGGAGCTCGGCGGGGCGATCGCCGGTTACAACGTGACGATCGAAGCGCCCGATGTCGCCATGGCGGGGGGCTTCCAGAACACGGTCGGCGAATTCGACCTCAGCGGCGAACGTGTGTCGATCGGCCAGGTGGACGGCGAAACGCTGCTCTCGAGCGTCCCCCACCTGCCCAAGGATTGGCACGGCGAGCTCGTTGAAACAGCGGCGCTGCACTCCAAGATCACCGTTCCCGACCACGTGAACGCGAGGAACACCAAGATCAAGGCGAAGGAAAGCGTGCTGGTGGCCTCAGGGAGCGTGGTGAGCGGCGCCGGCATGGGCAGCCTCGGCGGGGAATTCGAAACCGGCGAACACGCGACGGCCGAGTCGGAACGCTACGGAGGCAGCCACGGCGGCCTCGGGGGCTACGACAAGATCGGGCTGGGCACCCAGGCGTTCGACCGCTGGTACACGATGGAAGACCGTGCGCCCGTCTCCGGCGACCCGTTCCGGCCGAAAGCTCCGGGCGACGGCGGGGGAGGCGAACCCGGCGGCGCGCTCGGGCTCTCGGGCGGCGGGATCGTGCAGGTCGAATCGCCCGAAGCGGATGTCACGATCGACGGCAAGATCGACGTCTCCGGCTTCGGCACCGGTGTCCAGGACCCCACCGCCAACGGCGATCACGGCGGCTCGGGCGCGGGCGGCTCGGTCTACATCGCGGCGGAAACGCTCTCGGGCACCGGTGTCGTGGACGCCGACGGCGGCGGGCACTGTGACGAGCGCACGCACAGCACCGAATGCTTCAATGGAGGTGGCGGCAGCGGCGGTGGCGGGCGGATCGCCGCGCTGTTCGAAGAAGACCCCAGCTGGAAAGGCACGCTGGAAGCGCACGGCGGCGTGGACCAGGAATACCTCGGCGAAGACGCGGAAGAGTACCTCGGCACGGGGGGTGCGGGCACCGTGTTCACGCGCAGCGTCGTGTTCAAGCCCTCCGGCGAAGTCAAGGAAGGCACCGGCACCTACAGCGACGGGACGCTCACCGTCGACGGCGGCCGCGCCGTGGGGGCCTATCCGCCGCCCGACGGCACCCCGATCGCCGACAGCTGGAGCTCCCCGCACCGCAAGCTCGTGGTCACGGGTGAGGGTCGCGCGTACGGGCACTCGCTCGAATACGGCGCCGTCGAACTCACCAACGGCGGGGTGCTCACGACCGGGATCAGCGAAGAAGGCAAGGCGATCCCGATGACGCTGAAAGTGAAGGCCACGGCGGTCAGCGTGGACGCCACGAGCCGCATCTCGATGACCGGCCGCGGGTACGCGGGCGGGTCGAGCGCGACCGCCCACGGCGCCGGGGAAGCGGGCCCCGGGCAGACGGCCTCGACCGAAGGGCACGGCGGCTCCCACGGCGGTGTCGGCGGCAAGACCGGCGCACACGAGAACCCCGGGCCGGTCAGCGGCTCCACCTACGACAGCGCCGAAGCGCCCGCGCTCCCCGGCGGTGGCGGGGCGGCCGTGCCGCTCACGGCCGAGGGCAACGCCGGCGGGGGAGTGCTGGATCTCGAAGCGGGCACCCTTTCGCTGAACGGGACGATCTCGGCGGACGGCGCGGCGGGCGACGGGCCCACCGCAACGGAGCCTGCTCCCTACGACCTCGAGGGCGGCGGCGGCGCGGGCGGCAGCGTGCTCGTCCACGCGGAAACGATCGGCGGCACCGGGACGATCACGGCGCTCGGCGGCAACACGTGCATCGCGACGACGCCGCCGCTCGTGGAGCACACCGCGGGCTGCAACGCGCCCGTCGGGAGCAGCGGCGGCGGGGGAGGCGGTCGCGTGGCGCTGATCGCCGCCGCCGAATGCAAATGGACGGGCTCGCTCAGCGCGGCGCGCGGCGTGGACTCGCAGGCGGAGCTCGCGGGCGAACCCGACAACGCGGAAGCGATGCGCGGGACCGATGGGAGCGTGTACTTCCCCACGCCGGCGGGCGGATGTCCCAAAGAACCGACGCCCATGGAACCTCCGAAGGAATCGACGGGCGGCAAGACGGGCGGCGAAAAACCGCTGTCACCGCCGAGCAGCGCGTTCACGATCGTCTCGCACAAGGTCAAGGGCCGCACCGGGGTGGTCACGGTGGCC
>Ga0187823_10000111_pt1 | contig 18082 bp, 13 predicted proteins | sample NC_wetland_sal_i_12_FD_132968 | JGI IMG/M metagenome (GOLD analysis project Ga0187823, IMG submission 132968) | Wetland sediment microbial communities from Neuse River Estuary, North Carolina, USA - SourceSoil_3 | ecosystem: Environmental > Aquatic > Freshwater > Wetlands > Sediment | place...
GAGGACCGCGATCTCGAGCGGTTCGAGCAAGGGCGAAGCGTGCCAGGGGAACAGTTTCGCCGCTGGTCCTCGGTGCGGCGCTCTTCCATCAGCCGGGATTGATGCCTCTCGCCTGCAGTAGAGCTTCGAGGCGGACGCGGTCTCCAGCTCGCTCGCGCTTGGCGGGCGGCGGGTGCCGCTCCCACTCGATCTCGACGACGGTGTAGCCGTGCGAGCGGGCCGCCGCGCGCTTACGCTCGTCATAGATGCGCCGCTGCTGCCGCCGGTCGACGCCGCTGATTGTCAAGCGGTCGGGCTTGTCCCAGAAGGTGACAGCTCGACGGTGCTGATCCTCGTCGACCTCTACGACCAATCGGCGTGCCTCCCACACAGCATCGAAAGGGAGCCGCGCTTGCCTCCCAGTCTTGTCGCTCCGGTCGCCCAGTGCCCAGGGATATCGCTTCTCGCGCTCGACCCCTCCACCAAGGATCTCGTCGAGTACTCCAATGACGTAGTCGGCGACCTTCCCCACAGCGGGTCGCAGCGTACTGGACTCATCTGCCGACGACGCGATGATTACCGAGATGGATAGCGACACGTTCTTCTTCATCCGGCGAACCCGCGCCCGTCCGCCGGGACGCGCGCGGTGCGAGGAACGCAGGGCGACCTACGGGACAGCGCTCGAACAGTTCGAGGAGCTCATCAAGGCGGCGGGCGACGCCAGCCCAGGAGTCCGCCCGCTCCCCCTGTTCTATGCGATGAGCCAGGCTGGGCGGGCCATCGCGGCGGCGAACCTATCCGACGGTTGGAAGCTGTACGGACACGGGCTGTCCTGCCCCGACCTCTCTGTCGCCGACGTTCTCGACCTGGCGATCAAGCCCTCGAAAAATCGGGATCCTGGCCGGCCTGACTCCTTCCACGGCGTTGCAGCGGCCACCGAATCCGGAGTCCCGGCCGCGCCGATCAAGCTTGGCGCCCTCTGGCTCGCCCTGCCGGAAGTCAGCAAGCTCCTAGCCGACGCAGACGCTGCCACTCAATGGCCTGAGGCTGTCGTGGCGTTCCCGTCTGAGACAACGACAAGCCCACTAGAGAGATTCGACCGCGTCGAGGTGGCGCTCGTCGGCTGGAAGCACGCCGACGGTAGCTCGCTCGCCGCTGACCTCCCGAACTACGCCAACACGGCGGACGCGAGCTACGAAGAACATCCCGGCATCGGAATCCGCGTCACACATCTGCGTGAAGGCGTGGGACTGACCACGTTCTGGCCTACGCAAGCCCCCGACCTCGCCGCACGACAGAACACGCTAGACCGGGTTGTGCCCTCGGCACCCGGCGGCCACCGCTGGCTACGCCCGCGGGTGAACGGGGCCGCGATGAACGACCTCATGATGTGGTGGGCGCTGACGTTCGGCTTGTCGATGCTCGCCCGCTACGAGCCCGCCGGCTGGAACGCGATGCTCGACCTTGATCACGGCGCGCTCTCATCACACCTCGTGCGGCTATTGGATGCAGCGGTCGACGTCCTGCCTGAGCTCGTGCTCCGGGCGCTGGAACCGTCCTACGTGATGATCTGACCCGACGGGAGCGGCTTCTGATCGGCGGCTATTTCCCTGTTGTTTCGGACGTTCGCGGATCGCTTCGCGTCCCGCTTGGGTTCCTGCTCGCGCTCGGATACGACCACTGGACAAGCGGCGGCGGCACCAGCTCGCGCACGGTGGGCCGAACTTCTGGCGGTGATCCTCCCGCTTTCTCCTCGTAGGTTCCAGCACCCGTGCTTGTCCGCCGACGAGCGGCGGCGTAACCCGACAAGGCCCCGTACGGACTCTCGCAGCGCTCTGGCGTGCGGGTCCGGCAGAGAAGCCGGGTGGTCTCTGGAAATCTGATGCGCAATTGATCCACGGAAGGGAGCTGGGTGTTGAGAGCCCCTCGCCGCTTCCTGCGTGCTCGCTTCCAACTAGGTCACTCCCTCTCGACCCCGTGTCTGGACTCGAGGTTGCCTGGTGTCCACCCTTTGTTCTGGTGATGTTCTGGTGAGGTCGGAACCCTCAGAGCCGCAAGAGCGGCAAGCCGACGATCTCGTGCTCCCGGTGCTGGTGGAAGCGCCTCTGCCAGGAGGCCAGCGCGCCGGCGAGTGTTGGAGTTGCGACCTCCCGACCAGGCTCCGGCATGCCGCCCAATCGCTCGTCCAGCCAGGCCGCGTGCTTGAGCTCTTGGGAGCCGGCTTCCGGTGCCGCGAGTCGCGCCGCGAGCTCATGCTGGCCGACGACGCGACCGCGCAGCGGGTTGCTGCCTGGGTCAAGTCGCAGCCCGTGGCGGCGCGGCACACACCGAGCAGCACCGGCAACGGATCCGCCATCGCTCCGGGCCGAGGCGCTCGCCGATGAGCGGCGATCGCGTCGACTAGCCGACAACATTCCTTGGAGTGGCTAGCTCTCTCGGGAGCAATCTCTAGGGATCGACGTAGGGATCGAAACCCGGAAACCGGAGCGTATTCAGGCGGATCCCAGCGGAAATCGCTAGACCATCACAGTGGACAAGATCTGGCTCTAGAAAGCCAGAAGTGGCGCCCTAAAGCCAAAATTCGGAAGCGGGGGACCGAGGAGTCGAACCTCGCGTTGCGGTTTTGGAGACCACCGTGTTACCGATACACCAGTCCCCCGAGAGCGTCCGATTCTAGGGCCTCCGCCGCGGGGCCCCCTCGGCGGGGAACCGTCCGCGCGCGACAGCACCTCTGGCCAGCGCTCCGCAGAGCTACGCGTTTAGGCGCCCCACGACGCGCTAAAGCAGCGCTCGCGCGGTGCCGAAGCGTGAAGTGGCTAGGAACCGTCGATCCACAATGCGCACCTTCTTCACGCTGCTCGCTGACCAACGCCAAGGACGGCGGCGGATTCGTGCGCCCCGCATCGCCTCGCACGGGGCCCGCTCGGAGGGCGGCTTCATGCTGATCGAGGTCATGATCAGCGCGCTGCTCGTGGCGCTGATCGTGACGGCGACCTTCAACGGGTTCGACGCCGCCAGCCGCCTCACGGCCGACGCGCGCCGCCACGCCCAGGCCGAGCTGCTCGCTGCCGAATCGCAGGAGGCTCTGCGCACCGAGCCCGCCTCCGCGCTCGACGCGCTCGAGAGCTCCGCGCACACGTACACCAAGGAACTCGGCGGGACGAAATTCACGATCAAACAGACCGCCAAACCGGTCAGCGGCGGGGGCAGCGCCACCGGCTGCAGCGCGAACGAAAAAAGCAAGGAAAACGGCGCGAACATCCAGATCAGCTCCGAAGTCACGTGGGCCCTGCTCGAAAAACGCGGCAGCCCGCCGGTGACGCAGACGGGCATCATCACGCCACCCGTGGGGTCCGCGCTCGAGGTCGACGTGACCGATGGCGGCTCGCCCGGTATCCCGTCGGTGGGCGTGACCGCCACCGCCAAGTTCACGCCGGTCGGGTCGGCACTACTCGCGTCGGCCGAAGGCACCACCGGCAGCGCCGGGTGCGTGGTGCTCACGGGTCTCGCGACGACGCTCGCGACCGTCGAAATCGCCGAAAAGCAGAACTTCGTGACGACCAGCGGCACGCTCAAGTACCCGAACACGAAAATCACGATCGCGCCGAACATCACCACCCAGGACGCGGTGTCGTTCGCGGAAGGCGCCCGCATCAACGCCGAATTCACGTACAAAGGCGAAACCGTCTGGGGCGGGAAACCGGTCACGGGCAACACGTTCGTCGTGTTCAACGAAGCGATGCCCGTCAAACCCAAGTTCGAGACCGGCAGCCAGGAATTCAAATACGAATCCGGCGGCGAAGAAAAATACACGTCCGTCACGGCGAACATGTTCGCGAGCACGGCCTCGACGGCGTTCGCCACCAAGTACTCCAAGGGCGATCTGTTCCCGTTCCCCAAAAAATCGTGGTCGGTCTACGCGGGCGATTGCCCCAACAACGGCCTCATCGCCGAATCGGTCAGCAAAGAAGAAGCGGCCCTGAGTCCCGGCACGAGCAAGACCGTGAAGGTGCCCATGAGCTACACGAGCGTGAGCGTCAAAAAGGGCACCTACCAGTCTGCCGGCGCCGTCGAAACGACGCCCGCGGCCGTGAAGATCACGAACACCGAATGCGAAGGCTACGAACTCCCGGCCAACTCGGCGGGGGCGAGCCTCGTGCACACGCAGAACACGACCACCGGCGGCGTGCTCGAAAACCCCTTCCAGCCGTTCGGCAAGGCGAAGATCTGCGTGCTCGACGCGGCGGCGGAACGGACCTACACGGCGAGCTACAACAACGCCAACGCCGAAGGCTCGGCGATGACGATCTTCTTCGGGCAGCGCTCGCCGGAAGCCATCGCCAAAGAAGAAACGGAAGCGAATACCGCGAAAGCGAAACGCGAAGCCGAAGAAAGCGCCGCGAAAACCGCGAAAACGACTCGCGAAACCGAAGAAGCCAACGCGAAAACCGCGAAAGCCAACCGCGAAACCGAAGAAACCGAAGCCACCAAAGCGCGCGAAAAACGCGAAAAAGAAGCGGCGGAAGAAAAAACGGCAAAGGAAACGCGCGAAGCGAAAGAAGCCACCGAACGCAAAGAATGGGAAAAAAAACTTGCCGAAAAAAAACTGACGGAAGCTGAATACAAAACGAAAATCAAAAACCAGGAAACGACGCGCAAAACCGCGGAAGCGACCGAAAAATCCAACCAGGAAAAACGCGCCGAAGCGGAAACCGCCGCCAAAAAAGCCAAAGAAAAACGGGAATCCGAAGAAACGGCCGCGGCGACCGCCAAAACAAAACGGGAAACGGAAGAAGCCGCCGCGAAAGTCGCCAAAGAAAAACGCGCAACCGAAGAAACCGAAGCGACTAAAGCTCGCGAAGCTCGCGAAAAAGAGACCGCCGCCAACAAAGAAGCGTACGAAAAAGACGGCAAAGTGACCGTCGCCACGGCGAAAACATGCTGACTGCGCCCCGTACCGCCCTCTCCCTGCTGCGCCGGCGCGCGCGCCGTGAGCACGGCTTCACGCTCGTCGAGCTGCTCGTCGCGATGCTATGCGGGATGGTCGTCCTCGGCGCGCTGTTCGCGATCCTCGAAGTGGGCCTGCACCAATCCAGCCGTTTGAGCGACACCTCCGAATCGACGGCGGCGGGCCGCATCACGATGACCAAGATCGTCGACGAGCTGCACTCGGCCTGCCTGTCGAGCAAGTTCGCGCCGGTGGGGATCGGCAGCGAAGGCTCGAAGCTCATCCTGCAGAACGGCTACAGCGAAACCGCCGAACTCAAACCGGCAGTGGTCCGCAAGGACGTCATCGAATACCAGCCGGTCGCCGAAGAACGCGGCGTGCTTCGCGACTACACCTATTTCGCGACCGAAGGACCGAACGCCAACGGGGAATACAAATACGCGGCCACCGCGACGCCCGCCACGGGAACCATCATCGGGGAACGCGTCGGCGCGAAGAAAGTCGGGAAAGAAAGCATCCCCTTCTTCCAGTACTACGAATACAACACGACGTCCGCGGGCGGCGCCGCCGAACAGGCCACCTCCCTCAAGACCACCGCCATGAGCTACAAAGCGGGAGAAGGCCTCACCAAAGAACAGGTGGCCAAGACGGCGAGCGTCGGGGTGACCTTCAACATGCAGGGCATCCACTACACGCCGTCGGACAAGACGAGCCGACCGGTCGACCTGAACACCCAGACCACCCTGGCGTTCAGCGTGCCCAACGCTGAAGCCACGATCAAAGCGGGGCCGTGCGAATGATCCGCCGCCGGCTCAGCGCCGCACGCCGCCGGCTCGCGCCCGAGCGGGGCTTCACGATGATCGTCACGATCGGGATCCTGTTCATCACGGGCCTCCTGCTCGTGGCGGCGTTCACGATCGCCCAGGGCGAAGTCGAAGCGTCCCGCAACGACGTCCAGGACAAACAGGCCTACTTCGCGGCGCTGTCGGGCGTGCAGGAGTACGAGTACCAGCTCCAGGCCAACCCCAACTACTGGCAGAAATGCACCGGCCCGTCGGGCACCGTTCCCGGCGAAAGCAAGGAGAAATACGAAGTCTCGGTGATGCCGTCCACGACCGCCGAAGAAGAAAAAAAGACCTGCTCTGCGAGCGCGCCGTTCGCGACCGCGATCGAGAGCAAAGGCAGCCTGGTGAACACGTTCCGCATCAAGTCCGTGGGCACGGCGGGCAAGGAAACCCGCACTCTCATCGCGACGTTCAAAGTCAAGGGCTTCCTCGACTACATCTACTTCACGAACTACGAAACGCTCGACCCCGAACTCTACGCGGCCGGCAGCGAATGCAAAGGTCAATACCGCAGCGAATGGATCGGCAAGTCGTACGCCTCGAAATGCGTGACGATCATCTTCGCCGGCGGCGACCATATCGAAGGCCCGATGCACACCAACGACGCCTCGCGCGTGGAAGGCGCGGCATTCGGCCGCAAAGAACACTCCCCGCCGGACGAAGTTGAGATCAACGGGGGCACCTACCCCGAAGACGAAAATGAAAAATGCACCGGGAGCGCGAAATTCTACACCGAAACCGGCTGCTACACCACCAAAGGGGAAACACTCCAGATCCCCGAAAGCGACACCAGCCTCGAATCCTACGTCGAATCCGCCAACAAGTGGACGGGTGAGACGATCATCACCCTCAACGGCACGACGTACAACGTCAAGCGTTGGGAAAAAGGCGTCCCGGAAGAAAAAAAAGGCCTGGCGTGGCCCAAAAACGGACTTATTTTCGTCACGAACAACGGGACGTGCTCGTCGCCGTATGAACCGCACGGCGCCGATACGGGCGAAGAAATCACCAACCGCGAGAACTGCGGAGACGTGTACGTGCAGGGCTCATACAGCGAATCGGTGACGGTCGCCGCGGAAGACAACCTCGTGGTCACGGGCAACATCTATCCGACGAGCGTCGCAGGGAAACTCGGCTCGGAACCGACCGGCACCCCCGTCGCCGGGCTGATCGCGAGCAACTTCGTGCGTGTCTACCACCCCGTGTTCACGACGTATAGCTCAGCCTCCTGCAAAAGCGGCGACAAATCGCTCGGCGGCGGCAAATGCGAATACAAGAACTCCGAAGGCGGCTGCGATGCCGAAAACATCGAAAAAGCCTCCGAAGACCCCAACGGCTGGGGCAGCCTGCACGAACTGTACGTCTACGGCGCGATCCTCTCGACGGCGCACTCGTTCATCGTCGACAACTGGACGTGCGGCGAACCACTCGGGAAACTGCACGAGTACGGCGCGATCGCCCAGAACTACCGCGGGACGGTCGGGACCACCGGTGGCGAAGGCTATCTGAAGGACTACAAATACGACGGCCGTCTGGCGACGGACGAGCCGCCGTACTTCCTCGCCCCCCTGAAGGCGGGCTGGAAAATCATCCGCGAGACGGCCCCCAAAGCGGGCTGACCCCCTCTTCGCGCAGCCAGACGAGAGTGGCGGCGAGGCCCTCCTCGTAGCCGACCTGCGGTGCCCACCCGAGGCGCTCGCGCGCCGCCCGCGTGTCAAAGCTCTGCGGCCGCCCGAGTACGTCCACCGCCTGCCGCGAGAGCAGCGGCGGCAGGGTCAGGCCCGTCGCCCGACGCGCAGCTCGGTAGGAGCACTCGAGTGCGAGGCCAAGTCCGCGCGCCGCGCCGTAGGGGATGCTCAGACGCGGCGGCGGAGCGCCGAGCCCCGCGGCGAGGTCATCGGCGAAGCGCCGCCAGCTCACGCCGAGGGCATCGCTCGCGTTGAACGCTCCTCCGGGCGCGGCTGGGTGTGAGAGCGCGAGCAGCACCAGGTCGGCGAGGTTGTCCACGTACACGAGGCCCGCGTCGGCCGCCCCGCCGTCGACGAGCAGCATCTGGCCGCGGGCGATCGCGGCGGCGATCTCGGCGATCACATCCCGCGAACCCGGCCCGTAGACCGTCGCCGGCCGCACGATCGCGACCCCGAGCCCGCGCTGTGCGCTGACCGTGCGCGCCTCGACCTCCGCCTCGCGCTTGGTCTGCGCGTACCAGCTGCCGAAGCGCGACGCGGCGTGGTCCTCCCCCACCTCCCGCGTCCCCGGATGGCCGTATACATCGGTCGTGCTCACGTGCACCACCCGCCGCACGCCCGCCCACGCGGCCGCCTCGAGCAGGCGCCGAGTGCCGTGCACGTTGACGGCGCGCAGCTCGCCCACGGTCGCCCAGTCGCTCACGAGCGCGGCGCAGTGCACCACGGCCCCGCAGCCGCGCAGCGCGGAGGTGGGCGAGCGCTCGCCGGCGAGGTCCCCCACCACGAGCTCGGCTCCCAGGCGCCGCAGGTGCGCCGTGTCGCTCGCGGGCCGGACGAGGCAGCGAACGCGCCACCCCGCGGCGAGCAGCCGCTCGACGAGGCGGCCGCCGATGAATCCCGTCGCGCCGGTGACCAGGCACGGTGCGGCCCCGTGGCTCACCGCTCCCGGGGCGCCCGGGAGCCCGCTCACGACAGCGTTGCGCGCGCTCGGCGGGCGAGCGTCGCGGTGGCGATCCTGCGCACCACCGCGAGATTGCGGCCGGTGCCGCCCTGGCAGTCCCGCAGCACCGCGTCGAGCGCTTCCAGGAAGCGCTCCGCCTCGGCCTTGGAGAGGGTGAGCGGCGGCAGCAGCTTGATCACATCGTTCTTGCCGGCGGCCATCGTGATCATCCCGTGGTCGCGGTGCATCGGGATCACGATCAGCTGTGGGAACAGCCCCTCGCTCGCGAGGTGGATCAGCCGCCAGTTCAGGCGCGCGATGCGCGAGCTCGGCTCGCGCAGCTCGATCCCGATCATCAGCCCGGCCGCGCGCACCTCCTTGATCAGCTCGTAGCGGTCGGCGAGCTCGGCGAGTCCCTGTGTGAGCACGCGGCTGACGCGCCCCACGCGCACGGTCAGCCGGTCGCGCTCGATGATCCGCAGCGTCGCGAGCCCCGCCGCCATCGACAGCCGATTGCGCCCGTAGGTGGACTGGTGCACGTAGCAGCGCTCGAGCGTTCCCACGGCGCGCTGGTAGATGTCGCGGCGCGTGACCATCGCGGCGACGGGCATATAACCGCCGCTCAGCGCCTTGCCCACGAGCACGAAGTCGGGCTCCACGTCCCAATGCTCCAGCGCGAACCACCGCCCGGTGCGCGCCAGCCCGGTCTGCACCTCGTCGAGCACGAACAGCGTGCCGTAGCGGCGGCACAGCTCCTGGGCTCCGCGCAGGTACCCGTCAGGCGGGAGGGTGACCATCCGCCCCTGGATCGGCTCCACGATGAACGCGGCGACGTCGCCGCTGCGCAGCTCCACCTCCAGCCGGTCGAGGTCGCCGAACGGTACGCGCGCGCAGCCGGGCAGCAGCGGCCCGAACCCCTCCTTGAAGAAGTCGTCGCCCACGATCGAAAGGGGGCCCAGCGTCACGCCGTGGAAGCTGCTCTCGCACGAGAGCAGGCGGGGCCGGCCGGTCGCCGCCCGCGCGAACTTCATCGCCGAGTCGACAGCCTCGGAGCCGGTGCTCGTAAAGAACACGGCGTCGAGCCCATGCGGGAGCCTCCCGGCGAGCTCCTCGGCGAGCATCCCCGCGAGCGCCGAGTAGTGGATCTGCACGCCGTCGACGAGGTCGGCGTCGAGCGTCGCGCGCAGGACCTCGCGCACGTCGGGGTTGTTGTGACCGAGGCTCGCGAAGCCCTCCCCTGTGTGGAAGTCGAGATACGCCCGCCCGGCGGCGTCGTACAGGTAGGAGCCCTGCGCCGACACGTGCTCCTTGTCGAGCCCCAGGATCGAGAGCACGTCCACGAGCGAAGGGTCCAGATACCTGGACGCCAGCGCGAGCGTCTCGCCCGAGCGCGCGAGCGCGTCGTCGACCACCCCGAGCGCGTCGGAGGACGGCGCGACTGGTGAGGCCGGCTGGGAGATCACGCTCATGAGAGTGGGCGCAGCAGCGCCGAAACCCTAGCGCTACCCGTGAGCAGGAGACGGGGAGGCGGCCAGACTCGAGACGACGCGCCGAAGTGGCTGATTGGTGGGACACTTATGGGTATGAGCCAGGAGCGGCGCTTCTCGACGGACGAGGCACGCGAGATCGGCGAGCGGATCGGTATCGATTGGGAGAGCTCGCGCTTCGATGTCCAGCAGTTCGCGATGGGGCTGGCGGTGGAGCTCGAGCACGGACGCCACGACCCGGTGACGAACGTGACGGATGACGACGAGCTCACGACGGGAAAGATCGCGTGGGCGCACCTCAACGAGTTCCCGGACTACTACACGCGCCTGTCCGCGATGGAGGCGGAGGCAGAGGAGTACTGGGCCGAGCACGGCCCGTCGTGAGCTCGCCGTGAGCGAGCGCCACGCCGCATGGATAGCCGCGTACGAGTCCGCCTGGCGGACGGAGGGCACGTCGACCCTCGGCGAGCTGTTCACCCGCGACGCCACGTATCAAGCCGCTCCGTTCGACGATCCGCTCTCCGGACTGGACGCGATCGCCGAGTTCTGGGAGGACGAGCGTGAGGGGCCGGACGAGGTGTTCACGATCGACTCCGCGATCGTGGCCGCGCAGGGCGACACAGCCGTTGCGCGCGTGGAGGTCGTCTACGGCGATCCGCCACGGCGCAGGTACCGCGACCTCTGGATCATCGTGCTGGCGGACGACGGTCGCTGCCGTCGGTTCGAGGAGTGGCCGTTCTTTCCCGGTCAGACGCGCGTGGCCCCGTAGCGGACTGGCGCGGGGAGACGCTCAAGAGGACGCGTGAGTAGATCGGCGCCGGACCAACGGTCGATCAGCTCGTCCAGGCGAAGTCCTGGTTGTTCTTGGGCGCGTTCTTGCAGGGCCACTGGTCGAGCTGCTGGCCTGGCGAGGTGGACTCGCCGTAGACGTCGAGGCACAAGCCGCTGTTCTTGTTCTTGAACTCGTACGAGCCGTCGGATTGGAGTAGGGGCAGCCAGAGACTCGCCGCTGCGGTGTTCGCGGGCTGTTGGACCACGTCGGGCTGGCCGGCGACCGTCGATGCGCCCGAGATCGCGACGTCCTGGCCCGAGCTCGAGATGCGGAGCTCGCCATAGCCTTCTGCCGCGGGGACGAACTTCAGCAGCTGATTGCCGTTGCCCTGCGCCGGGGTCTTGCACGTCCACTGGACCAGCGCCGCCCCTGCGGTGTTGCTGTACCCCGCGACGTCGAGGCAGAGCTGAGAGTTGGCGACGACGAGGCGCTGGAAGCTGGCGGCTGGCGCTGCGGCTGACGGCGAGGCTGCATAGATGGCCTGGAGCTGGGTCACGGAGAGCTCGGAGACGTACATCGCCGCGTCGCTGATCGTGCCCGCGAACGCCCCGCTGGCCGAATTGGGCCACGGGTTGATGACTGCGCCGCCGAGCTGGAAGTAGCCGAGGTATGCCTGGCTGCCGGCGACCGTTCCCGCGGCTACCGACTGTCCATCGACGTACAGGTGCATGCCGTCGGCGCCCTGGGTGGCCGCGAGGAAGTGCCAGGCGCCGTCGTTGTAGGAGGCCGTCGACTGGATCACGTTCACCGTGCCCGTGTAGGTGCCGAAGTCGATCTTCCCGGTGGCGGTCATGTAGACCGTCCGGTCGTTGTTCGCGTCAGCGCCCGTCGGCGAGTCGCCGAAGCGCATGATCGAGCCGCCGGCGGTGCTGGTGGTCTTGAACCAGACCGCCTCGGTGTAACTGGTCGGCGCGGCCTGGGGCTGGCTCGCGATGATCTGCCCACCGGCGAGCGCGACGCCCCGGCCGGCGGAGCTCTCGACGGGGCTCGCTGCACCGTAGGTCACGCCGCCAGAGCTGAAGTTACCCGCGTCGCGATCGCCCGAGGCATCGCTCGCCGTGGGACCGGCGGCGTCTGCCAGCGGCCAGTAGAGAGCCGGCGCTGCGGCGACGACCGCGCGACCGTACGCGCTCGCCGGAGTCGCGGGCGTGGGCGTTGAGACGGTCACGGTCGTCGCAACGCTCGGTGTCCCGCTTGAGTTGATCGCGAACAGCATGTACGGCCCGGGGAGCACGACGCCAGGGTCTGAAGGGATCGCGAGCGTGTACGTCGTGCCGCTCGAGGAGACGATCGCCAACGGGATTCGCCGTTGGTCGTTGTCGACAGAGTGCGTCGCCTCCCCGTAACGCATCAGGACGAAGTTCGAAACCGGTCCGCCGGTCGTGACGGTGATCGTCTGGCCGGTCGCGGCGGAGCCGGGGGCCGAGCTGATCGTGGGGCGGGTCGCGACCGACCCGTCGGCGTTGAAGAGGTAGGGCGGTGAGAAGATCTGACCGTCGGGATGGTTGGTCGAGCACGATCCGCACAGGCCGCCACCGCCGGAGAACACGCGCCCGTCGGGCAGCAGCACCGCGACCGAGTGGTAGTTGCGTGGCTCGGCCTGGGAGGCCATCAGGCTCCAGCGCCCGGTCGTGGGGTTCCAGAGCTCGGGCGACAGCACCGAGGTCGCGTCATCGAACGGGATCGGATGGGTCTCCCCGCCGACCGTGAACACGCTCCCGGAGGGCAGCGCGACACTGTTCGCGAAGCCACGCGCGTCGTTCAGAGGCGAGGTGGCGGTGACTTTCGCCTGGCTGCCGACACCGCCCGAGATGTCGATCACATTGGAGGCGGTCGTCGCATCGGAGTTCTGATAGCTGGGCGCGCCACCAAAGGCGAGGATCTTGCCCACGTCGTACAGCACGGCCGTCCCGTTCATCTCGTCCCCGGCGCTTCCACGAGCGCCGGCGGCGGTGATCGAGCCGGCCCCTGTTGTCGAAATCCAATGCATCTGCCGGGATGGGCCCGCCTGGAACACGTTGCCCCCCGCGCCGGCGATGAACCAGCCATGGTTGTCGGCCCGGTAGGCGCCTTCGGGGTCGGCGGTGTAGATCGGCGTAGCCGGCACATCCGTCAGCTTGCGCCAGGAGCCGGCCGTCGAGTACACCTCGCCGAGCTTGCCGCCGACTTCACCTGACCAGGATCCGCCGAGAACGAAAGCCTGGCCATCGGAGAGTGTGGTCTGGCCCTGGTACCCGCGGCCGATGTTCATTCTCGGCCCCGCGCTCCAGGTTCCGCTGGCGACGCTGTAGATGCTCGAGTTCGTGTTCCCGATGCCGCCCGTGACGAGCAGGTTTCCGTTGGGCAGGATCGATACGCCCGGACAGAACATGTTGTGGCCCGTGTTCGTCACCGTCGACTGGCTGATCGCTCCTGTCGTCAGGTCATAGACCGCCGTCTGGGTATATGGCTTTGAGTTGTCTCCGAAGGACTCGTTGCCATCAGCCGACCACACCACGAGCTTGTTTCCTGGCACGAGCGCGGCCGCTACGGGGATGATCGGGAAGCCGATCGTCGCGCTCCAGCTCCCGACGATCGAGGGGTTCGTCGACGTGGCAGCAACCTGCTGGACCTGTGTGGCGCTCGCCCGAGCCGCGCCGCCGGCCCTCACGCCCGTCAGGGTGACACGGGCCGCGCCGACACGCGCGGCTCGCAGAGGTGAGGTCGAAAGGATCCGCAGGCGAACGGCCATGGCCCGTCGCGGCGACCACCCAACCTGCTTGGCGACTGCGTTGTCCTGCCAGCGCCCGTAGGCCACAGCAGGGCCGAAGTGCCGCCCGTCAGCCGACACCGACACGGTGAAGCGGCCGACCTGCCCGACACCTGCGCGGGGGATGTAACGAAGCCCGCTGACCCATTGCGCTCGGGGAAGCGTGATCGTAAGAGCCTGAGGAAGGCTCGTATGACCGCGCAGCGGCGCGCTCTCCCAGAAGGACCGCCCTTGAGCTCTGAGCACGGCCGAAGCTGGGTGTCCAGACGTGGCGCTCGACGCCGATGCCGCGAACCCGGAGGCACCCTGCAACGAGGGGCGATAGGCCACGCACGACGAGGCGCCAGGCATCTCCATGTGCATCATTCGCCGGCCCATCCGGTGTCCGGTGCCCGCCGCCCCGGACTCCATCATCGCGTGCCGACAGCCGGCCATCGCGGGGTCGTCGCCGGGTCGCGCCTGTGCAACGCTCAACGTCCCCACGACCGCGACCAGGGTCACAGCCACCCCTGCGCTGCGCGCTCTCCCAACCGGCATCCGTGGCTCTCCGTGGTCGCCTTGCGTTGCGCTGGAAGCAACGAGCCGCTGCTTGGACAACTTGCGCCACTTGGTGTCCCGAGGTGGCCGGTGCGATAGATCACGACCGCAACCCGCACTCACAGGCGGGGGGCTCCCTGCGGACAATTGGTGCGGGCGGAGGGACTCGAACCCCCAAGGCCTACAGGCCACCGGCTCCTAAGGCCGGCGTGTCTACCAGTTCCACCACGCCCGCCGGGCCCGCCAGAGGGTAGCTGTGCGGCGCTGTGCGCGGTGCCACGTGAGCCGCGCGACGCTGTATCGTCCCTCCGACCATGCCCACGCCTGAGGAGAGACGGCGCGATCCGGGCGTGATCATCACGCACCCGAACCGCAGCAAGCCGGTCGTGCAGGCGACGCGCGCGACGGTGGTGGTGCTGATGCTCGCCTCGGCGGCGCTGGTCCTGATCGTGACGATCGGGGGCTGGAGCGTGCTCGAGGGCGCCAAGCCGATCCAGATCGCCTACGTGGCGATCTATCTGACGATGGCCTTCTTCGCGATGCGCTGGAACCGCGGGGTGCTGCCGGTGACCGCGGCGCTCGCGGTGCTGCTGGGCATCTTCGCGCTCGTCGCGGCCCCGTCATGGTTCGACCGCGACAAGGCCGGGTTTGCGCAGCCCGCGCTGAACGCGAGCCTGCTCGGCCTGCTCACGCTGTTGCTCGTGCCGCTCCAGATCCTGCTGGTGGCGTTCTGCATGCGTGGCTTCAACCAGGGCTGGAACGTGGAGCTCGAGCGGCGCAGCCCCGACGCGGCGCCCCCGCCCGGCGAAGCGGCCCCCCACCCCGCCTGAGCACGCGCGCCCGCCCGGGGCGGCGGCTATGCTCGCGTCGCTGGCGCCGCGCGGCGGTGGCGGAACGGTAGACGCGGGGCCCTCAAAAGGCCCTGTCCGCAAGGGCGTGTGGGTTCGACTCCCACCCGCCGCATGGTCGGTCGCCAGGGAAACACGCCGCGAACCGCGCGAGCCGTGCCGGTCGGACGCGGACTAGGCGGCGACGAGCGCGAGCAGCGGCTCCACGAGCTCCTCGCGCGCCACGAGGATCCCCCACGGAAGGTCGGGGCGCTCGGGCAGCTCCCGCACCACGAGACCCGCGCGTTCACAGATCAGCACGCCCGCGGCGATGTCCCACTGCTTGACCGTGCGCTCGAAGTAGGCGTCGTACCGCCCGGCGGCTGTCCACGCGAGGTCGAGCGCCGCGCTCCCGGCGCGGCGGACGTCGCGCACCCGCGGCAGCACGCGAGCGATCACCGCCCCCTGCGCGGCGCGCACGCGCGCGTCGTAGGCGAAGCCGGTCGCGACCATCGCGCCTGCGAGCGTGTCGGCGTCGGTCTCCGCTGCGGCGGGCTCGGCGCCGCGCCCGCGCAGCTCGCTGACGCCCGCGGGGCCGATCAGGCGGGAGTGGCCGTCGCGGGTGGCCGTGTACAGCTCGTTTCGCGATGCGTCGTAGATCGCCCCGGCCACCATCCCGTCCGCGTCGCGCGCGGCCACGCTCACGCACCACTGCGGGATCCCGTAGAGGAAGTTCACGGTGCCGTCGAGCGGGTCCACGATCCACTCCAGTCCGCTGGCGCCCTCGGCGCGGTCGCCCTCCTCCCCCACGAAGCCGTCATCCGGCCGATGCTCGGCGAGCAGCTCGCGGATCGCGTGCTCGGAGGCCAGGTCGGCCTCGCTGACGAGGTCGGTGGGGGTGCTCTTGCTCGTGATCGCGCGCTCGGCGCCGCGGCGCACGCGCTCCAGCAGCAGCGCGCCCGCCATGCGGGCGGCCGACACCGCCACCTCGAGCAGCGCGTCCTGATCGCTCACGAGAAGGCGGGGGGCCGCTCGCCGGCCCACGGGCGCTCAGCCTCGATCTGGGCGGCGAGCGAGAGCAGGGTGCGCTCCGCGCCTGCGCGCCCCACGACCTGCACGGCCCGCGGAAGCCCGTCCGCGCCGAAGCCCGCCGGAATCGAGGCCGCCGGCTGGCCGGTGACGTTCCACACGCCGTTGTACGGGACGAGCCCGCCGACGGCGTTGACCGTCCAGATCGCGCCGCGCCCCTGGAACCGGCCGATCTCCGGCGGCGGCTGCGCGGTGGCGGGGGTTACGAGCACATCGCAGCGCTCGAGCACGCCGTTCATGCGCGCCGCGAGTGCCTGCTCCCTGGCGATCGAGCGCCGCACGAGCGACATCGGGAGCAGGCCCCCGATCCTCGCCATGGCGGCGGTGCGGCGTTCGAGCCGGACGGGCCTGGCGAGCGCGGCGGCGTCGTCGTGGATCCCGCGCAGGTATCGGATCAGCACTTCCTGGATCGCGTCGGGCCCGTAGTCGGGATCGTCCTCCACGACCTCGTGGCCGAGCGAGCGGAGCAGCTCGGCGGTGCGGTCGAGCGCCGCAGCGGCGTCGCCGTCGAGCCGCGAGATCACACCGAACGGGAACTTGCGCGAGATCGCGACCCGCAGGCGGCCGGGCGGAGCGGAGGCCGCCTCGACGAAGCCGCTCGACCCGTCGCCGGGGCCCGTCGACTCGGATGCGACGTCGTGGAACAGCGCCGTGTCGGACACCGTACGCGCGAGCAGGCCGTAGACGGACAGGCCGTGCCAGGGGTTCTCGCGGGGAGCCACGGAGACCCTCCCGCGCTGCGGCTTGAGCCCGAACAGCCCGCACCAGGCCGCAGGGATCCTGATCGAGCCCGCGCCGTCGGAGCCGAGCGCCGCCCCCACGAGCCCCGCCGCCACGGCCGCGCCGCTGCCGCCGCTCGAGCCGCCGGGGGCGCGCCGCGTGTCCCACGGATTGCGGGTCGTCCCGAACGTCGCCGTCTCGGTGAACGGCCACTGCGTCAGCTCGGGAACCGCCGTCTTGCCGATCACGATCGCACCGGCCTCGCGCACCCGGCGGACCACCTCCGAGTCCGCAGCAGCCGGGGCCGCGGCGGTGTTGGTGCCGACGGTGGTCACCTCGCCGATGACATCCATGTCGTCCTTGACGGCGATCGGAACGCCGAGCAGCGGGCGGTCGGCGCCGGCGCCGCGGCGCGCGTCGGCCTGATCGGCCTCCAGCAGCGCGCGCTCGCCGAGCACCACGCGGAACGACCGCAGCAGGCCGTCGTGGCGCTCGATGCGGGCCAGGTACAGCTCGACCAGCTCGCGCGAGGACACGTCGCCGTCGGCGATCATGCGCGCCTGCCGGGCGATCCCGGCGTATGCGAGGTCGGTGGCGTCCACCTAGACGGGCGTCACCGCGTTGTGCTTGGCGGGCCAGTCGCGCCGCTTGGTCTCGCAGTGCGCGAAGCGCGTGACAAGCTCCGAGCGCAGCGAGCCGGGCTCTACCACCGCGTCGATGACCAGCTCGGAGGCGAGGTGCAGGATGTCGATGTCCTCGGCGTACTCGCGCCGCAGCTCCTCCGTGCGCTTCGCGCGCTCGCCATCGTCCGCGATTGCCTGCAGCTGATTGAAGTAGACGGCGTTGATCGCCGCCTGCGGGCCCATCACCGCGATCGATGCGGTGGGCAGCGCGATACAGCCGTCGGGCTCGAACGCGGGGCCCGCCATCGCGTACAGGCCCGCGCCGTATGCCTTGCGCACGATCACCGACAGCTTGGGCACGGTCGCCTCGCTGACCGCGCTGATCATCTTGGCGCCGTGGCGGATGATGCCGTCGCGCTCCACCTGCGTGCCGATCATGAAGCCGGGCACGTCCGCGAGGAACAGCAGCGGCACGTTGAACGCGTTGCACGTCCAGATGAAGCGCGCGGCCTTGTCGGCGGAGTCGCCGAACAGCACGCCGCCCTTGTGCTTGGGCTGGTTGGCGACGATCCCGATCGCGCGGCCTTCGAGGCGAGCGAAGCCCACCACGAGCTCCTTCGCCCAGCGCGGGTGGATCTCCATGAACGACTCCGAGTCCACGAGCGCGGCGATCAGCGCCTTGATGTCGAACGGCTTGTTCTCATCGTCGGGGATCAGCGCGCCGAGGTCCTCGCCGGAGGGGTCGGCCGGCGGCGCGGTCGGCGCCTCCTGCCGCCAGCTCCCGGGCAGGTAGGACAGGTAGCGCCTCGCTTCGTCGA
>Ga0187823_10000112_pt1 | contig 17997 bp, 19 predicted proteins | sample NC_wetland_sal_i_12_FD_132968 | JGI IMG/M metagenome (GOLD analysis project Ga0187823, IMG submission 132968) | Wetland sediment microbial communities from Neuse River Estuary, North Carolina, USA - SourceSoil_3 | ecosystem: Environmental > Aquatic > Freshwater > Wetlands > Sediment | place...
AGCAGAGCTCCTGGACCGTGGTGCAAGTTGAAACAACCGGGATCGTGAACCGTAGGATTGGACATACCCAGCCGTGAGCAGAGCATGACGACAATTCCCGCCGCTCGTCCCCGCCAGCGGTTTCCCGAGATTTCGGCTGTTTCATGGGAGCACCCTGCCGACCGCGCAGCGCTCCAGTCCCTCCGCGCGGTGCCCGGATTCGACGACGTGGTCCGCAAGGTGATCGGGTTCCTCGGCGGCGAGCGAGGCATCCGCCTGCTCTTCCAGGGCAACGCCGTGCGAGCGGGCGCCGCCCAGTTCCCCAAGCTCTGGACCCTCCAAGCGGAGGTTGCCGGGACGTTCGACTGGCCGCGGGTGCCCGAGCTCTACGTGTCGCAGACGCCGGTCTTCAACGCCGGGGCCTACGGCGTGGACGACCCGTTCATCGTCGTCCATTCCGCGGCCCTCGAGATGTTGGACGACGACGAGCTCCGCGTGCTGCTGGCCCACGAGATGGGGCACGTGGTGAGCGGGCACGCGCTCTACCGGACCATCGCGGAAATTCTTCTGAGCATCGGCCTCTCCGCGCTCCCGATCCTCGCGGGCATCGCCCTCTTTCCGATCCGGCTGGCGATCCTCGAGTGGGCCCGCAAGTCCGAGTTGTCCGCGGACCGGGCCGGGCTCCTCGGCAGCCAGGACGTCGTCGCGTCGCAGCGCCTGTTCATGAAGATGGCGGGCGGCACCCGCGGCCAGATCAACGGCGGCCAGATGAGCGTGGACGCGTTCATGGTGCAGGCGAACGAGTATCTGGCGAGCCGGGAGGGGTTCGACGCGGTGTACAAGATCCTCAATACGCTCGCGCTCACCCACCCGATGAACACGATCCGCGCCGCGGAGCTCCAGCAATGGGTGTCGGGCGGCGACTACGACCGCATCCTGCGCGGGGAGTACGTCCGCCGGGGCCAGCAGGAGGAGCGTCCGCTGGTGGATGACCTGAGCGCCGCGGGCAGCCACTATGCGGCGGAAGCGCGCGAGTTCGCCGGTGCCGTGGCCGACGCGGCCCGCCGTGCCGCAGAGCGCGCCGCCGAAGCATTCCGCTCGGCGCAGCGCCGGTGAGAATCCTGGTGGTCGGCGGCGGCGGGCGGGAGCACGCCCTCTGCTGGACGCTCCGCCGCGAAAACCCCGACGCCGAGCTCCACTGCGCGCCGGGCAATCCCGGCACCGCCGCGCTCGCCACCAACTTGTCGATCCCCGCCGACGACATCGACCGCCTGGCCGACGCCGCGGACATGTTCGGCATCGATCTCACCATCATCGGGCCGGAGGTGCCCCTGGCCCGGGGACTCGCCGACCGGCTGCGGGCGGAAGGACGGACCGTGCTCGGTCCCGGCGCCGCCGCCGCGCAGATCGAAGCCTCGAAGGCCTTCGCTAAGGAGGTCATGGCCGCCGCGGGCGTTCCCACCGCGGCCAGCCGCACGTTCACCGATCCGGCGGAGGCGCTCGCCTGGGTGGACCGGCAGCCCGAGCCTATCGTGGTGAAAGCCTCGGGGCTCGCCGCCGGCAAGGGCGCGGTCGTCTGTCCGTCCCGCGCCGAGGCTCGCGACACGGTGCGGGCGATGCTGGGCGAAGGCAGGCTCGGGGAGGCGGGCCGGGTGGTCGTGATCGAGGCGTTCCTCGAGGGCGAAGAGGTCTCCCTGCTCGCCCTCACGAACGGAACCGACGTGGAGTTCCTCCCCGCGGCGCAGGACCACAAGCGGCTGCTGGAGGGCGACCGGGGGCCCAACACCGGGGGCATGGGGGCCTACAGCCCCGTGGCCCTGGCGACACCCGCGCTGCTCGAGCGGGCGCGGCGCGAGGTCTATCTGCCCGTGCTGGAGGAGCTGCGCCGCCGGGGGGCGCCGTTCTCCGGCGTACTCTACGCCGGCCTGATGGTGGACCACGCCGGCACGCCGTGGGTGGTGGAGTTCAATTGCCGCCTGGGCGATCCGGAAGCGCAGGTCGTGCTTCCGCTCGTGCTGGGCGGGTTCACCGACGCGTGCTGGCGGGTCGCGCGGGGCGAGCGGCCCGCGCCGCTCCGTGTGCGGCCGGGGGCGGCGGTTACCACGGTGCTCGCGGCGCAGGGCTACCCGGACCGGCCGGAGAAGGGCGCCGCCATCACGATCCCCGCCGATCTGCCGTCAGGAGTAACGGTGTTCCATGCGGGAACTGCGATGGACGACGCCGGCATGCTCCGGGTGGCCGGAGGGCGAGTGCTCAACGTCACCGCGGTCGCACCGACCTTCCCCGAAGCGCAGCGCCTAAGCCGCGACGCCGCCGAGCGAATCACCTTCGCCGGAAAGGTCTTCCGCACCGACATCGGCTGGCGCGAGGCCGCTCGGCTCGCGCCGGTCTGACCTCCCGGATCCTCCCTCTCGAACCTCATGCATGAAGTCGTGGCACCGGGCCCCCAGCCCCGGCTGCCCGGCACGTGTGCGTCTATCCCGACACTTGTCGTCCCATTACTCGAAGTAACCACATCGTCTCGCCGATCAGCCGGCGCGACCCCGTTTCCCACTTGCCGCGAGGCGCACCGATGCGCGCTCTTCGATTATTCTTGTCCCCCCTGTTCCTCGGCGTCGTCGCCGGGTGCAGCAGCAGCTCGACCTCGCCGTCCAACCAGAACGCGCCCCCGCCGACGCCGAACCCCTCGAGTGACATCGGGATCGTCCTGGGCGCCTCGACCAAGACGACGACCGCGTTCAGCCCCAATCCGAAGTCGATCGCCCTCGGCGGCGCCGCCAGCGTCACGATCCGGTGGATCAACGAGGACATTACCGGAAGCGATTACCAGACCGGCACCGCGACGGCGCACCAGATCATGTCCGACAACAGCGCGTTCGCGACGTCTCCGGTGCTGGGCGGGAACGGCACGTATTCCATCTCGCTCACGGCGCCCGGCACGTACACCTACCATTGCGCGATCCACCCGAACATGGTCGGCGAGATCGACATAACGCCGTAGCTCCACCGGCAGCGGGCCGCGGGCGCGTCGCCCGCGGCCTGTGTAATTTGCGGGCACACATGCCCGAGCTGCCCGAGGTCGAGACGATCGTGCGGGAGCTGCGCCCGCGGCTGGTGGGCCGCACGCTGCACGAGGTCAAGCTGTCCCACGACGACGTGCTCCGCGGCGTCACGCGCCGGCGTCTGCTTCGCGGTCTCGAGAGCGCAGTGGTCCGGGCGCTGGACCGCCGCGCCAAGCACGCGGTCTTTGATCTCGGCGACCGGCGGCTCGTCGTCCAGCCGGGCATGACCGGCTCGCTGGTCGTGCACGACCGCCCGCTCACCGCGGACGAGGCGCGCTACGCCGTGCTGTCCGCCCGGTTGGACGACGGCCGCCGGCTGGTCTACCGCGACGTGCGGCGGCTCGGCACGCTGCTCCTGCTGGACCGACGCGGCTGGCAGGCGTACGACCGGTCCATCGGGCCCGAGCCCCTCGACCCGGCTTTCACGCCGGAGCAGCTCGCGGCCATCCTGGCTGCCTCGCGCCAGGCCGTGAAAAAGGTCCTGATGGACCAGCGGCGGCTCGCGGGCGTGGGCAACATCTACGCGAACGAGGCGCTCTTCGCCGCGGCGATCGACCCGTCGCGCGCGGCCAACCGGGTGCGACCCGACGAGGCGCGCCGGCTGCACGCCGAGATGCGCCGGATCCTCGCGGCGGCGATCGCCTCCAATGGCACCACCTTCCGGGACTACCGCACCGGCACCGGCGAGCGGGGCAACTTCCAGCTGGAGTTGTTCGTGTACGGGCGCGAGGGCGAACGCTGCAGGCGCTGCGGCACCCGCCTGGTCGGGACCCACCTCATCGACGCGCGGATCACCGTGCTCTGCCATCGCTGCCAGTCGTGAGCCGCGCCCGCGCGTTGCGCCTGCCGCTGCCCGCGACCGACCTCGGGGCATTGAAGGACCGGGTGCGCGCGCTCGCGGAGAACCGGCCCGGGGTGTACCGGATGGTGGATGCGGGCGGCCGCGTGCTCTATGTAGGAAAGGCAAAGCGCCTCCGGAACCGCCTGCTGAGCTACTTCCGCGCGGCGTACCCGGACGACAAGGCGGCCCGCATCCTGTACGCCGCGCACGACCTCCACTGGGACTACGTCCCGAGCGAGTTCGCCGCCTATCTCACCGAGCTGCGCCAGATCCGTCGCCACCGCCCCCATTTCAACCTGAAGCTGAACCGCGGGCGCCGCGCCGTGTTCGTGAAGCTGTCCGGGGGACCGGCACCCCGGATCACGAGCGGGTGCACGATCGGCGGAGACGACAGCCGCTGCTACGGCCCGTTCCGCTCCTTCGGCCGGACCGGGGAGGCGGTGCGCACGCTCGCCGACCTGCTGGGCCTCCGCGACTGCGCGGCGAGCATGCCGATCGTCTTCGCCGGCCAGGGCGACCTCTTCGACCAGGGCCGCCGGGCCGCGTGCATGCGGCACGAGTTCGGGTTCTGCACCGGGCCCTGCGCCGGCTTCGTCGCGGAACGGGACTACCGGCAGCGGGTGGAGACGGCGATAGCGTTTCTCGAGGGCCGCACCCTCCATCCGATCGACCGGACGGTGGCGGCGATGCAGGAGGCAGCGGGGAGGGCCGACTTCGAGCTCGCAGCGAAGTGGCGGGAGAAGTTCGAGCAGCTCGAGTGGCTGTTCGGCGCGATCGTCCGCGCGCGTACGGCGATGGACCTCCTCACGTTTGTCTACCGGGATCCGGGCGCGTTCGGCGACGACCGGGTGTACCTGGTGCGGCGCGGCCTGGTGCGGGCGGCCTTCCCCTACCCGGCCACCCCGATCGAGCACGAGGCGTTTCGGGGCGTCGTGGCGGAGGAGCTCGCCCGTGCGGAGCCAGCGGCGGGCCCTCTCCCGGTCGAGACCATCGACGAGCTGTTGCTCATCATGGCGTGGTTCCGCGCCCACCCGGAGGCCCTGCGGCGCACCACACCGCTGGCGCAGTGGGCGAGCTGACGCGTCTCAGGGATCGCCCGCCGGGAGCAGCGGGACGAGGCGTCCCCTGGGCGGGATCCCCGGCTCGAGCTCGAGAATCCCCACCGACGGCGGCAGATCGAAGCGCCGGGCCCCCGCCCCGCCCGGGTTCATCACCGTCACCACCACGTCCACCAACGCGAGGATCGGCCGGTGGGTGTGGCCGAAGATGAGGATCTCGGCGTCGGGAAACGCGGCCTGCAGCTTTTCCGGCGTGGGGGAGCCGAGCTGGTCTCCGTGGGTGACGACGACCCGGAAGCCGTCGAGCTCGACCCGGGCCACCGCCGGCAGCCGCGCGCGCACGTCCCACCCGTCGGTATTTCCGTAGACGGCCGTCACGGGAGCGAGCGCCTCCAGCTCGGTCAGCAGATCGAGGGGCCCCACGTCGCCGGCGTGCAGAATGTGATCGACGTCCCGGAACACATCGAGCACTTCGGGACGCAGGAGCCCGTGGGTATCCGCGATGACGCCCAGGCGCATCGCCGCTCAGCCCTGCCAGCGTCCGGTCAGCGCGAAGTCCAGCCCGAGGTGATCCAGGATCCGCTGCACCACGAAGTCGACGAGCTCGCTCACGTGGGTCGGCCGGTGGTAGAACCCGGGAGCGGCCGGGATGACCGTGGCCCCGGCCTCGGTGACGGCGACGAGATTGCGCAGATGCACGAGCGAGAGCGGCGTCTCCCGGGGCACGAGGATCAGCGTGCGCCGCTCCTTCAGCGCGACGTCGGCGGCGCGCTCGACCAGCGACCGGCTGGTCCCCGCGGCGACCGCGGCCACGGTCCCCATGGAGCACGGGCAGATCACCATGCCGGCGGTCCGCTGGGAGCCGGACGCCGGCAGCGCACCCCGGTCGTCGTCGGGAAAGACCCGGACACTGGACCAGTCGCCTCCGGTCGCGGCCCGAAGATCGTCGAGCGAGGCGAGCCCGCATTCGTGCTCCAGGAGGCGGGAGCCGTGTCCCGACACGATGAGCCAGAGCGGAACCCGGTTCCGGGCGAGCACCTCGAGCAGCCGGACGGCGTAGGGGGCGCCGGAGGCGCCGGTGATCGCCAGGACGGTGGGGAAGCGCGTCACCGGCCCCTCCGGTTGGGCGTGGGGGAGCGGCGCGGATGCTTCTCGGGAAACGGTGAAGCCGGCGCCCCGAACTGGGGCTTCCGGGTAGGCTTGCCGCCCTTGCTGATGGAGCCGGCCGGCAGCCTCGGTCCGCGGCGGCCGCTTCCAGGGCTGCCCGATTCAGCGCGCATGGCGTACCGTCCTCTCCCTCACCGTCCGACCAGCCGGTCCATCAGCGCGAACACGAAGACCGTGGCCGACATCACAGCGTTCATCGTGAAGAACGCCGCATTGAGCCGAGACAGATCGTCCGCGCGCACCAGGCGGTGCTCGTACACCAGAATCCCGGCGGCCGCCGCCACGCCCACGTAATACCACGCGCCGAACCCTGCGCCCAGCCCGAACACGACCAGCGCGGGAATCGTGACGCCGTGCAGCAACCGCGCCGCGAGGATGCTGCGCCCCACGCCGAGTCGCACGACCGCGCTCCGGAGGCCCATCTCCCGGTCGAACTGCTCGTCCGGAAGGGCGTAATAGATGTCGAATCCCGCGACCCAGGTGGCGACGGCCGCCGTGATCGCGACGAGCGTCCACCATGGGTCGCTCCAGCGCCCCGTCACCGCCAGGTAGCCGCCGACTGGGGCGATCGCGAGACTCAGACCGAGCCAGAGGTGGGGCCAGTAGGTGAACCGCTTCGAGAGGCTGTACGTCATGACCCACGCGAGCGCCAGCAGCCCCAGCGCCCGGCAGAGCGGGTTGATGAGCGCGGCGCTCGCGAGGAACACCGCCGCGGCCACGAGGATCGAGCCCCACGCCTGGCCCAGCGACAGGGCCCCCCGGGGCAGCTCCCGGAGTTGGGTCCGCGGGTTGAGCGCGTCGAACCCGCGGTCGGCCACCATGTTGAACCCGAGCGCCACCCACCGGGCCGCGGTAAAGGCAACGACCACGAGTGCCACGGTCCGCCACCGAACGGGGGCCGCGCGCGAGGCCGCGACCACGCCCACCAGCGCGAACGGGAGCGCGAAGAGCGTGTGCGGCAGCTTGACGAAGTTGAGGTAGCGGACCAGCAGGGACCGCCCGCGCAGGGTCTGCCCTTCGGTCGAAGCCGCATCCCGGCCGAGGCTCGTCACTGCGGTCTGCCCGGGAAGTACTCGCCCCAGCGCCGGTCCACCAGTCGCACAATCTCGTCCGGCATGGTGAGAGGAAGAGGATAGCCCGTCTTCCAGGTCGCGTCGATCCCGATGCGGCCGCCGTAGACCGGGCGCGCGCCGGCAAACGCCTGCCGCGCGAAGATCATGTCGCGCACCGGGTCGAAGCGCGTAAAGATCCCCCACACGAGCCCGGACTCGCTCGTGAGATCGACGTCCTCGCTCACCGCGACGACGAACTTCACGGGCCCGAGTCCCTCCCACTTGACCAGACCCTCCAGCACCGACCTCGGCTCGGCCCGGACCGCGACCACGAGGAACCCGCCGTCCAGCAGGCGATGGCCCGTGACCCGCCGGTCGAAGCCCGCGGGGTCCGGGACCGCCCGGGGCGGCGGCTGATCCGTGACCGGGTCGCCCGCCGCGTCGAGAATGAGCTTGCTGCCGACGTGCATGACGTACGAAGTGTAGTCCAGCGTGTCCAGTGCGCCGATCGGGAGCAGGATCATGCGCTCTTCGGGCTCGAACCGGTACCACAGCTCCCGGAGCAGCACAGGGAAGCTGCGCACGGGGACGTCCTCGCGCAGCATCACCGCCACCTTGGTGAGGGCCAGCTGGCCCGTACCCAGGAGTGCAAGCGCGGTCTTGAGGACCTCCTTGGGGTGTCGCTCCTTGAGCGCCACCGCGAGGAGGTTGTGGAAGCCGGCGTCGTCGTACGCGTAGAGGTCCACGACGTTCGGGTTGATCACCCGGATCAGCGGGCCGATCATTTCCCCCGCGGCGATGCCCATGTACTTGTCCTCCTGCGGGGGCTTCCCGACCACGCTGGCCGGGTAGAGCGGCGCGCGCCGGCGGGTCACCCGCCGCACGTGGAAGACCGGAAACTCGGCGGCCTCGGAGTAGTGCCCGAAATGATCACCGAAGGGACCTTCCATCCGCCGCTCACCCGGGGCCACCTCCCCCTCGAGTACGAACTCGGCCCCGGCCGGCACGAGCATGTCCATCGATGCCGCACGCACCATCCGGGTCGGCGACCCACGGAGGAAGCCGGCGAACGCCAGCTCGTCCATGTCCTCGGGCAGCGGCAGGATCGCGGAGAGCATGAGGATCGGATCGCCCCCGAGCACCACGGCCGTCGGGAGCGGCTGCCCGAGCCGCTCGGCTTCGTAGTAGTGGCCCCGGCCGCCCTTCATGCTCTGCCAGTGCATGCCCGTCGTCATGTCGTCGAACACCTGCAGGCGGTAGAGCCCGAAGTTCCGGCGGCGGCTCCCAGGCGCCTCCGTGAGTGTCGGCCCGAAGGTGATGAACGGCCCGCCGTCCCGCGGCCAGCCCGTCACATTGGGGAGCCGCGTCAGCGCCGGGGCTTCGAGCACCTCCTGTACCGGGGCCGCGCGCACGACGCGCGGGCGCATGAAACGCGCGCGGGCCAGCACCCCTCGCGTGCGCCAGAGCGCGCCCAGCGACGGCGGGTTGAGGCCCTGGACCGCGGCGATGAGCTCCCGGCCGATCTCTTCCGGATGCCGGCCGAGCGCGAGCTCGATCCGGCGCCGCGAGCCGAACAGGTTCATGACCAGCGGAAACGCCGCTCCCCGCACGCGCTCGAACAACACGGCTGGTCCCTCCTGGCGGACCAGCCGCTGCACGATCTCGGAAACCTCGAGGCGGGCGTCCACCTCGGCGGCGACCCGGAGGAGCTGGCCGGTCCGCTCCAGCTCCGCCACGTAGGAGCGCAGATCGGGAAAGGTCACGGCCGGGCGCCCGTATGCAGGGCGGCGACACCGCCGAGGAAGAGCCGGAAGCGCACGTCGCCGAAGCCCGCCGCCTGCATCCGTGCGGCCAGCTCCGGCGGCCGAGGAAAGCTGCGCGTGGACTCTGGTAGCCACTCGTAGGCGGTTCTATGTTTGGAAACCCACCGGCCGATGCGCGGCAGGACCCGCTCGAAGTACAAGAGGTACAGCGCGCGCACCGGCTCCCGCGCCGGGGTCGCCATGTCGAGCACCACGAGCCGGGCCCCGGGCTTGAGCACGCGGGCGACCTCCGCGAGCCCGGCATCCAGATCCACGAGGTTGCGCATCCCCCACCCGACCATCACGCCGTCGAACGCCGCATCGGGAAAGGGAAGCTCGAGCGCGTCGGCCGTGACCGGCGCGAGCCCCTCCGCCTTGTGACGGCCCAGCTCCAGCATGGGCTGTGCGAAGTCGGCGCCGACGACGCGTCCCTTGAAGCCGGGCCTGCGTGCGAGAATGGCCGCGAAGTCGAGGGTGCCCGCGCAGAGGTCGAGATAGATTCCCTGCGGCGCCCGCTCCCAGCCGAGTCGATCGACCGCGTATCGCCGCCAGCGCTGATCCAGCCTCAGGCTCAGGAGCCGGTTCAGGCGGTCGTAGGTCGGCGCGATGGCCGAGAACATCGCCCGGACATAGGCCCGCTTCTCCGCGCCGCCGGCGACCGGTAACTTCTGATCCGAGGCTAACATAGCCGCCCAATGTAGCCCGCCCGGAAACCGCTCCGCAAGCGCGAGGTCCACGCGTGGCTCCTAGGACGGACCTGGCCGCGAGGACCGATCAGGAAATCGTCGTCCTCGCGCGGGCCGGCCAAGAGGCCGCCTATCGGGAGCTGATCCGGCGCTACGAGCGGCCCCTGTTCTCGCTGCTCTACCGCATGGTGCGGGACCGGGAGCTGGCGGAGGATCTGGCGCAGGAGACGTTCATCAAGGCGCTGAACGCCATCGAATCCTACCGGCCCGAATACAAGTTCTCCTCCTGGATTTTCAAGATCGCGAACAACGCGGCCATCGATCATCTGCGGCGCCGTGAGCTGGACACGCTCTCGCTCGAGGGCTCGCCTCACGCCGAAACGCCGGAAGCGGTCGAGGCGACCGCGCTGCAGATCGGCGACCGGCAGGAGTCGCCCCTCGATGCGGTCGAGGCCCGGGAGCTCGGGGGACAGATCGAGCAGGCCATCGCGCAGCTCCGTCCGGAGTACCGTTCGTGCATTCTGCTCCGCCATGTGGAAGGCCGGGCGTATGAAGAAATCGCCGAAATCCTGGGCCTTCCGCTGGGCACCGTGAAGACGTACATCCACCGGGCGCGCAACGAGTTGAGGCAAGCGCTTGCCCACCTGCGTGAGTGAAACCTTCCCATTGTCCCCATCGTAAAGGGGTCCACGATGAACGGTGACTTCTCTCCGCTGCATTTCGGTCCCGACGAGCTGGATGCCTGGCTCGCGGGCGTTCGCGCGCCCGAGCTCGTGGGCCACGTGAGCGCCTGCCCGGAATGCCGCGAGCTGGTGCGCGCCGAAGAGGCGCTCATCGGGCAGCTGGCGGCGCTCCCGCTATATGCTCCCGCGGCGGATTTCGGCGAGCGGGTGATGGCGTCGGTGCGCATCCCCGATCCCTTCGCCATCCGCGCGCTCCAGGGGGCGCGGCGCCGGCTGCTCGCCTCCCGCAGGTCGGTCGCCATCGCGGCAACGGTGGCGGTCGTGCTGCTGGGATCCATGGCCGCGAGCGCCGCGTGGACGCTGGCGAACCGGGACACGCTGCTCGCCGCCGGCAACTGGCTGGCGGGTGAGGCCGGCCGCTGGGCCTGGGTGGGCCTGCGCGGCGCGGCCCTGAACCTGATCGAGCAGCCCTGGTTCAGCGGGTTCCGGAGCCTCGTCGACGCGCCCGCCCGGCTGGCCGTCGCCTCGGGAGCGATGTCCCTCATGTACGTGAGCGGCATCTTCGCACTCCGGCGCCTCCTCGCGATCCCGACGCAGCGGGTGGCCCATGCGAACGGCTAGGCGGTTCCTGCTGGCGCTCGGCTTTATCCCCGCCTGGGCGCCGGCCGCGCACGCGGCCCCCCGACCGCTCCGCGACGTGAGCGGGGTCATCGAAACATTCCGCGCTTTCGTCGTCCACCAGATCACGCAGGCCCCCCAGAAACCCAAACCGGCGACCCTCGGCCCCGCGCCGGCGGGCGGTCCGACCGTTGACCTGGGCGACCTGAGTCAACCGGAGGCCGTGGAGCGAGCGGTCCGCCGCGCCGTTCCGGCGCCCGGCCCCGAGACCCAGGTCACCGTGCCGAACGGGCAGGCCCGCCTCGGCGACTTTACGATCGGGTCGGCCGAAACGGTGACCGGGCATCTGCTCGTGCTCAAGGGAGACGCGAACGTCTACGGCCGCCTGCTCGGCAACCTCGTGACCGTGGACGGCGACGTCTTCGTGCACCCCGGCGGCGTCGTCTCCGGCGACATCCTCGCGCTGCGCGGGGACGTCAAGGATGAAGGGGGAGAGATCGGCGGGGAGGTCCGCACCCTGAGCGCACCCACGAGGACCGGCGCCACTGTCGCGCTTTCGCCGCTCGCCGCGTTCGGCCGGAACGTGGCCGGCGTCGTCGGCGTCTTCCTCACGCTGCTCGCGCTGGGCGTAGGGCTGGTGACCTTCGCCCGCCCGAATCTCGAGGTGGTGTCGGACACGGTCTCGCACTCCTTCGGGCGCTCGTTCATGACCGGCCTGGTCGGCCAGATCCTCATCCTGCCGACGTTCGGCATGCTGATCGTAGGCCTCATCCTGAGCGTCGCCGGCATCCTGCTGCTTCCGTTCGCGGTCGTGGTCTACGTGCTCCTGGCCATCCTGGGGGTCGTGGGAGGCTACCTGTCCGTCGCGCACGCGATCGGCGAGACCTACACCCGCCGGCGGATGGCCCAGGGCGCGGCGCTCGGCTCGCCCAACAGCTACCGCTACCTGGTCGCCGGCCTCACCGGTCTGTTCGTCCTGTGGGCCGCGTGGGCGGTGTTCGGATGGGTGCCGGTGGCCGGCGAGATCGTCCGCGCCGCTGCCGTGCTGGTGACCTGGCTCATGGCGACGGCGGGCCTCGGCGCCGCCTTGCTGAGCCGCGCCGGCGTGCGGGAGAGCTTCGCGGGCCGGCTCATTCCGCCCGAGGCGCTCACGGACGAGTACCTGTGGGCCACGCCCCAGTTCGGCGTGCCGGCCGTCCGGCGGCCGGAGTCGGGCCCGGGCACGCGCCCGGGCACCCGTCACGACGCGGGACGGTGACCCCGATGCGCGCCGCGGCGGCCGGCGTGGCGCTCGTCTGCTGGGCCGGGGCGCTTTCGGCCCAGACGATGCGCCCGTTCGGCACCTTTCGCCAGCTTCATGGAGAGAGCCGGCTCCACGCCCGCCTAGACTTCGCGGCGGGCCGGCTGCGCGTGGTGGCGGGCCGCGCCGGCGAACTCTACCGGATGGCCCTCGCCTACGACGCCGACCGGTTCGTCCCGCTGTCGAGCTACGACCCGGCCCGGGGCGCCGCCACGCTGGGGGTCGAGTCCGTCGGCGGGCCGGGCCTCCGCGTGGTGTCGCGGCACCAGCTCGAGCAGGACGCCGTAGTCGAGCTGTCCCCGAAGGCTGACCTCGCGCTCGACGTCTCCCTCGGCGCGGTCGACGCCGATCTAGATCTGGGCGGCGTCCGCCTGTCGGAGCTCCGTCTCGAGGCGGGTGCCAGCCGCTCGGTCGTCCGCTTCTCCCAGCCGAATCCTATTCGCTGCCGCACCGCCGACATCTCGGCCGGGGCCGCCGAGGTCTCGATTCTCAAGCTCGGCAACAGCCGCTGCGACCAGGTCCGGGTGGAGGGCGGCATCGGCCGGATGACGCTCGACTTCGGCGGCGCCTGGACCGGGTCCGAGCGCGCGGAGCTGAGTCTCGCCGTCACCGAGCTCCGGCTCCGCCTGCCGCGCAAGGTCGGCATACGGATCACGATGGACCGCTTGCTCGCGCGGTTCGACCCCAACGGCCTCGTCCGCCGCGGCGACGCGTGGGTGAGCCCCGGCTACGACCAGGCGGCGCAGCACCTCGACCTCGTGCTCACGACCACCGTCGGCGGCGTGCGGATCGACTGGACGGACTGAGGCGCGACGCGCCGCCGCGTGCTATGCTTCAGGCGGCCGGCAACCCGGAGGCCGCATGTCGCCGCTCGAGACGCTGGGCTTCACACTCGGTACTTCCTTCGCGTCGGGGCTCAACCTCTACGCCACCGTCGCAACCGCCGGCCTGCTCGACCGGTTCGGCGTCATCCACCTTCCGCCGTCGCTGGCCGTGCTCTCCCAGCCCGTCGTCTGGGGCATCGCGCTGGCGCTCTTCGTCGTCGAGTTCTTCGCCGACAAGATCCCGCTGGTGGATACCGCCTGGGACACGCTCCACACCTTTATCCGGCCGCCGGCCGCGGCCCTCCTGGCCTACGCGTCCTTCAGCCAGGTGCCCGAGCCGTGGAAGGTCGGTGCGGCGCTCCTCGCGGGGACCGTGGCCCTCACATCCCACGGCGCCAAGGCCACGACCCGGGCCGCCGCGAACACGAGCCCGGAGCCATTCAGCAACTGGCTGCTCAGCAGCATCGAGGACGCCGCCGCGGTCGGCCTTTCCTGGCTCGCCGCCACGCACCCCATCCTCACGGGCGCGATCGTGCTCGTGCTCGTGGCGCTGTCGGTGCTCTTGATCTGGAAGCTCTGGGGACTGTTCCGGAGGGCGTTCGCCAAGCTCGCGGGCCCCGCACCGGCGCCCAGCGGCGGGCCCTAGCCGAGCCGCACTCTCACCTGTCCGCCCACGCCGAGGCCCAGCCGGCGTGCGGCGGAGCCATTCCGCACCGCGATCTCCACCGCGCCGTCCGAGCCCACCAGCGCGACCAGCCCGCCCGCGACGACGTCGGCGAACGTGCGCCGGAGCGGACCCAGGTCGAGGTCCTCGACCTCGAGCGAGGCATAGGACGGTACGTGCTCTGTGGTCAGGTTCGTGACCAGCGTGCCGAACCGGTCGACGTAGATCACTTCCCCCACGACGGCCTTGCCCTCGTACCGGGGCTCGGCACTCGCGAGCCGCTCTGGAATGCCGCGAAAGGGGGTTCCCAGCGACTGGAGGGGCGCACCCCGCGCAAGCGCCGCGGCGGCCGGCGCGAACACATCCCGGCCGTGGAACGTAGGGGCGGCATCGGGGGGCGTGGGCAGGGCCACGATTTCCACGACCGTGTCGTGCAGAACCCGAGTGAAGATCCCGTTGTCCGGGCCTACGAAGTAGTGGCCGCCGGTCGCGAGCGCCAGCGCGCCCCGGGCCGTGCCCACACCGGGATCCACGACCGCGAGGTGGATGGTTCCCGCCGGAAAATGGCGCCAGGCGCGACCCAGAACGTAGGCGCCGGCCCACACGTCGCCGGGGGAGATGGCGTGGGTGATGTCCACCAGCATGACGCCGGGCGCCGAGGAGAGGAGTACGCCGCGAAGCTCCGCGACGTAGGCGTCCGAGAGGCCGAAGTCGGTGAGCAGGGTGACGGCCGGCATGGCCGAGGGCGCTTCGCTAGCTCTTGAGAACGGGAAGGGCGACGGACCGGCTGCCGGCCTTCTGATGGAGGGCCTCCGCGATGCTCCGGAGGGCGGTGGCAGCCGGGCTCTGGGGCTCCGCTACCACGATCGGGCGCCCGCTGTCGGCCAGCTGGGCGAGCCCGGGCTGGAGCGGGACCTCGCCGAGCAGCGGGGCGCCGATCTCGTCGGCGAGCCGGCGCCCGCCGCCAGTGGAGAAGAAGTCGAAGCGCCGACCCGTCTCCGGGTCGGTGAAACCGCTCATGTTCTCCACCACCCCGATCACCGGAACCCCCACCCGCTCGAACATGCGGGCGCCGCGGAGCGCGTCGCCGACCGCCATTTCCTGCGGCGTGGTCACGATGAGAGCGCCGGTCACATGCGTGGCCTGCACCAGCGAGAGCTGGGCATCGCCGGTGCCGGGCGGGAGGTCCACGATGAAATAGTCGAGGCGCCCCCAATCCACGTCCCGCAGGAACTGCTGCACCACCTTCATGATGATCGGCCCGCGCCAGATGGCGGGCGCGTCCCGCTCGACCAGGAACCCGAGCGACATCAGCTTCACGCCGTACGCCTCGAGCGGGCGGATCTTGCCGTCGATGACGGGCGGCTTCTCGAACGTCCCGAACATCCGCGGGATGTTCGGACCGTAGACGTCGGCGTCCATCAGCCCGACCGCATGTCCCGCCGCCGCGAGCGCCACCGCGAGATTGGCGGACACGGTCGACTTGCCGACCCCGCCCTTGCCCGACGACACGGCCACGATGCGCCCGAGGTTCGGCTGCTCGACCGGCGCCGGGGGGCCCGGAGGGATGGGAGAGGCGCCGGGCGGCGCATGCGTCGCGCGAGCCGGCCCGGAGGGGTCGACCACGGTAATCCTCACGTCCTCCTTGCGCACGCCCTCGACCCCGGCGAGGGCCGCGCGCGCCTCGCGGACGAGGGTCGCGGGATCGTCACGGGAGAGCAGGAAGGTGAACGCCACCTTGCCGTCGTCCGTCACGCTCAGATCCCGGATCATCCCTGCGGAGAGAAGGTCGGCGTCGAGGCGGGGATTCCGAACGCGGGCAAGCGCCGAGGTAACCCGGGCTTCGAGAGAATCGGGCACGTAAGTCCTCAGACGGCTTCCACGGACTTCACTTCCGGCACCAGCTCGCGCAGGCGCTGCTCGATCCCCTGCTTGAGCGTGATGGAGGAGGCGGAGCAGCCGTGGCAGCTGCCGCCCAGCCGCAGGAGCAGGCGCCCCTCGCCCTCGTCGAAGTCGACGACCTCGACCTGGCCGCGGTGGGAAGCGATATAGGGCCGCAGCGTATCCAGCGTGCGCTCAATGCGTTCGATCGTGTCCATGGGGCAGAGCCAGCAATTCCTACTCTTGGATTCGGCAATATAAGACCCGGCGAGCAGGGATCAAACCCGGCCATCCCCGGACAGGTACGCGCGGGCGGCGGCCAGCACGCTCGCCTGCACGTCGGCCAAGCTTCCGGGCAGCGCCAGCCCGGACGCTTTGGTGTGGCCGCCGCCACCGAATTGCTTGGCAAACGCGGCCACGTCCACGCTGCCGACCGACCGGAGCGAGACCTTCACCCGGCCCTGGGACACCTCGCGGAAGAGGAGCGCCATCCTAACGCCGTCGATCGACCGGGGGAACTCCACGACGCCGTCCAGGTCGTCGGACGACACGCCGAGCCGCTCGATGGCCCCCGGCGGCACGGTGACCCAGGCCAGGCCGACCTCGGGCTCGACCACAAGGGTCTGCAGCGCCTCGGCGAAGAGGCGCGGCCGGCCCTCGGGAGCCCGGGCGTAGACATCGAGGTAGATCTGCTCCGGATCGAGGCCGGTCTCGAGCAGCTCCGCCGCGATTCTGAGCGTGCGGGGGTGGGTGTTGCTGAAGCGGAAGCCGCCCGTGTCGGTGAGCAGGGCGACGTAGAGCCCGCGGGCGGCCGCCTCCGTGATCGGCCAGCCATTGGCCAGCGCGAGCTCGAAGACCAGCTCGCCGGTCGCCGCCGCCGTGGGATCGACGTACCGGGGCCCTTCCGGCAGGGATCCCGGGCTCACGTGGTGGTCGATGCAAGCCACCGTCACGCCGCGATCCCGCACGGTCTCGGCCAGCATGCCAAGCCGGCCGAGGTCGGAGATATCGAGCACGATGATGACGTCGGCCCGGCGCAGCTCCTTGACCGCCTCCGGGGTCCGGTCGACTCCCGGCAGCTCTTCGAACAGGAACCGGAACCGGGACGGCGTGGGAGAGGGATTGGTGATCGCGACTGCGTACCCCTGCGCCCGGAGCAGGTGTGCCAGTCCGGCCTCGCTGCCGAGGCCGTCGCCATCGGGGTTGACGTGGGTGGTGAGACAGATGCGCTGGCCGGGGTGGAGGACCTCGGCAAGGCCCGCGGCCGCGGTGCGGTCGGCTTCCGTCAGCGTGAAGGGCATAGCCAGGAGAGTAACTAGTTCACGCGGCCCGCTGCCCCACCTTCGAGTGCCGGCGGCCGTAGAGGAAGTAGATCGCGAGCCCGATCGCCATCCAGACGATCAGCCGGGCCCAGGTGTCCTTGGGCAGCTGAATCATCAGATAGACGCATGCCAGGATGCCGAGCGTCGGCACGACGGGCACCCACGGGGTGCGGAAGGGCCGGGGGCGCTCCGGATCGGTATACCGCAGGACCAGGACGCCGGCGCACACGATCGCAAAGGCAAGCAACGTACCGATCGATACCAGCTCGCCCAGGAGACCGATCGGCAGAAGCCCGGCCATCGCCATCGCGAAGGCGCCGGTGACCAGGCTGGCGAGCCACGGCGTCCGGAACTTCGGGTGCACCGCGGCGAACACGGGCGGGAGCAGGCCGTCCTTCGACATCGTGTAGAAGATGCGCGGCTGCCCGAGAAGCATGACGAGGATCACCGACGTGAGCCCCGCGATCGCGCCGATCTTCACGATGGGCCGCAGCCAGGCGAGGGCCGGCCCGGCGGCGTTGACCCCGACGGCGATCGGGTCCGGCACGGCGAGCTGGGTGTACTTGACGATGCCCGTGAGGACCAGCGAGACCGCGATGTAAAGCACTGTGCAGATCGCGAGCGAGCCGAGGATGCCGATGGGCATATCGCGCTGCGGTTTCTTCGCCTCCTGGGCGGCCGTGGAGACCGCGTCGAATCCGATGTAGGCGAAAAAGATCACCGCCGCGCCCCGCAGGATCCCGCTCACGCCGTACTTCCCGGGCCCCTCCTGCGGCGGGATGAACGGGACCCAGTTGTCCCGGTTGATGTAGGCCAGTCCGAACGCGATGAAGAGCAGGACCACCGTGACCTTGATGACCACGATGGCGTTGTTGAACGTCGCCGACTCGCTGATGCCGATGATGAGGAGGATGGTGATGAACACGACAATGAACATGGCGGGCAGATTGAGCACGGCGCCGGTGGAGGACCAGCCTTCCGTGAACAGCCGCCACACGTTCCACCACTCCGCCCCCGGCACCACGGTGTGGACGTACGGCGCCGAGGTGAACTGCGCC
>Ga0187823_10000113_pt1 | contig 17882 bp, 16 predicted proteins | sample NC_wetland_sal_i_12_FD_132968 | JGI IMG/M metagenome (GOLD analysis project Ga0187823, IMG submission 132968) | Wetland sediment microbial communities from Neuse River Estuary, North Carolina, USA - SourceSoil_3 | ecosystem: Environmental > Aquatic > Freshwater > Wetlands > Sediment | place...
GCCATCCGCTGCGCGGCGTTCCAGGCGATGGCCTGCGCGGAGCAGGCCGCCGGCGCGGCGAACACGACCAGCCGGTCCACCGGCACCGGGGAGATCCGGCCCCACTGGAGGGCCACCATGCCTCCCAGCGAGCCGCCCGTCGCCAGCGAGAGCCGGCGCACGCCGAGCTCGGCGAGGAGCGGGGCGTGGGCGCGCGCCAGGTCGAGCGCCGTGAGGCGGGGGAACCGGCGCCCATGCGCCGCCTGCCAGGGAATGGGGCTGGTCGAGCCGTAGCAGCTGCCGAGCAGGTTGGCGGAGAGGATCGCATGGCGGGTGGTGTCGAGCGGGAGCCCGGGGCCCACCAGCGGCCCCCACCACGCCTCCACGTCGGCACTGCCGGTGAGGGCGTGGAACACGAGGATCCAGCCGTTCTGCTGCGCCGCGTCCGGGTCGCCCAGGATCCGGTAGCGCAGCCGGGCGTCCGTGAGCACCTCGCCGCGCTCGGTGCGCAGGTCGCCGAGCTCGAAGTCGCGCGCGGTGGCTCCCGGGACGAGCGTCACGCTCATGGGCGGCAGGTGGGGCGGAACGTCATGACGGCTCCTCGACGTCGTCGTACGCCGGGGAAAGAAAAATCCCCCGGCCGAATGCCCAAGCGCGGAGGATACCGTCCGGCGCTTTAGCTCTTTGGTTCGGGCCAAGTCGGGCCCCGGCGGGAGCAAGTGGCCATAAATCACCGCCGTGATCCTGAGTGTATCGGGCCCCCGCGCCGACGTCAAGGGAGGCCGGCTTGAAGCACGCCGCCGACCCCGCTAATCTCCGCCTCGACGCCCACCCATACTCTCCGCCATGGCCAGCACTGCCTCGTTCGACGTTTCTACCGGCGCCGATCTCCAGGAAGTGGACAACGCCGTCAATCAGGCGCTCAAGGAGGTCGGCCAGCGGTACGACTTCAAGGGCACCCACTGCACCGTCGATTTCGACCGTGCCAAGGCGGAGATCCGGCTCTCGGCGGACGACAGCTTTCGCATGGACGCGCTCCTCGACGTCCTGCGCGGCAGGCTCATCAAGCGGGGCGTTCCGGTCAAGAACCTGACGATCGGCGACCCGGTCGAGGGGACCGGCGGGTCGGTACGCCGGACCATCACCCTGACCCAGGGAATTGCCGGCGACACCGCCAAGAAGATCGTCAAGGCGATCAAGGACGGCGGCTTCCGCAAGGCCACCGCCAGCATCCAGGGCGATGAGATCCGGGTCTCCAGCCCATCCAAGGACGAGCTCCAGGCGGTCATGGCGCTCCTGCGGGGCCAGGACTTCGGGATCGAGCTCAGGTTTGGCAATTACCGCGGTTGAGCGCCGGACGCTCGCCTGGGCCGCGGTCACCGCGGCCGCTTTGGCCTGCGCCAATCCGCCGGCTCCGGTCGTCCCGGCGGCACCGGCGACCGGCGAGCCGTCGGTGCAGGTCGGCCTGATGGTGGGCGCCGCGGCGGTGGCGCTGGGCGGCGACGCGCGGCTCAGCGTCACCCAGCCGGACGGCTCGCCGGTGCTCGACATTCCGGCGGGCGAGGTGTGGCGCGCGACCCCCGCGTCGGGAGGAATCGCCCTCGCGACCGGCGGCGGCGTCGCCGCCGGCACGCTGGAGCAGGCCCGCGTGGTGCCGGCCGACTCGGGCGTGCCGGTGCGGGTGAACGGCCGGCCCTATCGCGGCACCTTGATCCTGCTCCGCGACCGCACCGGGCTCACCGTGGTCAACCAGGTCGCGCTCGAGCCCTACCTCGCCGGGGTGATCTCGGGCGAGATGGGCCGGCGGGACCCGAGCGAGCGGGAGGCGCTGCGGGCGCAGGCCGTCGTCTCCCGCACCTACGCGATACGGAATCTGGGCCGCTGGCGCTCGGACGGGTTCGATCTCCAGCCCACGGTGGCCGACCAGGTGTACGGCGGCGTGTGGGGGGAGACGCCGGAGGCCCGGGACGCGGTCGCCGCCACGGCGGGCCAGATCCTGACCTGGGGCGGGCAGCCGATCGACGCGTTCTTCTTCTCGACCTGCGGCGGGCGGACGGCGGACGGCACGGAGGTGTTCCGCGGCGCCGACCGCCCCTACCTGCGCTCGGTGCCGGATCTCGACGCGAACGGCATCGCCTACTGCAGCATCTCGCCGCGGTTCCGCTGGCGCGAGGAGTGGAGCGGCGAGGCGCTGCTGGCGGTGCTCCGCCGGTCGCTCCCCGCCGTCCTGGGCGTCCCGGCATCCTGGGTGAGCGCGGTGCGGGACGTCCGGGTCGCCTCGCGCACGGGGTCGGGCCGGGTGGGACGGCTCGCGATCGCCCTCGCGGACCGCGACGTGGACGTGGACGGGCCCCAGGTGCGGCAGGTGCTCCGGAGCACGAGCGGCGACATTCTCCGCAGCAACGCGTTCGACCTGACCGTCTCCGGCGCGGGGCGGCGCGTCACCCGGCTGGTGGCGGAAGGCAGCGGCAACGGGCACGGCGTCGGGTTCTGCCAGTGGGGCGCCGTGGGTCGGGCCCGCGCGGGACAGGATTACCGGCAGATCCTCGGGGCGTATTATCCGGGGACGGAGCTCGAGCGGCTCTACTGACGCGGGGAGGGATCTGTGGGAGCGAGAGCGATGGCGGAGCCCCTCAGGATCGGTATCGTGGGCGCGGGCGCGGTGGTGCAGGTGGCGCACCTGCCCGTCCTGCGGAAGACCAAGGGGGTCGAGGTGCGGGCGCTGTGCGACAGCGATCTCCCGAAGGCCCGGGCGCTCGCCGACCGGTTCGGGATCAAGGACACCTTCGACGACATCGAGGAGCTGCTGCGGTACGAGGCGCTCGACGCCGTGGTCATCGCCTCGCCGACCCACCTGCACGAGGCGCACGTGGCCGCCGCGCTCGCGGCGAACCTGCACGTCCTGGTGGAGAAACCGCTCACCATCTCCGCGGCGAGTGCGCAGCGCATCGTCCGGGCGGTGGAGAAGCGCGACCGGATCGTGCTGGTGGGGATGAACCACCGCTACCGCCCCGACGTGCAGATCGTCCGCGGGTTCGTGCAGAGCGGCGAGCTGGGCACGATCGAGAGCGCGCGGGGTAGCTGGCACGTCCACCGCCCCGCGCGGACCCAGCTGGGCTGGCGCCAGCGGCGCGACCAGGCGGGCGGCGGGGCGATGATGGACCTGGGGCTCACCATTCTCGATCTCGGCCTGTGGCTGGCCGGGGGACCCGTGCCCCAGCGGGTGAGCGCCACGCTCGACCGGCCGGGCAAGGACCGGGTCGTCGAGCAGTCCGGCAGCGCGTTCGTCGTGTGCGAGGGCGGGATATCCGTCTTCCTCGACGTCACCTGGCGCCACATCGGCGAAGGCGAGCGGTTCGGGGTGGGGCTCCGGGGGAGCAAGGGGACGGCGGCGGTAAACCCCCTCAAGGTGTGGAAGGAGTTCCACGGCGTGCCCACCGATGTCTCGCCCACGGGCTCGGGAAGCCGGGAGAACGCGTTCAACGCGTCCTTCCGGGCCCAGTGGGCGTACTTCCAGGCGGCCATCGCGGGCGAGGCGAAGGTCGCCTCGCTCGACGAGCACGTCACGCTCCACCGCATCATCGACGCGATCTACCGGTCGGCACAGGACGGGCGCGACGTCGCCCTCTAGCGGCGGCCTCCGGCGGGGGCGGAGTGCGGTTGGCGCCGGACTCCTCGCCGCAGCGCTGGCCCTCGCGGCGGCGCGGCTCCCGGCGCAGGTGCCGCCCGTCCACCCGGCCGGTACGCCGGCCGCCGAGTTCGGCGCCGAGCTCACGATCTCGCTCATGACCATGGGCGTCGGCAAGGAGGTCTGGGAGCGCTTCGGCCACAACGCCATCCTCGTGGAGGACCACGCCCGGGGCACGGCCACGGCCTACAACTACGGGATGTTCGACTTCCGCCAGCACAACTTCCTGCTCCGGTTCGTCCAGGGCCGCATGCTCTACTGGATGCAGGGGTTCGACCTCGGTCTCACGCTCCAGATCTACCGACAGGCCAACCGGTCGGTGTGGGTGCAGGAGCTCAACCTCACCCCGGCCGAGCGGGCGGCGCTGCGCGACTTCCTCGAGTGGAACGAGCGCCCGGAGAACCGCTTCTATCGCTACGACTACTACCGCGACAACTGCTCCACCCGGGTCCGCGACGCGCTGGACCGGGTGCTCGCCGGCCGGATCCGGGCCGCGACCGACACCATCGAGACCGGTCACACCTACCGGTTCCACACCTCCCGCCTGATCGCCTCGGACGTGCCGCTTTACACCGGACTGCTGGCGGCGCTGGGACAGCCGGCCGACCACCCGCTCACGGCGTGGGAGGAGATGTTCCTCCCGCTCGAGCTGCGGCAGTGGATGCGGCACGTGACGGTAGTGGACGACTCGGGCAGGGTGGTGCCGCTGGTGAGGAGCGAGCGGACGTTGTTCGCGTCCACGCTGCCCGCGCCGCCGGCCGCCCCGCCGGCTCGGGTCCCGGGCTATCTCGCCGCGGGGCTCGCGCTGGGCCTCGGCCTCTGGTGGCTCGGCCGCCGGGCCCCGGCGTCGCCGCGGGCCCGGCGCGGGTTCGCCTGGCTCGCGGGCGGCTGGGCGCTCGTCGTGGGCTTCGCGGGCGCGCTGCTCGTGTGTCTGTGGGCGTTCACCGACCACACGGTGGCGTACCGGAACGAGAACCTGTTCCAGGCGAACCTGCTGCTCCTGCCGCTCGTCGTTCTCGTGCCGGCGGCGGCGCGCGGGGCCGGGTGGGCCCGCCGCCCCGCGGTGGCTCTGGCCGCGCTGGTGGCCGCCGGCTCGCTCGCGGGGCTGGCGCTCAAGGTGCTCCCCGCCTTCTACCAGCACAACGCCGAGATCCTCGCGCTCGCCGTGCCGGCCAACCTTGGCCTCGCGCTCGGCGTCGCGGCGGTGGCCCGGGGCTTCAGAGGCTGAGCCGGCGTCCCTCGGAGGCAGCCTCCACCTCGAGCCGGGGTGACCTGAGCGCCGCGTAGGCGCGCGCGTCCCGCACCAGCGCGTCCACGGCATCGTCGTCGTTCTCCGGGTCGTGGTGGAACAGCACCAGCCGGCGGCACCCCGCCTCCGCGGCCAGGTCCACGGCCTCCCCCGGTGTGGAGTGACCCCAGCCCGCCCGCGCGGCGATGATCGATTCCGCGTACATCGCGTCGTGGATCAGCGTGTCCACTCCCTCGAGAAACGCCACCAGACGCGCGCGCCAGTCCGCTGCCACGGGATACGCGCCGCCGGGCCCGAGTTCGTTGTCGGTGACGTAGGCGACTTCCCGCCCGCCGTCGGCGGGCCGGAGACGGTACCCCAGCGTGGTGCCGGGGTGACGGAGCCGGAGCGCCCGCACGCCGAATCCGTCCACCTCGAACGCGCCCTCGGCGACCGGCGTCACCGAGACAGCGGCCGCGAGCGCCTCGAGCGGCACCGGGAAGACGGTCGGCTCCATCTGCCGGTGCAGGATCTCCGCCAGCGGCACGCCCTCCTGCGCCGCGCCGTAGATCCGGAGCGTGTTGCCGCGGACGCCGAGCGGCCGGAAGAAGGGAAACCCCTGGATGTGGTCCCAGTGGGTGTGGGAGAGGAGCAGATGCGCCGATACCGGCCGGCGCTGGGCCGCCAGCGCGGCGCCGAGCGGGCGCAGCCCGCTGCCGGCATCGAGAACGACGAGGGTCGCGCCTCCGTCGGTGATGCCGACGCAGGGGGTGTTGCCTCCGTAGCGGGCAGTGCGGGGCCCCGGGGTCGGAATCGAGCCCCGGGTGCCCCAGAAGGTCAGGGTATGGCCCACGTCCCTCCGTCGCGGGCGCTCATGCCGGCCGGGGAACGGCGGTTGCCCGCTCCCGGCGCAGGGCGGAGCGGAGCGCGGTCCGGTCCCGGAGCAGGATGTCGCTCCGGGTCACCTCGATCACGCTCCGCTCGACCAGGACCCGCATCGCCCGCGACACGGTCTCCCGGCTCGAGCCGATCATCTGCGCGATCGTGTGATGGGTGAGCCGCCGGGTGATGCGGTCGCCCTGCTCCTCCTCGGCGAGGCGGAGCAGCAGGTGGGCGAGCCGGCCGTTCACGTCGAGCAGCACGAGACTCCCGATCTTCTCGTCGGCCCGGCGAAGGCGCCGCGAGATTTCCTTGAGGAGGGAGATCGCCACCTCCGGCATTGCGCGGATCCGGGCATAGAAATCGTCGCGCCGGAGGATCAGCAGGTTGGACTCCTCCATCGCGATGACGTGCGCGGAGCGGGGACCGTCGTCGAGAATCGCCATCTCACCGAAGAAGTCCCCGGGGCCCAGCACCGACAGAATGACCTCGCGGCCGTCCTCGGCCACGAGCACGACCTTGACCTGTCCCGTCGCCACCACGTACAGGGCGTCGCCCGGGTCGTCCTCGAACACGATCACGCTGCCGCGGGGGTAGCTCCGCTCGCGGGCGAGCTCCGCGAAGGATTGCAGGTCCGTCTCCGAGAGGTTCTCGAAGAGCGGGACCCGCCGCAGGATATCTATGGCTGCATGGGGCACAGGCGCCTCACAGGATTAGAAAAAAAGATCGCACACCCACCTCTCGGTCGAGGTGAGCACGAGCCTGCACCGTAGGTAATAGCCATCACGCCGGTGCCCGGACAAGCCCCCGGCTGGACCTGTGACAAACCCGACGCTTGCGCAGAAGTCGTTCAGGCCGCTATACTTGACGGCTGTGGCATTTGAGGAGCCAATCGTGAAGTCCGATCTGCATCCGGTCTACCGGAAAGTCATGGCGGTGTGCGCCTGCGGGAACCAGTTCGAGACCCGCTCCACCGCCCAGTCCATCCACGTCGAGGTGTGCGCCCAGTGCCACCCGTACTTCACGGGTAAGCAGCGCCTGGTGGACACCGCCGGTCGCGTGGACCGGTTCCGCCGCAAGTACAAGACCGACACGGCGGCGGCCAAGGCGTAAGCGGTGGAAAGCCGACTCCGCCAGGCGCTCGCCCGCGCGGAGGAGGTCGCCCACTCGCTGGCCGACCCTGACGTCGCGCGGGATCCGTCCCAGCTCCGGTCGCTGGGCCGGGAGCATGCCCGGCTCGCCCCCGTCGTGAAGGCGGCCGAGCGGCTGGCCCGCCTGAAGGACGATCTCGAACAGGCTCGGGAGATGGCCCAGGAGGCCGATCCCGAGCTTGTCGCGTTGGCCAGGGCCGACCTCGCCCGGCTGCCGTCCGAGATCGCCGCGCTCGAGTCCGAGCTGTACGAGCTCCTCATCCCTCGCGACCCGCACGACGACCGTGACGCCATCGTCGAGATCCGCGCCGGCACCGGCGGCGACGAGGCCGGCCTGTTCGCGGCCGAGCTGGCGCGGATGTACACCCGCTACGCCGAGCGCCACGGGCTCAGCGTGGAGCCGATCTCGGTGAGCGAAGGCAATCTCGGCGGCGTGAAGGAAGCGATCTTCGCCGTCCGCGGCGCCGACGCCTACGGCCTGCTCCGGCGGGAGTCCGGCGTCCACCGCGTCCAGCGCGTGCCGCAGACCGAGACCCAGGGCCGCATCCACACCTCCGCGGCGACGGTGGCGGTGCTGCCCGAGGCCGAAGAAGTGGACGTCAAGATCGAGCCGCAGGAGCTCAAGATCGACGTCTTCCGCTCCAGCGGGCCCGGAGGCCAGAGCGTCAACACCACGGACAGCGCGGTGCGGATCACCCACCTTCCCACCGGGGTCGTGGTCCAGCAGCAGGACCAGAAATCCCAGCTGCAGAACAAGCTCAAGGCCATGGAGGTGCTGCGCGCGCGGCTCCTCGACCGTATCATCGCCGACCAGGAAGCCGCGCGGTCGCGCGAGCGCCGGGCGATGGTCGGCACCGGCGACCGCTCCGCCAAGATCCGCACCTACAACTTCGCACAGAGCCGGGTCACCGATCACCGGATCAACCTGTCGGTCCACAACCTCGACGACGTGCTGAACGGCCATCTCGATCCGTTAGTGGACGCGCTCCGCATGGCGAGCCGTCAGGAGCAGGCCGGTGCCTGACCTGGCGGTGACGCACGCGGCGCTGCTGGCCGAGGCGGAGGCCCGGCTCGCGGGCGCCAGCATCGCGGAGCCGGGCCGGGAGGCGCTGCGGATCTGGGCGGACCTGCGCGGCACCAAGCCGGGTGCCGCGTTTCTCGAGCGGGAGCAGCCGGTCGCGCCGGGCGAGCAGCGCGCGTATCTCCGGGCCGTCGCGCGGCGGGCGGCCGGCGAGCCGCTGGCGTATGTTACCGGCTGGGCGGGCTTTCGGCGGCTGGAGTTGAAGGCCGACCGTCGCGCCTTGATCCCCCGTCCCGAGACCGAGGGCCTGGTCGAGGGGCTGCTCGCGCGAGCGGCCACGGGGCGGGTGGCCGACGTGGGCACCGGGAGCGGCTGCATCGCGCTCAGCCTGGCCACCGAGGGCCGCTACGATACCGTCGTGGCGGTCGATCGGTCGGCCGACGCGCTGGCCCTCGCGCGCGTCAACCGTGACCTGGTGGGGACGGCGGTCGGCCTGGTACGGGGAGACCTGACCTCGGCGCTCGCGACCGGGAGCCTCGACGTCCTGGTCTCGAACCCGCCCTATCTCACGGACGCCGAGCACGCCGCGCTGGATCCATCGGTGGCGCAGTGGGAGCCGGCGGCCGCACTCGCGAGCGGTCCCGGCGGTCTGGACGCCACGGCCCGGCTGCTCGACGACGGGCGGCGGGTGCTCGTGGCCGGCGGATGGATCGCACTCGAGGTGGACGCAAACAGGGCGCGGGCGGTGGGCGCCCTGGCGAGACGGCTCGGCTGGACTGACGTGGAGATCGGCGTGGACCTTTTCGGGCGCGAGCGCTACCTGTTCGCGCGGAGGAGCGAGAGACCGTGATCTGGGACAAGGCGCAGGAGCTGGGCCGCCTCATCGGGCAGACGCCCGAGTACCAGGCGCTCAGGCGGGCGGAAACCAATCTCCGCGAGGACAAGGAGACCCAGGCCAAGCTCGACCAGATCCAGCGCCTGGCGCGTCAGGTGGACCAGCTGGTGGCCCAGGGGCAGATGCCCGACCAGCCGACCGCGGAGGCGTACGAGACGGCGGTTCGGGACCTCGAGGCGAGCGGCACCGGCCAGGCGTACGTAGTCGCCCGCGCCAACTTCGAGAAGCTGATGACGAAGGTGAACCAGCAGATCGGCGAGGGCATGGAGAAGGGGGCCACGAGCAGCATCATCACCCTCTCGTGAACGGGTTCTTCCTCGTCGTCGAGGGACCGGAGGGGGCCGGCAAGTCCACGCTCGTGGCCGGCTTGGCGGCGCGGATGCGGGCGGTGGGCGTCGAGCCGGTCACGGTGCGGGAGCCGGGGGGCACCCCGGCGGCGGAGGCGATCCGGGCGGCCTTCCTGGATCCGGACCACCCGCTCGGCCCCAATACGGAGCTTCTGTACGTTACGGCCGCTCGGGCCCACTTAGTGCAGAACGTCATCCGGCCGGCCCTCGAGGCCGGCCGGGTGGTGGTCAGCGACCGGTACGAGCTGTCCACCCATGCCTACCAGGCGGCCGGCCGGGGGCTGGATCCGGACAAGGTGGCTTACGTGAACCGGGTGGCGACTGGCGGCCTCCGGCCACACCTGACGCTGGTGCTCGACATCCCCCCGGAAGTCGGCCGCGCCCGGCAGGCGGCCGGAGGCAAGGCCGGTGACAGGCTGGAACAGGAGGACCCCCAGTTCCACCGCCGGGTGGCGGCCGCGTATCTAGCGGCAACCGGCGAGGGGGTGCGACATTTGAATGGAATGGCGCCGCCCGCAGCCGTGCTCGACGCTGCGTGGGCCGAGCTGGTCACGGCGGAGCCGGAAACCTTTGGAAGGCGCGGCCGGTGAGCCGTGCCGAGGGCTCGGAGGACGTGCGTATGAAGCAGCGCTGGGGCGTGATCGGGCTGGTGGCGGTGATCTCCTTCCTGAGCGGCGGGTGGCTGCTGCAGCGCGGGGTCGCGGCCGGGGGCAATGTCTACCAGCAGGCGCGGCTGTTCGACGACGTCCTGTCCCACGTGCACAGCTACTACGTGGACTCGATCGGCGAGACCGACCTGTACGACAAGGCCACCAACGGGATGCTCGAGCAGCTCAAGGATCCCTACTCCGTGCTGCTCACCGGCGACGACTACAAGGCGCTCACCGAGCAGACCTCGGGCAACTACGCCGGGCTCGGGATCCAGATCGACGTCCGCGACGGCTGGATCACCGTCGTGGCACCGCTGCCCGAGACGCCGGCCGAGCGCGCCGGCATCCAGACCGGCGACCAGATCATCGAAGTGGACGGCAAGTCCACCGAGGGCTGGAAAAACGACCAGGCCGTCAAGGCCCTCCGCGGCGAGGCGGGCAGCAAGGTCGCCCTGGAGATCCGCCGGGCCGGCTTCACCGATCCAATTCCCTACGACCTGACCCGGGCGACGATCCACATCCGCTCGGTGCCGCCCGGCACGCTGTTCGACGGCGGCGTCGGCTACATCTCGCTGAACCCGGTGGCGGAGACCTCCGCGCAGGAGCTGCGCGACGAGATCACGGCGATGCGGGCCAAGGGCATGAAGTCCATGGTGCTCGACCTCCGGCTCAACCCGGGTGGCCTGCTCGATCAGGGCGTGAAGGTGGCCGAGCTGTTCCTCGACAAGGGGCAGGAGGTCGTTTCGACCCGCGGGCGGGCGCGCGGCTCCAGCCGGGAGTTCTACGACGACGTGCGCCAGCCCTGGCCGGATCTGCCGATCGTGGTCCTGGTAAACGAGGGCACCGCGAGCGCGGCCGAGATCATCGCCGGCGCGCTCCAGGACCACGACCGCGCGGTGGTGGTGGGCGCGCCCACGTTCGGAAAGGGGTTGGTCCAGACGCTGTTCCCCCTGGGCGACGGCGTGGCGCTCAAGCTCACGACGGCACGGTGGTACACGCCGAGCGGCCGCACCATCCAGCGGATCGCCAAGAACGAAGAGGACCAGCTGGAGCAGGCTGAAGCCGCCGGCGCCAGCCCGGCCGCTTCGGACTCCGCTATCCGGGCGCGCCCGATCTTCCACACCGACGGCGGCCGCACGGTGCGGGGCGGCGGCGGCATCGTCCCGGACATCGTGGTGCGACCCGATACGCTGACCACCGGCGAGCGGGACTTCGCCAAGGCGCTCGGCTCGAAGCTGCCGGTCTACCGCGACGTGCTCACGACCTACGCCCTGGAGCTCAAGCGGAGCAAGAGCCTGCAGAACGAGAGCTTCAAGGTGACGCCCGAAATGCGGCAGGAAGTCTATCAGCGGCTCAAGGCCAAGGGCGTCGAGGTCACTCCGGCACAGTTCAACGCCGCCGGAACGCTGGTGGACGAGCAGCTTGGCTACGAGGTGGCCCGCTATCTCTTCGGGCGGCCGGCGGAGTTCAAGCGGCGCTCGCTGGACGACCGCCAGCTCCAGACGGCCTTCTCGCTCCTCCGCAAGGCGCAGACGCCGAAGGACCTCATGGGCCTGGCGATGGCGAGCGCCTCGGCGACGGGGACCCACTGATCGGCGCTCTCCCGGAGACTGCCAGGACTCCGGCGCCCGGCCGGTCCCCTCGCGGGATCGGCCGGGCTCGTCTTTTGAGGGAGGCTGTCGGAGGCGGGCGATGAGCAGCGAGGGCATCGCGATCGTCGGCGCCGGCCGGATGGGGCAGGGGCTCGGCCTGGGCCTCGCTGCGGCGGGCTGGGACGTGACGCTGCTGGCCCGAACGGCGCGACCGGTGCCGTCGCCGCTCCGCCTCGTGGCCGGCGCGCTCCCGCGCGATATCGTGCGGGGCGCGCCGCTCGTCCTGGTTGCGACGCCGGACGATCAGATCGGCATGGCGGCGGCGGCGCTGGCCGCGACCGGCGCCATCGGCTCCGGCCAGACAGTGCTTCATCTCTCGGGGCTGCTGGACCGGACCGCGCTCGCGTCGCTGGCCGGCACGGGGGCCGCCCTCGGGTCGTTCCATCCGCTTCAGACGGTTGCCGACCCCGTAGACGCACCGGCCCGCCTGCGGGGCTCCTTCGCCGGGATCGAGGGGGACCCCCGAGCGCTGGCGGCGGGACACCGGATAGCCGCCGCGCTCGGCATGACCGTCGTGCCGCTCGATCCCGCGGCGAAGCCGCTGTACCATGCCGGCGCCGTGTTCAGCGCCAACTATGCCACCGCGCTCGTCGGCGTGGCGGAACGGCTCGCGCAGCGGGCGGGCGTCCCGGCCGACATCGCCGCACGCATGTACCTGCCGCTGCTCGCGGGCGCTGCCCGGAACCTGCTCGACCTCGGGGCGGCGGCGGCGCTCACCGGCCCGATCCGCCGCGGCGACCTGGGGACGATCCGGGCGCACCTGGCGGCCCTGCCGGCTGACGTCCGCCCGCTCTATCGCATGCTGGGGCTGGCCGCGCTCGATCTGGCCAGGGAGGCCGGGCTGGCGGAGGCACCGGCCCGGGCGGTGCGTGAGCTGCTCGGGAGGGACGACGGCGCGGAGGGTACGGCGGGCTGAACGCTACCCCTGGTCCACGACCCGCACGCCGTCGGGCACGTCGAAGGTGAAGGTCTTCGCCGCTACCGGCGGATTCACTCTCAGATTGTGCAGCGTGAGCGTGCGGCGCTGGCCCGACAGTTCCTCGATCTCCATTCGCCGGGGCAGGCCGTCGGCCCGATCGAGCCACACGGTCGCGCGGCTGAAGGGCATGTCGGGCACGGTCGGGACCATCTCCACCACGTCCATCGTGTGGTCGTCCAGCCGGTCCGCGCGAAGGTAGGTCGAGGCGTAGCGCTCGGCGGGGCGGTCGAGCAGCCAGGCCAGGAGGTTGTAACCGTACACCGGGCCGCCGCTGGGGACCGGCAGCCGCAGCACCTGCCCGGGTGTGGTGCTCGGCGTATACACCCACACGTACTTCCCGTCGATCACGATCGCCTCGCCCGGCGGATCGGTGAAGCGCATCGAGAGCTTGGCCTCGCCCGATTGCACCAGCACGCCCTTGCTCTCCGAGTTGCCGATCATCTCGTTCTCGATCAGCTGGTCGAAGTTGGCCCGGAGCGCCGTGAGGGAGCGGTAGGCAAAGGCCGCCCGTCCCACGATGGCGTTGGCGTCCTGCTGGGCGCCGAGCCGTGCGGGGCCCAGCGAAAGCAGCGCGCCGACGAGCAGGCCGAGCCGCCGTCGGCGCGGAGCCGGCGCGAGTCTTGTTGCGGCCCTCATGTCCGGGTCCCGGCCGGCTCCGTCACGCGCCGGCCGATCGCCTCCGCGATGAGGCGGACCTCCCGCATCATCTGGACGAACTGCGCCGGGTACAGGCTCTGCGCGCCGTCGGACAGGGCCTGGTCGGGGTTGGGGTGCACCTCGACCAGGAGGCCGTCCGCGCCGGCGGCGACCGCCGCGCGGGCCAGCGGGATGACCATGTCGCGATGCCCGGTCCCGTGGCTGGGATCCGCCACGATCGGCAGGTGGGACAGTCCGTGCACCACGGCGACCGCCGCGAGATCGAAGAGATTGCGGGTCGCGGAGTCGAACGTCCGCACCCCGCGCTCGCAGAGAATGACGTTCGGGTTGCCCTCGGCCAGGATGTACTCGGCGGAGAGCAGCAGCTCCTGGATCGTGGCGGCCAGGCCGCGCTTGAGCAGCACCGGCTTCCCGCTGCGGCCCGCCTGCTTGAGCAGGGAGTAGTTCTGCATGTTGCGGGCGCCGATCTGAATGACGTCGGCGACCCCGGCGACAGCGTCGAGCCCCTCGGGATCCATCGCCTCCGTCACGATGAGGAGTCCCGTTTCCTCGCGGGCGCGGGCCAGGAGCGCCAGCCCCTTCCGGCCCAGGCCCTGGAAGGAGTAGGGCGAGCTGCGGGGCTTGAAGGCGCCGCCGCGGAGCAGCGTGGCGCCCGCGTCCCGCACGGCGTGCGCCGCCTCCAGGATCTGCTTCTCGCTCTCGACCGAGCAGGGGCCGGCCATGACGGCGACTTCCTCGCCGCCGATGGTCACGCCGCCCGGGAGCTGGATGACGGTGGGTTGGGGCCGCCATTCGCGCGAGACCTGCTTATAGGGCTTGGTGACCGGGATGCATTCCTGGACACCCGGAAGGCCGGCGAGCCGGGACGGATCCACCCGCCCGTCGTTGCCGACCAGGCCGACGGTGGTCCGCTGGCGGCCGGGCATGACCCGGGCCTCGTAGCCCATTTCGCTGATGGTGGCCGCGACCTGGGCGATCTCTTCCTCGGTGGCGCCGTGGCGCATGACGATCAGCATCGGGCTACACCGCCACGGCTTCGCCGAGCCGCACGCCGACGATGGTCGAGATCCCGGGCTCCTGCATGGTGACGCCGTAGACCGCGTCCGCGGCGTGCATCGTGCGCGGGTTGTGGGTGATGACGATGAACTGCGTCTGGGGCTTGAACTCGTCGAGCAGCTTGGTGAACCGGCCCACGTTCGCGTCGTCGAGCGGCGCGTCCACCTCGTCCATGAGGCAGAAGGGGCTCGGCTTGGTCAGGTAGATCCCGAACAGCAGCGACGTCGCTACCAGCGTCCGCTCGCCCATCGAGAGGAGCCGGACGTGCTGGATGCGCTTGCCCCGGGGGGCGGCGAGGATCTCGATCTCGCTGTCGAGGGGCTCGTCCGGGTTCGCCAGCCGGAGATCGCACTCCCCGCCGCCGAAGAGCGTCTGGAAGACGGTGTGGAAGTTCGCCTTCACGGCCTCGAAGGTCTCGAGGAACATGGCCCGCGCGGTCCCGTCGATTTCCCGGATGGCCTGGATGAGCGACTGGCGCGCGCTCACGAGATCGTCCCGCTGGCCCGTGAGGAACTCGAGCCGCTTGATCTCGTCGGCGTGCTCCTCGACGGCCAGCGGGTTCACCGGCCCGATCGCCTCCAGGGACGCCACAATCCGCCCGGCCTCGGTCTCGAGCGTCTCGAGGTCGAGATCGAGCAGCGGCGCCGTCTCGAGCAGCTCGCGCAATGGCTTGCGCCACTCGGTCTCCACCCGCTCGATCAGGCTCCGGCGGAAGCCGGCCGCCTCGGTCAGCTCCAGCTGGAGCCGATGGCTTTCCTCCCCGTGTGCCTCGAGCCGGGCGCGCCGGGCGGCCAGGTCCTGCCCGGCGGCCTCCAGCGCGGCATCCGCTTCCTGAAGCGTGCGCTCGGCGTCGGTGTCGGCCGCCTCGAGCTCGAGCAGGGCGACCAGCCGCTCGGCCCGGGCCTCCTGCCACTGGGACTGCTGGGTGGCGAGCGTGCCGACGTCCTGGTCCAGCTGCGCCAGCTCGTCGGTGAGGGCGCGGATGCTCTCCTCGGCCCCGGTCCGCGCCGCGGCGGCGCGGTCCAGCCGCTCGGTGGCTCCCTGGAGGCGGGCCGCCACCTGCGCCTCCCGCACCTGCCACTGGGCCCGCTTCTCGCGGGCGCTCTCCTGCGCGCTCTCCTGGTCCGCGAGAGCCGCGCGTGCGGCTCCCAGCTCCTCGTCGAGCCGCGCCCGTCCGACGTCTCCCTCGACCAGCGCGGCGTCCACCTCGACCATCCGCTGTTCGGCCCGGGCCAGACGCTCGGAGAGCCGCGCCACCTCGCTCTCCGCCGCCGCCAGCTCCCGGCTCAGGTTGCCGACGAATCGGCCGGCGTCCTCCGCGGCGGCGGCGGCCTGCCGCTCCGCTTCCCGGCTGCGCTCGACCTGCCCGGCGGCCTCGGCCAGTCCTTGCTCCAGCTCGCCCAGGCGGGCGAGCGCGGCGCCGAGATCGGCCTCCGCAGCGCCCAGCGCGATGCTGGCGAGCTCCGCCTCCTGGCCCAGCGTCTCGAGCTCCGCCCGCCGGCGCAGCGGGCCGGACGGCGCGGCCGCGCCGCCGAGGAAGATGGCGCCGCTGGCGCGCCGGAGCACGTGGCCGGCGCCGTCCAGGACCTGCGATCCTGCGAGCGCGGCCCGGACCCAGGGAGCCGCCGGACCCTCGGCCTGCAGCCGGTCGTCCGCCGGCGGCGCGTCGGCGGCGAGCGCCGGCCCCGGATCGGCGGGCAGGAGGACCAGCGCGCCCGGCTGCTCCTCCGCGTGCCATGCGCGGATCGCATCCACCGCGGCGAGATCGCGGACGAGCACGGCGTGGGTCCACTCGCCGAGCAGGCGCTCAGCGAGCTCCGCGTGCTCCCGGCCGGTGCGGACGAAGTCGCTCAGCGGGCCGAGCACCCGGTCTCCGAAGCGGTCACGCGCGGCCAGCAGCGCGGCGGCACCGGGCGCGAGGCCCACGCGCTCCCGGTCGAGCTGCTCGAGCGCGTCCCGGCGCGCCGTGATCTGGGCGAGCGATTCCTCGGCCTGGCGCCGCGCCGAGCGGACCAGCGCCTCCCGCTCCCGCGCCTCCGCCACGAGATGACGGGCGTGCTCGGCCTCCGCGGCGGCCCGCCGGGCCTCGTGGCTCCGGAACGAGCCCTGCTCGATCGCATGGTCCCGCCGCCGCTCCGCGATGGCCAGCTCGGCCCCGAGGCCGCTGCTGTGAGCCGCGGCCTGCGCCGCCCGCTCCCGCAGCGCCGCCAGCTCGCCCTCGAGCGCCGTGCGCTCGCCCTCGAGCGAGCGGAGCGCCTGCGCCCGGCCCTGGAGGTCCTCTTCCAGCCGCCGGACCAGCCCCCGCTGCTCGACCAGGCGCCCGCGCCCCGTCTCCTCCTCCGCGGTACGGCTCGCGACCTCCAGCTGGATCTGGCCGTGCTCCGCCTCCGCCGCCGAGCGGTCGGTGGCGGCGGCGTCGCGCTCGGCGCCGGCGAGCTCGGCCCGGAGCTCCATTTGGGTCCGCTCCTCCTGCGCCTTGAGCCGCCGCGCGGTCGCGTTCCCCAGCCGCTCGGTGGCGAGCGCGAGGTCGCCGTCCAGCTTCTCGATCTCGACCCGCACGGTCCCCAGCCGGCGGGCGATCTCGGTCCGCTGCAGCTCGGCCGCCGCCCGGGCCCGCGCCGTCACGTCCCGGCCGACCTCGGCGGTGGCGACCGCTTCCCGTTCCGCCGGCAGGAGCCGACTCAGCTCCTCGAAGCGCTGCTCCAGCCCGGCGGTGCGCTCGGCCAGGCGGTCCAGGTGGCGCCGGACGAGGGTGAGCTGGACGGCGAACTTCTCTTCCGTCAGCTTGGCGTGCCGCTCGGCCCGGCCCTTCTGCCGGGCCAGGCTGCGGATCTGGGACTGGACCTCGTTGATGAGATCCTCGACCCGCTGGAGGTCCGCGGCGGTTTCCTCGAGGCGGCGCTCCGTCGAGTGCTTGCGGTCGCGGTAGAGCCCGATCCCCGCCGCCTCCTCGAACAGCGAGCGCCGCTCGTCGGCCCGGTCGGAGAGCAGCAGCTTGATCATCTCCGCCTCGATGACCACGCCGGCGTCGCTGCCGAGGCCGGTGCCGCGCAGCAGGTCCTGGATGTCGCGCAGGCGGACCGCGGTGCCGTTGAGGAGGTAGTCGCTCTGGCCCGAGCGCGACAGCCGTCGGGCGATGACCACCTCCTGGTAGGCGATCGGGAGATCGCCGTCGGTGTTGTCGAGGTGCAGCGCCACCTCGGTCACGTTCACCGGCCGGCGCGTGGCCGAGCCCTGGAAGATCACGTCCTCCATCTTCCCACCGCGGAGCAGCCGGGCCGACTGCTCGCCCAGCACCCACCGCACCGCGTCCGAGACGTTGGACTTGCCGCACCCGTTCGGCCCCACGATGGCGGTGACGCCCTCCTCGAAGTTGAGCGTCACCGTGTCGGCGAACGACTTGAAGCCGGTGAGCTCGAGCTTGATGAGCTTCATCTCGCGCGTCCTCTGGTCGGGAGTCCCCGCGTCATTGTGCGGGCTGGTCCTGGGGGGTGATGACGAACGAAGGCATGCCGAGGCTCTTGCCGGTCGCTTCGGCCTGCTCGCGGGTGGCGTAGGGGCCGAGCACCACGCGATAGGCGTCGTCCCCGGTCTTCGGGGGCAGGACCGACGACGGGAGGCCCGCGGCCTTCAGCTTGTCCGCGAGCTCGTTGGCCCACGCCGGATTCCGGGAGCTGCTCACCTGCAGATAGATGGCGGC
>Ga0187823_10000115_pt1 | contig 17565 bp, 13 predicted proteins | sample NC_wetland_sal_i_12_FD_132968 | JGI IMG/M metagenome (GOLD analysis project Ga0187823, IMG submission 132968) | Wetland sediment microbial communities from Neuse River Estuary, North Carolina, USA - SourceSoil_3 | ecosystem: Environmental > Aquatic > Freshwater > Wetlands > Sediment | place...
ACCTCGTAGGCGCCGATGTGCTGCGTGATGCCTCCGGCCTCGCCCGCGATCACGTTCGTCTTGCGGATGTAGTCGAGGAGCGAGGTCTTGCCGTGGTCCACGTGGCCCATGATCGTGACCACCGGCGGACGCGGCAGGAGGACGCCCTCTTCCTCGACGACCTCCTCTTCCTCCTCGCCCAGCTCGCTGACGAACTCCACGCCGTAGCCGAACTCGTCGGCGATGGCCATGATCGAGTCCTTGTCGAGCCGGCGATTGATGTTGGCCATGATCCCGAGCTGCATGCAGACCTGGATCACCTCGGTCGGCTTGACCTCGAGCTGTCCGGCGAGCTCCGCGACGGAGATGAACTCGCTCACGCGGATGACGCGCGGCGCCTCCTCCACGCCGACCGCGGCCCCTTCCTCGCGATCGCGGCGGTGATGGCGGCGCTTGCTCCCCTCCATCTCCGCGAGGGTGCGCTTCACGCTGGCGCGGATGAGCTTTTCGTCCACCGCGCGCTTCTTCTTCTTGCCCGGCTTCCCGCCCAGCTTGAAGGGCGTGCCCGGGCCGCGCCCCGGGGGGGCGCCCCGGCGCTCGGCCTCGGCCTTCGCGGCGAGGACGGCCTTCTCGCGCTTGCGCGCCTCCTCTTCCTTGACGGCTTCCTTCTCGCGCGCGAGCTTGGAGCGCACCTGCTCGATCACGTCGTCGCCGACCGAGCTCATGTGGCTCTTCACCTCGACGGAGAGCGACTTCAAGATATGTACGAGCGCCTCGCTGGACATACCCATGTCCTTGGCGACTTCGTAGACCCGACGTTTCTTAACTGGCATCGCCCCTCGTTTCCTCTTTCGTGTCCCCTGGCTCCTCGTCCTGCTCCGGTTCGGCCTCCGGAGGCGTCGCCGGCGTCTCTTCGACCGCCTCCGCCTCCGCCACCGCCGCCGCAGCCTCGGCCGAGTCCTGAATCCTCCGCTCTTCGGCGACGCGCGCCGCCTCTTCCGCCAGCTCGCGGCCGCGCCTCACTTCCAGCTCCTTCGCCTCCTCGATCAGCTTCTCGGCGGTCTTCTCGCCGATGCCCGGGATCTCGAGGATCTCCTCCATCGGCGTCTTCAGCAGATCCTGGACGGTCTCGATCCCCGCGCGGATCAGCTTCTCGCGCAGCTTCGGACCCGCGCCCTCCAGATCCTCGATGTCGATGCGGGACCGCTTCTCCATGTCCTTCTGCCGGTCGCGCTCGCTCTTCGAGATCAGGTCGATCTTCCAGCCGGTGAGCTTGGCCGCGAGGCGCGCGTTCTGCCCTCCCTTGCCGATCGCGAGTGAAAGCTGATCGTCGGCGACCGTGACCAGGATCTTCGCCTCGGGATCCACGATCTGCGCCTCGAGCACCTTGGCCGGCGAGAGTGAGCGGGTCACGAAGACGACCGGGTCCTGACTCCAGGGCACGATGTCGATCTTCTCCCCCCCCAGCTCCCGGACGATCGCCTGCACGCGGGAGCCCTTGATCCCCACGCACGCTCCGACGGCGTCGATCTTGTCGTCGTTGCTCACCACGGAGACCTTGGCGCGGGAGCCGGGCTCGCGCGCGATGCCCTTGATCTCGATGATCTTCTCGGCGACCTCGGGCACCTCGGCCTCGAAGAGCCGGCGCAGGAACTCCGGATGAGTCCGGGACAGGATGATCTGCGGACCCCGGGCGAGCTTGTCCACCGCGATGATGTAGGCCTTGATGTGGTCGCCCTGGTGGTAGCGGTCGCGCGCGATCTGCTCGCGGGGAGGAAGAATGGCCTCCGAGCGGTCCAGCTTCACATAGATGTTCCCGCGATCGACCTGCTGCACCGTGCCGCGCACCATCTCGCCCACGCGGTCGTGATAGTCCTCGTAGATCCGCTCGCGCTCCGCCTCGCGGACCCGCTGCACCAGAACCTGCTTGGCGGCCGCGATCGCGTTCCGGCCCAGGTCCTCGAGGGTCAGCTCCTGGACGAAATCCTGGCCCACGCGGGCCTCGGCGTCGGACTGCTGGGCCTCCTCGAGGTCGATCTCCTGCGCCAGGTCCTCGGCGTCCTCGACGATGCGCCGCGTGAGGCGCATGAGAATCCGCCCGCTCGGCTCGTCGAACTTGACCTGGATGTCGGCGGTCTGACCGAAGCGCTTCCGCCCGGCGGACAAGAGCCCGGCTTCGAGCGTCTCGACGAGGATGGCCTTGTCCACGCTCTTTTCGCGCGCGATCTGGGCCATCGCCTCCATCAGCTCGTAGTTGACGCCCCTCGATTGTGTCTCTTTCGCCACTGCGCTCATCCCTTCGGCCGTCGTTCCTTCGCCCGCAGCCCTTCCCACGGATCGGCGACGACGTGCGCCTGTTTGATCGCTGTATACGGCAACGACACGACTCCTACGTTCGGATCCTCGAGCAGAATCGCGTCCTCCCCCGCCTGCCGCAGCTCCCCGCGGAACACGCGGCGGCCCTGGTGGAGATCGTGCAGCTTGATCGCCACGCTGCCGCCGACGAACCGCGCGAAGTGCGCGGGACGCGAGAGCGGCCGCTCGATCCCGGGGGACCCGACCTCCAGCACGTAGCTGCCGGGAACCACGTTCTCGGCCTCGAGGTACCGGCCGATCTTCTTATTCCAGTATGCGCAATCGGCTATCGTGACACCGGTCGGACGGTCCAGGGATATCCGAACCACCGTCCGACCCGCCTGGGAGGCCAGGTCCAGGTCCCAGAGGTCGAACAACTCCTCGCCGAGAAGGGCCTGGAGGCGTCGGGTAAGCTCTTCCCTCAGTTGTCCACGTTCCATAGCGGTCCGTCCCGGGCTCGACCCATGTCCGGGCCAGCGCCTAAAAAGTTCGAGTGGACTGCGGGTCCACTCGGACCTGTCAAATTAGCCCCCGGGGACGGCCTCGATCAAGCGGAAAGTTTAGTGGGAAAGGAAACTAGCCTTGGTTGCGAGGCTTACAAGCACGGCTCCGACGGCCTCGAGGCTCTCGGCGGAGCAAACGGCCGGGGTGTCGTGGGTCGTGTGCCACTCCGGGAATCCGAAATCGATCAAATCGACCGCCGGAATCGAGGCGTTCAGGAACGCGATATGGTCGTCGAAGATCGCCGGACCCGGCACCGACTTGAACGCCGTGACTCCCAGATCCCGTGCCTCCTGCCACACCATTTCCACCACATTGGATGCCTGCTGCCTGGAATTGGCTTCCCAGGTCAGGTTCAGGTTCTTCTTTCCGATCATGTCGATCACGATGACGAAGAGCGGCCGCTCGTAGCCCATCTGCTGCACGTAGCGCATCGAGCCCCGGAAGTACCCGTCCGGATTCTGCTCCGTGCCCAGGTCCTCCCCATCGAACAGCACGAGATCCACACCGATGGGCGTCCCGGTCTTCTGGAGCACTCGCGCCACCTCGAGCAGCACCGCCACCCCGGAGGCCCCGTCGTTCGCGCCGAGGACCGCCCGGGTGCGGAGGGCCGCCTGGGGATCCTTGTCGGCCCAGGGGCGCGAATCCCAGTGCGCGCCGAAGAGGATCCGCTCCTTCGCCTCCGGCCGGAAGCGCGCCACGAGGTTCATGAGCCGGACCTGCTTGCCCAGATCGGGGGAATCGTAGCTGAACGTGTCCGCCTGCACCGAGGGAGCCAGGGCATGAAAGCGGCCGAGGAGCCAGGCGAAGCAAGAGTCGTGGGCGGCGGTGCCGGGAACTCGGGGCCCCCAGGCGCACTGCCGCTGGAGGAGCGTGAACGCGTTCTTCCCGTTGAACGCGGCCGCGGCCGCCTGGTGCCGGCACGAGGGGAGGAGGAACGTCAGGAGCAGTACGAGGAGCGTGCCGGATCTAGAAGCGGAACTGACCGTTGACGGAGATCGTGATCCCGCGTTGCGTGAGGTTCTGCTTGTAGTCCTTCGTCTGGCGGAACGCGAGGTCGAATCCCCCGGTGATCGACGGCGTGAAATTGTAGGTGGTGCCGCTCCCGACGTTCAGCCGCTGGGTGCTGTTCTCGATTTGCCGCTCGCTGCCTGGGACGACGAAGTATTGCTCGTCCCGCGCGATTCCCAAGGTGAGGTTCAGGTTGATGTCGTTGGGGAGCTTGACACGCCGCTTGCTCCAGGGGAAGCGGATTCCCTTGTTCGCGGGATAGGTCTTCGTCAGGCGAATGTCGTGGGTCTTGTTCGAGGTCGTCCGCACCACGCCCAGAAGCCGTGTGTCCGCCGCCTCGCTCTTGGAGGTCGAGGTGTTCACGTCGGCCCGGATTCCGTTCCGGAAGGACGCCTCCCAATGGAGGAGCGGTCCCCAGTTCGTCGTCGTCACGTGGGTTTCCACCGCCCCCCCCTGCGGGCCCTGATCCTCGGTCTTCAGGGAATAGTGCGAGCTGACCGCGAGCGAGCTCAGGATCTCGCCCAAGCCCAGGTCCCGCTCGAGCTGGAGCCAGCGTCCCGTCAGGTCTGGCCAGGAGAGCGTGTAGACCCGGCGAGGACCGAGGCCCTGATCGCTGAACGAGATCCGGTGATCCGCGCGCACGTCGACCGCGACGTGGGCCAACGGCTGGAGCGTGGTCGTGGCCGTCGAGATGTACTGGCGGTTCTGGAGCAGGTTCGCGCCCGGGGCGCGATAGAGCGTGGGGTCGAGCTTCTGCGTGAACCCGGTGATGAAGCCGAACCCCGGCTTCCCCGTCACGCGCGAGGCGGAGGTCGTGCGCTCCATGGAGAACGTGGTCTGAATATCCTGGAGCCGGCCGAACAGGGCCCGGAACGGCGCCAGGATCGGGCTCCCACCGCTCGAGTCGCCCGGCGAGCTCTTGAAGTGCTGCGCCAGGCGCGAGAGCGGGAACGCGGTCGTGGCTCGGGCCGACCCGTGGTTGCTGATGTTCTTGAGGCCCAGGGGATCGCTCGGGCTCAGGCGAACGCTGGCCCCCGCGTTCTCGTGGTAGCTTCCGGAGAGCGCGATGTTGGGGTTCAGGAAGAGCAGGTGCCGCGGAACCCAGTTCAGGTCCATGGACTGAAGGTGGTCCACCTCCGTCCCCACGTTGGCTCCGGTGAACCCGTTCTGGCGCTGGAGCATGTCGCGCTGGGAGCTCAGGTTGTACTTCGTCGTGACCCCGTTCAGAGGCAGGTACGTGGCTCCGGTCCGCAGCGTGAGAAGGCGCCCGAGGACGTTGGAGCGAAGCGCCGAGGAGTCCTGGGTCCCCTGGATGAAGCGGCTGTACGACGTGCTCCGCGTCGCGCTCCAATCCATCCCGAAGGAGACGACATCGGGCAGGTACTTGAAGCGCGCGCCCTTCGACAGAGGGATCCCCCTTCCTCCGCCGATCGGCAGGTCGTAGTTCCCCGACGCGGCGAACGCCCACGAGGAATCGGTGGATTGGGGGTCCACGTTCGCGATCCGCGAGTAGGCCATGGTGCCGCTGATCGCGTCGCTGGTCCATCGGGTCAGGCCCTTCCTCGGGCCGGTCCTACGGTACGAGAAGTCGATGGACTGGCGGTCCGACCGCTGGGTCTCGATATCGGACCGGGCTTTGTCGAGCACGACGTCCGATCCCGTCCGGTACTTCGGTATGTCGGTCGAGTGCGCGATGGTCACGCGGACCGGTAGCTGGAGCCCGCTCACCGGCAGCATGCGATCGAGCTGAAGGGTGCTGGAGAATCCGATCGCGGTGTGGTTCAGCCCGGTCCCCTGGTTCACGCCCGAGCCGACCTGGAAGAAATCCTGGTCCTGCTTCGCATAGCTCCCGTTCAACGCGAGCACGTCGGCGAAGTTCGCCTGGACGGCGACATTCCCCATCTTGCCCACGTCCTTCCGGACCCCGTCCAGCCGGAGCTCGTCGAACCAGACCTCGCCCGGACCCACCACGCTCGCGGACGTATCGAAGACCGTGAGACCGAACGTGATCCGGTTCACGCGCGTGAAGGAGGGATTTCCCACCACCGTGTAGCGGGCGCCGATGGCGGCGGCGCTCAGCGAGTCGATCTTCACCCGGTCGGTGTTCGCCTCCTTGAGCAGGGAGAGAACCTCCAGCGGGATGCGGACATCCTGCCAGCCGGTGCGCACCGGGAGGCTGTATTCGTAGTAGTTGACCGTGTCGGAGCCGAAGCGCGCCGTCATCCTGAGATTCTGCAGCTCCACGCCGGGGTCGCCGTGCACGTAGAAGCGGACGTCGCGATACTGGGTGTACCCGATGCCGCTGCCGTTGTCGGCGAAGGTCTTGAAGGAGAAGACCGAGTCCCCGCTCTGCAACCGGTCGTAGGAGAGGGCGAGCGACTGCTCGCGCCTCGTCGCGTTCCCGCCGACCGCGTTCGGCACGTCGAAGGGCGCCGTGTAGATCGCGGCGTCGTCCTTGTTGTTCCGCACCTTCACGTCAAAGACCACGTTGCGCGCCTTCTGGGCGTCGGTGAGCGGGCTGGCCAGCCAGCGGCTCCCCACCAGCTCGATGCCCCCGATCTGGATGTTGGTGGGGCCCGTCATCCCGTCCACCCAGAGCCTCGCGTGCTTGATGTCGTCCCAGCTCGGGCCGCCGATGGGCCGAAACGCCTCCAGCGGAATTCGGAACAGACGCCAGCCGTTGTCCGGCTTCACCACGGGATCGCCGGGGTAATCGCGGGCCACGTCGACCGCCACGAAGGACGTGTCCGCCAGATTGAGGGTGGCCTCGAAGTAGGCGTTCAGCACGTCCAGGTTGCCGTTCAGATCCAGGTCCTCGGTGTCCGGGCGCGAGTTGGGAATTCCGATGCTGCTCCCCTCGGTTCCGTTGATCCCCGAGTAGTCCGTCGGCTTGTTGGGGTCGTAGTGGTAGTCGTCGTGGTCCGGGTCGGGGTTGGTGACGGGATCGTACCCGGGCTCGTCCTTGTCCATCAGCCCGTCGAGCCCCGTGTCCTCACCCTCGTCGAGCTTCGTGTCCTGGTTCTTGTCCTCGGTGTCGAGCTTGCCGTTGGGGGGCGCGTTCAGCTCCCAGAACGCGTCCTCGCTGACCTTTCCGAAGTCCAGGTGGAGGTTGGCGTGGGTCAGGCTGTGGTTCTGCACCCGGTCGTTGACCCAGATCTCCACGAAGCGCGTCCGTGAGAGATCCTGACCCGTTCTCGAGAGCGCCTGCGTGATACCGGTCCAGGTCTTGGGCGTGAAGATGTTGCTGCTGTCCGGGGCGAGCATGTTCATCTCGAGCACCGTGTGCTCGTTGTCCGAGCCCTCTTCCTTCGTGAGCACCGGCTTCAGGTCCCGCTCCTTGGCGCCGCCGTGCGAGGACGTCGGGTTGTACCACTGGATGTGCGCGTGATCGCCCACGAGCAGCGAGATCGGGATGAGCGACGGAAGCGTCATCGTGTCGATCGGGATGCTGCTCCAGAGCCATCCGGTCCGCCCCAGGGCGAGCGTGTTCGACTCGCGGTTCCCCTCCATGTCGTCGATGTAGGCCTGCCCCGCCGTGTTCGGGTTCGGCATGCTCACCGCGGCGTTTCCCTGGATGTTCATGGTGGAGGGGGCCGAGGTGTGCACGCCGGGGATCAGGTTCGCGGCCTGGGTCATCCAGGAGGGCCGGAACGTCAGGATCGAGGCGAGGCTCCCGACCATCGAGCGGGCCGGCTCCTCGCCCAGCTTGGGGTTCAGCTCCTGGGCGCCCCGGCTCTCGTAGAGCATGCTCGAGGTGACGCTCAGATCCGAGGTGGGGCTGTAGGACGTGGAGAATCCCATCAGGGTGCGCTGGACCTGACTCACGCCCGGAGCGAAGGAGTAGTCCACCGAGATCACCGCGTCCGGGCCGGGCGGGCGGCTGAACGTGAGCTGCCCCGTCTCGTAATCGATGGTGTAGTCCGTGTCCTTCTTCTGCAGGACGTTATCCACCTTCACCTGCTCCGAATTCTCGAGGATGCTGGTGCGCCCCAGGAAGTATCCCTGCTGGCTGCTCTTGAACGACGCGTCGATGTAGTACCGGGACTGACTCAGCGGGTCGGGATTCTTCGTGTAGTAGACGTTCGGATTCGCCAGGCTGTCTCCCACCAGGGTGTTCCGGGTCGTGTTGTCGAGGTCGGAGCAGAGAGGGAACTGGGAGCTGGGCGGGCACCCGGGGTCGTAGGGATGGAGGTCGGGAAAGAAGATGATCCCGTTCTCGGCGTCCAGGAACTGCGGGTCCACGCGCCCGTCGGGCGGGGTGTTCGGACCGCCGACCCCGTGCTGGTCCAGCCCCAGGATCTCGATGAGCGGCCGGGTCCCGATCGCTTCGGGATCCACGGATGCGCCCTGGTCGATGCGGCGGATCTTGAGCGACAGGGTCTCGCTCGCGATGTTGCGCGCGGTCAGATCGTAGAAGTTACGAAGCTCGTAGGACAGCGCCGGGAACCATGGATCGTTCGGATCGAACGCGCCGCCCGCCAGTTGGGCGATCGGCGAGTAATCCGGCTTGATCAGCTTGAGCACGGTGGGCTGGCCCAGCGTCGTGTTGCCCACCGGCCCGGAGTTCGCTACATAGTAGACCCCGACGACATCGGTCTGGACGAGCGGAAACCGGAACCGGATCACCGGGATCTGGCCCCCGGTGGCCGACAGGTTCGTGTAGGGAAAGATGACGTCGTAGTCCACGCCCTGGGTCAGGACGTCGAAGCTCCCGGTGTACTGGGGATTCGTGAGCGAATCGACCGGCAGCTCCGGATGGACCCGGGCGGAGGCGGCGATCGTGTTCCCCGTGTTGTCGTTCTGGTTCCGGTTGTCCCGGTAGACCTGGAGGGTCCCCGCCTGCCAGTTCAGCACACTGTCGGCGATGAAGAAGTACTGCCACTTGATGTAGCTCAGGTCGCCGATCTTGACCTCGCGATTCTCTCCCGACGGCGTGAAGCGCGCCGTCTCGCTCTTCCCTTCCTGCTTGCTCACGATCGTGACCACGTCCACGTTTCCGAGCTTGGCCACGGTCTTCACGCCGAAGAGCCCGTCCTGCCGGATGGACGCGCCCTGGAGCGAGAGGTTGGTGTTTCCCAGGTCGATGGACTTGATCATGTCGTCGTCGTCCCCCTCGTAGCGAAGCTTCACCTTGTTGTCGAGGGAGGTCTGGACATTGCTGGACTGGTCCACGTCCACCTTGATCTTGTCGCCGATCGAGCCGGTGAGATTGACTTGCAGGTCCTGCTTCATCTCGAGCGACGGAAAGGCGCTGGGACGCGCGTGCTCGGCCTGGACCGCGTCCTGGGGCCGAACGGTCCAGTCGCTCACACCGCTCAGCGTGATGGTCTCGCTCCCCGACACGTCGATGTTGGGGGCGCCGTCGCCCAGGATGCCGCGCGCGAATTTCGGGATCTGGATCGGGATGGTGTAGTTGAAGATTCCCTTGTTCTTGAGGGCGGCGCCACGGACGATCGACCGTGTGTCCCGCGAGCTGTCGCGCCACAGTCTCCGGTACGTACGGGTGGTGAGCACGTTCGAGTACTCATCGAGGTCCGTGATCATCGGCGTCTGCGTTTCGACGCCGCCTTCGGTGTAGGACTCCCGGATCTGGCCGATCGTGGGATCGAAGGTGACGTCGGGATCCCGCTGCGGGAACTCCATCATTCCGACCGGATCCAGGTGGCTCATGGTCCATCCGGGGGGCAGATCGCTCGGCTGGCTCTCGAGGGCCGTGGGACCTAGCTTCGGATCCGAGGGGCTCTGGTAACCCCAGAGCCCCGCCCGCGCGGCGCCCGCCGGCAGAAGGGAGACGGCTAAGACGATGCAGGCGTATAGAATGGTACGCGGTTTGGGGTAATGCATCATGAATGCGACGGTCGCTCTGGGATCAAAATGGGTCAGACCGGGTCCTGGGCCCCGTCACGTACGAAGGTGAACCCCTCGATCGGGCGGCGGTTCGGCCTGAAATGTGTTAAAAGGTAGGGCCATATGAGAATACTCGAACGGTACGTCCTGCGCGAGCACGTCTTCCCCTTCCTCATCGGCTTCAGCATCGTGATCTTCCTGCTCACCCTGGACTTCCTGTTCGACCTCGTGGACCTGGCCATCGGGAAGGGGATTTCGGCCGGGATCGTGCTGGAGCTGTTCGCCCTTTCCATGGGATGGATGCTGGCGCTGGCCGTGCCCTGCGCCGTTCTGATCGCCAGCCTCGCGACCTTCGGGCGCCTGGCGCAGGACAACGAGATCGCGGCGATGCGGGCCAACGGAATCAACCTCCTGCGCATCATCGGGGCGCCTCTCCTGGCCGCCGCGGTCATGGCGGGCGGCCTCGTCCTCTTCAACAACCATGTCCTCCCGGAGACCAACCACGCCCTGGCCAACCTCATGGTGGACGTGAGCCGCAAGCGGCCCACGACCCAGATCAGCGAGGGCGTATTCATCGATGGATTCGAGGGCTACAACATCTTCGTCGAGAAGGTGAACAACCGGACGAACGAGATCCGCGGGGTCAAGATCTACCAGCTGAACTCGAATGCCCGCCCGACGACGATCCTCGCCGACTGGGGTGTCTTCCACAGCTCGCCCGACGGGCGCGTCGTGACCCTGGAGCTGCACGACGGCGAGATCCACGAAATGCCGCCCAACGACCAGGAACGGGTCTACCGGCGTCTCATGTTCAAGACCCACATCATCAATATTCGGAACGCGGGGGCCGATCTGGAGAGGTCTGATTCCAGCGCGCGGGGAGACCGGGAGATGACCCTCGGGATGATGCGCGGCCAGATCCACAACTTAATGAAGGAGTTGGCGGTCTCGACGGGCGCCCGGGACACCCTGATTCACAAGGCGGGGTACCGGGACTATGACGATTTCGTGAGGGCGGCGGTCCCCCGCCAGCCTCCCCGCGGCCTGTGGGGATGGATCCGGAACGTGCTCGGAGCGCTCTCTCCCGTCCGGCCTCCGGCCAGCCTCTCTTCCGGGAAACCGCCGAAGCTCTTCATCAACCCGGTCACCATGGACATGATCCAGATGCGCCAGATCGAGGTGGACGCGCTCGACCGGCGGATCAACAGCCTCGAGGTCGAGATCCAGAAGAAGTTCTCGATCCCCGCGGCGTGCATCGTCTTCGTCCTGGTCGGAGCCCCGCTCGGCATCCAGGCCCGGAAGAGCGGCATCGGGGTGGCGTTCCTCTCCATCCTCTTCTTCGTCTTCTACTACCTCTGCCTCGCCGGGGGCGAAGAGCTGGCGGACCGCCGCTTCGTCGACCCGGCCGTCGCGATGTGGACCCCGAACGTCGTGATCGGCCTGATCGGGCTCTTCCTCACCCTCCAGGCCGCCGAGATCATCCGCCGCCCCGCGCGCCGCCGGCGCACGCCACCGCCGCGCCCGGTCTCCCAGACGTGAGACGGCTCGATCGCTACATCCTGAAGGAACAGCTCCTCTCGCTCCTGATGGGGCTCACCTTCTTCGTCGCCATCTTCATCGTGGTGGACGTATTCGAGAAGCTGGACTCCTTCCTCGACAACAAGGTCCCTCTCTCGGTCGTGGTCCACTTCTACCTCGTCTCGATCCCGGGCATCGTGACGCTGGTGCTCCCCATGTCGATGCTCCTCTCCTACCTCCTTGCCCTGGTGCAGATCAGCCGGCACAACGAGCTCACCGCCATGCAGGCCGCGGGCATCGGTCTCACGAGGATCGTCCTGCCGCTGTACGTCTTCGCGTTTCTGGTCAGCGCCGCCGTCTTCGTGACGAACGAGACCATGTTGCCGAAGCTGAACGCCGAGCGGAACAGGATCTACCGGGGCGACATCAAGCGCCAGAACCTCGAAGCAGCCTCGGTGCGCACGAACCTGGCCTACCTCGGAACCGACGGGCGCACGTTTCTGATCCGCACCTACAACATTCCCGAGAAGACGATGCGCGAGGTGGTGATCCAGGAGATCCGCCAGCACACGCTGAACGGGCGCATCGACGCCGAGTCGGCGACGTGGGTGAACAATCACTGGGTGTTCCACGAGGGCTTCGTGAGGCGGTTCGACCGCGACGGGGAGCACGCCGCGCACTTCAACGAGCTGGTGATCCCCGGGCTCAAGGAGATACCCGAGAGCTTCGCGAAAGCGGAGGAGGAGCCGGAGGCGCTCTCCTACTGGGAGCTGGAGAAGTACATCCACAGGCTGAAGCAGAGCGGGAGCCGCGTGCAGAAGTACCTGGTGGACCTCCACCTCAAGGTCAGCTTCCCGCTCACGAATCTGATCGTCGTCCTGATCGGGACCGCGCTCGCGATCCGGGTCCGGCGCGGCGGGCTCGCGATCAGCTTCGGCCTCGCCGTCTTCATCAGCTTCGTCTACTACGCGATCATCCGCACCGGACAGGCGCTGGGGCACGGCGGCACCCTGCCGCCCTGGGTCGGGGCGTGGCTAGGGAACATCGTCTTCGGCGGCCTGGGGCTGGAGTTGCTGCGCCGCGCGCGGCGGGGGTTGTAGGCCGGCCTAGGGGACCCCTTTCGAGCTCGAGCTCAGTGCCGCCAATACTGCTATCGCGACCCCCGAAGCCACGATCGTTGCCGCGACGATCTTGCCCCGCGTCGTGCCGCGCGCTGAGTGGATCTCCATCCCGCGGATCTCATCGCCGCGGACCGCGACCCACCGGTGCGGATGGACGCTCTTGGCCAGGCCAACCAGGCTGTCCCCTTGCACGACCGGCCGACTCAGGACCAGGCTCGAGTCCCCCACGGATAAGCGCACCAGGTCGGGCTTCTCGCGGGCCACGTACGCGACCGGCGTATCTTTCCCGATCGAATGCCAACTGGCGCATCCCGACCAGAGAGCGACGACGAGAAACGTGGCTGCGGCTTGACGCGCTAGAACGCGCTGTCGATTCATTTCTTGGACCCGTGAGGCACGCTTTCTTTGCGATACCTTTGCCGCTGGACGCGACCCTTGGCGTCCGTGATTCGGTCCATGCGGTCTGCGATCTCAGCCAACGCTTTCGGACCGTAGTCGTATGTCCTCTCGATCATCTTGGAATAGTTCCCGATCGTCAGGGTCAAGAAGACGTGAGGAACATCCGACACCACCTGCCTCACCTCGCGCACTCTTCCGTCGGGTTGTACGAGAGGAAATCTCCCATCTGTGTACGTCGACCGTAGAACGAAGAAATCCGACCCATAGAAATCATCCAGGAGGTCCCACGCGTCCTTCTGGGGGATCGAGTAGGACGAGGTCCACTTCGGCTCACCCGAGCCGGAAAGGGTGCAAAGACCGTCCCCGCGGATCGTCAGGGTGTAGGCAGGGCACGAACCGAAGCACTCCGTTCGGCGAAGCGTCATGGTCACGTCCCGAAGCGTGTACTGAGTCGGGGGCTCGCGGGGTGGGCCGCCATCGAGGGGGTCGAGCGGCTCCGCTCCAACCGAGCCGCAGTTCATGGCTGGTAGACCAGCGAGTGCCAGGGCAACAACGAACGAGGCGCGGCCCCAAGGAGTGAACAGACATCGGTTCATCGAGCCCCTCCGGTGCCGGCCGGTGCACGGAGCGTACGCCCGTGGGTCGAACTCCGGGAAGCAGAATCCGAGCGCGCTTAGCGCTCTGCCGTCGTGCCGCGCGCGGCCGCGCGCTTCGTGCCTTCCGGCACCGGCGAGCCCATGATCCGCCCCTCCTTCAGGTGCGGCACCACAGGCACCGTATCCACCGCGGCGCAGACCGGCAGGTCCTCCTCGAACCCCAGCCCCGCGAGATAGCGGCCGTGCTCGCACCCGCGGAGGATCGCCTCGGGCGAGGCGCCCATCGCGGCATCGAAGTCTCGCGCGAACGCCGCCGCGTCGTTCAGCTCGAGATCGGGAGCCGCATCATGGAGCCTCCGGATCAGGGCGCCCGCGCAGGCTGCGTCCTCCAGCGAGAACCGCCCGTTCCGGCCCGCGCACACGATCGTCAGGTCCGCCGCCACGGCCGAGACCGTTTTCACGACCGCGCTCAGGTTCACATACCCGAGGAGAATCGAATCGCGCCCCGCCAGAGGGCCCGCCAGGAGCGGGCTCGCGTTGGTGGAGGCGAAGATCAGCGTGGCCCCGTTCACTTTCTTCCGGGTGTACTCGCGCGGGGAATTCCCCAGCGCGAAGCCGCTGACCTTCCGCCCCTCGCGCTCGCCGCACAGGAGGCTCGACTTGGGATCGAGGGTCTCGTGGAGGCGCGTCGCCTCCTCCACCGTCTTCACCGGGATGATCTTCGCCGCGCCGTTCAGGAGCGCGGTGGCGATGGTGCTGGAGGAGCGCAGCACGTCGATGACCGCGATCTGGCGCGCGTCGAGGGACGCGCGCTCCAGCTCGGTGGGAATCACGTAGAGATCGATGCGCTTCATTGGGGCGCCGGTTCCGCGTTCAGGAGCTGATCCAGGTAGCCCGTGTGGATCTCGCCCTTCAGAAAGGCCTCGTCCTTGAGGATGCGCAGATGGAGCGGGATGGTGGTGTCGATGCCCTCCACGACCGTCTCCTCCAGCGCCCGGCGCATCCGCACCACCGCCTCCATCCGGTCGCGTCCCCACGTGATGATCTTCGCCACCATCGAGTCGTAATTCGGCGGCACCACGTAGCCCGAGTAGAGGTGGCTGTCCACGCGCACGCCGGGTCCGCCCGGGCCGTGGAAATAGCTCACTCTCCCGGGCGAGGGCTGGAAGTTGCGGTCCGGCCTCTCGGCGTTCACGCGGCACTCCAGCGCGTGCCCCCGGAGGCGCACCTCGTCCTGCTTCCAGGGCAGGGCCTCCCCCGCCGCGACCGCGATCTGCGCCTTGATGAGATCGTAGCCGGTCACCTCTTCGGTCACAGGGTGCTCCACCTGAATCCGCGTGTTCATCTCCATGAAATAGAACTGCCGGTCGGCCCCCAGGAGGAACTCGATCGTTCCGCAGCTCTCGTATCCGATCGAGCGCCCCGCGGTCACCGCGGCCGATCCCATCTTCGTCCGCAGCTCGTCATCGAGGGCCACGCTCGGAGATTCCTCGATCAGCTTCTGGTGGCGCCGCTGGATCGAGCACTCGCGCTCCCCGAGATGGATCAGGTTCCCGTGCTTGTCTCCGATCACCTGGAACTCGATGTGCCGGGGGTTCTGCACGTACCGCTCCAGGTAGACGGCCCCGTTCCCGAAATTGGCCTCCGCTTCGGCCTGCGCGGTGCGGAGCCCGTTCCGGAGCGAGGATTCGTCGTTGGCGATCCGCATCCCCTTGCCGCCGCCTCCGGCCGCCGCCTTGATGATCACCGGGTAGCCCAGCTCCGCGGCCACGGACGCGGCCTCGTCGGGCGACTCGAGCGCGCCCTCGCTCCCCGGCGTGACCGGCACGCCGGCCTGGACCATGGTCTTCCGCGCGACCGCCTTGTCTCCCATGAGCCGGATCATCTCCGAGGTCGGGCCGATGAATCGAATGTTGCAGGACTCGACCACCTCGGCGAAATGGGCGTTCTCGGAGAGAAAGCCGTATCCGGGGTGGATCGCGTCGGCCGCCGTGATCTCGGCGGCGCTGATGATCCGGGGAATGTGCAGATAGCTCGCGGCGGAAGCCGGCGGCCCGATGCAGACCGCCTCGTCCGCGAGGCGCACGTGCAGCGAATCCCGATCGGCCTCCGAGTAGACGGCCACGGTCTCGATTCCGAGCTCCCGCGCCGCGCGGATGATCCGCAAGGCGATCTCGCCGCGGTTGGCGACCAGGATCTTCTTGAACATTCGGCTAGACGGGGGTCTCTTTGTTCTCGAACGGCTTCCAGGACTCGTCCGACGTGGCGTGGATTCCCTTCACGCGAAGCTCGAACTCGGTCGGATTGGAGCAGTACCGGAGCGCGGTCTCGAGGCTGATCTTCCCCTCCGTATGGAACTTCATGATCGCCTGATCGAAGGTCTGCATGCCGTACTGCGACACGCCCTCCTGGATCGCGCCCTTGATCAGGGACGTCTTCACGGGATCGAGAAGGTATTCGCGGATGGTGGCGGTGGCCACCATGACCTCGGCGGCCGGAATTCGTCCCGCCTGATCGGAGCGCGGCATGAGACGGAGCGCGATGACCGCCTGGAGCGTGGCGGAGAGCATGTACCGGGTCTCCTCGTGCTGGTGCGGCGGAAAGAACGAGAGGATGCGGTTGATGGTCTGGGGCGCGTCGGTGGTGTGGAGCGTGCTGAGCACCAGGTGCCCCGTGTCCGCCGCCATGAGCGCGGTCTGCATGGTCTCGGCGTCCCGGATCTCGCCGATCAGGATCACGTCGGGATCCTGCCGCAGAATGTGCTTCAAGCCCTCGGCGAAGGAGGCCGTGTCCAGGCCGACCTCGCGCTGGGAGATGGTGCTCTTCTTGTCGCGGTAGAGGAACTCGACCGGGTCTTCGATGGTGATCACGTTCTTGGCGACCGTCCGGTTCACCGAGTCGATCATGGCGGCGAGCGTGGTGGACTTGCCGCTCCCCACCGTCCCGCACACGAGCACGAGCCCGCGCGGGCGCGTCGCGATCTCCTCGATGGTGGACGGGAGATTCAGCTCCTCGAACGACGGAATCGTCGCCGGGACCTGCCGGAACACCATCGCGATGGTCCCGCGCTGCTGGTAGAAGTTGCTCCGGAAGCGCGAGAGGCCGGTCACCCCGAAGGCGAAGTCGACCTCCTTCGTCTCCTCGAAGGTCTTCTTCTGCTTCGGAGTCAGGATCTGATCCACGATTGCTTCGAGGTCGGCCTGGCTCGGCGCCGGCTCGTCCAGCGTGACGAGGGACCCGTTCTGGCGCGCGGTGGGCTTGGTGCCCACCTTGACGTGAAGGTCGGAAGCCTTGAGCTCCACCATTTTCTGCAGCACTCGCTTGATGTTCATCCCCACTCCCCTCGCACGGACTACGCCGCGGTGTCGGACTCCACCAGGAACAAGGTCTGCCCGTACTCCACGGGCTGAGCGTTCTCCACGAGAATCCGGGCGATGCGCCCCTCCACCTCGGACTCGATCTCGTTCATCAGTTTCATGGCCTCGACGATGCAGACGGTCTGCCCCACCGTGATCGCGCTGTTCTCCTCGACGTAGGGATCCGCGTCCGGAGCGGGCGCGCGGTAGAAGGTGCCCACCATCGGCGACTTGATCGGAATCAGGTTCGTGGGAGGCTTGGCCTCGGCCTCGGCGCGCTCGCCCGGCCCCGCGTGCTCTTCCACGGGCCGCGCCTGGATCATGGCGGGAGCGGCGTCCTGGCCGGGCCGGCGGACCCGGACGGTGGTGAACCAGCGGCGCACCTCGATCTCGGCCAGATCCTCCTCGCGCATGATCGCGACCAGCTCGGCGATTCTCCTGCGCAGGTTCATCGTCCCCTCCCCCGCGCCGCGGCCGGCTTGAGCCGGGCCGCGAGCTCGCGAAGCCCCAGGTCGTAGCTCCGGGCTCCGAACCCCATGACCACGCCGGAGGCGGCGGCGCCCGTCAGACTCACCGAGCGCGGCTCCCCGCGCGCGAACAGGTTCGTGAGATGCACCTCGATCACCGGCACGGTCACGGCCCGCATCGTGTCGGCGAGCGACCAGCTCGTGTGCGTCAGCCCCCCGGGATTGAGGACGACGCCGTCCACGGCATCCATGGCCACGATGAGACGATCGATGAGCGCTCCCTCGTGGTTCGATTGGAAGCACTCGACGTCCAGCCCCAGCTCCTTCCCGAGCTTCATCAGTCTACGGTCGATCGAGGCCAGGGTCTCCCTTCCATAGAGAGCGGGCTCGCGTAGTCCCAGGAGGCCCAGGTTCG
>Ga0187823_10000116_pt1 | contig 17490 bp, 15 predicted proteins | sample NC_wetland_sal_i_12_FD_132968 | JGI IMG/M metagenome (GOLD analysis project Ga0187823, IMG submission 132968) | Wetland sediment microbial communities from Neuse River Estuary, North Carolina, USA - SourceSoil_3 | ecosystem: Environmental > Aquatic > Freshwater > Wetlands > Sediment | place...
CTGCATGTGAGGTCGGAACTCGCACCGGCGCGGCGTGTTCTTCGCGACATGAGACGCGTCTCGGTGGCCCTCGCGCTCGTCCCCTGCCTGTGGGCGGCGACAGCGCAGCACGCGGTCGCCGCCCCGATCGCCACCCTCACTGCCGAGACGCCGATCTCGGCGGGCGCAGGGTGGCTCGTGTGGAGCGTGCACGGGCCGGGCGGGTGGGTGCTCGACGGCTACCACGACGGCGCGGTCACCCAGCTGCCGATTGCGCCGCGGCCGCAGCCGTTCGACGCGAGCGTCGGCTTCGACCAGCACGGGACTCCTGCGGTGGTCTTTTCGCGCTGCGCGCGCACGCCGCGCATGGAACTCCTCGGCGAAGGACCCGAACGGTCGGGCGGCGTGCTCGTGGAACCGGAAACGGGCAGGGGTTGCCGGATCCGGATCGCCCCGCTGTCCACCGGGCACGAGCGCAACCTGCCCGTCCCGTACGCGCGTGGCGTGTCGGACACGACGCCGTCGATCTGGCACGGCAGCGTCGCGTTCGCGCGTCGAGTGCCCGCACACGGGGACGTGTGGCAGATCTACTCCTGGTCGCCGCGCATGCCGAGGGTGCTGCAGCACCTGCCACACGGCCGTATTCCCAGCGGCTGCGGAGGGCCCCCCGGCTGTGTGAGCGCCTCCGCGCGCGGCCAGGTGCAGGCACTGGCCAGGGACGGTGCGCTCGTGACGTTCCTGTGGAACGTGGAATCGCCCTACTTCGGGCCCTTCCGTACGTGGGAAGCGCGCGTCGACCGGATCGCCGGGGGCGACGCGCTGATCGAAGGCAGCTCCGGGCATGAGGCCTGTCCCGGGCCGATCCCGCCGCATACGCTCGAATACGTCTGGCCCGAGCCGCCGCTCGCCGTGGGCGCGCAGGCGCTGCTCCCCGAGCTGGCGGGCTTCTCCTGCTTCGAATCCTTCGGTGCGGTGCTGCTGGCCCACGGCAGCACCCCGGGCCGAAGCAGCGAAGCGACGCTGCCCGGGCCGGTGCTCGGCCTGGCGGCGGAAGGGTCCCAGCGCTTCGCGGTGGTACCCGGGGCCACGCCGAACGGGCTCGACAGCCCCGGCTGCTCGCCCAAGGTCCCCTGCACGCTCGAGCAGATCGAGGTGCCGGCCTTCGCGCGGGCGCCGCACCCCCCGTTCGTGCCCTTCGCCTGAGCCGAGCGGGGAGGCCGCGGGTCAGTACGGCGGCTGGGAGGCGTACCAGTCGCCGAGCGCGCGGAACGCCTCCCAGAACGCGCGCTTGGCGTCCTGTTCGTCGAGCGACTCGTCGATGTTGGGCACGTACAGCGCCTCGATCGTCGGCGTGAGCTGCTGGACCTCGCCGAGCACGGGCTGCAGGGGACGCGCCAGCGGGATGTCCATCTCGCCGAGCGCGGCGAGCGCGTCGGGCCCCATCGCGACCACGATCCGCGGCTGCACGATCGCGATCTCGGCGACCACGCGCGAGACGCACGCGAAGTCCGCGAGCGAGGGATCGCTGAGCGGGCACTTGGCGCAGAGCGTGCCGTACACCGCCAGCGGGTCGATCTGCAGGCGCTTGAGCGACTTCATCAGCGCGCTCCCCGCGCGCCCGTAGAAGGCGACGCCCTCCTCGATCTCCGAGGGCAGCGGCGAGTGCTTGAGGAGCATGATGTCCGCCTGCGGATGGCCCGAGCCAAGCACCGGCATCAGGTTGCCGCGCGGGCAGTGCGGGCACGACTGCAGCTCGCGCGTGAGCGTGTTGAGCTCGCGGATCGCGCGCTCGAGGTACTTCTCCTTGATCTGGTCCTCGGTGACCGGCATCGGTCCCGAGGGATTAGACGGCGCCGCGGCTTGTCCTTGACCGTGCATCATCGGTTGCGACCAAGACGCTAGCGGCGTCGCGTGCCGGCCGCGGCCCGCCGCACCCGGCGCACGCGCCGCGCCTTGCGGGCCTGGCGCGCCGCGCGCGGTGTCGCGCGCGTCTGCAGGAACTTCAGCGCCTGCACGTACAGCAGCGAGCTCGGGCGGGTATGGATCTCGGCGTCGCGCAGCGACTGCAGGAACTCGTGCGGGCCGACGAAATCGCGCATCCGCACGCGCACCGAGCCGAGCCCCTGGGCGACGTGGGAGTCGGAGCCCGCCCCGCCGGCGATCCGGTACTTTGCGGCGAAGCGCTCCGCCTCGTCGTTGAACGAGCCTATCGCCACGCGCGAGTTGAACACCTCGATCGCGTCCACGCGGTCGATTACGGGGAGCAGGTGCTCGTAGTCGGGGACGGAGTGCATGCGGTCGAACGGGTGGGGCACGTAGACGACCCCCCCCTGCTCGTGGATCCGCGCGATCGTCTCCGGGAGCGAGAGCCCGCGCGGGATCTTCTCCTCGAGGAACAGGCCGATCACCTCGCCTTCGTGAGCGGTCTTGACCTCCTCTCCGACGATCACCTTCACACCGGCCGCCGCCGCCTGGGCGCGTGCCTCCAGCGCGCCGGAGATCTCGTTGTGGTCGGTCACCGCGATCGCGCCCAGCCCCTGTTCGCGCGCGGTCGCGAGCAGCACCTCCACCGGCGTTGCGCAGTCGTGCGAGTGGTCGGTGTGCATGTGCAGGTCCACGTCGATGAGCGGGCGCTGCTCGAGCGCCCGCGCGAGCGCGGGGTCGCCGGCCGGGTCGTGACGGCGCGCCGCCAGCGAGGCGTAGATGGCCTCGAGCTCGTCCACCGCCGCGGGCGTGTCGGCGATCAGCCGGTAGTCGCCCGGGAAGTAGCGCGCCATCAGCTCTGCGGCGGCGGGTGAGCTCGCGGTGCGCGCGTCCAGGCGCCCGAACACGCCCTCGACGAAACGGCGCGCGAGCAGCGTCGAGAGCAGCCGCTCGCTGGAGGAGTGGAACGAGCCCACGTTGAGCGAGCGCGAGTGGCGCAGCGCCGCGGCGGACGTGCTCGGAGCGAACGGCTCGTGCACGTGCACGATGTCGAGGTCCACGCTGCCGAGGGCTTCCTCGACGGTCCTGGCCACGTCGATCGGCAGCGCGGCGGGCCGTCGCCGCGCGCCGCCCACGACGTCGAGCACCTCGCCCACGGCGATCACGCGGGGCATGCCGCCGTCGCTGCCCTGCAGCAGCGCGGTCGCGTCGCCGCGCGCGGCGCGCAGCGAACGGCGGGAGTCGCGCACCCGCTCCTGTGAGCGCGACGGCGCCAGCACCAGCACGCGGTGCCCGCGCCGCGAGAGCTCCGAGGTCACGCGCGCGATGTGCGCGTTGACCCCGTCGTCCTCCGCCTCCCACGGGTACGGCGATACGTGGGCTATCGAGAACGTCGGGGCCATCTGCGCCCGATTATCGCCTTCCGGCGACCGCGCGTGGGCTATTTCGACTTCGCCGTCGCACGCGGACGCCGCGCTTTGGCGGGTTTGCGTGCGGGGGAGGCGGCGGCTTTGGCCGGATTGCGCGTCGCCTTGCGCGATCCCGGCAGGCCCGCGTACTGCTCGATGAACGTCTCGGTGTCGCGCCGAGCCTGGTCGTCCGGCCGCTGGTTGTGCGGCGACTTCATCAGGTACGAGGAGGGTCCGTCGAGCTGGCCTCCCACGCCGTGGTTCAGCGCGAGCTTGCAGCAGCGAACCGCGTCGATCACGATCCCGGCCGAGTTCGGCGAGTCCCACACCTCGAGCTTCAGCTCCACGTTGAGCGGCACGTCGCCGAACGCCTGACCCTCGACACGCACGTGGGCCCACTTGCGGTCGGTCAGCCACGGCACGTAGTCGGACGGTCCGATGTACACGTCGTCGGCGGGCAGCTTCTCGTCCATGATCGACGTCACCGCGTTCGTCTTGGAGATCTTCTTGGACTCCAGCCGCTCGCGCTCGAGCATGTTGTAGAAGTCCATGTTGCCGCCCACGTTGAGCTGCGAGGTGCGCAGCATCTTCACGCCGCGGTCGGCGAACAGCCGCGCGAGCGTGCGGTGCACGATCGTGGCGCCGACCTGGGACTTGATGTCGTCGCCCACGATCGGGAGGGCCGCCGCTTTGAAGCGCCGCTCCCAGTAGTCCTCGCGCGCGATGAACACGGGGATGCAGTTGACGAACCCGCAGCCCGCCTCGAGCACCTGCTCGACGTACCACTTGGTGGCGTCCTCGGAGCCGACCGGCAGGTAGGAGACGACGACGTCGGTGTGCGTGTCCTTGAGGATCTTGACGATGTCGGCGGTCTCGCCGGGAGCCTTCGCGATCTTCTCCTTCAGGTACTTGCCGAGGCCGTCGTGCGTCATCCCGCGGTGCACCGGCACGCCGAGCTTCTTCGGCACCTTCGCGAACTTCATCGTGTTGTTCTGGCCCGCCCAGATCGCTTCGCCGAGGTCCTTCCCGACCTTCTTCACGTCGATGTCGAACGCAGCGGTGAATTCGATGTCGCGCACGTGGTAGCCGCCGAGGTCCACGTGCATGAGCCCGGGGACGCGCTCGGAGGGGTCGGCGTCGCGGTAGTAGTGCACGCCCTGGACGAACGCCGAGGCGCAGTTGCCGACGCCCACGATCGCGACCCGCACCTTCTCGTGCTGGTAGCGCCCGGCGCCGTTCCTGGTGGCGGCGCCGTTGCGGCCGGACCGGCCGGCATTCGCTCCGCTCTTGTCACCGAACCGGCCAGCGCGGCCGTTGCTGTGCTCCATGATCACCTTGTCCTCAAGAAGGGCGCGGGGGCCCGGTCGAAGGGGCCCGGTGGCCCCTGCTTCTGGGGGTCGGACGGCACGGGGGTGCCCGACCGTCGCAGGAGACTACTCCGCCGCAGGCGGTTGGTCACACGACGAGCGCGCGGCGCACGTGGTGGATGCGCTGCGCGACCGTGATCACGCTGAGCGCCGCGAGCACGTAGACGGCGGGCTTGAGCAGCTCGAAATCGCCGAGCGACGCCCCCTTCGCGAACACCAGCCCGATCGCAAGGATCACGACGCGCACGGGGCGCGTCGCGATGCCCACCTTGCACTCCACGCCGAGCGCCTCGGCGCGGGCGCGCGTGTAGCTGACCATCAGCGAGGCGAGGACCGCGACGACGACGGCCGCGGCTGCCACGCGGTCGCCGATCAGCGCGAAGTAGCCGGCCACAGCCGTCAACACGATCCCCTCCTCGATGCGGTCGAGCGTCGAGTCCAGGAACGCGCCGAACGGCGTCCCCTTGCCGGACATCCGCGAGTAGCGGCCGTCGAGCGTGTCCATCACCGAGCCCACGATGAACGCGATGCCGCCGAGGAAGAACAGCTGTTCCCAGACGAGCACGGCGGCGACGAGGTTGAGCGCGAGCCCCGTGAGCGAGATCGCGTTGGGCGTCAGGCGCGACTCGATCAGGCGGTTGCGGACCAGCTCGCGGCGCTGCCCCTGGCCGATCGGCGAGGAGCGCACACGGCGGCGCGCGGCCCGGTGCGATTCGCGCCGCGCGCGTCGCGTGGCGGCCCGCTGGCGGGGAGGCATCGCGCGCTAGCCGCCCGCGGGAGCTCCCGCACGCGCGGCGCGGGTGCGGGAGACGGCCGAGAAGCGCCACACCGTGGGCCGCGCCCGGCCGAGCCAGCTCGCGGCGTATGCGGACACGCCCGCGGTCATCGCGCCGAGCAGCGCGTCGACGAGGAAGTGGTTGGCCGTCACAACGATCACGAACGTCATCAGGAACGGGTACAGCAGCCACAGGACGCGCGCCACGGGCATGCGCACGAGGCGCGCGAGCGGCCAGCCGATCATCAGCGCGAACGCGACGTGCATCGACGGCACAGCGGCGTACGGGTTGAACAGCGCGCTCATCGACGCGCTCGTGTGGGTGTCGTTGACGATCGTGAAGTTGGCGACCGTGTCCGTGAAGCCCCACTCGGGCAGGAAGCGCGGCGGCGCGGTGGGGAACGCCAGATACGCGGCGAGCGCGATGCCCATCGCGAACATGAACATGTTGCGCACGAAGTAGAAGCTGTTGTTGTGGCGCAGGTACAGGTACAGCAGCGCCGCGATCGTGATCGGGCCCTGCGCGTTCACGTACAGCCAGCTGGCGACCAGGATCACGAAGTGGCTCCCCGACGCCCACGTCTGCACGGACGGCTCCACGAACAGGTGCAGGCTGCGCTCCAGCGCGATCAGATCGCGCGCGTGCGCGAACGCGGCGCCCGCGTCGCCCTCGGCGAAACCGCGCACGAGCCGGTAGGCGAAGTAGGCGAGCGCGAACAGGGTCAGCTGCCGTATCGCATCCAGCCAGCCATGTGGCAGCAGACGATCCTCGAGGGAGCGGACGCGCGCGACCATCGGGCAGAAGCCTAGACGATGGTCAGGAGCAGCGGGCCCCATGATCGAACACGCGCGCGAGCGAGAAGCCGATCGTGACGTGGACGCTCTCGGCGGCGCGGGCTCGCACGTCGGTGAAGCCTTCCGGGCCTTCCGAGACGCAGCCGCGGCCCGCCGACACCCGCCAGTAGGGGGTGAAGCGGATGCGCACCAGGTACGTCCCCGCGCGCGGCGCACGCAGCGTGAACGAGTCGTGCCCCACGCTCGTGAGCACGGACGGCGGCTGGGCGAGCGGCGTCGCGTCGCGCACCGCGAACAGCCGCCAGTGGGCGGAGCTCCAGATCTGCTGCAGGTAGGACGGAGGGCCGCCGCGGAGCAGGCGCGCCTCCGCCCGTGCCGAGTAGTCGAGCTTGGAGTCCGGAAGCGCCACATAGGAGATCGCCTGCCGCGAGAGCCACGCGCGGTAGGCGCCGGCGCCGAGCGGCCTGCCTTCCTCGTAGAAGATGCCGTTGCGGTAGCGGTCGAGCTGGCGCTCCCAGCCGCGCGCGATCATCGTCACCGGCGCCACCCAGCGCGCCTCCCAGTGATTCGCGCTCGCCACGACCTCGATCCGTGCGGGCGTTGCGTCATACCCGATGTGCAGACGTCGCAGCTCGGCGATCAGGGGCGCGTAGTAGGACTCGTTCACGCCCGGGTCGGACACCGCGCTCGTGAAGTCCGCCACGGGGGCGTTGGCCTGCCAGTACAGGAGGAACGGCGCCAGCACCGCCAGCGCGATCCGGCGGCGGCGGTCGGGATCGCCCGCCAGTGCGCACGCCGCGATCGGCCCCGCTGCCAGCGCGCCGAGACGGTCGGCGTTGCCGCCCATCGCGCTCGGCACGATGTATGAGGCGATCAGCGCCAGCGCGTACAGCCACGCGCCGAGCCGCAGAATCGGCTGCGAGGGCGGGATCAGGAGCGCGATCACGACCACGCCCGCGAGCGCCGGGTAGAACGCCGAGGCGACGAACGGCTGGCTGCCGCCTTCGGGGAACATCACCACGAGCGCGCCCACCGGCAGGACCACGGCGATGGTGAGCGCGACGAGCGCGCGCCGCTGCCTCCCCGAGGAGCACAGCGCCCAGGTCACCAGCGCGAGCGCCAGGAACGCGCCCGCGACGGGACTCGCGATCGCGGTCAGGACGGCGAGCGCCCCCGCTGCGGCCATGCGGTGTCGCTGTGCGGCGAGCAGGGCGCCGAGGCCGATCGCGAGGCCGAGGTCGAACGGAACGCGGCAGGAGAGCAGCGCGACGGAGGCGCCCACGGCGAACCACCAGGACGCGATCAGCACCGACCGCTCGGGGAAGCGCCCGCGGATCAGCGCGCTGAACAGGGCGGTGGCGATTGCCATCGAGGCGACGGCGACCAGGCGCGGGCCCACCAGCGCGCCCAGCGCGGGGGCGAGCAGGGAATAGGCGGGCAGGTGGTGCCCGCTGTACCAGGCGTTGTCCCACAGCGTGAAGCCCGATGTGGAGAACAGCCAGCTGCGATAGCTGGCCGCGGCCAGGTCCGGCGCCGGCGGGGCAGCGATCAGGTACGCGAGCCCGAGGACGGCGGTGAGCGCCCATGCGGGGACGCGCGCGAGCGCGCCGCGAGGTGCGACGGCATCGGCGCCGGCGCCCGCGCTGACGGCGGCGCTGCTCACCCCGGGCTCATGAAACCCGCGAGCCGGTCGAGCAGGTCGGGGCGGTCGAGCCACGGCCAGTGGCCCGCATCCTCCATCTCGAACAGCTCCGCCTGCGGAAGCACGTCGGCGTAGGCGCGGCCGAAGCGCGCGGGGATGTAGGGGTCGCGCATCCCCCACGCGACGAGCGCGGGGACGTCCAGGGTGCCGAGCCGCCGGCCCGCGTCGGCGAGTGCCTGGGGCGGGGAGCTGCGGTACAGACGGAGGATCGCGCGCTGGGTGCCCTGGTCGAAGTGGTCGAGCACGCTGCGCTGCCACTCCTCGGGCATCGGCCCCGGCGTGACGTTCGACTCGCGCGAGAGGTGGCGCAGGGTGAACTTGCCGATCGTCCCCATCGACAGCTCGCCCAGCCCCCACGTCCGCCAGATGCGCGCCGTGCGGTGCCAGCGATAGCCGGGCAGCAGCGGCACCGCGTTGACGATCGCCACGCGCTCGATCCGCTCCGGCATGCGCTGGGCGAACAGGAGCCCCACGCCGCCCCAGTCGTGCACGAGCAGGCGCACGCGGTCGATCTCGAGCATGTCGAGGAAGCTCTCGATGAAGCGGTCGTACTCCCGCATCGTGTACCTCCGCGCCCCGGACTTGCCCGAGCGCCCGAACCCCGGCAGGTCGGGCGCGATGCCGCCGGTGCGCTCCAGCATCGACACCCATTCGTCGGAGTTGTTCGGCACCCCGTGCAGGTACAGCGGCACCGGCTCGCCGGGCGGCGTGTCGGCTGCGCGCCAGTACACGGGCAGCCCATCGAGCTCGCCGTGGTTCTCGCTCGGCGCGGGCACGCGGCGAGGATATAGCCGGATACGGTGGGGCGATGCCGGCAAACGCGCGATCAGGCGCCGAGCGCTGGCGCGCTCCCTCCCGTGCGCGGGTCGCGCGCGTGCGCGGACGGTTGGCGGAGGTGTACGGCGTGCCCCTGATGCCGCCGCACGGGCATCCGCTCGCCGAGCTCGTGCTGACGGTGCTCTCGCAGTCCACCAACGATCGCAACCGCGACGTGGCCTACCTGCGCCTGCGCGAGCGCCTCCCGCTGTGGGAGCAGGTGCGCGACGCGCCCGTGGAGGAGGTCGAGGAGGCGATCAGGCCGGGCGGGATCTCGAAGGTGAAGTCGCGGCGGATCCAGGAGATCCTGCGCGCGATCAGCGCCGACCCTCGCGATCCCCCGCACGAGCTGTCGCTCGACTGGCTGGAGCACGCGCCGCTGGAGGAGGCTCGGGACTACCTCGTGGCGCTCCCCGGCGTGGGCCGCAAGACCGCGGCGTGCGTGCTGCTGTTCGCCTACGGCCGCCACGACGTGCCCGTCGACACGCACGTCTCGCGCGTGGGCATGCGACTGGAGCTGCTGCGGCCGGGCGCGCCGTTCGAGGAGCTGCACGACCAGATGCTCGCGCTGACCCCGCGCGGGAGCGGGCTCGAGCTGCACGTGAACATGCTCCGCCACGGCCGGCGCACGTGCCATGCGCGGCGGCCCGAGTGCCGCTCGTGCGCGCTCGCGCGCATGTGCCCGAGCCGCACTCTGTTCATCTAGGGACAGGGGGAGGGCTGGGGCGGAGGGAGCGCGAGGCCCGGCGAGGCAGAGGACGCGCCTTCAGCCGCGGGGGAGCACCGCGAACGCGATCACCGCGTAATGCAGGGCCGCAGCGGCGAGGACGAGCGCGTGGAACACCTCGTGGTAGCCGAACACGCGCGGCCACGGATTGGGCCAGCCGCTCGCATAGACCACCGCCCCGAGCGTGTACAGCAGCCCGCCCGCGGCGAGCCCCGCCACCCCCAGCCACCCGATCGCCGCGGGGAGCTCCCCGAAGATCGCCACCGACACCCAGCCGAGCGCGAGGTAGACGGCCGCGAACAGCCACTTGGGCGCGTCGATCCACGCGAGCTTGAAGACCATCCCGCCCAGCGCGCCCGCCCACACGACGATCAGGATCGCGTGCGAGAGCGAGCCGTGCAAAGCCAGCAGCGCCACCGGCGTGTACGTGCCCGCGATCAGCACGAAGATCATCGAGTGATCGAGGCGGCGCATCCAGCGCCGCGCGCGCGGGCGCCAGGTCACGCGGTGGTAGAGCGCGCTGGTGCCGAGCAGCGCCGAGAGCGCCGCCGCGTAGACCGCCGCGGCGAGGCGGGCGCGCGCGTCGGAGGCGGCCACGATCAGCGCCGCGCCCGTGCCGAGCGACACGAAGAACGCGTACTCGTGCGATACGCCCCTGAGCTGGGGCTTGATCGCGGGGAGCAGCGATGTGTCGCTCATTGATTGAAGGTAGCGCCGCGTGGCCGCCCGCGCGCAGTCACGCGAGGTCGGCCGCGAGCTTCGCGCGCGCGGTCTCGGGCGTCACCTTGACCACGTTCCAGGCGAGCCCCACGCGCTCGAGCGCCAGGATCAGCCACCCCGAGGGGTCGAGCTCGTACCAGCGCAGACCGTGGAAGGCCGAGCGCGGGAACGCGTGGTGGTTGTGATGCCACGCCTCTCCCAATGAGGGCAGCGCGAGCCAGAACACGTTCGTGGACTGGTCGTCGGTCTCGAAGCGCCGCCGGCCGAAGAAGTGGCAGATCGAGTTGATCGACCACGTGATGTGGTGGACGAGGAAGATGCGCACGAGCCCGGCCCACAGCAGCGCGGACAGCCCGCCCTTCACGAGCGAGCCGCCGCTGAGCGCGAAGCCGAGCACGAACGGCACCGCGAGGCTGCCGAGCGCGATCAGCGGGAAGCCGCGGTTGATGCGGCGCATGACAGGGTCCTTGACGAGATCGGCGGCGTAGCGTTTCGAGGACGCCTGCCCGTGGGTCTCGAAAAGCCACCCCACGTGCGAGTGCCACAGGCCCGTGATCATGCCCCGCACGCCCTCGCCGGCGGCCGCGTGGGGGCTGTGCGGGTCGCCCTCTTCGTCGGTGAAGGTGTGGTGCTTGCGGTGGTCGGCGACCCAGTCGATCACGCCGCCCTGCAGCGACAGTGACCCGAACACCGCCAGCGTGTAGCGCAGCCACGCCCGCGTCTCGAACGCGCGGTGGGTGAGCAGGCGGTGGAAGCCCACCGTCACGCCCACAGCGCTGACCAGGTACATCACCGCGAAGATCGCCACGTCGAGCGGGCCGAGGAAGTGGTTCCACAGCAGCACGGCGCCGGCGAGCACCGCGAGGAACGGGATCACCACGGCCGCGATGTTGGCGTTCCGCTCCAGGCGTGTCATCCGGCGGCCCTCCCGGCGCGGCCGAGCATCGTCGCGGGCAGTCCCGCGAGCGCAGCGATGCCGAGCGCCGACCGCGTCTCGTACGCCGCCGTCCAGAGGCCGCCGTGGGTGGCGCCTTCGCTGAAGAGCCCCTCCGGCGAGCCGTCCGCCCGCGGCTCGGCGTGCAGGTCGTGTACGAGCAGCGCGGCCATCAGCACGCGCGTGGTCGCAGGGTCGAAGATCTCGATCCCGAAGTGGCCCGCGCCGGCGTAGGCGGCGGCGAGCACGCGGTTCTTGATCACCGAGCGCGTCCACGTCGCCGGGGCGACGTTGAACGACACGCGCCGTCCGCGCGAGCGCTCGAGCATTCCGCGCCAGCGCTGAAGGCGCTTGGCGAGTGCGTAGTTCGGTCCCTGCTGGGCGACCAGCGCGTCCGCCACGGGCATGCCGTCCGCGTATGCCGGCCGGTACAGGCGGTTGCCCGAGACCAGCTTCAGCGGCGCCTGGAGCACCCGGCGCGCGCGCCGCCCTCGCCAGGCGGTCCGCGCGCGCTCCACGGCGTCGTCGGGCACCAGGTAGGCGTCCGTGGGGGTCGCGAGATATGCGAGCGCGCTCTCGGGGTGCGCGGCCGCCAGGTCGCAGGCGAGCGCGTCGAACGCGCCGGTGAGCAGCACGTGCGCTCCGCCGTCGGCGTAGCCGTACATGCCCAGCACGGGCTCGGCGTCACCGAGGTTCGATGACAGCCACGCGCGCGTGCGTGCCAGGTCGCCCACGACATCCAGCCCGCGCGTGCCGTCGGCTGCGACGGGTATCCGCACCCTGCCGCTCCCGCCCCGCGCAACCGCGCCGATGCGCTCCCATACGGACCGATCGGGGAGGTCGATCGCGAGCACGTCCACCCCCCACGCGCACAGCGGCGCGAACGGGCCGATCTCCGACCCGGCGCCGATCAGCGCGATCGTTCGCCCTGGCAGCGCGAGCCACTCCGGATGCTCGGCGACGAGCGCCACCGCGTCGGCGACGGACGGCTCGGCGATGCCGCCCGCGACCCAGCGGTCCAGCTGGTCGAGGAGCGCCCCGCCGTGTAGGAGCTCGCCGCGGTAGGGAAGCTCGAGACGCTCGACGCGCGCCTGTGCGCCGTGGATCTCGCCCGTGCCGATCGTCGGCGCGGGCGCCGGGGACGCGAACGCATCGGACAGCGGGGCGATCTCGCCGCCGCCCTCGAGCACCAGCCGGCGGCGCATCGAGTCCACCCCCGCGCGGGCCAGCGCGAGCGCCCGGTCGGGCTCGGCCGCGAGCGTGGTCAGGCCGCGCACGAACGGGATGTAGTCCGCGCGCCAGCGGCGGCTGCCCTCGATCGCCTGCGCGAGCGACGGGTCGGCCGCGCGCGCCGCGTCGGCGAGGATCGCCTGCGCCGTCGCGGTCGTCGAGCGACGCCCGTCGATCTCGGGGAACAGGAGCTCCGCACCGCCGGGGGGGATGGCGGAGCGTTGCGCCGGTGCCGTCCCTGCGGACCCTTGCACCGCACCGACGATATGTGTTCAGGGCGCTCTGTTCTTGTTGCGTGAGCGCCAATCAGTCATGGAAAACCTATGTTGAGAGCACAGGAGAGTGGCTCGACGAGCCGGCACTGGAGCGCATCCGCACGGCGTTGCCGGCGATCGCGGACGCCGTGGTCCACGCCATCCAGCGCGAGGTGCGCGGCTACCGGCGGCCGCTGGAGGGCGCGTTCGGCCGCAGCGTGCAGACCGGCACCGTGGTCGCCCTGCGCCGCTTCATCGGCGATGACCAGGACCCCTCCTCGGACGAGGTGTACCGCCGGATCGGCGCCGGCGAGTATCACGCGGGGCGCAGCCTCGACGCGCTCCAGGCCGCCTACCGCGTCGGTGCGCGCGTGGCCTGGCGGCAGATCAGCGACGCTGCGGACAGCGCCGGCGCCACGCCCGAGGCGCAGCGCAATCTCGCCGAGGCGATGTTCGCCTACATCGATCGGCTCGCCGGGGAGTCCGTGGAGGGCTACGCCGCAGCGCAGCTGAGCGACGCGGGTGACCTCGACCGCCGCCGGCGCGAGCTCGCGGAGCTGCTGCTGTCGGGCGCTGCTGTCGCCGACGCGGAGCTCGCTCGCGCCTGCGAGGCCGCGCGCTGGCCGCTCCCGCGCACCGTCGCCTGCCTGGCGGTGGAAGCCCCCGAGCCCGAGCGCGTGCGGCGCCAGCTCAGCGGAGCCACGCTGAGCGTGCGCACCGGCGAGGTCACCGGCATCGTCGTCCCCGACCCCGTCGCGCTCGACCTCGAGGTCACCGGCATCGCCGAGCAGCAGGGCGTGCGCGTCGCGCTCGGCCCTACGGTGGCGCTCGACCAGACGCACGGCTCGATGCGCCTCGCCCGCCACGCGCTCCCGCTCGCATCGCCGCAGGCGCCGGTGGTGACCGCCGAGGACAAGCTCGCGGAGATCGCGCTCCATGCCGACCCGGAGATCCTCGCCGCGCTGCGCGCGCGGATGCTCTCGCCGCTGGAGGGCCAGACGGCCGCCAGCCGCACCCGCCTCCAGGAGACGCTGCTCCAGTGGCTGCGACTGCGCGGCGCGCAGGGCGCCGTGGCCGCCGAGCTGGGCGTGCACCCACAGACGGTCCGCTACCGGATGACGCGCCTGCGCGAGCTGCTCGGCGACGCGCTCGATGATCCCGAGCAGCGGTTCGCGCTGGAGATGGCGCTCAGGTACGAGCCGGTGGCGGGACCGGCGGACGGTTAGCGCCATGTAGCCGTCGACGCGCCTCAGGGCATCGGAGCCGTGCGCAGCACGCCCGAGTCCCACCATCTCAGCGTGCCACCCGACAGCGCCAGCGTTTCAGGCCCGATCCCCGAGCCTTCGTCGAGCACCTGTACCGGCCCGCGCGCCGGAGCAGCGTGGACGGTGACCAGGGGTGGCGCCGCTTCGGCCGCCGGCGGCTTCGGGCGCGTGTCTTCGGAGCTGATCCACGCCACCGAGCCGGTCGCGCTCACGACCATCCCGGTGAGCGCCTTCTCGTAGACGAACCCCGCGTCGGTGTAGGCGGCGACGTCGGCGATCCTCCGCAGGATGGCTCGCTTGGCGACGTCCGCGACGGTGATGGACTTGCTGCCCGAGTCGACGCCGAACTGGTTCACCTCGAACGCGACGATCGAGCCTGCCAGCACGGCGCGGTCCAGCTGCGGGAACAACCCCCGATGCGTTGCGCGCCCGCCCGCGGAGATGAGCGTCATCCGCGCGCCGGTGGCAAGGAGGCACGCCTCCGTCGCGCCCGCGGTTTCGTGCGGGCCGCCGCGGAAGTAGACCGCCACCCGCCGGTTATGGGCGACCACATGTGCGTCGCGTGGCGGGCACGGCCTGTGCGTCGAGGCCGCCGCGGGCGAGGTCGCCAGCACCGCCGTCCCGGCCACCGACAGGACGAGAGACAACGAGCGCGTTCCCACCCCCGACCGCTGAGCCCTCCTCCCCATAAATCAAGAATATCCCCGTTTCCAGGCCTTTTGCGTGCTTGATTCTGGACACAAAATCTGCCACAATATGACTTAGATTTTTACGAAGACCCACCTGAAGGAGCAAACGCAATGGCGAAGACCATAGGCATCGACCTCGGCACCACGAACTCGTGCATGGCCGTGCTGGAGGGTGGCGAGCCGACCGTGATCGAGAACGCCGAGGGCGGGCGCACGACGCCGTCCGTGGTCGCTTTCACGTCGTCCGGCGAGCGCCTCGTGGGCACGGTCGCAAAGCGCCAGGCCGTCACCAACCCGCAGAACACGATCTTCTCGATCAAGCGCTTCATGGGCCGCAAGGAGGCCGAGGTGCGCGAGGAGGAGTCGATCGTCCCCTACAAGGTCGTCTCCGGACCCAACGGCGACGCGCGCGTGGAGGCGGGCGGCGAGCAGCACTCCCCGCCGGAGATCTCCGCGATGATCCTCCAGAAGCTCAAGAGCGACGCGGAAGCGTATCTGGGCGAGTCCGTCGACTCGGCCGTGATCACCGTCCCCGCCTACTTCAACGACGACCAGCGCCAGGCCACCAAGGACGCCGGCAAGATCGCCGGCCTCGACGTCAAGCGCATCATCAACGAGCCCACCGCCGCCTCGCTGGCGTACGGACTCGACAAGGAGAGCGACCAGACGATCCTCGTGTTCGATCTCGGCGGCGGCACGTTCGACGTGTCCGTGCTGGAGATCGGCGACGGCGTGTTCGAGGTGAAGTCCACCGCCGGCGACAACCACCTCGGCGGCGACAACTTCGACAAGGCGATCGTCGACTGGCTCGTGGCGGAGTTCAAGAAGTCCCAGGGCATCGACCTGAGCGCCGACCCGATGGCGCTGCAGCGTCTCTACGAGGCCGCGGAGAAGGCCAAGATCGAGCTCTCCACCACCCAGGAGACGCAGATCAACCTGCCGTTCATCACCGCCGACTCCTCCGGCCCCAAGCACCTCGACACGCGCCTAACCCGCGCGAAGCTCTCCGAGCTCACCTCCGACCTGATCGACCGCGTGGTCGCACCCGTGCGCCAGGCGATCGACGACGCCAAGAGCAAGGGCGTCAAGGAGATCGAGCACGTGGTGCTCGTGGGCGGCATGACGCGCATGCCCGCGGTGCAGGAGAAGGTCAAGGAGCTCACCGGCAAGGAGCCGCACCGCGGCGTGAACCCCGACGAGGTCGTGGCGGTCGGCGCCGCGATCCAGGCGGGCGTGCTCGCGGGCGACGTCAAGGACGTGCTGCTGCTCGACGTCACGCCGCTGACCCTCGGCATCGAGACCAAGGGCGGCGTGATGACCAAGCTGATCGAGCGCAACACCACGATCCCCACGCGCAAGGGCGAGGTGTTCTCCACCGCGGAGGACAACCAGCCGTCCGTGGAGATTCACGTGCTGCAGGGCGAGCGCGAGATGGCCCAGTACAACAAGTCGCTCGGCAAGTTCCAGCTCACCGGCATCCCGCCCGCGCCACGGGGGATCCCGCAGATCGAGGTCGCGTTCGACATCGACGCCAACGGCATCCTCAACGTGTCCGCCAAGGATCTCGGCACGGGCAAGGAGCAGAAGATCGAGATCAAGGCCGGCTCGGGCCTCTCGGATGAGGAAATCAAGAGCATGGTCTCCGACGCCGAGTCGCACGCCGAGGACGACCGCCGTGCACGCGAGCTCGCCGAGGCGCGCAACAACGCCGAGAACGCCGCCTACCAGGCCGAGAAACAGCTCGGCGAGCTGGGCGACCAGGTCGATGCGGAGTCCAAGAGCCGCATCGAGCAGGCGATCAAGGACGTGCGCGAGGTGCTCGAGTCCGAGGACGCCGACGCCATCAACGCCCGCGCGGGCGAGCTGCAGAGCGCGTTCCACGCGGTCTCCGAGGCGATGTACCAGCGCGCCCAGGAGAGCGCCGCGAACGGCAACGGCGCGTCCGCCGACGGTGCCGCCGCCGACTCCTCAGAGGAGGAGGAGGACGTGGTCGACGCCGAGGTCGTCGACGAGCCCAAGGCGTAATCCATGAACGAGTCCGAGAAGACCCTTCGCGGAGAGCAGACCGCCCCCGGCGCAGCAGACGCGCCGGGGGCGGCCGCGCCCGACGCTGCGCCCCAGCACGAGCCCCAGCCACCGGCCGCGCCCTCCGGCGAGGCCGGCGCCAACGGCGCCGCCGGCGAGCAGTCCGACGTGGACGCCCTGCAGGTCGACGTCGACCAGCTCGTGGCGGTTGCGCAGAAGCGCGATGAGTACCTCGCGCTGGCGCAGCGCACGCAGGCCGACTTCGAGAACTACCGCAAGCGCGTGGCGCGCGAGGCGCGGGCCGCCGCCGAGCGCGGCATGATCGCGCTCGCCAAGGAGCTGCTGCCCGCGCTCGACAACCTCGACCGCGCGATCGACCACGCCGACGACCGCGACCCGCTGCTCGAGGGCGTCAAGCTCGTGCGCAGCGAGCTCGCCGCGGGGCTCGCGCGTGCCGGGATCGAGTCGTTCTCGCCCCTGGGCGAGCAGTTCGACCCGGCGCTGCACGAGGCCGTCGCCACCGCGCCCGCGCCCGCCGACGGGCCCGGCAGCGGCACCGTGCTCGAGGTCTACCAGGCCGGCTACCGGCTCGGTGAGACCGTGATCAGGGCCGCCCGCGTCGTGGTCGCGGCGTAGGGAGCTGCCCATGGCCACACGTCCCGACTACTACAAGGCGCTGGGCGTCGACAAGAAAGCCAGCGCCGAGGACATCAAGAAGGCGTACCGCAAGCTCGCCCGCCAGTACCACCCCGACCGCAACCCCGGCGACAAGAGCGCCGAGGCTCGCTTCAAGGAGATCTCGCAGGCGCACGACGTGCTCGGCGACCCCGAGAAGCGCAAGCAGTACGACAGCGGCAGCGGGCCGTTCGCCAGCGGCGCC
>Ga0187823_10000117_pt1 | contig 17426 bp, 12 predicted proteins | sample NC_wetland_sal_i_12_FD_132968 | JGI IMG/M metagenome (GOLD analysis project Ga0187823, IMG submission 132968) | Wetland sediment microbial communities from Neuse River Estuary, North Carolina, USA - SourceSoil_3 | ecosystem: Environmental > Aquatic > Freshwater > Wetlands > Sediment | place...
CCCCCCGACTTGATCATCCAGGACGAGCTCCACCTCATCTCGGGACCACTCGGGACCCTCGTGGGCATATACGAGACGGTCGTCGAGGGTCTGTGCGGACGCGAGCAGGACGGGAAGCGTGTCCGTCCCAAGATCGTCGCCTCGACAGCAACGATCCGAAGAGCAAACAGGCAAATCGAGGGCCTGTTCGCACGCGACTCCGCAGTATTTCCACCTCTCGGGTTGTCGGCGGAGGACTCGTTCTTCGCGCGCGAGACCTGGTCGGAGGACCGGCCCGGTCGCCTCTATGTCGGCGTCTACGCTCCGGGAAAGTCGGTCAAGACAGCATTAGTACGCGTCTACGCGGCGCTTCTCAGTCGAGCGCTGCGCGAATACGAAGCCCAACCGGACGCCGAGGCCGACTCCTACATGACGCTCGTCGGCTATTTCAATTCCCTGCGGGAGCTGGGCGGGGCGATCCGACTTGTTGAAGACGACGTCCCCGCCAGGTTGAGGGTTTTGCAGCGCCGCGGATTCGGGCCGCGCAGGACGATCTATGAGCACGAGGAGCTGACGAGCCGACGCCAGAGTTCACAGATCCCGGCCATCCTCAAGCGCCTCGACCGGACCTTCGCCGACAGAAGACAAGGCGAATACCCGGTTGACATGCTTCTTGCCTCGAACATGATCTCGGTGGGTGTGGATATCGATCGGCTCGGGATGATGGTGGTGAGCGCCCAGCCGAAGACGAGCGCCGAGTACATCCAGGCGACCAGTCGCGTAGGGCGAATGCACCCCGGACTGGTAGTCGAGGTCTACAACTGGTCGAGGCCCCGAGACACGTCACACTACGAGCGCTTCCGTCACTACCACGAAACGTTCTACAGACACGTCGAGGCCACGAGCGTCACCCCGTTTTCGTCACGGGCACGCGACAGGGCCCTACGCGGCGTTCTCACCTCGTACGTGAGAATGGATGACCCAACCATGTCGGCAGAAGCAGCCGCCGAGAACTTCGAGCCCGATAGCAGCTCGGTGGAGCGGATCTTTGCGGAGCTCGTCACCCGTGCCAAGACCGTGACCGGGCGCGACGACGTGGCCGCCGAAACAGAGCAGCAACTCGCCAACCTCGTCGCTGAATGGTCGCACTGGGCCGATCATGAGCAGGACCTCGTATACGCGGGACGTGGCCTGAAGAAAGGTGACCCTCGACTGATCTTGCTCAGACATCTCGAGCAATCGAGCGGGAGAGGCATCTGGCCGGTCGCCGGCTCACTGCGCGAGGTTGAGCCGGAGATCGCAGTCGTACTTCGCGACGGGACACTGGGCTGATGGCGCCCGTCCAAGCCGGAAAGCTCCGTCCGAGCCAGGCGGTCACGCAACACGGCCCGGGAGCACTGCTCGACCTGCCCAAGCTCTCAATGGTCGTGACGTCGGCCAGCGATTGGGAGCTCGGACAGTGCGGGCGCGTGGACGAGCCGCGGCTCGCGCGTCGGCTACGCGTCACAACATTTCGCAGTCCGCCGTACTTCAACCGAAAATCCGGGTCAGGTGGTATCCCCGCCGCTGTCTTCCCGCACTTCCTCGTCTGCCCGCGATGCCATCGGCTTGCGCCATACGACAGATTCTCGTTCGAGTCGCATCGCGTCGAACCGGAGTTCCGCTGCAACGCGCCCGACTGCCCCGGCGCCGGCTATGCCGTCGCCTACCCGGCGCGGTTCATGGTCGCGTGCTCGCGCGGGCACCTCGCGGATTTTCCTTGGCACGCTTACTCGCATGAGCCGAATGTGCAATGCGACGGAGATCTGCGGTTGGAAGACACCGGTCAAACGGGAGCAATCACCGATTTGTGGATCAAGTGCGATCGTCACGGGGTGTCGAAGAACTTGGGACAAGCTTTCGGACAAGCCGGTCGGTCACGTCTGCCCGTGTGCGGTGGCGAGCGTCCGTGGCTCGGCGACGTGGATCCGGTTCCGTGCGCCGAACGACCGAGAGTCCTGCTCCGGGGAGCCTCGAACGCGTACTTCCCGGTGATCGATTCGGCACTGTCGATCCCGCCCTGGTCGGACCCCGTGCAGCAGGCACTCGGCCCGTACGTCGATCAGATGTCCAAGCTTGCGTCCCTCGAGGACGTTGAAGCCTGGCTGAGACTCAGCACTGTCCCCGAGCTCGAGGCTTTGAGCCCCGCACAGATCTGGGCAGGCCTTTCGCTTCGAAACGGCGAGGACAACGAGACGCCGCCGGACCTCCGCGATGAAGAGTGGCGCGCGTTCCAAGCCGAGCCGGGAGCGATAGACGAGAGGGCCCAATTCCAGGCCCGCTCGGTACCGGTACCAGAGGAGGCGACAGACTTCATCGAACGCGTTGTCTTACTGGAGCGAATCCGAGAGGTACGCGCGCTGCGCGGCTTCGCGCGCATCGATCCCGTACCTGACGTCGGGGACCTTGGCGAAGTTGAGGCGCTGCAAGCCGGAATGGCTCCGGTCATGCGAGGAAAATCGCACAATTGGTATCCCGGCGTCGAGTTCCGAGGTGAGGGGATCTTCCTACAACTTCACGAGGACTCGGTACGGGCATGGGAAGGCCGCGAGGCTGTCCAGCAGCTGGCAAAGACGCACGAGCAAGCCCAGCTCGAGTGGAACCAGGCGCGTGGTCTCGACGCATCGGTCTCGGTCCCCGCACGGTATTTGTTGCTGCACAGCTTTGCCCATGCGCTCGTCAGGCAGCTGGCGCTTGACTGCGGCTACTCGTCGACGTCCCTACGGGAGCGGATCTACAGCTCAAATGAGGAGACGGCACCAATGGCCGGAGTGCTTATCTACACCGCCACGTCCGACTCGGACGGATCCCTCGGCGGACTTGTCGAGATGGGACGACCCGAGGATCTCGGCCCTCTGATCCGACGTGCCCTGGATGACGCGCGCCTCTGCGCGGGCGATCCGTTTTGCGCCGGACAAGAGCCCTCCGGCTCGGGCGAGATGAACGGTGCCGCCTGCCATGCCTGCCTGTTGATCGCAGAGACGGCCTGCGAGGCCGGAAACCGCCATCTCGATCGTGCGACGCTGGTGCCAAGCCTACGTGAGTTTGGAATCGCAATCAGTACATGAGGTGCTTGCTCACCTGGTGATCGGCAGTCCGAGCGACGCGATTGAGGCGATCGCAGACGGGCTCGAGGCCGGCGGCATCACGATGAGTAGCTCAGCAGTGGGCATCTCCGGGCTTCGGGGAGTCGACTCCCAAACCGCGCGTAGGTGCACGGAAGCGTTTAGTGCGCTCGACGGAAGGGTCGCCGGGCAAGATGCTGCGCTGGCATTGCGGGTTGCGCTCGGACTGCGCGAGGCCGAGCGCTTGGAGCGGCCCGAGATCGAGATCGTATGGACCGGTCCAGAGGCCAGAGGGCCGTTGGTAAGACCAACTGCCGTCGTGATCGAAGAAATGTTGAAGGGGGTGCGCGATGCGGGTGAGGTTCTGATCATCGGGTACAGCCTCACCGCGGGTCCGCAATCCGGAATGACAAAAATCATCGAGCTATTGAATGCAGCATCCCGCAAGCGCGCGGTCGTGACGTGCATCCTTCATCGCGACGAGGACGAGCAGAACCGGGCCAATCTGCTCGGGGCCTGGGACGCCGACGCGGTCAAGCCGCGCCTACTCACTTGGGACCCACCGCCCGATTTCCCATACACAAAGCTCCATGCCAAGGCGGTGGTCGTCGACAGGCTCGAAGCGCTGGTTACGTCGGCGAACCTCACTGCGCACGGCCTTCAATCCAACCTCGAGCTTGGCCTACGCGTCCGCGGCCCACAGGCGCAGGCCATCGCGCTTCGTTTTGATCACCTCATCGCCTCGAATGTCTTGAAGGAGTGGAGCGACGACTACTGAAGCAAGAGCTCCTCGGGGTCTCTCGGCGCGATGGCGGGCGCATAGGAGTCATCTACCTCGCGGAGGAGCTCGTCCAGAGCGGCAATCGTGTCGGCGCCCCTCTCAAGCAACATCGCCCGAACCTCCCCGGCCACCCGCAGTCCTCCGATCAGGACGATCGGATATCGGTCCTCGATCACCTCTCGTTGAGCGTTAGGAGTGAAGAAGCTTGTCGTGACGTACACGCCGAGCCATCCTCGTCGCAACCGGGCCACGGTTCGCGCGATGTCGTTCGCATTCGTACCGCCGGACGGCTTCTCGCACTTCGCCTGACCCAGCACGACCAGCTTCGCCTTCCCGAACCCGCTTCCAATGTCCACACGGGCGATGAAGTCGATGCCTTGGTCGGCTGTTGCACGGGTCAAGCCCCCCATCAGGTAACTCTCGGCCCCCGGGGATATGACACGCCGAGCGACGGTCTGAGCAAGCGCCTCGAATCGGTGACGCTTGCCTTGTCGAAAGAAGTCGTAGATCCGATCGAGGATCCGCTCCTCGGGAGTTCCGGGGCGCGGCAATTGGGATGCCTTGGGCTCGACGAGCAGCCGCGAAACCCTTCTCCTGACGACGTCCGTGACCGACACGCCTGCGGCGAGCCACCGCTTCCATGAGTGCGGCGCATGTTCCAAAGTGTCCGCTAGCTCGCGCTGCGGGTCGCGTCTCGAGTTGATCCAGCGCCAGTCCACCGTTTCGGCCTCTCTGGCCACGTCCATTACGAGGAAGTCGAAGGCGAAGTTCGCGAAGGTCCCACCCGCCCTCGCGCTGTACTGCGAGACGAGCTCGACGCCGGTAACGACGCCAACGCCTTCGAAGCGAGCGAATCCCTTGGCCTTCCCGTCGTGTCGTACCCGCCGGAAGAACAGCAGAGGGATACTTTGGCTCCGATCCGCCGGCTCGGTCTGCACGTGACGGGCGTACGCTGAAAGCAGTGCCTTGTTCCCGGGCGTCATGGCCGGATCGCGGCCCGGCGTCCGGTTATCGCCGTAGTAGCGGATCCGTCCGTTGTCTACGTCGAACTGGTCTTGCCACGGTGTCTCACTCAAACCGACCTTGTGCGGGCTCGACGCCACCAGGATTGCCGGCACACGTAGTCCCTCCGGCGCCTTGATCCGCGCCAGAGGATTGATTCCGGACTCAAAGGGAACAAGCCGTGCGCCTGCGAGATAGGTCGCCGCGTAAAGGTTCACGTGATCGTCGATCAGCCCTGGACGATGGCTCTTCGGCCGTGCGTCGCGAAACACTTGGCCGAGAAGCATCCTGCTCGGGTTGGTGCGGGATCCGCTATCGCTCACCGGGTATCTCCCGCAAATCACGTCCCGCGCATCGAACGCGCGGACGCCTGGTCTTTCGCCGGAGTCTCATCGGCCGCGCTCCTCACGCGAGCGCTGCTCCCGACGCCAGCGTTCGGCGCGCGAGAGGTCGGGATCCAGTCGCTCCAGCCTGTAGGTGCTGTTGCCGAGCTCGACTATGTCGTAGCCGTCTTGGACTCGCAGTTCACGTACCCGCCGAGCCCACTCCTGGATGCCGCTCATGGCCGCGAGATCCTCTCCTCGCACGTCCCTCCCGACATGCTGCTGGAGGTACGCCAGGATCTTCGCCTTGGCGCCGTGCCCCGGTTGCGCTGGAGGCCGCCGTCCGAAGCAGTCGCGCTGAATCGCCTTCAGCTCGGCAATAAACGGCTCAAATTCCTGGCGCTGCGCGCTACCGCTCTCGAGTCGGTCTGCGAGGAGAACGAGCCATCGCGCCGTATCGCGGAGCCTGGTCGCTCCTGTAGGGGAACGGGACACCGGACGGTCTTCGGCGAGCCCAGGTCTTGCCCTTCTGATCGATGCTATGTGCTTGGCACGCCGGACCATCGGGTGGTGCCGCGCGGCCGCCTCTCTTTTCGGGTCGCTGTGTCACCTCGGGACGGGGTGCAGAGCGGCGCCTTCGCTGAGGACCGATCTTCCAGGGGTATCCTGAACTCCTCGGGGCCATAGCTCAGCTGGGAGAGCGCCTGCTTTGCAAGCAGGAGGTCGGCGGTTCGATCCCGCCTGGCTCCACTAGCCCCGGCGCCCGATGGTCGCGACCTTCCGGGGGCCCGCGAGATCGTCACGACGCCGGCCCGGACGCTTCCGCGGCCGGACCCGCGGCGCCGCTATCGGCAGCAGCGGCACGCCCTCGGCGGCCTCTTGCTCTCGTGGGCGCTTGGTCGCGAGAAGCTCCACGACGCGTTGCGCAACAGCCTCCACCGACTCCTCCGCGAGCTGGACCGTGTCCACGGGTATAGCATACAGTTGTCTGCATTCTTATGCCAGCCACGCGCCGGCCGCCACCCACTCCCGACGTCTCTTTCCACGTCTTCGCCTCGCGCTGGTACGCCGAGGTCGAGCCGGCCGTTCGCCCGAAGAGCGCCGAATCGCTGCGCTGGCAGCTCTCTCACCACCTGCTGCCGTTCTTCGCCGAGCACCTACTCGATGAGATCACCGTCGCGGAGGTAGATCGCTATCGGACGGAGAAGCTCGTCGAGGAACGCCTCGCGGCCTCGTCGATCAACAAAACGATCTGCCTCATCGGCCAGATCATGGATGCCGCGGTCGAGCGCGAGCTGGTCGATCGGAATCCGTTGTGGATCAACCGGCGACGGCGCCTCGTTCGCGCTGCAGCGCCGAACGGCACACATCTCGCTCGCGCCGTGCACATCGAGGCATTGCTCGACGCCGCGGGCGAGCTCGACCAGGAGGCCGACCACGGACATCGCTCCCGACGCGCGATGCTCTCGACCCTGACGTTCGCGGGTCTTCGGATCTCTGAGCTGCTCGAGCTCCACTGGGCGGACGTCGACGTCAACGCTGGGCGCCTCACGGTCCGTCGTGGCAAGACCCCGGCGGCTGCGCGGGAGCTCGTTCTATTCCCGGCGCTGACCGAGGAGCTTGGAATGCTGCGCGCGGTGCGGCCGGCACGAGGCCAGCGGCACGTCTTCACTGGGGCGCGCGGCGGCCGTTGGACTGCCGAGAATCTGCGGCGCCGTGTGCTCCGTCCGACGGTCGAGCGGGCCAACGAGCGCCTTCAGGCGGACGGGAACGCAACGCTCCCCGAGCCGGTGACGCACCACTCGCTGCGGCGTACATTCGCGTCGCTGATGTTCGCGCTCGGGTACTCGCCGCCCGAGGTGATGGAGGCTCTCGGACATGCCGACCCCCGGGTCAGCCTCCGGGTCTACGCTCGCGCGATGAAGCGAGACGCTAAGGAAATCGAGCGCTTGCGCGCACTCGCAGGACTGACGGACGATGGGGCGTGAACTCGAGCGCCCCCGGGGGGTGTGGATCGACACCCCCCGGACCCCCGCGATCTACGAGTCGAAGGACCTGGCCGTGCGATCCACCGAAACTAAAACGTTCGTTTGGCAAGACCCATCGGGAGCGCCGCTCCCCGCCGCGGAGCGGATTGACTCACAAGCGACCCCAGGAGCGTCGAAGGACCGTCAGTGGACGCACCCCTGAGCGCGCCGGCAAAGAGCGGTCGAGCCACACCGGTTGAACCAGCCACGCATCGCAGTCCGCATCCGGTTCCCCCGCTAGCTTCGATCTGAATGATCGAGCCAACGCTCGCTGCGACGACCGTCGAATGGCTCACAGCCGCGGGGACCGTCGGCGCGGTCGTGGCCGCTCTTTGGCTGCAAGCGGCGTTGCCGAGATTGCTGCGACCAAAGCTCGAAATTCCGCGCGGCGCTGCACCCGAAGCGGTCGTCGACCGCGACGGTATCTGGTGGGACATCCCGATCGTAAACCGAGGGCGCGGCAGCAGTGCGATTGCGGTGCAGGCGATGCTGACGGACGTAGTCGTGCCGCCCGGGCAGCCGCCGATAGCGTTGCGGTCCTTGGAGTGGACGCACGTGAACGACTCGGCACGAGTGGAGGTGCCCGCGGGCATCGTGCGCCGGGTCCAGTTCGGGAAAAAACGGCCCAGAGGCGCACCGTCGCTCGAGCTCGGACTTCACCCTCCGATGGGCGACACCCCGCGCAAGGAACTCACCGTGCCCGGGCGATATACGTTCAGCCTCGCTTTGGTCGCGAGTAACGCGCTGGCGCGTTACTACTCGTTCAGCGTCGTGCTCGAGCGGGATGGCACCGTCGCGCCCGGCGAGATCCTAGCCGAGCCGCGATCGCGCCGGCTACGCCGCGCGCTGCAATCCACTCTGGGTCTGCAGCCGTGGCGCGAACCGAAGCCGGCAGCACCGCCATCGGACTCGCACGGGAGCGTCTGAGTCGGCGGCTGAGGTACATTTGTCTGCAACGCGCGCGCGGCCCGCAACTTGGTCCCGAACCAGGTCCCCAACTCTGCAAATCAGGCCCTCGTGATTCGAGCCGGCCGAATGCGACTTGGCTCTCCAAAGCCAAATCGTCCTCGGTTCGAGCCACTCGTAATGAAGGGGTCCCCGGTTCGAGTCCGGGCGTCGGCTCTGACAAGTGCCCGCAAATGAGCACGCGAAGAACTGCGCGCCGCATCGAGCGGCAGTCGCCGGTGGCGTCATCCGGCGCCGAACATCGCCTCCATGCGAACAGCCAGGATCACATCGCCCTCGACGCTGAAGCGGCCCATCGCCATGGCGGTGACGGCCTCCTGGACGCCGGCGGACACGCGCACCCAGTCGGCAAGGCCGGCGCGAATCGTCAGTGCTGCCTCCAGCGGTGCCGGCTCGAGGAGGCGCGCACGACCGGCATTCGAGTCCACCTCGATCGCCCACCGCCACGGCGCCTCGGCCGGCGCCTCTATTACGTAGGGCTCGAGCTCGTAGGCAATCACGCCGGAGAACCCCCCTGAGTACGCGGGCTGGAAGCTTCGCGCCGCCGCTCTGAGCAGTGCGCGTTGCCGGCGAGGGTCCGAGAAGCGGCGCTCCAGCACCTCGTCGTCGTGTCCACGCACCATCGCGGCGAGGGCGCGTCGTCCCGTCCTCGCGGTCAGCGCTCTGATCGGACGGGTGCGCTCGTTCGCGAGGGTAGTGCGCGGCGCCAGCCGGCCCTCGAGCTCCGCACGCGCCACGGTTGCCTGGCTGTGGACCCACCGCATCGCGTGGCGCTCGGAGATCTCGTCGCTCTCGGCAAGCGCCGCGCGTGCCTCCTCGCCGTCGCCGTCTCCCCCCCGGCGATGGAGTGCCAGGGCTAGATCCACGCGCGCCCACGCCCTCAGCCACGTCAAGCGCAGGGCATCGGCACGGGCGACGGCTGCGCGCAACTCGTCCACGGCCGCGTCATAGCTGCCCGCAAGCATCTCAAGGCGGCCGACGAGCCACTCCGCGATGTAGCCGAAGTAGATCGCCGGCGCGAGGCACATCACATACCCCCTCAGCGGCTCGAACAGCGGGCGCAGTCGTTCGCCCGCCGCGCGGTCTCCGCTGAGCGTCGCGGCGAGCGCCAGTAGACACAGGCCCACCGGCACTTGAGTGTCGGGTCGGCGCAGCTCCTCAAAGCCTCCGGCATGCTCGCTCGCGAGCCGCCGTCGCGCAGTCTCGTGATCGCCGTCCAGCGCGGCGTAGGCCGTGATGACTGCCGACAGCACGCCCAGGCCGACGCCTGCCTCCGATGCCTCCGCGGCGGCACGAGCGGTGGCGACATCACCGTCGTAGATCCATTTGATCCGCAGTAGCGTGAGCAGCTCGACGGTCATGTGGATGTCGGGGCGCAGCCGTCGCAAGGTCGCGCCGGCGACGCGCAGCAGCGCCTCCGCACCGGCGCGGTCGCCGAGGTCGATCAGCCGAAACGCGCGGTATGTGTCGACCTCCCAGCTGAATCGAGGGCTGCCGAGACGCTCGGCGATCTCGGCGGCGTGCTCGATCGCTCGATCGCACTCGGCCATCTGTCCGAGCGTGTATCGCGCCGCGATCGACCATCCGACGGCTCGGAACAGCAGGTCCTCGCGACCGCACCGCTCGGCAAGGTCACTCAGCTCGAGGAACTGCCCGACCCGATCGAGCACGCTCAAAGGGTGAGAACTGCGACAGAAGGCCGCGTACAGCTCCGTGAATCCAGCCAGGACCTCCGATTCCGTGTCGCCGAGGCGCAGGCCCAGTTCCCGTGCCCGCTCGACGAGCGCGGTCAGGGCCCCTTGATCCTCGGTGAGCGACAGCGCCCAGCAGAGTCGGAAGGTCATGCGCAGCGCGAGCCGTGGCTCACCGTCACCCAGCGCCTCGAGCCCCTCACGCAACAGTGACTGCGTGCGCGGATCGTCACTCACGGTCTCGTATCCGAAGGCGATATCGCCTCCTGCGTATCCGAGAGCGGCAGCCGCGAGGGTGCGCACGTCGCCGGTCGCGCGCGCAGCATCTCCGGCGGCGCGAAACGCCTCGCGCGCGAGCGGCAGGTCGGCGGCGAGCAGCCGTTGCTCGCCGAGCTCCAGTAGGAGCGGCGCTCGGGTCAGAAGGTCGTTCGTGGGCACCAGGCTCAGGGCACGGCGCAGCTGCGCGGCGGCCTGCTCGTGGTCGTGCCCTTCTGCTGCCGCGAGCGCGGCGGCACGATACGCCCCGATCGCGGCCTCGGGGCCGGCCACCGTCACAGCGAGACCGCGGTGACGAGCGAGCTCGGCTGGCTCGACGTCGGGATCACCCTCGAGGGCCTCCGCGATTCTGTGGTGAAGGTGAGCGAGGCTTGCCTCGTCGTCGACGGCAGCGAGTGCTTCGCGGACAAGCATGTGTGGAAACGCAATCGTGGGGCGGCTGGAGGCGACAATGTCGACGAGCCGCTCCGACAGCGCCTCTGCGACTACCCGCTCTGAGTCCTCGTCGCTGATACCCGCGACGCGTGCGGCGAGTGAGATCGGCGCTGAGGTGCCGATTGCCGCCGCCGCCACCAGCAGGCGCTCGGTCGTAGGGTCCAGACGAGCCACGCGCTCAGCTACCAGGTCCGTCACCGCGTCGGGAACGGGCGTGGCGTCGAGCGCGTCTCCGTCGCCGAGGGCACCCTGCTCCTGCAAGTCCCGTGCGAGCTCACTCGCGAAGAAAGGGTTGCCCGAGGTCCGCGCGTGAAGCCGCTCGGCGACGCGCGGGGTGATGGCGTGTCCGACATGTGTGGCCACGAGGGCGGCCAGCTCGTCCGTATCGAGGCCCTCGAGTCGCAGCTCGAGGAGGTCCCGGGTGCGGCGGAGATCAGACAGCGCACGCGAGACCGGGTGGCCGCGACCCATCTCTCTCGCGCGCGCGGTCACGATCAGCACGAGGCAATCGGTGGGCGGGCTCTCGACCAGCTGGGCGAGTGCCTGTGCGGAGGCCGGGTCACACCAGTGGGCGTCGTCCAGGACCACGCACAGCGGTGACTCGCCGGCAGCGTAGCCAAGTGCCGCTCCAATCCCGTTCAGCAGCCGGTAGCGAGCGCCCTCCGCCGCCACCAGCTCGCTCGCTCCTGCCCGTTGTGAGGCGCTCGCGTGAGCGCTCAGCTCGGGGACAAGCGCCGCGAGCTCGGGCCCGGCCGCGCTCGCGAGCGCGCCGCGCCAGCTATCGCTTCCAGCCCTTGCCAGCTCGCCGATGGCCCGCACCCAAGGCTCAAACGGGACGCTTGCCTCCGCCGGGCAACGCGCGAGCGTCACCACCGCGCCCTCGCGGTGGATCTCAAAGGCAGCGGCGGCGGCGTGGCGGGTCTTACCGACCCCCGGCTCGCCCGTCAGCAGCGTTGCTCGGCGGCCCGCTCTGGCGGCGGTCATCTCGCGCAGCAGGCCGACCTCGCGTTCGCGCCCGATGAGAGGCTCATGCGCATAAGCGCCGAGCACCCTCGGGAGCGGGATTCCGTCAGATGGCCGCGCGCCCTCGGTCCTCGGCATCGGGAACGCGTCCGCACCGCGTCCATCGATCACCGCACAGAACAGCTCCTCGGGCGCAGGGAAATCCTTCAAGCGGTGCGTGCCCAGCGATTCGAGCACCACCGTCTCCCCCACCGCGCTACGCGCGGCGCCGGTCAGCAGAAGCTGACCGCCATGCGCCGCAGCCGCCACCCGTGCCGCTCGGTGTACCTCGAGACCCACGTACCCGGTGGCGTTACGTTCCGCGTGTCCGACGTGCAGGCCCATCCGCACGCCGAGCTCGCCGACTCGCCTCGGCCAAGGATGCGCTCGCAACGCCCGCAACGCTGCCACGGCGGCTCGAGCGCCCGCCTCGGCGTCCCAGAACGTGGCGAAGAATGCGTCGCCCTCCGTGCGATCAACAAAACCTCGCTCCGCGGCGATCGCGCCGCCCACCAGCGCATGGTGTTCGGCCAGGACCTCGGGCCATGCAGATCCAAGGGTCGCGGCCAGCCGGGTAGAGCCCTCGATGTCGGTGAACAGGAGGGCGATCATCCCTTCCGGAGCCTGGACCCTGGCGTTCACCGCACCACATTAACGGCTGGGCACGCGGAGAACGTGGTGTAGCCTTCAGACGGTTGTCAGCGCCGTCAGAGCTTGGTCCCTGCGCCGGGTCGGCTGTGACCTCGCCCCTCGCGGCGCTTCAGCCGGGCCTCGCCCCGAGCGCCTGCGTCGCGCGCACGTCCACCTCGCCTGCGCCCCGCTCCAGCGACGCGAGCACCGCCAGCAGCGACTCGCCGTGCTTCTCGCAGAACGCGGGCCCCACGCCGCGGATCTCGATCAGCTCCTCCACGCTGCCGGGGCGGCGGCAGAGCACCTCCTCGAGTACCGCGTTCGTCGCCACCGTGTATGCCGGAAGGCCTTCCGCGCGCTCCATGCGCCACTCGCGCAGCGCGCCGAACTGCTCCTCGTCGACGGGCGGCGCGCCGTCGAGCACGGCCGCCGCTCCCGTGGTGTTCGGGCGCGCGCGCGCCGTCCCGCGCCGCCGCACGCGCGTCCCCGCTGCGGCGACCGCCTCGGCGAGCGCCGGGTCGGGGCTGCAGACATCGCAGCAGCGCCCCGTCGGCGCGGGCGCGAGCTCGTCGCCGAAGTGCTCGAGGATCTGCGCGCGGCGACACGTGCTCGCCGACATGTAGCGCTCGATCGACCGGTAGGCCTCCCATCCGCGGTCGCGCGCCGCGCGGATCGCCGCCTGCGCACGGCGCGGGCTGCCCTTGCCGGTCGGCCGCACGAGCAGGCCCTCGTGGCCCGCCGGCTCGAGCTCCACGGCACCGGCACGCTCCGCGATCGACAGCAGCACGCGCGCGCGATCGGAGAGTTGGCCGTGGCCGACCACCACCACGCCGTCCTCCGCACCCGCGCGCAGCCGGGCGACGTAGGAGCGCACGTCGTCGACCGTCGTCTCGCGGTCGTTGATGAAGCGGATCAGGCGGCCCAGGTCCACCCGCGCGCCGAGCAGCAGCGCCCGCGCCGGCGCGCCGTCGCGCCCGCCGCGGCCCGCCTCCTGGTAGTAGGCCTCGAGGCTCGTCGGCAGCGCCCAGTGCGCCACCGTGCGCACGTCCGCCTTGTCCACGCCCATCCCGAACGCGTTCGTCGCGACGACCACCTGCGCGCTGCCGTCCATGAACGCGCGCTGGCTCTTCGCGCGCGCCTCCGGCGCCATCCCCGCGTGGTAGGCAACCGCCGCGATGCCTTCCGCCGCGATCCGATCGCGGAGGTCGTCGGTGTCCTTGCGCGTGCCCGCGTACACGATCGCCGGGAGCGCCCGCTCGCCGCCGAGCACGTGCATCAGCGCCGCCCACTTGCGCGCCATCGCGCCCTTGCCCTCGACGGTCACGACGTCGAACGCGAGGTTCGGGCGGTCGAACCCGGAGCGCACCAGCGCCGGCTCGCGCAGTCCGAGGCGCGCCGCGATCTCCCGCGCCACGCGCGGGGTGGCGGTGGCCGTCGCCGCCATCACCGCCGGGCGGCCGAGCGCCTCGATCGCGTCGTGCAGGCGCAGGTAGTCGGGCCGGAAGTCGTGGCCCCACTCCGCCACGCAGTGCGCCTCGTCGACCACGAACAGCGACACGCGGCGCTTTGCCAGCGCCGCCGCGAAAGCGCGCGAAGCGAACCGCTCGGGTGCGGCGAGCACAAGCGCCGCGGTGCCGTCAGCGATCTCCCCCAGCGCGCGCTCGTTGTGGCCCTCCGCCATCGTCGAGGCCAGCATCGTGCTGCTGACCCCCGCGTCGCGCAACCGCTGCCACTGGTCTGCCATCAGCGCGATCAGCGGGCTCACCACCACCACCAGCCCGCGGTCGGCGCCTTCCTCGGCGCATGCCATCGCGGGCAGCTGGTAGCAGAGCGACTTGCCGCCTCCCGTCGGCATCACGACGAGGCTGTCCCGCCCTTCCAGGGCCGCCGAAACCGCCTCGCGCTGGCCCGGGCGGAAGCTCGTCAGGCCGAAGCGCGCGAGCAGCTCATCGGGGGTGGGGCGCGCGGTGTCGGTGCCGGCCGTGGGCATCGCCACAAGCTACCCCCGGCCCCGGGCGGGATCCGAATGTGATCCCGCATCCTGCGTCCGCAGACGCGGTGTGCGATCCACCTCGGCCGCCCTCAGGGGCGGCTCCTCAACCTCCTGTGCGCCTCGTCCACACCACCTGCGCGCCGTCGGCAGGCACAAGCGTGATCGCGCGCCGGCGCACGCGCTCGCCCTTCGCGCGCGCACGCGGAGGGAGCCGCGGTTCGAGCTCGGAGAGCACCGTGCGCAGGATCAGCTTCATCTCGAGCAGGGCGAAGGACGCGCCGATGCAGCGGCGGATCCCACCGCCGAACGGGATCCACGAGAACGTCTCGGGCGCCTCCTCCAGGAAGCGCTCCGGGAGGAACTCCTCCGGCCGCTCGTACACACGCGGGTTGCGGTTGGTCAGCCAGATCGAGGGCGCCACACGGCTGCCTGCGGGGATCACCCGCCCCGCCAGCTCGAGGTCGCGGGTCAGGGTGCGGACCACCAGCGGCACCACCGGCCGCGCGCGCAGCGTCTCGCTGGCCACCGCGGAGAGGTACTCGTCGGTCTCCCCGGCGTCGATCTCGGCGACGAGCCGCCGCAGCTTCGCGGGGTGGCGCACCAGCCGCTCCAGCGCCCACGCCACCGACGTGGCGGTCGTCTCGTGCCCCGCCAGCAGGAGCGTCACGAGCTCATCCCGCAGCTCCACGTCGGTCATCGCCTCGCCGTCCTCGTCGCGCGCCTGCAGCAGCAGCGAGAGGATGTCGCCGCGGTCGTGCAGGTCCTGCCCGCGGCGGCGCGCGATCTCCTCGTAGAGCAGCGCGTCGAAGCGGTCCAGCGCCTCGCCCAGGCGGCCGTCGGGGCGGCCGGGTCGCGGGCGGCTCAGCGCGATCCGCAGCATCAGCAGCGCGTTCATCGGGAGGAACAGGCCCTCGATGGCGGCGCGCAGCGGGCCCATCCGCTCCGCCTCCACGCCGAACACCGCGCGGAGGATCACCTCGAGCGTGATCTTGCGCGTGCGCTCCTGGACCCGCATCGGGGTCCCCATCGGCCACTCCGCCATGTCGTTGCGCGTGGCGTCGACGATCACGTCCTCGTACTCGCGCATCCGCTCGCCGTGGAACGGCGGCAGCAGCAGCTTGCGCTGGCGCATGTGCTCGGGGCCCGTCAGGACGAGCACTGAGTGCTCGCCCATGATCCCCGCCACCGGCGAGGCGCCCGTGCCGGACGGCGCCGCATCTGCCGGCGCGGTGAACAGCGCCTTGACAGCCTCCGGGTCACTCGTCAGCACGAATCTGATCCCGCTGGGCCACATCTTGATCGTGAACCACTCGCCGATCGCGCGTGCGCAGCGCTCCATCACCCATGTCGGCGACAGCGCCCACGCCACCGCCACGAGCACCGCGGGTATCCGGGGGGCCGGCGGGAACGCGGCGCGTGAGGCAGGGCCGCCCGGCGGGTCGCCGCCGGGGACCGTCCCGTCGCTGCGCTCGCCGGCTGCCGGCGCGCCGATGGCCGATGCGCTCGCTGCCATGCGGCAGACGCTAGCGGATGAGCTGCCAGCGCTCGTGCATCGCGCGGCCCTGCGCGCTGCGCTCGAGCAGCGCCTCCACGATCGTGCTGTGTGCGTGCCTGACCTCGTCGCGCGTGAGCTCCTTCTGGCGCTTTTCCAGGTAGGCCACCAGTACCCGTGCCGGCAGCACGCGCACGCCGCGCCGGCGCGCGCCCGGCCGGTCCACCCATGCGCGGCTGTAGACGATCATGGGCTCCGCGCGCAGGCCCGTCGCTTCCTCGAGCGCAACGCTCTGGGCGCGCGCCTGGCTGAGCGTGGCCCCGTGCACGCGGCCGACGCGGATCGGCCCCGGATGGCTCTTCGTCTCGACCGTGAACACGCCCGGGGGGCCGATCAGGATGTGGTCGACGTTGCCGTGGCCGAAGCTCGCGTCGTGGATCACCTCCCACCCGCGAGAGGTGAGCGGTTCAAGCAGCGCGCCCACGTGCTCCTCTCCCGTGGCGCCGCGGTCGCGGCGCTCCACCAGCGGCAGCACGTAGCGCGCGATCACGAACATGCTCACCAGCAGCGCCACCTCGGAGCCGAGGAAGCGGATGTCGTGCAGCCCGAAGCCCCTGCCCAGCGCCGCCGTGGCCACCGCCCCGGCGCCGAGCGCCACGAGCGTGCGCATCCGCAGCCGGTGCACCGTCGCGCGCGCGTACTGGCCGGCCGTGCGGCGGGCGGGGTCTACTGTCGCTGTCCTCATGGCTTGGCGGCCCTCCGGAGGTTGTCGGGCCCTATGTCTCCTATCGCCCCGCGACGGGTCGCTCTTGAACGCCGGCCGGGCGCCGGGCGGCGCCTCCCACCGGCGCGGGCGGCCTCGCCGACGCGCGCACGCGCGCGCCGCGGGGCGGCGCCGGGAACGGGCGGCCCACATGCGTGTAGATAGCGCCCGTTTCCTCAAGCAGCGACCCCCCCAACCCGATCCCAGGGGCAGATCGAAACCCGATCCCAGAGCCAGATCGAACACCCCGCTCGATCGCCCCCAGGAAGCACGGATGCCCCATGCAGTTGAGTTCTGACAGTTCGTATCCTTCAGACATCTGCGTGCTGTTGCGCGCGTACGGCGAGCACCGCTGGCTGGCGTCACAGGTGCTCCCCGTGCTCGTGCAGGTGGAGTCCGGAGATGAGATCTGCGACGAGGAGCTCGGCGCGGCGCTCGCGTACCTGGAAGTGCTCTGGCTGGATGCGTGCAGGCGCGCCGCGCACACCGAGGCGGCGCTCGAAGTGCTGCTCGCGGAGGACCCCCGCACGCGCGGAGAGCTCCACCGCCAGGCGCGCTCGTACAGTACCGCCGTGCGCTCGCTGCGGAGCGAGCTCGCCGCGCGCGTGCGCGATGCGACCGAATACCACGGCCCGCGCACGACGCACCTGCACGCCGCGTTCTGAACCGATCGCATACGCTGCGGCGCATGCCCGCGCGCTTCGACCTGCAGTCTCACTCCACCCATTCCGACGGCGCACTGCCCGCGGCGGAGGTGGTCAAGCTCGCCTCCGAGGCCGGCGTGGAGCTGCTCGCGCTGTCCGATCACGACACTGTCAGCGGGGTGTCCGAGGCGATCGCCGCCGGCGAGCAGCACGGCGTGCGCGTGGTTCCCGCGGTGGAGATCTCTGCGGTCGACGAGGGGTCGCCCGTCCCGCCCGAACTGCACATCCTCGGCTACAACATCGAACACGCGGGCGCAG
>Ga0187823_10000118_pt1 | contig 17361 bp, 14 predicted proteins | sample NC_wetland_sal_i_12_FD_132968 | JGI IMG/M metagenome (GOLD analysis project Ga0187823, IMG submission 132968) | Wetland sediment microbial communities from Neuse River Estuary, North Carolina, USA - SourceSoil_3 | ecosystem: Environmental > Aquatic > Freshwater > Wetlands > Sediment | place...
CTGAGAACGGAGAACCACAAACTGGCAACTGATTTTTAATGGTTTTAATCATTAAAGCACCGCAATAGCGTTCACCATGAAACTAGTGGCAACCAGCGAATGATATCCATCGACCTATCCGCCGGCCACACCAACGGCAATGCGGTTCCGATTCAGGATTGAAGTTTTTGCGATCGCGCTTTCGGGCGCATCTTGCCGTCTATACTGCTTCTATGTCTGTTGCGGGGGTGACGCCGGGAAACGATCTTCTGGACACGCTGCGGCGGCACTGGGGATACGATTCGTTTCGCCCCTTGCAGGAGCGCATCGTGCGCAGCCTGCTTGACGGTCAGGACAGCTGCGTGGTCATGCCGACCGGGGGCGGCAAATCGCTGTGCTACCAGTTGCCTGCAGTGATGCTGGGACGGACCGCAATCGTGGTCTCGCCGTTGATCGCGTTGATGCAGGACCAGGCGGCGCAGCTGGCGCAGATGGGAATTCCCGCCGCGGTGCTGAACAGTTCATTGCCCAGCGAGAAACAAGCCCAGGTCATCCGCAAGGCGTCGGAGGGCGAGTATCGCCTGTTGTATCTTTCTCCCGAGCGGCTGGCCCGGCCCGATACGATCGGCTGGCTGCAGCGAGTCCCGATTGCGTTTTTCGCCATTGACGAGGCCCATTGCATCTCCGAGTGGGGACATGAATTCCGGCCGGAATACCGGCAGTTGAGCCGTCTGCGGGCGCATTTTCCCGATCGTCCGATTGCAGCGTTCACCGCCAGCGCCACCAAACGGGTGCGCCACGATATCCTTCACCAGCTGCAGCTGCGCGATCCGCACAAGTGCATTGCCAGTTTTCACCGGCCGAACCTCCGATATCTGGTAAAGGAGTGCGCCGGCGGCGAGCAGCCCAGCCTGTTGCTGCGCGCCTTACGCAACTACCAGGACAGCAGCATCATCGTTTACGCGCCGACCATCGCCAAGGTTGGTGAGACTGTGGACTACCTCGAAGCGCAGCAGATTTCTGCCATCGGCTACCACGGTAAGATGGGAGCGGCCGAGCGGCGTGACAACCAGGAACGCTGGATGTCGGATGAAGTGCGCGTGCTGGTGGGCACGATTGCCTTCGGACTGGGCATCAACAAGGCGTCGGTGCGGGCGGTTGTCCATCTTGCCTTGCCGAAATCCATTGAGCAGTATTACCAGGAGGCGGGGCGCGCTGGACGCGATGGGCAGCCGGCGGATTGCATCCTGCTGTGGCAAAAGCGGGATGCGGCTCTGCTGGCCTATTTCGCCGATCAGATCGTCGATCCCGCCGAGAAAGAACGGGCGTGGCAGCGCTACCATGCCATTCGCCGCTTCGCCGAGTCGACCGACTGCCGGCACCGGCAGATTTGTCTGCATTTTGGGGAGAGTCCCAAATGGACCGCTTGCGGGGCGTGTGATGCCTGCGGCTGCGAATCTGCCTGGCTGGTCAAGTCGGTCAAGGCAGAGCAGCCGAAGCTGAGGACGCCCGCGGCCCTGGTGATGCCCGCGCCGGCGGCGACTGCTGCCGCGGCGGGAATCGCGGATCTCGATCCTGCGCTGCGCGAGTACTTGCGGCAATGGCGGCGGGCGGCCGCGAAGCAGCAAGGGGTCCCCGCTTTCGTGGTGATGCACGATTCCGCGCTCGACGAGATCTGCCGCAGGCGTCCCGGTTCGATCCCCGAACTGCTCGGCATATCCGGATTTGGCGAATATAAGGCGGCGCTCTATGGCCCTCAGATTTTCGAAGCGCTGGAACAGTTTCGCGCAGGCGCCCGCGCCGCCCTGGCGCCGGAGGCCGGGAAGAATCCGTATCCCGCCAGGGCCGGTGGTTTATGATGTGGGGTCTCGATCAAGACCCTAATCCCGCAGGCGTTTCCGCCCGAGGTCAAGCATGAGCACTACCATTGTTCCGGCTGACAAGTCGCAACTGACCCGCGAAGAGATCAATCGTAAGCAGAAGGAATACATTTTTCCTTCGGTTTCGACCTACTACTCCAATCCGCTTCCCATGGACCACGCTTCCATGCAGCACGTTTGGGACGTCGAGGGCAAGAAGTACCTCGACTTCTTCGGCGGGATTGTCACCATCAGTGTGGGCCACTGTAATCCGCGGGTGACTTCGCGCACCAAGGAACAGATCGATCGCATGCAGCACGTTTCGACCTGCTTTCCCAATGTGCCCATGGTGGATCTGGCGGAGAAGCTGGCGCAGATTACGCCCGGCGCGCTGAAGAAGTCGTATTTCACCAATAGCGGAACCGAGGCCAATGAAACCGCGATTCAGGTGGCACGCATGCATACCGGGAATTTCGAGGTCGTCGCCTTGCGGCATGGCTACAGCGGTCGCTCGTCGCTGACCCGCGGGCTTACCGGCATGAACACCTGGCGCAAGGGCACGATTGAAGTCGGCATCGTGCACGCCATGAATCCGTATTGCTATCGCTGCCCGCTGGGGCTGAAATATCCGTCGTGTGAAGTCGCTTGCGCGAAAGATATTGAGAGCGTCATTCAGTTTTCCACTTCGGGGCGCATTGCGGCCTTCCTGGCGGAGCCGATTCAGGGCGTAGGTGGTTTCATTACGCCGCCGAAAGAGTATTTCAAGCTGGCGTTCAATATTGTCAAACAGTACGGCGGTGATTTTATTTCCGATGAAGTACAGACTGCATGGGGACGCACGGGACGCAAATGGTTCGGCATCGAACATTGGGAAGTGGAGCCGGACATGATCACCGCCGCGAAAGGACTGGGCAACGGCACACCGATCGGATTGACGGTCGCGAAGCCTGAAATTGCCGATTCATTCCAGGGCATGACAATTTCGACCTTCGGCGGCAATCCCGTAACCAGCGTGACTGCCCGGGCGGTCATCGACATCATTGAAGAAGATGATTTGCGGACGAACGCAGCGGTGGTGGGCGAATATTTCCGCAAGAAGCTGGAAGAATTGCAGGCCAAGCACGCCCTCATCGGCGACGTGCGCGGCATGGGGCTGATGCAGGCGCTGGAATTGGTGGAAGATCGCGAAACCAAGAAACCGGCGTCCGCCGGCACCAATGCCTTGATGGAAGAGGCGCGCAAGCGTGGGCTGCTGGTGGGCAAGGGCGGATTCTACGGCAATGTGATTCGCATGTCGCCGCCGCTGAATATCGGGAAAGCGGACGTGGACGAGGCGGCGCGGATCCTGGATGAAAGTTTCGCGGCGCTGGCAAAGTAACGCCCTGTCATCCTGAGCCACCGACTTAGTGCGTCTCATCTCCCGCCGGCGCTGTATCCGGCGTGTCGACAGGATGCGCTGCCGGAACGGTCTCCGGCGGCGGTGGGAATTCCCCGGGGTCTTTTCCCGCCAAGGCGGTCTTCATGAAGTCCATCCAGATGGGTAGCGCGGCGCGGGCGCCCGTTTCCTTAGCTCCCAGAAATTTCTTTTCGTCGTAGCCTACCCACACTCCACAGGTGAGGGAGGGCGAGAAGCCTACGAACCAGGCGTCGGTAAAGTTGTTGGTGGTGCCGGTTTTTCCGGCCAGCGGATAGTTCATCGAGGCTGCGGCCATGCCGGTGCCGTGCAGCACGACTTCCCGCAGCATGGCGGTCATGGTCCGCGCGGTGCCGGCGCTGACGACATCCTTGACGTCGGGAAAGTTTTCCTCCAGCGTGCGGCCTTCGTAGTCAGTCACTTTGGTGATGTAGCGCGGCGTGATGTGCACGCCGTCACTGGGAAAAACGCTGTAAGCCGAAGTCTGCTCCAGGGGAGTGATTTCGACCGCGCCCAGCGCGACCGGCAGATAGGGCGGAATATTCGCCGTGATGCCGAAGCGGTGAGCGTAGTCGATGACCGTTTTGATTCCGAGATTGTCGGCCAGTTTCAGGGCGGGGATATTGCGCGACTGAGCCAGGGCGCGGCGAAGCGTGATCGTGCCTTCAAACTTTTCGTCGTAATTGTGAGGTTCATACGGGCCGGACGGCGTGGGGAATGTGACGGGCGCGTCGAGGATGGTGTCGTCCGGCGTGGCTCCACGATCGATGGCTGCGGTGTAAACGTAGGGCTTGAAGGACGAGCCCACCTGGCGCAACGCCTGGGTGGCGCGGTTGAACTTGGAGACATTGAAATCGCGTCCGCCCACCATGGCCTTGATCTCGCCCGTGGCATTGTCGATCGCGACCAGTGCACCCTGCACGCCGCTGTCTTCTTCCAGGCTGACTCGCGCCTTTCCGTCGGGGTTCAGCGCAAGAATCTTCACGTAGGCAATGTCGCCGGGTTTCAGGATGTCGAGTAGCCTGCGGCGAGTCCAGGAGGCGTCGGCGGGCGCAAGCGTCGCGGAGTAGCGCCCGAACTTGATGGTCGCCGCGGCCGGCGTCACAGCCAGGACCAGGGCGTGGACGTAGCCGTTGACTTCGGGGTCGCTGTCCCAATCCGCGTCCTGGTAGTTGGCCAGAGTTACATCGCCGGTTAAAACATTCTGCAGGCGTCCCCGCCAGCCATGGCGGCGCTCATAAGCCGCCAGGCCGTCGAAGACGGCGCGGTTGGCGGCGCGCTGCAGGTCCATGTCGAGCGAGGTGTAAACCCTCAGGCCGCCTTCGTGGACTTGATCGCTGCCGTACTTGGCTTCGAGGTAACGGCGAATTTCTTCGACAAAATAAGGCGCCAGCGAATCGGGATCATGGGCCACTTCGAGATGGATGGGCTGATCGCGAGCCGCAGCTGCCTGCTGCGCCGTAATGTTGCCGTCCTCGAGCATGGAGTTGATCACCAGGTTGCGGCGCTTCAGCGCGTGGTCAGGATGCGTGATAGGCGAATAATAGGACGGCGATTTGGGCAGGCCGGCGAGCAGCGCGGCTTCGTCGAGGGTCAGTCGCTTCGCCGGTTTGCTGAAATAAAACTGGGATGCGGCCTCGAATCCGTAGACGCCGTGACCGAGATAAATCTGGTTGGCGTACAGGGTGAAGATCTGCGGCTTGGTGAAACGGCGCTCGATCTGCACCGCCAGCAGCGCTTCCTGAATCTTGCGATGAAAAGAGCGGTCGGGAGACAGGAAGAGATTGCGTGCCAGCTGCATGGTCAGGGTGGAAGCGCCTTGTACTCTGCCGCCGGACCGGATGTCGCGATAGGCGGCCCCGGCGATGCGCCACACGTTGATGCCCCAGTGCCGGTAAAAGTCCTTGTCTTCGATCGAAATCAGCGCCTGGCGCAGGACCGGAGGATAGTCTTCATAGCTGGCCACCACCCTGCGTTGCAGCGCGAAGGACCCGATGGTGCGTCCCTGATCGTCGTAGAGTTCGGTGATCGAGCTGGGCCGGTAATGTTCCAATTGATCGACTTGCGGCAGGTCGGTGGAATAGACGAGCAGCAGTCCCGCCGTGGCCCCCACCAAGGCGGAAACCAGCAGCAGCAGGCCAATAACCAGCCGGCCCACCATCTTGTTCTCGACCACCGGCGGCTCGGGAGAATCCTGTAATAGAGATTTCACGTGAGATCAGATTCAGGATAGCAGGAGGGCGGCCATCGACCGCCAGTAAAGTCCAGGAGGACGGATCGCTTTTCATGATCTGGCCTGAAGAGATCTGACCTGAACAGCATCACGGGAAGGCGGGCACATAGGCCTTGCTCGGCGTTTGACATTAAGATATAGCTGTCTCTCACTTAACAAACTCATTCCCAATAATTTCCGGAGGTCCGAGAGTGTCAGGCATCCCGCACCCGACTTGTCACGATATTCGTTCGGTTCTTTCCGCCTCTGTCGCAACCTTGTGTGAACGTCTCACTGGCCTTCCCCGGACTGGCCTGGTCCTGATGCTGGCACTCGCATGCGGCGGACCGGCAAACGCGCAAGCCACGCCGATCGTAATGGATCGGGATGGCGGGACGATTGCGCTGGAGCCTTACGCGCCTAATATCATCCGCGTGACCCTGAGCCTGAACCGGACTTCGGCCCTGGCCGCGCCTGGCTTCGGTTTCGTGGCCACCCCCGCCGCTGAAGGTTGGACGCGCCAGCCAAGCGATCAGGGAGATGTCTACCGGTCATCTCGCCTGGTAGTCACGGTTGCGGCGAACCATCCCGGCAAACCGCTGGCGACCCAGGTCGATATTGGAAAGTTTTTTAACGGCTCCGCTCCTCCGGCCAACATTTCAATTCGCACTCCGGAAGGCAAGACCCTGCTGCAGATGACCGGTTGGTCGATGTCAGTGCCTAACTACAAGGACGGGAACGCCGCCGTGCTGAACGAAAGACGTCCTACCGACCCTCCCTTCTACCAGGTGGGCGCCAGCTTCGTTTCGCCGGACGACGAGCATTACTACGGCCTCGGCCAATATCAAGAGGGTTTCCTGGATCGTCGCGGACATCGCATCGAATGCTGGCACAACTACACTGCGACCGCCGGCCCCACGGTCTGCGTGCCTTTCATGGTGACCAATTACGGTTATGGAATCATCTGGGACAATCCCTCCCGAACGGTGATTGAGCCCGGCTTCAACGAGCAGACCCGTTGGACCTCTGAGGTGGGTGACCGGGTGTCGTTCTTCGTGATTGCGGGCAATACTCTCAACGAAGTCTATTCCGGATACCGCCTGCTGACCGGGGCCACCCCGCTGCTGCCGAAGGCGGCTTACGGCTACATTCAGTGCAAGCAGCGCTACTCCTCGCAGGAGGAGCTGCTGGCCGTGGCCCGGGGATATCGCGAGCGCCATCTTCCCGCCGACATCCTGGTGGTGGACTGGTTCTATTACTCGAAAATGGGGCAGATGGATTTTGTTCCCGAAAAATGGCCCGACCCGGCGGCCATGAACCGCCAGCTTCACGACATGGGGTTCCAGACGATGATCAGCGTGTGGCCCCGCTTTACGCAAGGCTCCCGCTACTACGATTTCCTGCTGAAAAAAGGCTGGTTTGAACATCTCGCCGACGGCACGCCGACCAACGGGCTTCCCTATGACCGGGCAGGGTCCGATATCGATACCACCAACCCCGAGGCTGCGCGCTGGTTCTGGGAAACCATTCGCGACAACATCATCAGCAAGGGATTCGATTCGATCTGGGCCGATGAAACCGAGCCTGACCTGCCGCCGAATGGCAGTTACTTCTCGGTCGGGCCGGGCACGCGCTACTACAACATTTATCCGCTGGTTCATACCGCCGCTCTTTACGACGGTTTCCGGCGCGACACGAAGCATCGCGCGCTCATCCTTTCGCGTGACGCTTATCTGGGCGCGCAGCGCAACGGCAGCATGTTCTGGTCGTCGGACATTTATCCCACCTGGGATACGCTGCAGCGCCAGATTCCCACCGGGCTCGGCTTCACTGCTTCCGGCATTGCCTACTGGACGCAGGATATCGGCGGCTGGCAATATCTGCCGAAGGAGCACCATCCGGCGCATCCGCCCCTGCTCGATGCTTCGGACGCGCGCGACAATGTCGGAGGATACGAAGACTATGCCGAGCTCTACACCCGCTGGTTCGAGTATGGAGCTTTTCTGCCGATTTTCCGGGCCCACGGCAGCCGTCTCTACAACGAAGTCTGGTCCTACGGCAAGCAGGCAGAACCGATTCTGGAGAGTTATCTCAGGCTGCGTTATCAGCTGATGCCCTACATTTATTCCCTGGGCTACGACACCTACCAGACGGGCGCACCCTATATGCGAGCCCTGTTCATGGACTTTCCCCAGGACCCGAAAGTCGCCGACTTGCGCGATGAATACATGCTGGGCCCGGCGTTTCTGGTGGCCCCGGTAACCCAGCAGGGTGCGACCAGCCGCGCCGTTTACCTTCCCGCCGGCGCTGACTGGTACAACTACTGGACCAACCAGCGGCTTCACGGCGGACAGACCATTCAGGCGGATGCGCCCATTGAACGCTTGCCGCTGTTTGTCCGGGCGGGATCGATCCTGCCCCTGGGAGACGCGATCGAGAGCACGAGCCAGGTACAGAAAATTGCCAGGGTGCGGGTTTATCCCGGCGCCGACGCCGAGTTCACGCTCTATCAGGATGACGGAACGACCTACGCTTACGAGCACGGGGACAGCCGCCTCACTCGCCTGCATTGGAATGATGCCGCGCACACGCTGGAACACCAGGGCGCACCGGCCTGGACAGCGCCCGACTCTGAAATCGTGGAGGTGGTTGGGCGGTAGGAAGAGCCGGCTCCCTCCCCCTCGCCTTCGTGGCCGCTGGTGTGGTTTCCTGAAGCCGGACTGACGTAAGATGAAGGCGATCCAAAGGCCGGACCACGGACTTATGGGACAAGCCTGTTGGGTTAGCGGGACTCGCGATTGAAGAAAGAAAACCGCGGCATTCACCGGATCGCCGAGCTAGCCAGCGTCTCCATAGGGACGGTTGACCGGGCCCTGCATGGGCGCGGGGGCATCAAGCCATCGACCCGCGAGCGCATTCTCGAAATCGCGCGCCAGATCGGATATACGCCAAATCTGGCTGCCCGCGCCTTGTCCGTGGCCCGGGCCGGCACCAGCATCGGGGTTTGCATGCCGCGCGAAATCCACTTCTTCTACGATCAGCTGTGGAGCGGAGTTTTAGACGAAGCCCGGCGGGTGGCCCAACTGGGCATCCAATTCGTGTACCGCCCCGTACAGGTGCTGGGAGAACGCGATGCCCAGGCCTTCAAGGAACTGGTGGAAAGCGGCGTCGACGGAATCATCCTGACCGCAGGCAATCCCAGAGAACTCAAGCTGCTGATTGACGATGCGGAAGCCCGCGGCATACGGATCGTCTGCGTCTCTACCGACGCCCCCGAGAGCCGCCGTTCCAGCGTGATCTGCGTGGAACCGGTTTTGAATGGCCGCCTGGCGGGAGAGTTGATGGGCAAGTTTGTTCCGCCCGGCTCCGAGGTCGCGATCATTACCGGTATGCTGAGCACCGAAGATCACCGTAAAAAGGCGCAGGGCTTTTCCGACGAATTTCCGCGGCACTGTCCGGGAGGAAAGATCGTCGCAGTTCTCGAAGGTCATGAAGATGAAGACGAGAGTTTCGAGAAGACCTTCGATCTCCTGGCGCGTGTCCCCACTCTGGAGGGCCTCTATGTGAACACGGTGAACTGTCTTCCGGTGTGCCATGCCCTGGGAGCGCGCGCCCAGGCGGGAAAAGTAAAGTTGATCACCACCGACTTGTTTGCCGAGATGGCGCCATACTTTCAAAAGGGAACGATCACCGCCTCCATCTACCAGCAACCTCATCGCCAGGGCCAGATGGCGGTCCGCCTTCTGGTGGACCACCTGACCCACAAAGTGCCTTTCGCCCCCAATGTGCATCTCAGTCCGGGGGTAGTCATGTCGTCTAATTTGCATCTGTTCCGCGAGATTATCCAGGCAGATTCCAAGTTCGACGATTCCGCTCTGCGCAGCAACCAACCAGTGGCGGCGGCACAATAGTTGATCCGGATTTTGCCCCAGACAGCGGTCAATGAGCTTAATCGCGATCTTACGCCGGTTCGCGAGTTGGGTTAGACTGTCGCTCCAGATTCTCTGGGACCGAAAATCCTAACGGCACCTGAGGAGGACGCATTCATGGCTCAAATTGACAGTTGCGCCACTGGATTCACGCGCCGACGCTGGCTCGGACTTGGGATTGCGACCGCGGTTGGGGCCTCCCTCAAGGCAGTGCCACTTCATTCCCAAGGCCTGCAGCCAACCTGTGCTCCCGTCATTCCCGTAAACCGCGAGCCTTCAAACGGCGGCTCGTGCCCGTATCCCATTCCCTGGCTCGACAAGAATGGCAATCACAATCAACCTGCAGGTCCGAATGTCGAGCTTTCAAATATCTATCACTTCAAGGGAAAGCTGGCACGCTGCAGCGGCTTTCACGGCATGGGGACCGATGGCCAGGGCAATCGTCAGGCCTGGGGAACACCCACGACTGACTACAGCTACATGGCGGGCGAATACTGGGCTGCGCGACAGCCGCATCAGGGGATATTCGCGCATACCTGACTGACCCTATTCAAGGGACAGGCTGTCCCTGCGAACCAATTTCATGATTTCCATCCGCCGATTTCGTCCGAAGGTCTTTATTGGGTCACTCCCGTACCCGCCAGCGGGCTCACCTTCAGTGCGGACGGAAAAATCGCCACACTGCAGATGACCAGCGTGCCGATCATCGACCAGCCGCGCTGGCCGGCACTGGATGCGGAAGCCACACCGGCATTTCTCGATTTCAAGCTCGTCTTTACCGCCACCGAGGAGCCGGTCAAATACGAAGACCCGATGCGGCAGTATCGGTTCGAGGGCTTCAAGGCTATTGCGAAATTGGAAGCGGACGTGCGGGTGCCATCGGTCAACTTCACCTTCAAAACTGATCCACTCGACACGTCAAACTGTGATTTTGCGGTGATGGGCGAGGAAGTGAACGGCAGATATTACGAACCCAGTAAGAGCTGAAGGTATCGTTCCTGCGCGATTGGGTTTCCCGCGGTTTCTAGCGGGAACAGCCTTCCTTATCGCGCTGGTTTTCAGCGTCAAGGTGCGTAACGAGTAAAGACGAGGTCGGTTGCTTTGGCCTTCTCATGGCAGGGGAAGCAGGGTTTCATGAAAGCCGCGTCCGCGGGTTTGCCTGCTTGGAAGTGACCGAACCCCCAGCCGCCCGTGGCGGCGTACTTGGTTGAGTCCTTGACCATAAACTGAATGTTTGTGGGAGGGCCGGGAACGAAAGATTGCACTTTGCCGAAGACCTTGTTGTTTTCGTCCGACGGGACGTAACGGTAATGCAAGGCAGCAATGATTGTGCCGTCCGGGTACGGCAGCTTCCCTTCGCGAAAGGCCTTGATCGCTATGTCGTTGCCCAGGACGGCGCCCAGACTGTTGATGTTGCCTGCTTCGTGGGCCGAGGAAACCCACTGCCAGTCACGGTATCCGTTAGGAATTTCGGTAACGAAGCTCGGGGCGGACGCCCCCTCCGCGCGTCCTGGCGCCGGCACACTAAGAGTAACCAGGCCGGCAATTGCCGCAAATGCGGCGAGAAAAAACGTGAGGTGTTTCATAAAGGTCCTCTTCCGAAATGCTCAGGTGCCGAAAATCAGCAGTCTCGATTATTTCTCGATCTAAGGCGGAACAGCGGCGCTCACGCTGGGAAGTGTAAACAGAGTTTACGGGGAAGAGCAATAGACTGGTTCCTACCGACCATGGATATGGAGTCGGTTCATCGGCCAACTATTTACCCGGGAGCAGTTCATTAATTGCGAGGACATAAGTCGTCACCTTGTTGAGTTTGATGTTTGAACGCGAAGAAACAAGAACGACCGAGCCGTCGGCACCGCTCACTGATTTCATATTCTTCATCAGGACCCGTTTGCTGGAGACCATCGATCCTGGCGCACCCGCGTTCACACCATTGTCCTGCTGAGTCGACAACCGCTGGGCCGGATTCGGTGGATCGGTGGTATCGACGGTGGGATTGACCCCGCCCCAATTCCTTCTGTCGCCCGGCGGTCCATAGGAGAGGTCCGGAGGCGCCATCGGCGCCGCCGGCGGATAATACCACGCGGTCAAATACACCTTGAATTTCGCCTCGCCATTTTTCCATTGCGCCGAATCCATGCGAATCCCAAGCAGCGACGGCGAATTGTTTGATTTCGGCACCGACGTGGTTACCTCGCCCGAAATCACCGCGCCCCGCGGAAGCACTGTGCCGTTGATCATCGTGGCCATCGCCAGCCGCGCTTCCACCTTTGTTCCCACCGCGGTCTTCCCCGCTTCTACAGTCTGTTGCAGGACGATCGGCATTTCGCATTCAGCGCAACCCTCGGCAGCGCTCGTCCCCGTATCTGCAGGTGAAGAGGCTCCAGCCCCCGTCACCTTTTGAGGTTGGGGAACTTGAGCTAGAAGAACAGCTGAGCCGAGAACCATGGCGCACGCCGCAGGACCTGCTGCTTTGATTTTGCGAAACATCACTCCTCCGGGGACCAACTCGAAGGCGAGAGAACTTGCGCCCGAAAGTATACCGCGCCTGTGAAATCCAGTTGTCGCCTGCGACAGTCCAAGGCCTCACAGTTAAGGCGTAGTACGTTGATTACCGCGTCTTGACAATACTCTTCCACTTCGGGAGGGGAGTCGAAAAAGTCCGGTTGCGACTGTTTCACGGCCATCACTCTACGCTGAAATTGCAGGAGCCGTCACTATGCCTTCCGCTAACAATGGGGTGACAAGGCCGGTCTCCGGACGGGATGCTGTTACGCTCCCAGGTTGTCGACGTGCTCAAGGCACGGATAAATAAGGAGGCCGACCTGAAGAAGGTTAGCACCGCGGGGATGCAGGAGACGAGGAATATTTCAGGGCAGAAACTGACCATCGGATTGGGGAAAAACTAGAAGCAGACCGGGCGAGAACGGATAAACTAGAGCCGGAGAATAGCCCCCGGAACAGCCCCTTTTCCGGACCGGAAGTGCGTAACCTCGAATCAGCAAATGACGGGCGCGTAGCTCAAACGGATAGAGCATCGGATTTCTAATCCGACGGTTGCAGGTTCAATTCCTGCCGCGCCTACCAATCCCAGGACTTTCACCTTCTTCAGGCTAGTTCCGCTTGCGGTGTTCGCAGTCTTTGGTGTTGAGGCAGGAATCGGGCAGCACCAGCCGCTCAACCGGTTTCCCCCGCACGATGTGCGACTCGATGATTTCATCCACATCGGCCAGTGTGACCCGGCCGTACCAGACCGCGTCGGGATAAACGACCAGGTTCGGGCCATGCTCGCACTGGTCCAGGCATCCTGACTGATTGGCCCGCACTTTTCCCTTGAGTCCGCGTTCCGCCAGTTTCTCTTTGAACGCCTTCTGCAATTCCGCCTGGCCCGTGGGATCGCAGCAGGGACGCGGCGCCCCGGGCGGCCGCTGGTTGCCGCAGACGAAGATATGCTTCTCGAATTTCGGCATGGAAGAAGGGTAGCGGATTTGCGGGAAAGCTTCTAGCTTCTGGCTCCTGGTTAAATCGCGAAGGCGAAGCGCACAGAAGCGATGAGCGAAGAGCTAGAAGCCAGAAGCTAGAAGCCAGAAGCTAGAAGCCAGAAGCCAGAAGCCAGAAGCTAGAAAGCCAGAAGCTAGAAGCTAGAAAGCCAGAAGCTGCCCCTAATCCCTCAGCGGAACCATATTCTTGTCGCCCTGGCAGAAGGTGGCGACGCGTTGCAGTCCGCCTTCGGCCTGCGGCAACAGTCTGACTGGGCCGTAGCAGTAGACGGCATGACCGTTCTCCGCGAAGTACCAGCGGCCTCCCTTGCGGGCGGGGCGCTTGGCGGCGACGTGGTCGGCGGGGGGCGTCGGCGGCGGGATCCGGTACGAACTGTACACGGAAACTGACAACAGTAATAGGGTCGCGAATGCTTTCATGGGGAGTAACCTGGGCCCCGAAACCTATATCGAGATCAGCATCCTGCGCTCATCCGGCATATCGGAAGAATCCTTCGGAGGTTTCTGCGGAAGCGGTCTCCCGATCTTGCTGGTGCTCTGATTCTTGGCGCTGGCCTGCGGCCGCTGGGTCGACGGCGACTGTGCCTGCGGATCCGCCGGCGCCGTTTGCGCGGGCGGCGATTTCTTTTGCGCCTGGGCGCGGGCCTGCGCTTCGGCTTGTTGTTTCTGAATGGCTTTCCCTTTGATTCCGCTCAACTGCACGCTGTCGCTGAACAGCATGTGAATGAGGTCGCGTTGGGAGTCGATGGTTCGTCCCTGTTCCACGACCAGCATGGTCAACAGGCCGTAGGAAACCACAAACAAAATGGTCAGCGCGGGAAGGAGCGAGCGCCCGGGCTTGCTGGTCGCGTTATCGCCCGTCAGGTTCCACAAAATGGCACCCCGATCTCTATGCCTCTTCAGTCAGCAGGCAGCACTAGGAATGCAGCTAGCCAGCCAATAATGCAGATTCCTGTAAGGCACTATGGGAAAGGAACTTAGAGGGAATTTCCGGGCCACCGGCTGGGCCCGCAAATGCAAGTTGCTGCACATTATAGGTAACCGCGATGGGTTACCCGAGTGCCATAGTCGTCCGAAACCCACGACCGGCAAGGGTTTTGGGGGCATCGGGACGGCGCTGGAACATCGCTCCCGCGGACCCCGGCCGCGAGACGCGCATTCCGCATCTCAACCCCGGCGCTTTTCCCGGCCCGCTTCTGCGAGGTAGCTCGCGGAGTCACTTCCGGAGAAGGCCGGAAAGGGTCAAAATTAAGCAAGACTTTGTGGTCCCGCATTGCCAAATGTTCTAAACGAGAAGGATGCAATCATGAAGAAATTCGCAGGCTTGATGGGCGTGACCCTTTATTGCGTGATGTTGACGGTCACGTTCGCGATCGCGCAGCAGGAGAATCCTCCTGTCGAACCCATGGACCAGACCCCGGTGTTCCGGGTGAACGTGGTTTCGCGAACCACCAAGGCGGTCAACTATCGCCATCGCGGGGGCTCGACCACGGTGGATATGAAAGGAACCAGCCTGATGCCGGAAGTCACCGGCAAAGCCAAAGTGGACAGCAAGAACGGGCGCTTGCAGATCAACGTCGACCTTTCCAAGCTGGGGCCGGCCACCCGGATCGGTCCGCAGTTCCTGACCTATGTGCTATGGGCGATCACGCCCGAAGGGCGCGCCCAGAATCTGGGCGAGATTGTTCCCGATGAATACGGAAAGAGCAGCCTCGATGTCACCACCGACCTGCAGGCCTTCGGCCTGATCGTGACCGCGGAACCTTACTTCTCCGTGACCCGGCCGAGCAATGACGTAGTGGCGGAAAACATCCTTCGCCAGCAGACCAAGGGCTTCGAAGAGGCCATCGATGCCAAGTTCGACATGCTTGAAGGCGGCCAGTATACCGTCGACATGCCGGCCGCCCAGCTTCCCTCCGCGAGCGCCGATCCCAAGACGCCGCTGACTCTGCTCGAAGCGCGCAACGCCGTCGCCATTGCCAAAGCCGCGGGCGCAGCCAAATACGCGCCCGATAGCTTGCAAAAGGCCGAAACCTATCTGGCTCGCGCCGAAGACTATCTCAGACGCAAACAGGGCAAGACTCCAATCGGCACCGCGGCGCGCGGCGCCACCCAGATGGCCGAGGATGCCCGTGTTCTGACTCTTGGCCGCAAGGAGCAGGAACGAATCGCCAACGAGAAACAGGCCATGCTGGAGAAGCAGCAAAAGGCCGAAGCGGAGGCCCAGGCCTCTGCCGTAGCGGAAGCTCAGGCCAAGGCCCAGGCCGAGGAAGATGCCCGCAAACGGGCCCAGGCTGAGGCTGACCGCGCCGCAGCGGAAAAGGCCCAGGCCGAGGCCCAGCTGCAGCAGGCCCAGGCCGACGCCGCCCGAGCGGCGGCCCTGGCTGAGCAGCAAAAAGCCGAAGCGGAAGCCGAGAGACAGCGTCAGGCTGCCGCCGATGCCATCCGCCAGAAGGAAGAACAGCGGCAGCGTCTGCTCAATCAGCTCAACCAGGTGCTCGAGACCAAGGACACGGACCGCGGTCTCGTCGTCAGCATGCCCGACGTGCTGTTCGACAGCGGCAGCTATACCCTGAAGCCGGCGGCCCGCGAGCGGCTGGCGCGAATTTCAGGCATCGTGCTCGCCTATCCCGACCTGCGCCTGGAAATTGAAGGCCACACCGACAGCATCGGTAGCGATGCCTACAACCAGGCCTTGTCGGAGAAGCGCGCCGGGTCGGTGCGCGACTATCTGGTCGACAACGGAGTCTCGATCAACAATGTCATTGCCCGCGGATTGGGAAAAGGCAGCCCGGTGGCAGACAACAGCACGGCGGCCGGCCGGAAACTGAATCGCCGCGTGGAAATGATCGTATCGGGCGATGTGATCGGAACCCAGATCACGCCGGGAGCCACCACTCCGCCCCCGCCGCCGCCCCAGTAGATAGAGCATGTGTGGTCGTGGGAAGAGTGGCCGCGGGCGACTCGCCCGCGGCTTTTGACTTCCGCTTTCAGCTCTCGCGGGCGAGTCGCCCGCGGCAACACATTGTCAGGTCAGCCGGGAGTTACCAAACCCTGCACGCATTCACCGGCATCATGGGCTGGCCCACTTTGCAGCCGAAGGCCTGGCCGAACTCCGGCATATTCTGCACTACGCCATCCACCCGGAACTGCCGGGGCGAGTGCGGATCGGTCTGCACCTGCAACCGGAGTTGCTGGGGGCGGGTACTGCCGCACCAGCTCTGTCCATATCCCAGAAAGAACTGCTGCAGCGGGGTATAGCCGTCCTGTTTTTGCGCGAGGTCGATGTTCTTCCTCTTCGCATCCGCCAAAAACGCGATGTAGGCCAGGCGCAGGCCGCCGTTGTCGGCGGTGTTCTCGCCTAAGGTCAGCTTGCCATTGACCTTGACGTCGTCGACCGCGACGAAGTTGCTGTACTCCTTTACTTCGCAGTCGGCTTTTTCGTCGAAGCGTTTGCCATCCTCGGCGGTCCACCAGTCGGCGAGGTTTCCGTAGGCGTCGAATTGCCGGCCTTCATCGTCGAAGCCGTGCGTTAGTTCGTGCCCTACGACGCCGCCGATGTGTCCGTAATTCGACGCGTCCGAGGCGTGACTGTCATACAGCGGGGGCTGAAGGATGCCGGCGGGAAAGTTAATGTCGTTCATGCTCGGGTCGTAGTACGCGTTTACTGTCGGCGGACTCATGCCCCACTCCCCGCGATCGACGGGCTTGCCGATCTTTTCCAGCTGGCGCCGGCTCTCGAAAGCGGTGGCGCGAAGGTTATTTCCGAAAGCGTCGTCCCGCGTGATGACCAGGCTGGAATAGTCCCGCCAATGGTCGGGATACCCGATCTTGTCCGCCACGGCGTGCAGCTTTTCCTTGGCCTTGACCTTGGTCGCTGCACTCATCCAGTCCAGGGTATCGATGTCCTGGTCCATCGCGGCCTCGATGTCCTGCACCATTTGCAGGGTGGCTTGTTTGTTGGCGGGAGAAAATTCCTGGGCGACATAGACCTGGCCCAGAGCTTCACCTAAGGCGCCGTCCGTGGCTTGTACGCAGCGTTTCCAGCGGGCCCTCTGTTCGGGCTGTCCCCTTAACTTGCGGCCGTAGAAGTCGAAGCGCTCATCATCGAGAGCCTTGGGCAGCACGTCTCCCGGGGTCGAAAGAATCAGCTGCCAGCGCAGATAGGTCTTGATCGTTTCCAGGTCGGTGGAAGCCAGCACGCTATTCAGGCCTTTGACGAAATCGGGATTGGCTACGTTCAGCTCGCTCACTCGAGGCGCCCCGGATGCCGCCAGAAAACGGTCCCAGGCCACGCCCGGAGCCAGGGTCGCGAGCTCGGACACCGGCATCAGGTGGTAAATCTTGTTGGGGTCGCGCCGCGACGTGATGTCCATGGAAACCTTGGCCAGTGCTGTTTCCAGCTGCATGATGGCTTCCGCGTCACTGACCGCTTTCTTTTCCAGTTCGCCCGTCAGCTTGAACA
>Ga0187823_10000119_pt1 | contig 17329 bp, 9 predicted proteins | sample NC_wetland_sal_i_12_FD_132968 | JGI IMG/M metagenome (GOLD analysis project Ga0187823, IMG submission 132968) | Wetland sediment microbial communities from Neuse River Estuary, North Carolina, USA - SourceSoil_3 | ecosystem: Environmental > Aquatic > Freshwater > Wetlands > Sediment | place...
AGGCGCACGGCATCGGTCCGAAGGGCTCGGCGGTGCGTCTCTCCTGCCCTGCGCTTGAAGACTGCTGGATGGCCACCCGCGAAGGCTGGCTCTATCACCTCGCCACGCCGGGCGTTCGCGCGGCGGCGGCGAGCGGGGCGGGCAAGAGCGAAATGAGCGCGTTCCCCGAAGGACTGATCATCAGCGAACGGCCACCCGACCAGGGGATCCCCCAGGAAGTGGTCGAAGCGCCCCCCAGCGACACCTCCGGGGTCAACGAAGAACACGTCTTCAACGAAACCACCGTCGAAGCGCACACGTCCGAAGCGGAAAACACGAAAGTCGTGCTCCCGCTGGTATCGCGCGTGAAGGACCACCTGAGGGGGACGACGCTCGAACTGCGCTTCCACCTGTCGGTGAAGGCGCGCGTGCAGCTGATCGCCAAGCGCAAAGGGCGCGTGATCGCCAAGACCGCGAACCACACGTTCGCCGCGGGCAACCGCTCGCTCAAGCTGCGCCTGAACCCGCGCGCTTGGCCGACGAAGCTGAACCTCAAGACCAAGGCGCTCGAACCGCTCAAGCTCGTCTCCTCGGTCACGGGCGAAGGCGCCAACATCACCACCGAGAGCACCGGCTTCCAGACACTCGTGGGCGGCTCCTCCACGCTCGGATCGGGCTGGCAGCCTTGAGGGGCCGCGCGAGAGGGGGGCGAGCTGCCGGTGCGAGGCGGCTCCGGGTGATCGGCGGCACGCTCGCGGTCGTCGCGCTCCTGCTCGGCCTGATCGGCCCGGGCGGAGCACCCAGCGCGGCGGGCCTGAACGGCTACCGGCCGCCGAGCCAGCCGACCCCGCAGGCCGACCTCGGCGTGCCGGCCGAAAAGGTGACCCTGATCGGCGCCTCGCCCCGGGAACCGGGTGCGCCGGGGGCCGACGAGACCTGGGGGTTGGGGGAATCGAACGGAGAAGCGACGCTCGTCCGCTACTACGTCCATCCGTCCGAAGCCGTCCCCGGCACGCAGGAAGGCAGCTGGACCGACGGCCCGGCGCTCCCCGCCGGTTTCAGCCCCGGGCCGAGCGAAACGTCGGGCGACCCGCTCGAGGGGCAGATCGAACCGGAAGGCTACGGCGTGCTCGTGGGGACGGTCCCGAAGAGCGGCTCCAAAACGGGCGAAGAAACGCTGCTCGTGCGCAAGCCGGGCGGCGGCTTCCAGGTCACCCCATCGCCGGCGACGGAAGTCGAAGGGACGATCCCGCTCGGTGCGGGTCACACGCTGCTGAGCAGCACCCGCTGGCCGATGATGGCGCCGCTGCACGAACCTGGCGGCGAAGCCGGCGCGCTGATCGCGCCGGTCGACGAAGAAGAAGGCGGCGCCGAAGAATACGTCCTGCACTGGGACGGGAACGCCTGGACCCGCGAGCGGATCGAAATTCCGGGGGGCAGCATCGGCAACTTCCACGTGCTCGCGCTCGCCGCCACCTCGCCGACGAACGCGTGGCTGCTTGCGCGCGTCTCCGGCGAAGCGCACGCGGTGGCGCTGTTCCACCGCGTCAAGGAAGGATCGGAATGGGTCTGGCAGCCGGTCGAAGCCCACGTCCCGGGCGGTGGCCCGCAGCTGCGGCTCCCCGTCCCCGTCGGCGGCGGGGGCGAACCCCCCGTGGTGACGGCCCCGCAGGCGTTCCCGCTCGTCAAGCAGCAGTCGCTCACGGTGACCGAAGACGGCGTGTGGGTGGACGGCGGGCGCACGGGTGTCGAAGGCGCCAGACCGTACGCGACCGTGTTCGTCCGGCCCGAAGGCGGCGGGGCCACGGTCGAAGGCAGCTGGTGCAACGTCCCCGAAGGGGCGGCGCCGTGCCTGCAGGGGCTCCCGCAGGTGCCGCCCATGTCCAACACGCGCAGCATCGCGTGGCCCGGTCCGGGCTTCGGGACGCGCGTGATCACCGGCCTGCCCGAAGGCGTCAGCCTGACCCTCTCGGGAAGCACCTTCTCCCGCGTGCTGTCGCTCGGGGGCGGCGCCCAGGAAGGCGAAGAACTCTTCACCCCGGGAGCCCATTTCGGAGCCGCGTTCAGCTCGCCGGAAGAGGGTTGGCTGGGCCAGACGGGGCCGCCGATCCACCTCACGACCGCGCCTCAGGGCTCACGCATGCAGCCGTGGCCGGTCGCGTTCAGGCACCCGCTCCTCGCGATCGCGCCCCAGCCGGGAGCCCCGGTGGGCGCGCTCGGCAGCGAAGCGGTCGCCGTGGGCGAGAGCGGCGCGGTGGCGCGTTACAAGCCGGGAGTGGGCGGGGCGCCCGGCGCGTGGGCTCCGGAAACGCTCGGCATCGGGAACAAGATCAGGCGTCCGATCCTCGACGCGGTCGCCTGGCCGACCGCCAATCGCGTCTACGCGGTCGGATTCGAAGGCGAAATGTGGCTCTGGAGAGGGGAGACGGGGTTCTGGGAACCCGACCCCGCCACGCCGATCAACTTCCAGGACAACCTGCTCGGGATCGCGTTCGATCCGGGGAACCCGGCCCGCGGATACGCCGTCGGCACCAGCGCGGTGGGTCGCAGCGGCGTGATCCTCCGCTACGGCAAGACCTGGACGGCCGAACCGGTGCCCCCGGAAGTCCAGGGAGCCGGGTTCACCGCGATCGCGTTCGCCGGTCATGAAGCGCTCGTGGCGTACGCGAGCCAGCAGCCGGGCAGTGCGACCGAGCTCGGCGGGCTGCTCGTCAACGGCGGCTCGGGATGGGCCGTCGAACCGCAGACGGCGGGCTTCGGCGAAGGGTTTCCGAAGGCGCTTGCGGCGCTTCCGGACGGCGGCGCCGCGGTGCTGTGGCACCAGCGGCATGGAGGCGACGTCGTGTGGGAGCGCGAAGGCCCCGGCGCTCCCTGGCACGCAGCACCCGGTTCGCTGCCGGTCGAAGTCTCCGGTTCGGTCAGCCTGTTCCGCGAAGGCGGAGCCCTGCGCGCGATCGTCACCGGGGGGACGGTCGGGCTCGCGACGTCGATCGGAGCGGGCGAAGTCACGCCGGGCTCCCCGCCGTTCGAAGGCTCACGACCCGGGGTGGCCGGCGGCCCTGGCGCGGGCAGCGTCCTGCGCCAGACGGCGAACGGGTGGAGCGACCAGCGCCACGAAGCCGACGCCGCCAGCAACCCCGGGGGGTACTCGCGCTACGACGGTCCGTATCGCCCGGATGCCGTGTTCGCGACGCTCCCCGAAGCCGGCGGAGGCGCGGGTTGGACGGTCGGCGGCGAACCGAGCGGTGAAGAAGATCAGCAGACGGCGGATGTCGAGCGCTACGCCCCGGCCGGCAGCGCCCCGGTACAGCCCGAAGCAACGCCGGGGCTCGAACCGGAAAGCAAGGGCATCACCACGTACGCGTTCGGCGGCAACGCGCAGTGCTCGGCCCCCTGCGCAGACCGGTCCTTCGACCGCGTCGAGCCCCAGGTCGCGCTCAGCTCCGCCGTCCAGCTCGCGGCAAAGATCGGGGTGCACGCGTTCTTCGACACGGGGCCGACGATCACCGCGAACGAAGTCTCCGTGAGCAGCTCCCCGCCGCCGGTGCCCTACCAGGCGGAATTCACGCGCGACGCGGAAGTGCTGGGCTCCGAGGCGCTGTCCGGCAACCCGATGTCGGTCTTCACCGCCCCGACGCGCTTCGAGCTCGACGAAGGCAGCCTCGGGGCCTACTCGCAGGCGGGGTTCCCGGGCCCGTTCGGCACGCCCGCGGGCGGCCTGGAACGGGTGCCCGCCCCCTGCGCGTGCGGCGCCTACGCGCTCTCGAGCGCGCACGTCATCACGATCGTGCTCGACGATTCGCAGCAGGGGCAGGTCGAAGCGGGGCAGCGCATCTGGCTCGAGGAAAGGCTGCAGGAAGCGGGCAGGCTGCGCAAGCCCGCGATCGTCGTGGGCAATCCCGATCTGCCCGCGCAGCTCGCGCCGGGGCAGAGCAACCACAACGCAGAACTGCTGTTCGCGGCGCTCACCGGTCAGGACCCCGACGGCGCCGACCCGGGCCCCGGAGGCGGGAAGCCTCCCTACGTGGCGTCGGCGTACTTCTACGACGCCGTCGAACAGAACATCAGCAAGGTGCTGAGCTTCCGCGGCCGCGGCCTTCCGGTCTTCGGCTCGGGCACGCTCGGCTACGAGTCGCCGGGCAAGGAAAAGCAGGAAGAATTCCACGGCGCCAAGGGCATCCTGCTCGGTGAAGTGCTGTGGGGTGCCACGGCGGGGCTGACCGAAGCACAGCGGCGCGAATACGAAGCGCTCAACCGCGCCGTGGTGCGGGTGAGGCTCGTGCCCGTCGTGGGCGAACTCGCGTTGGAAGCAAAGGACGGACTCATCATCCAGCGCAGCCACCCGGCGCTGTTCGCCGGCCTCGCGCGCAAGCCGCGGTCCGGCTGCAGACTCTCCAACAACACGACCGTGTGCCCCGCGAGCGAACAATCGGCGGAAGGCCGCTTCATCCCGATCCCGTCGATCTGCGTCGGCCAGACCTGCGCCGAAGGCGTCCTGCCCGAATACGAATTCACCTCATCGCGGCCTGACATCGGCGGCTTCGTCGAAGTCAACACCGCCGGCGGGAACGCGCGCTCGGTGCTGCAGAACCCCAACCACGAACCTGTCAAAGCAGGCTTCGAAAACCAGCAGACGCACGAACAGCTCGGGTCGCACTCGGCGCTGTTCTGCGCGTACAACAAGGGCGAAACCGTCGTCGGCATACGCGCCGGCGGGCTCTCGTACTCGCTGACCGTGCAGGTGCAGGCCGGGAGCGTGCGCCAGCCGTGCGGAACCGTGCCCGTGCGCGAACACCCCGAAAGCCAGAACGTGCCTGCCTCGCCGCCGCCGCCGCCAAGCCCGTCGCCCACGCCGAACACGGCACCACCGGCAGCGACGCCGCCTCCGGTGGTGCCTCTGCCCCCGGCGCCCACCGCGGTGATCCCGCCCGCGCGCGTTGCGCAGCCGTTCCCGTTCCTGCCGCCGGCGGCGATCGCGGCACCGCTGATCCCGTTCGTGCCGCCGCCGCTGCCCACGCCGGCGCGCCCGACGCCTCCGTCGGGGACCTCGGCCGTGACCTCGCCCGTGCAGGCGGTCGAGAAAGAAGAAGAGGAGGAGGAGGCCACGGAGTCGGTCTCCAACCAGGCCGTGGCCTACCGCGCCGACGAAGGCGAGCCGACCCCGCTGTACGTCCTCGGCGTGATCGTGCTCGCCGCGTTCGCCGGGGCGTCGGTGGGTCGCCGCCGGCGCGGCCGGCGCCGCGGCACGGCGATCGCGCCCGCCACGATCACCGGGTCTCAGGCGCAGCGCCGGATGAGCGGTGGCCGGCGGCCCTGGGAGCAGTGACATGGTCCTTTTGCACGGGTTTCACCGATTCGCAACATGATCGCTCCGCGCACCCGGCAACCTCTCACCCCGATGCATCCCCGCATCTCCAGCCAACTCCTGCGCAGCTCCGCGCTCGCTGTGGTGACATGCGTGCTGCTCCTCGCGGCGGGCGTTGTCACCGCGCAGGCGGCCGAAGCCCCTTGGGGGCAGATGGCCCGTCACGAATTCGGAATCGGCAGCGGCGAAGGACAGGTCGACGGCCTGAAGACGCTGGAAACGACGTTCGCGGCCGCTCCGGAAGGCAATTACTTCGTTGCCGAAAAGACGAAAGCGGGACAGTTCAGGATCCAGCAGTTCGTCGCCGGCAGCCTGAAGGGCGCCGTCTCGTTCTCCGGCACGCAGAGCGTGAAAGAGCCGGAAGCCACCGAAATTCGTGAAGCGTTCGGCCCGTTGAGCCTGACGGTCGACCCGGCACACAAACGGGTGTACGCGCTCGAGACGTTCCTGAGGCGCGAACAGGACGCGAAAGAACTGCTCGAAGAAGAAGGCTCCTTCCCGCACTTCCCCCTCGACGAGGCACAGCCGGCGGCGGGGGCGTTGTACGCGTTCGAATACACGGGCACCGAACTGAACGCTGTCAACGGCGGCGCGCCGCTGCTGACGGCCGAACAGCTCAAACAGCAGGGTGAAAAACCCGAAGAAGCGCTGCTGAACCCCCGCGGTATGGCGGTCGACCCGAGGACCGGCACCGTCGCCATCGCGGCCACGCTCGACATCCAGGAAAACTCGAAAGTCGAGCACTTCACCGGCGAAAAACAGTGCCGCCCGGTGGCCCAGTACATCGTGCCCGGCGAAAGTGGCGGGAAACTCACCGGCTCGGCCGCGATCGGGCACAGGCTGATGGACAAAGGCGCCCTCATGGCGAACGAAGAACACGGCGAAGACCCGTGCGGCGAAGCCGAAGAAACCGGCGCCTACGAACGCACCCCGCTCTCCCCGGTCATCACCAACACGGGCAGGCTCCTCGTCTACTTCGACGACGAAGCCGGTGCGGAAGCACTGCCGCAGATCTGGGAACTCGCATCGCCCACCGGCGCGCCGCTGACCACAGCTGAAACGGCGGCGGCGGGGACCACGACCGCGAAACCCCGCAAGCTCTGGGACGAAGAACGCTACGAATTCTCCGGCGAGGAACTCGCTTCCGGCCGCGCCTCGGTCGGCGTCAGCGAGATGTCGCTGCTAACCGAAGGCGGCATCTCGAACCTGTACGTCAACGTGATCGACAGCTACGAGACAGCGTGGAGCGGCGCGCCGAACCTGCTGCGCCTGACCGAACCGGCGAAATCGACCGAAGCGGCGACGCTGAGCGAAGTCGGTGTCACCGCCGGCGCGAGCGTCCCCACGGGCGGGATCGAATCGGCGCCCGCCTGCGGCATCGTCGACCCGGCCGAACCATCGGCGCAGATCGCGGCTCTCGCGGGCAACAAGTACCTCGCCTTCTCCCAGTTCAAGCAGCTCCCGGGCAGCGCCGAACACGCCGAAGTCAAGGAATTCGGCGAAGGTGGCAGCACGGCTGGATGCCCGGCCGAGCCGACGCTCACGCCGGAAATCGAAACCCCTGAAGAACCGGTCAACGCGAGCCACGTGCCGCTGGGGCTGCCGGTGACCGTGCGGGCCGCGATCGGCATCCGCCTCGAAAACGGCAGCGTCAAATACGCGGGCTTTGCTCGCAGCATCGAATGGCAGATCACCTACCGCTCGCCGACCGGAGCCGAAACCACAGAACCGCCGATCAAAGAATCGTTCAGCGGCGAACCGGTCGCCGGCGAAGTGGAAATGAAACACGCGTTCACGAAGGTGGGCACGTACAAGATCCGCGCTGTGATCACGACCACGAACCTCGGCCATCCGGCGGCGGCCATCGCTCCCGCCGACGAAGTCACCGCCTCGGCGAAAGCGCTGACGACCCTGCAGGAGCTGCTGCCCGAACCGAAAGAAGTCCCCGCGCACGAAAAAGAAGTCACGCTTAAGGCCCAGGTCGAACCGCCCGCGCCGGGCGAAGCGCTGCACCTCACGAGGGCCGAATGGAGCTTCGGGGACGGCTCGGCGCCCGTCGAAGAAAAACTCGAAGGCGAACCGCCGGTCGAAGGCGTGCACCTGCTGAAAGCGCAGAAACACAGCTTCAGCCGCTGCGGCGCCGGAGCGTCGACCACGTGCAAAGTCAAGGTGGTCGTCGAAGGCTTCACCGAAAAAAGCGGCGTCAAGACGTTCTACGAAGGAGCCGCGGAAAAGCCCGTGACTGTCACGGAAAGCGCGAAAGAACGGGAAGAAAGAGAAGAAAAAGAAAAGAAAGAACAGAAAGAAAGAGAAGAAAAAGAAAAAATCGAACGGGAAGCGCGCGAAAAAGCCGAACGCGAACAGGCCGCACGCGAAGCGGCCGAACGCGAAGCGCGCGAAGCGGCCGAACGGGCGGCGCGCGAAGCGGCCGAACGGGCAGCGCGCGAACAGGCCGAAAGAGAAGGCCACCACGGAGTCGCCGGCTTCACCGCGACCGTCGCAGGCGGGACGTTCACGATCCCCGCGAACGGGGCGCTCTCGCTCAAGGTCAGCTGCCCGAGCGGCAGCAACTGCGCCGGCACGCTCGGGCTGACCGCAACGATCGCCACGACCTCCAAGAAGCACGGCAAGACCGTGCACAAGAAAGCGACGCTCACGATCGGCGGCGGATCGTTCTCGGTCGCGGGCGGGCAGACCCAGACCGTGTCGCTACACCTGTCGTCAAAGGCGCTGGCCGCGCTCAACACCCTGCACCGGCTGGTCGCGCAGCTCACCGTGACGTCGCGGTCTCAGACCGCGCAGAACGTGGCACACGTCAGCCTGACGCTCAAACCTGCGCCCAAGAAAAAGCACTGACCCGCGAAAGGCCGGCCCGAGCACGGCCGAACCTGGTGGTCTCGTGGAGATCGCTTCGCGGCGTGTGATCAGCCCCTCGCCGGCCCGCCGGCTGCAACGTCGCTCCAGAACTGGGATGTCAACCCTTGGCGCTTCGCTTGTAACTCCTTTGTCAAGCCTGTGTCAAGGCAATTGACCACAGGATCGTAACCCTGGGGCCTCCACCCGCTGGCAGAGTCACGGGTGCGGGCGTCGAGCTCCGGCACTCGCGCGCGGATCGGATATCCGCGCCAGGGACGGATTGTCAACCCAGGAGGTAGTCAAGTAATGACGTTTCTCTCCGCGCGCCGGATGGCTGTGATCCTTGCAGCGACGGCGGCGATCCTCGTTACGGCAGTGCTTCCGAGCACGGCCGGGGCGGTGGTTAAACCGGACCTCGGCATCCCATGCTCGGGCTCGAACATCGAAGGCCTCGGCTCGACGTTCCAGGCGCCTGTCGAGTTCATCTGGACCGGCTTCAACTGGAACACCAAAACGCTTACGGGCACCGGGTTCAACGTGAGCACCGCGCTGAAATACCCGTGTCAGGGCAAAGAAGAAAAAAACACCAAAGGTGAAACGACCAAAACGTCGGGCACCCCGACGGTTAGGTACAACCAGGAAAGCGCGGAACGTGGTTCCGGCGCCTGCCTGAAAAACTTCGGCAACAGCGGCGTCGGGCTGGTTCGCACGAACAAATTCCCGATCTGCGGCACGGACGAAGCGCCGAGCCGCGCCGTCGAGGTCAAAATGGAAGAAACCTCGAGCGGCAAAGGCGGGGAACCCGAACTCGAATCGATCGAGTCGATTCCCGTGCTGCAGGGAGCACTCGCCGTGATCGTCCACCTTCCGAAAGACTGCCTCGCATCCTCGGAACCGGTGGTCAAAGGCATCACCAAGAAATACGGCCGTCTCTCGCTCGACCAGGCGACCCTGGAGGGCATCTACCGCGGCTCGATCACCAAATGGAGTGAACTCAACGGCGGGAAAGCGAAAAACGTGCTGACCTGCAAAGAAGGTGGCGCAGCCACGCGCATCCACCCGATCGTCCGCGTGGACAAATCGGGCACGACGCACATCTTCAAGGAGTTCCTCGCACAGGTGAACGGCGCGGCGTTCAACGCCGAAGCGTTCAACGAAATCAACAACGGTGGCAAAATCGAAAAACCGTGCGGCGAACCGAAAGCCGAAGAAAGCAAGACCTGGGCGAACGTCGGCGAAGGCTGTGAAAACCAGCGCTGGCCGGCCGCTGCCGAAGTGACCCGCAACGCGAAAAACGAATCGGGTAACCCCGGCGTCGTCAACCAGGTCAACGAAGAGGAAGGCTCGATCGGCTACGCCGACCTGGCCGTCGCCCGCGAAATGAAGTTCTTCTCGAGCAACACGGAAGGCTTCGAAGGCGGCGAATCCAAAACGGGTGAAAAACACACCCGCTTCTGGACGCCTCTCCAGAACAACCCGGCGTCCGTGGGGACGACCGAATACGCGGACCCGTCCTCCACGGGGGACAACGCCAAACTGGCGAACTCCAACTGCAAATCGACGGTCTACATCGCCAAAGAAGGCGAAACGGTGCCGCCGCCGAGCACGCGGAACGACTGGTCGCAGGTGAAGGGTGCGAAGGAATCGAAAACGTACTCAATCTGCGGTCTGACGTACCTCCTGGCGTACCGCGCCTACTTCAAGTACCTGAACCCGATCTTCGGGCTCACCGAAGAAGAATCGAAGAACATCGCCACCACGGCGCATGACTTCATGCTCTTCGCGGTTGAGTCGGCTGCGGGTGGTAAAGAAGCTGGCACGAAACGCGACTACGAAAAACTCCCGGCGAACATTCTGAAAATCTCAGAGAACGGGATCAAAGAAATCGGCAACAAGGTCGCCTGACCTGGTGCCGTAACGAAGTGACCGTCTCCCGCCGCCGAGCATGGACGCCGGCGGCGGGAGTACGGGCGACGAGGCTGGACGGCCGGTCGCGCCAGGGAGGGCGATGACCGGACGTTTGCCGGCGAGATCGGCCCCACCGGGCCGAACGGCGGCGCTGAGGGAATCGGGTGCCGCGTCGCCGTAGGGCGACGCGGCAGGCCGCCGGAATCTGAGGGCCGGCGGCCCCAGCCCGATCACAAGGGGCCGGCCGGTCGCTTCGGATGAGGCGGCCGGCCGATCTCTTTCAGTGCGCGCCGAGCAGCGATCGCGCCGGACGCTCGCGCCGCCCCGCCGACGCGGCTTCGGACTGCCCGTCGTCGGGCCCATCGGCGCCACGCCCTCGGCCGGCCGCCATGAACCCGATCCCGTCGGCGGCGGTGTGCTCGAGCCGCACGACCCCGGAGCTGAGCTCGACGCGGCGCATCTCCTCGGCGCCGGCGGCGAGCACGTGGTCGCCGCGGCTGGCACCGCGGCACAGGGCCAGAACCCCACCGAGCACGGCGAGCCACACGATTCCGAGGATGGCGATGAGGGTCATCACAACAAGGGTGGCGAGGTCCCGGCGGTTGCTCGGCGAGACCTCGCCCCGCGCCCTTATCGGCTCGTGCGGAAAGCTGCTTGAGTGACGGGGCGGCGCGGCTAGAACACGCGCCCGGCGGGCTTCAGTCGGAGACGTCGCCCTCGGAGGCGGCCCGCAGCTGCGGCTCCGCTTCCCACGGCCGCTTGATGATGCCCCACGCCATGAACGCCGCACCGAGCACCGCGACGAGCGCCCACCCGAGGGCTTCCGTCGACAGGCCGATGTACTTCAGGCCCGAGGCGAAGATCACGAACGTGATCACCGGCCGCACATAGCGGTCGGGAGCGGTCGAGGAGAGCATCGAGCCCACCAGCACGGCGGGGACGCTCCCCAGGATCAGCGAGACCGTGACCGCGAGTTCCACGTGGCCGAAGGCGAGCGCGCCGAGCGCGGCCGCCGCGGTCAGCGGCACGGCCTGGGTGAGGTCCGTGCCCACGAGCTGGTTCGCGCCGATCGTCGGGTACAGGAACAGCAGCAGGATGATCATCAGCGACCCGGACCCGACCGACGTCATCCCCACGATGATCCCGCCGAGCATGCCGATCAGCACCGTCGGTACGGGTTTGGCGACGATCTCGCTGATCGCCCCCGTCCGCTTGCCGCCCGTGCGCAGATCCAGCACGTAGCGGAGCAGCATCGCCGCCGCACCGACCAGCAGCGCCGCACCGAGCGCCTTCTCGATGTTCGTCTGGGCCGACTTCGTATCGCCGATCAGGTGGAGCAGGTACGCCCCCAGGAACGCCATCGGCACCGAGCCGAGCACCATCCACTTCACGAGGCTCTTGTTGACGGTGCCTTTGCGCAGGTGGACGCTCGCGCCCACCGGGCGCATGAGCACGGCGGCGACCAGATCGCTGGAGATCGCCGCCGACGGCTTCACGCCGAACAGCAGGATCAGCATCGGCGTCATCAGTGCACCGCCGCCCGCGCCCGTCATGCCGACGAGCAGCCCGACGACCGCGCTGCCGAGAACGATGAACGGATCGATGTGCATCTGCTTGCCCCTTGCCCCTTGCCTCGTCGCTCCCCCGAGCGCCCGATGGTAGCCCATACCGCACCGATCGGGTCGAAGTTATCGACCGCGTTGCAAAGGTGTGGTTGATCCGGGCGAGGCCGCGCAGCTGCGCAGCGCCCGTGTGAGGGCGCTATGCTCGGCGTGCGCCCCGGAGGGCCGCGAGCGGGTAGATACGGCTCGTGCGGAGGGCGTGAGGGAACGGTGGCTGCGACCGCTGACTCGCAAGTGTTGCGCTAAATGCGGCCTGTGTTTATGATGCCGGAGGCTTTCACGGGGATTACAGGATCTCGACATTTGTTCGGGCTGGTGCGTGGAGTATGGGGACGTTGTGGCGAGCAAGGAGGCGGCAGGGACGATGAGCGTCGAGACCGGCGGCAACGCTGAGACAGGCGTAGGTTGGGGTCGTCCGCTTCCCGTAACGAGAGGGAAGCTGGGCAGGCGCCGGCTGCTCACAACCGGCATCGCGGAGGTTCGTGGTCCGGCAGCCTGCATGCACCGGGACTCGGTGTTCCGGCGCCTGCTCGTCAGCGCCGACGTGCTGGCGATCGTGGGTGCGTTCGTGCTCACCGTCGAGCTCTCGCGCCGCTCGCTGCAGCTCACCTGGGCGGTCCTCGCCGCGGTGCCGATCGTGATCGTGTGCGCGAAGCTAACCGGCCTGTATGACCGCGACGAGACGCTCCTGCGCAAGACCACGCTCGACGAGGCGCCGAAGCTCTTCCAGCTGGCAACGCTCTGCGCGCTGATCGCGTGGCTGACCGAAGGCCTGCTCGTGCGCGGCGCGCTCGACCGCCACGAGGCGCTGTTCCTGTGGCTGGCGCTGGCGGCGCTGCTGATCCTGCTGCGAACGGTCGCGCGGATGATCGCACTCAGGGTCTCTCCGGTCGAGCGCTGCCTGTTCATCGGCGATGAGATCTCCGCGGAGACGATCCGCGCGAAGCTCGTCGGCCACGGCGGCGTCAACGCCAAGGTCGTGGCGCACCTGGACCTCGACAAGGTGGAGCCGTGGTCCACCGACTCGTTCTCCGAACCGCGCCTCGCCGAGATCCGCGACCTCGCCCAGACCCTCGACGTGCACCGCGCGATCATCGCGCCCCGCAGCGTGGACGCGGGCGAGATGCTCAACCTGGTGCGGACGCTCAAGGCCGTCGGCGTCCGCGTCAGCGTGCTCCCGCGGCTGCTCGAGGTGGTGGGCTCCTCGGTCGAGTTCGACGACCTGCACGGCGTCACCGTGATGGGCGTTCGCCGCTTCGACCTGACACGCTCCTCGGCCGCGTTCAAACGCGCATTCGACCTGTTCGGCGCGTCGCTCGGGCTGCTCGCGATCTCGCCGATCCTGCTCGTGATCGCGATCGCCATCAAGCTCGACTCGCGCGGCCCCGTCTTCTTCCGCCAGCTCCGCGTGGGCCGGCACGGCCAGCGTTTCCACATGCTCAAGTTCCGCACGATGGTCGACGGCGCCGACGCGATGAAGGATTCGCTGCGCCACCGCAACGAGGCCAAGGAGGGACTGTTCAAGATCGCCGAGGACCCGCGCGTGACACGCGTCGGCCGCCTGCTGCGCAGCACCGCGCTCGACGAGCTCCCGCAGCTCATGAACGTCTTCAAAGGCGAGATGAGCCTCGTCGGCCCGCGCCCGCTGGTCGTCGAGGAGGACCAGCGCGTCGAGGGTTGGCACCGCCGGCGGCTGGAGCTGATGCCGGGGATGACGGGCCCGTGGCAGATCCTCGGGCCCTCGCGCGTGCCGCTGAAGGAGATGGTCGCGATCGACTACCTGTACGTGGCCAACTGGTCGCTCTGGACCGACGTGAAGATCCTCCTGCGGACGGTCCCGCACGTGCTCGGACGCCGCGGCCTGTAGACGCCGCGAGGGCTCCCGGCGCGCCGGTGGCCGCAGCTATGATCGCGCTGGCCACGAGGGTGTCCGCGCGTGGCGCCCGGAGCGGCCGGTCGGGATGCGCGCCGCCGCCCTGAACGGATCCACGACCCCATGCTCCACATCGCCACGGTTCACTACCGCTCCCCGCGCTGGGTGGAGATCCAGACCCGCTATCTGCGCGACCACATCAAGGTGCCCTTCCAGACGTGGACCTCGCTGGAGGAGATCGACCCCTCCTACGGGTCGCATTTCGACCACGTGATCGAGCAGCTCGGGCCGCACGCGGGGAAGCTCAACCACCTTGCGATGGAGATCTCCGAGGTCGCCGACCCCGACGACCTGCTGATGTTCCTCGACGGCGACGCGTTCCCGATCGCCGACCCGATGCCCACGCTCGAAGCGGCGCTGTCGCGCGTGCCGCTCGTGGCGGTGCGGCGCGCCGAGAACCTCGACGAACCGCAGCCGCACCCGTGCTTCTGCGTCACGAGCGTCGGCACATGGCGCTCGCTTCCGGGCGACTGGTCGGCAGGGCCTGCGTGGCGTGGCCCGAGAGGTCGCCTGCGCACCGACGTCGGCGGCGCGCTGATGCGCAGGCTCGAGCTCACCGGCACGCCGTGGGAGGCGCTGCTGCGCACCAACCGCCACGACCTCGACCCGATCTTCTTCGGCGTGTACGGCGACATCGTCTACCACCACGGCTCGGGCTTCCGCAAGGGCGGCCCCAGCGGCGTGCACAAGACGGCGGGCGCGCCCACGCCGGTACGGGTGCCGCCGATCCCCGGTGCCAGGCGGATCGGCAAGGCGATCGACACGCGGCGCTGGCGCGGCTGGGAGGAGCGCACGCAGGGGGAGCGCCTCGCGGTGTCGCAGTCGCTGTACGACCGCATCAAGGCCGGCGACGAGACGTGGCTGTCGGAGCTGATCTGAGATGGCCGATCCGATCCAGCTGAACCTCGGCGCCGCGAAGACGTTCATCCCCGGGTTCGTCAACATCGACATCCACGAGCGCGCCGAGATCAGCCTCGACCTCGGCGTCCAGCGCCTGCCCTTCGAGGACGGCAGCGTGAGCACGGTGCTCTCCCACCACACGCTCGAGCACGTCCCCGACTACCTGTTCGCGCTGTCTGAGATCTACCGCGTGCTCGAGCACGACGGCGTGCTGCTGCTGTCGCTCCCGTACGCCACGCTCACCGAACACCACATGGTCAACCCCTACCACCACCACAACTTCAACGAGCACTCGTTCGACTTCTTCGATCCCGACGCGCTGCAGGGGTCCGCCGCCGAGGACGGCGACGTGAACCTCCGGCGCGTGCTCGTGCGCTTCACCTACATGGGCGCGTTCGGCGTGCTGCCGCGCCCCCTGCGGCGCTGGTCGCGTCGGCACCTGCTGAACGTGGTGCGCCAGTTCGACATCGCGCTCGTGGCGATCAAGGATCGCGAGAGCCCCGTCGACACGGGCCCCGAGCGCGCACGCGCCCTCGAGCAGCGGATCGTCGAGCTCAAGCGCGCGCGCACCCAGTACCCCGACGTGGCTCGCGAAACGCAGGCCGCCCGCGAGGCCCGCGCGGCGGCGCCCGGCCGCCGCGGAGGCGCGCTCGCTCCTCTGCGCCACCGCCGTGACGCGCTGCTGCGCCGCTACGAGGTCAGGCGCGACTAGCCCGCGAGCTCGCCCAGCGCCTCCCCGATCGTCGCGCACACGACCTCCGGCGCGAACAGGTGCCGCGCCTCGCGGGTTGCCAAGGCGGCGATCGCCGCCTGATCTGTCCTGAGCCGCTGCACCATCGCCACGATCGCGTCGGCGATCGCCCCGGGATCCCCGACCGGCACCGCAGCCGCCACGGAGCGGTCCACCCGTTCGATCGCGCCGACCTCGGTCGTGCCCACGACCGGAACCCCCGCGGCGAGAGCCTCGGCGACGGTGAGCGCGAACGGCTCGTAGTGGCTCGGCTGCAGCAGCAGGTCGCTCGCCGCCAGCTCGCCGTTTATCTCCTCGGCTGGGACCTTGCCGGCGTAGTGCGCGTTGGCGGGGAGGTCCTCCAGCAGCGGCGTGTAGTCCGACCACAGGCTGGGCCCGCCCACGATCCGCAGCCGCACCTGCTCGCCCCGTCGCTCGAGCTCCCGCGCCGCCGCGACCACGTCCTCCACGCCCTTGCGCACGGCGACGCGCCCGAGCACGAGCACCTGCGGCGGATCGCCGACGGCCGCGCCCGCGGGCTCGAACCGCTCGAGCCGGACAGGGTTCGGGGCCACCACGGTGCGCTCGCGCGGAAACCGGTAGTCGGCCACCATGTGGTCGCGGAACACGCCGCTGATGCACACGAGCAGCGCCGCGCGGTGGATCATGTATCGCTGCAGCGCCGAGCGGAGGAGCATCGTCGCGAGCACGGTCGCGTAGCGCGCGGCCGGGTGGCAGCGCAGGCCGATCGACCGCTCGGCTATCAGCGCCCGCAGCTCGCCGGCCGCGTGGGTCTCGGGGTGCAGCACCAGCGGCACGCTGCGCCGCAGCGGTCGCGGCAGCGCGAAGCTCTCGATGCTCGAGAACTGGTAGACGACGTCGAACGGGTCCTCGGCGTGCACGGAGGAGATCTCGCGGCGCAGCCGCACCGAGGCCAGGCCGCGGGCCAGCGTCCCGCTGAGGAACGCACCGATCCGCGAGCGGCTGTACCAGCGGTCCCACTTCCATTCCATCGTGCCCCAGTGGAACTTCACCTCGGCGCGGTCGCGCAGTCGCCCAGGGACCACCTGGCCGGAGGACGGGAAGAACGCGTCGATCCGGTGCCCGCGCGCCGCCAGCCCGCTCATCAGCTCCGTCGCAACCCCTCCCACACCGCCGTCCTCCGCGGGAGCGGGTCCCAGCCACGCGATGTGCAGCGGCCGCTCGGACATCAGGCGCCCGTCCCCGTCCGCGCACGGACGCCGCGTGGTCCTGCGCTCAGGGCTGCCGCCACCTGCTCCGCGAGCCGCTCGTGGAAGGCCGAGACCGAGAACAGAGCGGCGTTCGCCACCGCCCGTGCCGGGTCGAACGGCATCCGGTCGATCTCGCCGATCGCCCGTGCGAAGGCGTCGACATCGTCGAGCGGCACGTGGATGCCCGTCTCGCCGGCGATCACGGTCTCGAGCGCACCGCCCTCTGCCGCGGCGATCACCGGTCTGCCTGCCGCCTGGGCCTCGACCGCCGTGATCCCGAACTCCTCCCGGCTCGGCACGATCACCGCCCGCGCCTGCGCGTACAGGGAGGCGATCTCGGCGTCGTCGGCGCGCCCGAGGAAGTCCGCCTCCGGGTACGCCGCGTGCAGCGCATCGTGCTCCGGGCCGCGACCCACGACCCGGATCGCCGCGCGCGCGCGGCGCGCAGCCTCGAGCGCCACGTGCACGCGCTTGTGGTGCACGAGCTCGGAGACCACCAGCAGCGCATCGCCCGGCGTCCCCGGCGCGAACCGCTCGGTTTCCACGGGGGGATGCACGATCGGCGCGTCGCGACCGTAGAAGCGCCGGATCCGCTCGCGCGTGAGCTGCGAGTTGGCGACGTAGCGGTCCACGCGCTCGCTCGCCGCACGGTCCCAGCGACGCATCCAGGCGAGCTGTGCGCGCAGCGGAGGGCGCAGCAGTGCGGGCGCCTCCGCGAGCGCGCGCTCCTGCTCGTACCACGCGTAGCGGAACGGGGCGTGGCAGTAGCACACGTGGACCGCGCCGTCCGGCACCGACAGCCCG
>Ga0187823_10000120_pt1 | contig 17250 bp, 14 predicted proteins | sample NC_wetland_sal_i_12_FD_132968 | JGI IMG/M metagenome (GOLD analysis project Ga0187823, IMG submission 132968) | Wetland sediment microbial communities from Neuse River Estuary, North Carolina, USA - SourceSoil_3 | ecosystem: Environmental > Aquatic > Freshwater > Wetlands > Sediment | place...
TCGCCGAGACAGAAGACGGTGGGATCGCGCTCCATTTCCTCCCAGATACCCTGGCGGATGGCTTCGAGATAGGTCAGTTGGGGCATTATTTAATTTCCTGTCATCGGGAGCGCCGCGGTCGACTGACCTTGGGTTTCGTGCCGTTCTGCGAGGGACACAAGGTCCCTCGACTGCGCAGCCGGGCGGCTTCGCGCCAGGCTGCTCCGCTCGGGATGACACGCAAGGGGCTCACTTCAAATGTACCGCGGCCTCCGTGCGCGCTAGCGCAATCGCAGTCCCCTTTCTGGTTTTTGGTGTGCCGTACCTCGGCTTGATTTCGTGGCAGCCGGCTTCGCAATACACCCCGCCTGCGGCGGATTCTGGTTGCGGCATCGGGCTGGCGACTGCGAAGTCACGATCGGCCTCCAATTGTTGATCAACACAAGCAATCAGTTCTCGGTTCTCAGTTGGGGTCAGCCACTTTTTTACGTTTATCAAATAGTTTTCGAAACGGTTGATGCAATCGCGCTTGCGCCAGTATTCGAACAGAGGTTTGGGCACGTAGTCGGCGGCGTCGTGGATGGCGTGGCCTTTCATGCGCATCATTTTGGCTTCGATGAGGGTAGGGCCCTGGCCGCGGCGGGCGCGTTCGCAGGCCTCGTGGGCGGCGTCATAGACCTGACAGGCGTCGGTGCCGTCTATGATCACGCCGGGGATGCCGTAGGCGATAGCGCGCTCGGCCAGATCTTTCACGCGGAACTGCAGAGCAGTCGGCGTGGAGTATGCCCAGAGATTGTTTTCGACGACGAGGACCAGGCCGAGGTCCTGCACGGCGGCGAAATTCAGGCCTTCGTAGGTGACGCCAGTGGACTGGCCGCCATCGCCGATGTAAGTCATGACCGCGATGTTGCGTCCTTGAAGGCGCGCGCCGAGAGCCACGCCGGCGAGAACGGGAAGAAGATCGCCCAGAGTCGAGATGGGAGAAACTATGTTGCGGTCCTGGATGTCTCCAAAATGCGAGGAAGCATCGCGGCCGTGGGTCGGAGAGCCGGCCTTGGCCATGTACTGCATCATGATGTCGCTGGGGGAGAAACCGCGGACCAGGGTTGAGCCCTGATTGCGGATCATGGGCCCCAGCCAGTCCTCTTTATGGAGCGCGTAGGCGGAGGCGCAGGAACAGGCTTCCTGGCCCAGGCCAAAGTAGACCCCGCCGACTACCTTTCCCTGTTTGTAGAGGTTTTCTAAAGCGGCCTCCATCTTTCGATTCAGAAGCATCCAGCGGTAGATCTCGATACATTGCTTTTTGTTGAGGTATTTTGATTCGCGGATGGGCGGAACGGGCGCACTGAGGTCGCCCGTGACTTCGTAGGCGACCTTGCCGTCTTTGCGCACCTGGCGGACGGAGAAGCTGGGCTTTTCGAGGCGATGATCGGGGATGGTGTAGGTACGCTGGTCGGCGCTGGCGGCCTTGGGGGCGGATTTGACTGTGGCCGGCTTTTCTTTTTTCTTGGCCATGTGGGGCTCGGCGACATCCATGCTAACGCGGAGGGTTCGATTCTGTCGCGCCCCGGCGCGTCATGCCCGGAATATATCTTCTTCCTTGTGCAGTCGCCGCAATTCTGCGGGCGGTTTCATGGGCACGCCCACGGAGTTTCCCAGCAGCGCATCGAGGCTGTCCAGCCAGAGCATCTGGCTCTCGAAAACCACGCCGAAGTTGCGCGAGATGGAATGGGCCACGTCCTGTAACGGAAGTTCTTTGCCGAGTTCCCTGGCCATGGAAGTTACCGGTTTGGTGGTGATGCCGCAGGGGATGATCAGGCTGAAATAGCTGAGGTCGGTGTTCACGTTGAGAGCGAAACCGTGCGAGGTTACGGCGCGGGAGATGTGGACGCCGATGGCGGCGATTTTGGCTTCTTGTTTCGCGGCGTGGAGGAGGGTCTCTGACCCGCCCTGCCCGGGTTGAAGACCCGGGCCCACATGGCCAGTGGTGGTCCAGACGCCGGTGAGGCCGCAGATGCGGGTGGTGGGGATGCCGAAGTCGGCGCAGGTGCGGATGAGGACTTCTTCCAGGCGACGCACGTAATCGACCGCGCCCAGCGTTTTGCGTTTGCCGTCCGGGGTGGCGATTGCTCGCAGGTCGAAAATGGGATAGCCGACCAGCTGGCCGGGGCCGTGAAAGGTTACGTCGCCGCCGCGGTCGGATTCGAAGACCTCAACCCCGCGCTGAGCGAGGATTTCGGGGGAGGCCAGAATGTTCTGTTGCTTGCCGTTGCGCCCGAGAGTGATGACGGGCGAATGTTCGAGCAGCAGCAGGACGTCGCCGATGCGATCCGCCTTGCGCAGTTCGACCAGGCGCTGTTGCAGGCTGAGGCCGGTGGCATAGTCGATGGTGCCGAGTTGGAGCACGGAGATCAAAATCGTTCGCCACGGATTTAACGGATCGACAGGAAAAACGAAAACCGGTCTTTTATCTCCGAGTAATCCGTGGCCTGCCTTTCAGGCGTTGACCGCCAATCCGTACACGCTGTTGGATGCATCGAGCATGGCCTCGGCCAGCGTGGGGTGCGCGTGGATCGTCCACATCAGGTCTTCCACCGTGGCCTCGAGTTCGATGGCGAGGACGGCTTCGGCGATCAGTTCGGTGGCCTGGGGACCGATGATGTGTACGCCGAGAATCTCGCCATAGTCGGCGTCGGAGACGATCTTGATGAATCCCTCATGCTGGCCCACGATCGATGCGCGGGAGTTCGCAGTGAAGGGGAACTTGCCGACCTTGAGGTTGTAACCTGCTTCTTCGGCTTTGGCTTCGGTCAAGCCGACGCTGCCAATCTCAGGATGGCAGTAGGTGGCGTTCGGAACATGCTCCGGGTTGATGGGCTTGCCTTTCTTCCCGGCAATCTTGGTGACCGCGACGATGCCTTCCATCGCACCCACGTGGGCCAGTTGCGGAGTTCCGAGCACGATGTCGCCGATGGCGTAGACCCCGGGTTCGGTGGTCTGCATCCAGCTGTCGGTCTTGATGAAGCCGCGATCGGGCTTGATCCTGGTTCTTTCCAGGCCGATGTTCTCGGTGCGCGGCTTGCGGCCGACGGCGATCAGGATGCGCTCGGTTTCGATTTTCTGGGGCTTGCCATCCACGCTGAAAGTCACTGTGACCGCGGATTTTCCCTTTTCAATTTTCTCGACTTTCGCGCCGGTATGGAAGGCGATGCCGCGCTTGCGATAAACCCGCGCCAGTTCTTTGGAGATTTCTTCGTCTTCAACGGGAACCAGGCGGGGCAGCATTTCGATAAGGGTGACTTCCGCGCCGAAGGAACGGAAGATGGAGGCGAACTCCACACCTACCGCGCCCGCGCCAACGATGACGAGCGACTTGGGAACCTGCTTGAGCGCGAGAATCTCGATGTTGGTCAGGACCTGGTCGCCCGGCTCGAGACCGGGGAGCATGCGAGCTTCCGACCCGGTGCTAAGGATTACGTTCCGGGCTTTGATCTGCGTGGTCTTGTTGTCGGCGGTGACCTCGACGGTCAACACGCCGTTTTGTGCCGGGCCGGTAAGCTTGCCGTATCCCCGGATGGTTTCCACCTTGTTCTTCTTCATCAGGAACTCGAGACCTTTGGCGTGCTTGGCCACGATCTTCGACTTGCGTTCCTGAATCGCAGGCCAGTTGAGCTTACGCGCGTCCACGCCTTCAATGCCAAATTCCTTGGCATCTTTGAGGTGGTCCCAGAGTTCGGCGTTAAAGAGCAGAGCCTTGGTGGGGATACAGCCCACGTGCAGGCAGGTGCCGCCGAGCACGTTGTCCTTCTCGATGAGGGCGGTTTTCAGGCCGTACTGGCCGGCGCGGATGGCGGCGGTATAGCCAGCCGGACCGCTGCCGATGATTGCGACGTCATAAATGGTTTCGGGCAAGGAGTTCCTCACTATCAAGAGATGCGCGACGGCAAACGTTTGATTCTAGAACAGGGAGACGCATCGAAGCGATAGCGACCGCAGTGGAGTAGTCAGTTGGACTTGATTTTGGGTGGAGCAGCGCTTAAGCGCTGCACTGGAGGCCGATTCAGGTGCGGCTTTAGGCGGCGAGGTACCTCAGGGGCTAAAGCCCCCACGCGACGACAGTAGTATTGCAGGCCTGAAGGCCTGCTCCACCCATTTCCTGGTTACATGGACCCGCGCCCGGTCCACCCCATTCCCTGAGTTACATGCGCCTGAAGTCCTGCTCCACCCGCTCCGAGATATGGAAGCTGATGGGAACTTCCAGACCTGGTTGGACGTAATATTAACTGCAGGAGGTATCTATGCACGTCTTTGGGTTCTTCCTTTTCCCGTTTTTTGGGTTTGGGTTTGTGGTTTATTTCCTGCCTACGCTGATCGCGCTGGTGCGCGAGAAACACGACAAGGTTTCCATCTTTCTGCTCAATTTCTTCTTGGGGTGGAGTTTGATTGGGTGGATCGTGGCCTTGGTTTGGGCATGCAAGGATGACCGGGTCGTCTACGTCCAGAATGTGCAGCGCTACTAGCGGCTGTGGGTGGCAGAACGTTGCCGAGCTTCGCTCGGCCCGGACGGGCGGGGCGCCCGTCCCCACACGGCCGGTGCTAGGCCAGCAGTTTCGCCGCTTCCCGCGCGTAGTAGGTGATGATGATGCTGGCGCCGGCGCGGCGGATGCAAACCAGGGATTCCATCATTACGCGCTCCCGGTCGATCCAGTTATTGCGGGCGGCGGCTTCGATCATGGCGTACTCGCCGGAAACCTGGTAGGCAGCGATGGGCAAGTCGAAGCGTTCCCGGGCTGCAGAGATTACGTCCAGATACGGCATGGCGGGCTTGATCATGACCATGTCCGCGCCTTCCTCGATATCCGCGGCAATCTCCCGCATGGCTTCGCGGAGATTTGCGCCATCCATCTGGTAGGAGCTGCGGTCGCCGAACTGGGGGGCTGAATCGGCGGCCTCGCGGAAGGGGCCGTAGAAGCCGGACGCGAACTTGGCGGCGTAAGAAAGGACAGGCGTGTTGGACAGATCGGCTTCGTCGAGCGCCTTGCGGATGGCGGCCACCCGGCCATCCATCATGTCGGACGGGGCGATGATGTCGACTCCGGCGCGGGCCAGCGAAACCGAAGCGCGGGCCAGCAGTTCGAGGGTGGGGTCGTTGAGAATTTCATAACTGCCGGCAATGGCGGGAGGAGTCGCGACCGCAGCGCCCAGCGACTGCGCGCCGGCGCTGGAACTCACCACGCCGCAATGTCCGTGGGACATGTATTCGCACAGGCAAACATCACCCACAATGATAAGTTTGGGGACTTCGCGCTTGATGGCGCGAGCGGCCTGCTGCACGATTCCGTCCTCGGCCCAGGCGCCGGTGGCGACCTCATCTTTGGTCTCGGGCAGGCCGAAGAGTATGACGGCGGGAACACCCAGGGCGGCGGTCGCTCGGGCCTCTTTTACAGCTTCATCGACCGAAAGGTTGAACACCCCCGGCATCGAGCGAACTTCCTTGCGCACGCCTTGGCCGGGACAGACAAACAGGGGGTAGACGAAGGCTTCGGGGCTGAGCCGGGTCTCGCGCACCAGATTCCGCAATGGTTCATTCTGGCGGAGGCGGCGGAGGCGTGTGACCGGGAAGGTCATGGGCTGATTCTAGCAGAGCCTTCGATGGGCATAACCCCGGTGGCTTAGATGTAGCGGTGACCTCGCGTGCCACGCCCGAAAGCACGGCGAAAGCGCTCAAATGGTCGGGCTCTGCGGGTTCCGTGGTACCAAAGTAACGCTTTGTCTGTCCTGAAACCGAACCGGGCGCAGGCGCAACCAATAGAATGCGGAATATCCATGATTTCGAAGCACCCATGGCGGGTCGCATGTTTTGCCGGCATTCTTCTCATCTATGCCAGCGTATCGCTCAGCCTGCCCGCCGGGTTCGGCTTACTCGCATTTGGGGATGTCGCGCAATTTCTACTGCTGTTTATTGCTTTCCTGCTCATGCTGGGGAACGCGTTTTCGAACCGCGGCCAGATCCGGCTGTTTTGGGGTCTCATGGCTCTGGGCTGCCTGTTATGGTCGGCCAATCTGTCTTTATGGACGCTGTATGAAGTGATCTGGCGGCGGACCATCCCGGATCCGTTTATTGGAGACGCAATTCTTTTCGTTCACGTAGTGCCGTTCATGGCGGCGGTGGCGCTGCGTCCTCACCAATCCGAAGACAAGAAACTCTACTTCAGCACCTTGAACTTTCTGATGCTGCTGGTGTGGTGGGTCTTTCTCTATGCCTTCATCGTGTTTCCGGATGAGTATGTCGTGCTCAATGTTGCGGTTTACAGTCCGCATTACGATCTGCTTTATCTGGTGGAAAACCTGGCGTTTCTGGCGGTGCTCGGCATACTGGCGTGGAATGCGCGAGGGGCGTGGCGAGACATTTACCGGAACCTGTTCGTGGCTTCCGGACTTTACGCCTTCAGCTCGCTGGCCTTGAACATGGCGATCGCTCGCGGGCAGTACCACACCGGCAGCCTTTATGACATCCCGTTCGTGGCGTCGGTTTGCTGGATGATCTGGGCAACACTGCTGGCGCGGGACTTGAAGCCGCCTGCACAGCCCGCGCCCTCGGAACTCTCGCGCTGGCAGATGCTGGCGCCGCGGCTGACGATGCTGGCCATGCTTTCTCTTCCGCTGATGGGCTACTGGGCATGGTTTCGCGACACCGCTCCGCCGCACCTGCGGCAGTTCCGGTTGCTGGTTACGCTGGCGGCGATGCTGGTGCTGGGCTTGTTCGTGTTTCTGCGGCAGTTCCTGATGGACAGGGAACTGGTGCGTCTGTTGGAAGCGTCGCGCGACAGCCTGGAAAATATGAAGCGGCTGCAGACTGAACTGGTGCAGAGGGAGAAGCTGGCCTCGCTGGCGCAGCTGGTGTCGGGAGCCGCCCACGAGATCAACAATCCGCTGGCGGCCATCCTGGGATACTCCGAACTGCTGGCCGCCCAACCGGACCTGGAATCGAAGCAGGCCAACATGGCGCGCAAGATCGGGCAGCAGGCGAGAAGGACGCGGGAGCTGGTTTCGAGCCTGCTCAGTTTTGCCCAGCAGTCGCCGGGTGAGAAGACGCTGCTGGATATGGGCTCCGTATTGCAAAGAGCGCTGCAGATGAAAATGCTGCGCACGGAAAACAAGAACATTCATTTGGAGAGCCGGATCGAGCCTGACTTGCCGCAAATATGGGGCAATGTCAACCAGCTGTTTCAGTGTTGCGTGGAAATCATCGGGAATGCGACCGACGCTTTGGAAGAAGTCGGCGGCGGCACGTTTTCGGTCAGTGTTCTGCAGGAAGGCGACGAACTGGTGATGGAGTTTTCAGATTCGGGTCCGGGCATCCGCGATCCGCAACGCATTTTCGACCCCTTCTATACGACCAAACCCGTGGGCAAGGGCATGGGACTCGGCTTGAGTGTCACCTATGGGGTCGTCCAGGACCATCAGGGGAAAATCAGCTGCGAAAACCGGGTGGGAGGAGGGGCGGTTTTCGAGCTCCGCTTCCCCCTGGCCAAGCCATCCGAGCCCAAACAATCCGCTTCGAAGATGGCCGAGGCCGCCCAGGCCTAGGCCTCAGGCGCAATCGCGAAGGCGGCAAAGGGCTCCGCCACGGATAGTGGATTGCAGATTTCAGATTGATGATTTCAGAATGAATGACCTCTGAAAGAGAGAGCAAGATCTGCAATCTGAAATCTATAATCTGAAATTCTCATTCCTTTCCCAGCCCTTCTCCATCGAGTCAGGCGATTCTTGTAACATTAACCCCGATGCCATCTTCGCTCGTGCACAGCAGCGGCCGCGTTCTGGAATTCGAGACTCTGCGCGATCTGGTCCGGGGATACGCCTCTTCGCCGCTGGGGCAAGGGCGGATTGCCGCGCTCTCCCCGGCGGTGGATCGGCGATGGATCGAGAACCAGCACCAGTTGACGGTTGAGATCCGGGAATTTCGGCGCGTAGGGGGCCGCTTCGAGTTTTCCGGGTTGCTGGACATTTCAAAGACCGTCGAAGAAGCGCGCATTCAGGGCGCGGTGCTTGAAACCACCGAGATTCGCGATGTCGTGCTGGTGGTGGACCGGGCGGCGGAGTGGCGGGAGATCGCCCTGAACCCTCCGGCCGCGATGAAAATGGAGTGGACCGCGGTGGCGGCGCTTTCGTCCGGCGTCGTTGATTTTACCGAGTTCCTGCGAAGCTTCCGCAACAAGATTCAGCCTGACGGCACGCTCGAAGACCGGGCCTCGCCCGAACTGGCCCGAATCCGGCGCGAAATCGAGCGCCAGAGGAGGACCATTCAGGAGTCCCTGCGCGGCTATCTGCGGCGGCTGGCCGAGGGCGGCGCGGTGCAGGATGAGCTGATCACGATACGCGGCGAGCGCTTCGTGATCCCAATCAAAATCGAGCAGAAACGCCGCGTGCAGGGCGTGGTGCATGGCGCCAGTTCCAGCGGACAGACGGTTTTTGTCGAGCCCCTCGAGACCATCGAACAGAACAACGAACTGGTGCGGCTGTTTGACGAAGAGCAGGCCGAGATTCACCGAATTCTGCTTGAGATGACGCGCCGGATCGGCGAAAGCTCGGAACTCATCTTAAAAGCCGTAGGGGTCCTAGGTGAATTGGAGCTGCAATTCGCCAAGGCGCGTTTCGCCGAAGACTACAGCTGTGTGCCGGCGCGGTTAAGCGAAAATTCCCGCCTGATTTTGATCAACGCGTGCCATCCGCTGCTCGAGCGAAACTTAAAGGGCAAAGGCGGGCGGGTCGTCCCCATCAGCATCGAGCTCGAGGGCGAGCGCCTTGAACTGGTGATCACCGGTCCGAACACGGGCGGGAAGACAGTGGCGCTGAAAACGGTCGGGCTGCTGGCACTCATGGCGCAGTCCGGTATTCCCGTGCCTGCGGACCGGGCCGAGTTGCCGGTATTTGATGCCGTGCTGGCGGATATCGGCGACTACCAGTCGATCGAGCAGAATCTTTCAACCTTCTCGGCCCACGTGACCAACATCGATTTCATTTCCCGCACGGCTACGGCGCACTCGCTGGTGCTGCTGGATGAACTGGGTTCGGCCACGGATCCGGAAGAGGGAGCGGCGCTGGCGGTGGCGATCGCCGAGCATTTCCGGCGGATTGGTTGCATCACCGTGATCTCGACTCATCACACGTCGCTGAAAGTTTTCGGCGCCAATACGCCGGGCGTGGTGAATTCGTCGGTCGGATTCGATGAAGCCACGCTGCAACCGACCTACGAGTTGAGGATCGGCGTGCCGGGGGCGTCGGCGGGCATCAACATCGCGCAGCGGTTGGGGCTGAATTCGTCCATCATCGAGGCTGCGCGAGCGAAGCTGGGCACCCAGGCGCGGGATGTCGGTCAATTTCTCGACACCCTGCATGCCGACCTGCGCGAGGCCGCGGCTGAGCGTTTGCGACTGAAAGCTCGCGAGCAAGACCTGGAGCGCGAACGGGCGAGTCTTGCTGCCGAGGGGCGGAAAGAGCAGCAAGCCAAGATCAAGGAGATGGAGAAGAAGCTCGAAACCCTGCTGCGGGATTTCGAGTATCAGGCGCGCGAGATGGTGAGTGCCGTCCAGGACCGGGCGGCTTCACAAAAGCTGTCGAAAGATGCCGAACGTCGTACTGCCAAGCTGCGCCGGGAATTTGGGGAGCAGTTCGATTCGACGGTGGTGGCGCACACGACCGGCGCAGATAAGGGCGATCCAGAAGCCCAGCCACAGTTGGTAAAGCATGTTTCCGAGGGGGACACGGTCAAGCTTAAGTCAGTGGGGCGGGCGGCGGTGGTGAGCCGGCGGGTGGATGAAAACCATTTTGAAGTCGAAATCGGCGCGATGAAGATGAAGATTGCGCGCGACGACATTGCAGAAGTGCTGTCGCGGTCGGCGGACTCACCGGTGAAGGCGGCCCGGGCGCGGGGGATCTCGGTTTCGCTGGAGAAAGAAAATGCCAGCGTGCCGTCGGAGATCAACGTGATCGGTCGTACTGTCGACGACGCTACTCGCGAAGTGGAAAAATTCGTGGATCGGGCATTTCTGGCCGGCCTGCCGCGGGTAAGAGTTGTGCATGGCAGCGGGATGGGCATTTTGCGGAAAGCGCTGCGGCAATATTTGCAGAAGCATCCGCACGTGGAATCGGTGACCGAGCCGCCGCAGAACGAGGGCGGAGGCGGGGCGACGGTGGTGGAGCTGCGGATTTAGGTTGGTGGTGGCTATAGGGGTCCTTCGACTGCGGAAGAGCGGTCGCAAGCGACCGCTCTTCCTCCGCTCATCAGGATGACACGGGGTAAGGCCGCTGAAGATTGCGGCTAAGAAGCAGATGTCAAAGGCCGAGGTCCGACGCCCGAGGTCTGAGGGCTGACGTCCTCTTGCACTCTGCGTTGACAATATCCTCTACCGTACGTTATCTTTAAGTCTTTAGCAGTCCTGCGGTTGCCCGCCTGGTACCCTGCGCCTTCGGCGTTGAAGTGGATACTCAGCGGTCTTCTTTAGCTTTTTTAACTTCTGGGAGACTCGTAATGTCAACCTATTTCCCCAAAGCGGGGGAAATTGTGCGCAAGTGGTACGTCGTGGATGCCTCGGGGCAGACGCTGGGCCGGCTGGCCTCGCAAGTCGCCCGCATCCTCATGGGTAAAGAGAACCCGCGTTATACGCCGTTTCTCGATACCGGAGATCACGTGATCGTCATCAACGCCGAGAAGGTGAAGACGACCGGGATGAAGTCGGAGCAGAAGGTCTATCAGCATTACACCGGGTACCCGGGCGGATTGCGGACGGAAGAGTTCCGCAAGCGCTTTGAGCGCAAGCCGGAGCTGATCGTCGAGGAAGCGATCAAGCGCATGCTGCCCAAGACCAAGCTGGGAGGACACATGATCTCCAAGCTGCAGGTGTATCGCGGGGACAAGCATCCGCATGAGGCCCAGAAGCCTGAAGTACGGGCGCTGGAGACGCGGGCATAATAAGAGGGTTTCAAGTTTCTGGTTTCAAGCCTCAAAAGTAAGAACGGCAAGATTCCGAATTCTTTGAAAGGTTGGATAGCCGGTTTCGTTCCCAAGCCTGATTGGCCAGGAGCTAGAAGCCAGGAGCTAGAAGCTAAAACCATGGCAGAGTTAGTGCAATATTACGGTACGGGACGCCGCAAGTCGGCGATCGCGCGGGTTTATCTGCGTCCGGGCAGCGGCGATTTCAAGGTCAACGGACGTCCTTTTGAGCAGTATTTCGTGACCGAATCGCAGCGCTCCAGCGCGAAACAGCCTTTGCTTTCGACCGAGACCGCGGCCACCTTCAATGTGCTCGCGCGGGTCAGCGGGGGCGGAGTGAATGGCCAGGCGGATGCAGTGAAGCTGGGTATCGCCCGCGCCCTTATGCTGTTCAACCTCGAGCTGCGCAAGAAGCTCAAGGCGGAAGGCATGGTCAGCCGGGATTCGCGCTCCAAGGAACGCAAGAAGTACGGGCAGAAGGGCGCACGGAAACGGTTCCAGTACAGCAAGCGGTAGGCGGATAGGTCCGAGCCGATCGAGATTCCTCGCTCCGCTCGGAATGAGAAGTTGGTTGAGTCGGTTTTCGCTGACGACTGAAGACCGACGACTGGTTTTTTAGGTGTTCAATTCTTCCTGCGCCTCGCGGTGCGGGGCGGGAATGGCAATCCGGAGCAGCCTTAGGGTGAGCGCCGGATGCAGACCAAATGAGGAGGTTGATTGGCTAACATTACCATGAAAGAGTTGCTCGAAGCGGGAGTTCACTTCGGGCACCAGACCAAGCGCTGGAATCCCAAGATGAAGGAATACATCTTCGGAGAGCGCAACGGCATTTACATTATCGACCTGCAGAAGACGCTGAAGATGTTCAAGGAAGCGTCGAAATTCGTGTCCGACCTGGCCGCGGCCGGTAAAATTGTGTTGTTTGTGGGCACCAAGCGACAGGCGCAGGACGCCATCGCCGAGGAAGCCACGAAGTGCGGCGGCTTCTACGTGAACCAGCGCTGGCTGGGCGGACTGCTCACTAACTGGGTGACGGTGCAGAAGTCGGTCAAGCGGCTTAAGGAACTCGACGAGATGGCCACGGATGGCCGCTACGAGTTGCTGCCCAAGAAAGAAGTTATCAAGCTGGAGCGCGAGCGCAAGCACCTCCAGGCCAACCTGGCCGGCATCAAGAACATGAACCGCCTGCCGGACGCAATCTTCGTCATTGATTCCAACAAGGAACAGATCGCGGTAAGGGAAGCCCGCAAACTGGGCATTCCCGTAGTCGCGGTGGTGGATACGAACTGCGACCCCAGCGAAGTGGATTACGTGATCCCGGGCAATGACGATGCGCTGCGTGCGATTCGCCTGTTCGCTTCGAAGATTTCCGATTCGGTGGCCGAAGGCGCGCAACTCATGACGGACAAGCAGGCCGCGGATATGGCCGCGGCCGTCTACACCGAGCCCGAGGCGGTTCCGGCGGCAGAGGCTGCCGAAGAACTGGCAGCCGCGGGCGCTCCCGAAGGCGGGGCTGAGGACATCAGCATGGAAGACGTGCTGGGCAAGGGCGTGCGTAAGCAGCCTGCCGCCGCCAAGGAATCCGTGGACGAAGACGTGCCCCAGGTGGAGACGCAGACGTATTAGAGCCGTCGTTGGTCCTTGGTCATTGGTCGGTTGGCTAAGACCCCAAGCCTTGAGGGAAATCAGACCCGCGCGGGTCGTCCGGCGCGGGTCAAAGTTTGTAAGGGCAGTCGTCAGTCGTCGGTCTTCAACCTGACCATCGATACCAGTTTGAACTGACGACTGAAGACTGAGGACCGAAGAATATTTATTATGAGTACATCTACCGTGAATATTTCTGCTACCCAAGTGAAAGAGCTCCGGGAAAAGACCGGAGCGCCGATGATGGACTGCAAACAGGCCCTGACGGAAGCCAAGGGAGATCTGGAGCAGGCGGTCGTCCTGTTGCGCAAGAAGGGCATCTCGGTGGCCGGCAAGAAGGCGAGCCGGGTGACCAAGGAAGGCGCGGTTGCGAGCTACATCCACGCCGGAGGCAAAATCGGCGTGCTCGTGGAAGTGAATTGCGAGAGCGACTTTGTGGCCCGCACCGATGATTTCAAGGAACTGGTGCACGACATCGCGATGCACATCGCGGCCAGCGATCCGAAATTCGTGCGCAAGGAAGATGTCACGGCGGAGGCTTACGAGCGCGAGAAGGACATTTACCGCGCCCAGGCCGCTGCCACCGGCAAGCCGCCCCAGGTGGTGGAGAAGATCGTGGAAGGCAAGATGAGCAAGTTTTACGAGGAAGTATGCCTGCTCGAGCAGCCGTTTATCCGCGATCAGACGGTCAGCATCGGCCAGCTGGTGGCCACCAAGATCGGCAAGCTGGGGGAGAACATCGCGGTCCGCCGCTTCGCGCGCTTCAAGGTGGGCGAGGCGGGTGAGACGATCGCGATCACCAAGCCGGAACAAAAAAGCGAGTGATTCACGGGGCGCCTGGTGCGCCCCTTTTTTTTGCAGAGCGCGGGCGGGACGCCCACGCGACAGCCGGCGGGACGCCGGCGCTACAAAACCACGATGCCGACTCCGGTGTTCAAACGCATCCTGCTGAAGCTCTCGGGCGAGGCCCTGGCCGCGAACCAGGGGTTCGGCGTCGATCCCCTGCGCATCCACGAAATTGCCGCCGAGCTGGCGGACGTCCACTCGCTCGACATCCAGATCGCGATCGTAGTTGGGGGCGGGAATTTTTTCCGGGGAGTGGCCCAACAGGCGAGAGAGATGGACAGGGTTTCGGCCGACCACATGGGCATGCTGGCTACCGTGATCAACGCCCTGGCTTTGCAGGACGCGCTGGAGAAGCAGGGCATTCACACCCGGGTGCAATCGGCGATTGAGATGAACCAGGTGGCCGAGCCTTTTATCCGCCGCCGCGCCATTCGTCACATGGAAAAAGGGCGGATCGTGATCTTTGCCGGCGGCACCGGTAATCCTTATTTTTCGACCGACACGGCCGCATCCCTGCGCGCCATGGAAATCAAGGCGGATGCCATTCTCAAAGCCACCAAAGTGGATGGCATTTACGATGCGGACCCCATGCTGGTGAAAGACGCCAAGAAATTTGCCGAGATCAGCTACATGGAAGTGCTGAAGCGGGGGCTGAAGGTGATGGATTCAACCGCCATCTCCCTGTGCAAGGACAATAACCTGCCTATTATCATTTTCAACCTCAATCAGCGCGGGAATATCCGTAAAGTCGTTATCGGCGAGAAGATCGGTTCGCTGGTAAGCGCGTAAAAACCTCCTTACTTTGTCATGCCGACCGGAGCGAAGCGCAGCGAGCGCAGTGGAAGAACCTTGCGCGTTGTTGCCGCGGCACCGCCTCGGCCGTGGTTATTGGGGCAGTTGATGTCTTCGAGTGCGGTGGCGTTGACCAGACACAAGATCCCTCCGCTGCGCTTGCTGCGCATCGCTCCGGTCGGGATGACAGGAGCTTTTGTGGTTCAAAGGTTTATAATGCAGCGTTTTGATTTTGAATAGTCGACGGAGTTGATCATGGCTGATGCCGGTCCACTAAGAGATATCCGGGTTCAACTGAAGACGCGGATGGACAAAGCGGTGGAAGACTTTCGCAAGGCGATGGCCGCGACCCGCACCGGGCGGGCTTCGGTGCATATGCTGGACGCGGTCAATGTGGACTACTACGGTTCCCAGATGCCGCTGAACCAGATTGCCCAGGTGCATGCACCCGAGCCCCAGCTTATTACCATCCAACCCTTCGATCCCACGGCGCTGGTTGCCATCGAAAAGGGCATCCGCACCGCCGACCTTGGCCTGAACCCGATGAACGACGGCAAGATCATTCGCGTGCCGGTGCCGCCTTTGACCGAAGAACGCCGCAAGGACATGGTGAAACATCTGCACAAGATGCTGGAGGAACACCGGACCGCGGTGCGCAACATCCGCCGCGACGGCAATGACGCCATCAAGAAGGCGGCCAAGGACAAGAAGATCGCCGAAGACGACGAGAAGCGCGCCATGGATGAAATCCAGAAGCTGACCGACGACGAAATCAAGAAGATGGAAGAGATGAGCAAGGGGAAAGAAAAAGAAGTGATGGAAATCTAGTCGACAGTCGTCGGTCTTCAGTCGTCAGAAAATCGGAGAATGCTTACCGGGTGCCCCGTCCAAGCTTTGCTTGTGGCGGGGATTTTTCTGCGTAGCGTCACGATCACTGCGGGGATTTCTCCGTCGTTCACTGCCTCTCCAGAGCGGGAATTACTTGGCACTCTGTCCAAAAGTGACGCAACTTCCTCTCGCTGGGAGGTCGGTGAGCGGTGATCCGGTGCTTTGGGCCCATCGCGTGCGGGAAACACAGACGGCGCAATAGTTAAAAACGTCTGATCCAGGTGCGGGCGGCCCCTCAAGCCGCCCATTTTTTTTGGCGAAAGGCGACAGCGAAGCTCCGCGCGAGCAAGCAGTCCCAAAAAATAACGCGAACATTCCCCAAGTTAGAGGGTTCTCATCCCAACACGAGGACTTCACCGCTATACAGAGTGCTGGAGGTTTCATGAAGCGTTTTTTTGCACTCTCTGTAGCACTCGCGCTGACCGCGCTCAGTCTGGTGGGATGTGGGGGGTCGAGCAAGGCTACTGCTCCCCAGGCAGGCGCAGTTTACGTTACCGGCGAAGATGCGCCGTTGGAGTCCGTGGTTAGCCTGAACCTCACCATCAATTCCATCACCCTCAAAGGGGCCAAGAGTTCGCCCGCGGTGGTATCGGCCCCGATCACGGTGGACTTCGCGCGGCTGGTGGGACTGCGCGCCCCATTGGGCTTTGGCGCAGTGCCCGCGGACAGTTATAGCAGCGCGACTTTTGTGCTGGCCAGTCCGGTCATCACTTCAATCAGCACGGTGACACCGACCACGTTGGCCGGGACTTTCGCCGCCCCGACCAGTACCACGCCCCAGACCACGTCCGTGACCGTGACATTTCCCACGCCCATGGTGGTCGCCGCGGACGGGCTGGCGGGCCTGCATATGGAATTCGACATCCCAAGATCGGTCGAGGTGGTCGCGGGACAGGTCACAGGACTGATCACTCCGGTGATATTTGCGGAAGCCCTGAAAGCGACCGACCCGGAGGGTCAGATCACCGAACTCACGGGCACCATGGCAGCCGTGAGCACGGCCAGCAGTTCGTTCACCATGCAAGGGCCGATCGGAGCTCAAGTCACGGTCGCGGTGAATGACAACACTACCTTCAACCAGGGCTTCACTCTGCCGACTCTGCCCACCACGGGCGCGTTTGTGGCGCTGCAGGGCACGATGCGGAAGGACGGCAGCATCCTGGCCAGTGACGTGGAGGTCATTACCACGGACTCGGCTTTTGTCTCAGGCCGCGTCCTGGCCTTCTCGCCGGGTACCGGCGCGGCCACCTCGGTCACGCTGTGGGTCGATGAAACCGGAGGAGGAACCACGGCATTGCTCGACAGCGTGCAGACCATCAACATTGCGGCTGTGACCGTGTACAACCTCTGCCCCTTTAACAACGGATGGTTTACCACCACCAACCTGTTCAGCAGTTCTGCGCTGCTGGTGGGGCAGCGAATCTTCGTGGGCGGGGCCTTCGTCAGTCCGGTTTTTGCCCCCGACCTGATCTCCTTGCGGCGTCAGGGGGTGTACGGCACGGTGGTGCCAGCAAGCGTGACCGTTACTAACGACGCGACCAGCGCGGGCACGTTCCAGATTTCGAATACCGGACTTCTGGGTTACGCGCTGAGCGCACCGTTGCAGGTGAACACGGGAGCCGGAACGCTGTTGTTCCAGGGAAATAGTAGCGCCTTGACCCTTACCAGCCTGGGGACGGCCAGCGCGACCGCCTCGGTGGGGGTGGTGGCTCGCGGCCTGGTCCTCAAAGACACAGTCAGCGGCGATGCCGTGCTGTGGGCGCATCGGGTGCGGGAGGTGGAGGCGATTCCCTAGTCGAAAGCGTCGGCTGGTTCCGGCGGGCGGCTGGGTGCCGCCCGCTGGGCTTTTTTTTGGCCTTATAATCAACTGGCCATGAAGAAAGTAGTGCACGCCGCCTGTCCGCATGATTGTCCTGATGCCTGCGGCGTTCTGATCACCGTCGAAAATGACCGGGCCACGCGCATCCAGGGAGACCCGGCCCATCCCGTCACTCGCGGATTTCTGTGCGCCAAGGTGGCGAAGTATCTGGACCGGGTGTACTCGCCGGACCGGGTGCTTTATCCCATGCGGCGGGTGCGGCCGAAGGGTCCGGCCGCCAAAAGCA